>Ga0207868_1001665_pt1 | contig 15031 bp, 12 predicted proteins | sample Passage237B_FD_187370 | JGI IMG/M metagenome (GOLD analysis project Ga0207868, IMG submission 187370) | Cellulose adapted compost microbial communities from Newby Island Compost Facility, Milpitas, CA, USA - Passage2 37B (SPAdes) (version 3) ... | reverse complement strand
AGTCGAGCGACACGGCCGGCGCGCTCGATCCCCAGGGCGGCCAGGCCGGCGCGCCGGCGGTGAAAGAAAGCGAGCTGCGCGCCTTCTGCCCGCAGGTGCAGCTTCGTGAGGGCACCGCCTACTTCAACACCTATGAGCGCGGCGACCGGGAAAAGAATCCCGAACGGCTCGAGTACCAGGCCTCCATCGCGGACGTCACGCGCAGCTGCACCTATCCGGACGGCATGCTCAACATGAACGTCGCCGTGGCGGGACGCATCGTCCCCGGCCCGAAAGGCAGGGTCGGCACGATCACCATGCCGATCCGCGTCGCCGTGGTACAGGACAGTCAGGTCGTCTACTCGCAGCTCCACCAGTTCCCGGTCGCGATCACCGACACGGTCGGCGCGACCCAGTTCGTCTTCAACGACGCGGGCATCTCCATTCCGCGCCCGCAGGGCCGTAACGTGATCGTCTTTGCCGGCTACGACGAAGGCCCGCCCCGCTAGCTCAAGCCTGCACCGGGCGGTGGGATCAGTCGTCCTCCGACCACCCGGACAGGGCCGACAGCACCGCTGCGAGGTCGCCCCAGCGGCGGATGACCGTCTCGGCGCCCGCCTCTGTCAGCGCGTCGGCGTGGCCCGGCCATGAATGCGCGCCGCCGGTGAAGCCGATGACGCGCATGCCGGCCCGCCGCGCTGCGGTGATGCCGTGGACCGAATCCTCGATCACGAAGCAGCGACGCGGGGCTGCCCCCAGCTTTTCGGCGGCGTGGAGAAAGACGTCCGGCGCCGGCTTCGGCCGGCCGGAAGGGATCGAGCGCGCCGAATAGACGCGGTCGCCGAACAGCGGCTTGAGGCCGGTGCGGCCGAGCATCGCCGCCAGCCGCTCGTCGGTGGAGTTGGAGCACACGCAGCGCGCGGTCGCGATGCCGGCAACGGCTGCCAGCGCGCCGGGCACAGGCAGCACCTCGGCGGCGAGACGCCGGTCGAGGATCGCCTTCGAACGGTCGATGATCGAGGCCTGCAGCGGCACCTTGAAGTCGCTCTCGACCTGTATCACCGCCTCCGCGAAGGTCAGCCCCGCATAGCGTTCCATGAATTCCTCCACCGAGATCCTGACGCCGGCTTCGGCCAGAAGCGCGGTGTCGACCTGCCCGGCGATGATCTCGGAATCGACGAGCGTTCCGTCGCAGTCGAAAATGACGAGATCTGGCTGGCTCATGGCGTTTCCGGCGCTTCCGGTGGGGAGGGGGACGGCGGGCGCATAGCAAACGCCGCCGCCGGGCGCAAATCGCGCGCCCGGTTCATTAAATCTTTACGCAGCCCGGTAACCATAACGACCAGTAAACAGTTTGCGTTTTCGGGTGCGTTCATGTCCGCCGTGCGTCTTCTCGACGAGATTTCCCCTGCTGCCCAGCCTTCCGTCTGGCTCGATACGATCCTCAAGGGCGACTGCGTCGCAGCGCTGGATCGCCTGCCGGAAAAGTCGGTCGACGCGATCTTCGCCGACCCCCCCTACAATCTCCAGCTCAACGGCGACCTGCATCGCCCCGACCAGTCCAAGGTCGACGCCGTCGACGACGATTGGGACCGGTTCGAAAGCTTTGCCGCCTACGACGCCTTCACGCGCGCCTGGCTGCTCGCCTGCCGCCGGGTGTTGAAGCCGAGCGGCACGATCTGGGTGATCGGCTCCTATCACAACATCTTTCGCGTCGGCGCGGCCATGCAGGATCTCGGCTTCTGGGTCTTGAACGATATCGTCTGGCGCAAGACCAACCCGATGCCGAACTTCCGCGGGCGCCGGTTCCAGAACGCGCACGAGACGCTGATCTGGGCGTCGCGCGACGAGAAGGCGCGCGGCTACACCTTCAACTACGAATCCCTGAAGGCGGCCAATGACGACGTGCAGATGCGCTCCGACTGGCTGTTCCCGATCTGCACCGGCACCGAGCGCCTGAAGGACGCGAATGGTGACAAGGTCCATCCGACCCAGAAGCCGGAGGCGCTGCTTTCCCGCGTCATCCTGTCCTCGACGAAGCCGGGCGACGTGGTGCTCGACCCCTTCTTCGGCACCGGCACGACCGGCGCCGTCGCCAAGCGCCTCGGCCGGCACTTCGTCGGCGTCGAGCGCGAGCAGGCCTATATCGACGCCGCTAGCGAGCGCATCGCCGCCGTCACGCCGATGGCGCGGCCGGACCTCGAACTGGTCCGTGGCAAGCGCGCCGAGCCGCGCGTCGCCTTCGTCAGCCTGATCGACGCCGGTCTGCTGAAGCCCGGCGCGACGCTGTTCGACGCGAACAGGCGCTGGGCCGCCAAGGTGCGCGCCGACGGCACGCTCGCGGTCGGGGACGCTGCCGGGTCGATCCACCGCATGGGCGCGAAAGTGCAGGGGCTGGACGCCTGCAACGGCTGGACCTTCTGGCACTACGAGCGCGTCGGGGGGCTGACGCAGATCGACGAGCTGCGTAAGATCGCCCGCCTCGGGATGGCGCGCGCCGGCGCCTGAAAACCCTTTTCGGACAAGCTGATAGAGCCGATGCCGGAATCGATCCGGCAGCGGCTTGAATCAGTTTGTGAACGGGCGGGCACGGCTGGCATACGTGGGCAGGTAGATCGCATATATATGCGCGCTGCCGTTTACCCCCACCCTTGATCCCTCCCCACAAGGGGGAGGGAAACGCCATCAGCGCCGTTCAGGCTAAAATCCGAAATCTACGCCACCCGAGCAGGCTCAAGGTCTCCCTCCCCTTGTGGGGAGGGGACAGGGGTGGGGGTATCTCACGCGCGCTCAAGTCGCCGCTCAGACCGTGATGCCGCGCTGCGCGAGGTCCCGTGCGAGCGTCTTCGCGTCGGTGAACAGCACGGCCTGCCAGCCGGCCGCGATCGCGCCCTCGACGTTCTTCGGGCTGTCGTCGATGAACAGGCTCGCGGCCGGGTCGAGGCCGAAGGCGAGCGCATGGCGGTCGTAGATTTCCCGGTCGGGCTTGATGAGCCCGATCTCGCCCGAGACGGTGGCCCCGCGCGGCCTCTTCAGGAACGGAAAGCGCTGCTTCGCTTCGGCAAAGGTGTCGGCGGCGAAATTGGTCAGCAGCGTCACGTCATGGCCCGCCGCGATCAGGCTCTCCATGATCGCGACGCTGTCGGCATGATGATGCGGGACCATGTCGTGCCAGTTCCGCCGGAAGGCGCGGATGAGGTCGGCTTCGCCCGGATGCGCGGCGATCAGCAGCGCCTCCGCTTCCGCCCATGGCCGGCCGCGGTCCTGTTCGAGGTTCCATGCCGGCGAGCAGACATGGCCGAGGAACCAGCGTCGCCGTTCGGGGTCGGGGATCAGCCGGCTGTACGGGATGTCCGGATCGTAGTGGATCAGGACCCTGCCGATGTCGAACACGATATGCCGGACGGCGCTCATGCCGCCTTCCTCCGGCCCGCGCCGGGCCCGGGCCGGCGTCGCCGCGTCGCGTCCGGTATCGCCGCCTCGATCGCTTTCCTGAAGACGGTCGGCAGCGCCTCGCCCGCAAGCGTCGCCGGGGCGGACCACCAGTGTCCGGGCGGTGTTTCGCCGCCTGCCACGTCGGCCCGGTAGACGGCGAGCTCGAGCGAGAAGTGGGTGAAGACGTGGCCGACCGAGCCGGTCCGCCGCCAGTCGGCGGAAAACGGCGCGGCGCTCGCATCCGCGCCGCCGTCCGCCCGTGCGCTCCAGCCCGAGGTCGGCACCTCGGCCATGCCGGCGAGCAGGCCGCGCTGCGGCCGCTTGCGCAGCAGCACCGCCCCGTCCGCGCGCACCGCGACGAAGGCCGCGCCGCGGCGGAGCGGGCGTTCGGCCCTGGCCGCCTTCACCGGCAGCAGCTCGGGGTCGCCCTGTGCGAGCCCCAGACAGCTCCCGTTCAGCGGGCAAAGCATGCAGTTGGGCCGCCGCGGCGTGCAGATGGTCGCGCCGAGGTCCATCATCGCCTGCGCGAAGTCGCCGGGCCGCTCCTGCGGCGTGATCTCCGCCGTGCGGGCGCGGATTTCGGCCTTGGCGGCGGGAAGCGGCGTCTCGATGGCGTAAAGCCGCGCGACCACGCGTTCGACATTGCCGTCGACCACGGGCTCCGGCAGGTCGAAGGCGATCGCGGCGATCGCCGCCGCCGTGTAGGGGCCGACGCCGGGGAGCGCGCGCAGCCCGTCCGCCGTGCGCGGAAAGGCGCCGCCATGCGCGTTCGCGATCGTGTCGGCGCATTTCTTCAGGTTGCGGGCGCGCGAATAGTAGCCGAGCCCCGCCCATGCCTTCATCACGTCGTCGACATCCGCCGCCGCCAGCGCCGCGACGGTCGGCCAGCGGTCCGTGAAGGCCTGGAAATAGGGTTTCACCGCCGCCACCGTCGTCTGCTGCAGCATGATCTCCGACAGCCAGATGCGATAGGGGTCGGGTGCCGCGCCCTGCCGCCGCTGCCGCGGCGGGATGCGCCACGGCAGCTCGCGATGATGCCGGTCGTACCAGGCGAGCAGGGCAGGGGCCACCCGGGCGGCGGCCCGGCTTGAATCGGACTGAGCAGGCATGCCACCATGTGGTACGCCGCGATGCCCCGATGCAAGACCCGCCGCGCGCGCAGGACAACGGAAAAGCAGTTCGTGAAGCCGACCGGCAGGCCAGTTCCCGTCAGCGACGTCGCCACCGCCATCCTCGACCCGGTGCTGCGCAAGCGCGCCGGCATGACGATCGGCATCGTCCAGTCGTGGGAGGAGATCGTCGGCGAGCGGCTGGCCGCGATCACGCGGCCGGAGAAGATCGCCTGGCCGCGCCGCCGCGACGAGGACGACCCATTCGAGCCGGCGACGCTGGTGATCGCCTGCTCGGGCGCGGCCGCCCTGCGCGTCCAGCACGAAAGCGCCGAGATCATCGGCCGCCTCAACGCATTCCTGGGCTATGGCGCGATCGGCCGCCTGCGCATCGTCCAGAAACAGGTCGCGGCGGCGGCGAAGCCGCAGCGCCGTCAGCGCCCGCCGACGGCCGACGAGACGCGGCATCTGGAGGCCGTCACCGGTGGGATCGAGGACGCCGGGCTGCGCGAATCGCTGCAGCGGCTCGGCGCCAGCGTGCTTCGCGCGCGCCGCGGCGGCTGAAGCTCTCGCGCTTTCGTGAACTTGTTGTGGACATGCGGCGATTGGCAGGACGGCCGACATGCCTTAATTCGGCGCCAACTATCGCCTTCTGGTAGTTGCCCGTCGCACAATTCCTCTCCATCGGGGTGATTCGCATGTCCGTTCTGCTTCCGCGCCGCAATGTCCTGCTTTCGATGCTCGCCGTCTCCGCCACGGCGGCTGTCCTGGCCGGCTGTGGCAAGGAGGAGGAGAAGGCGCAGGGACCTTCGACGCCGGCCAGCAAGGCGCCGGCGCCGCGCGGCACGGTCGACATGGCGAAGCTGCTGGAGCCCGGCGCCCTGCCCGACAAGGTGCTGGGCAAGGACGACGCGCCGGTGACGATCGTCGAATACGCCTCGATGACCTGCCCGCATTGCGCCCATTTCGCCGAGGCGACGCTGCCGGCGATCAAGGAGAAATATATCGACACCGGCCGCGCGCGGCTCATCATGCGCGAGTTCCCGTTCGACCCGCGCGCCGAGGCGGGCTTCATGCTGGCGCGCTGCGCCGACGACAACTACTTCGCGATGATCGACGTCCTGTTCAAGCAGCAGATGACGTGGGCCGGCGCGGACAACGCCAAGGACGCGCTGCTGCAGATTTCCCGGCTCGCCGGTTTTTCACAGGAGAAGTTCGAGGCCTGCTTGACGGACCAGAAGCTTCTGGACGATGTCAGGGCGGTGCGTGACCGCGGCGCCAAGGAGTTCGGCGTGGATTCGACGCCGACCTTCTTCATCAACGGCAACAAATATTCGGGGGCTCTCTCGGTTGACGAGATGTCGGCGATCATCGACGGCATCGGCTGATGCGGCTTTCCAGCCTCGGCTGATGCCGGCCGGCGCGTGCGCGGGAGCGTGCGCATGAAGTTCAATCGCCTTCGTCTGCTCGGCTTCAAATCCTTCGTCGATCCGGCCGAATTCGTCATCGAGCGCGGGTTGACGGGGGTCGTCGGTCCCAATGGCTGCGGCAAGTCCAACCTTGTCGAGGCGCTGCGCTGGGTGATGGGCGAAAGCTCGTACAAGAACATGCGCGCGTCCGGCATGGACGACGTGATCTTCTCCGGCTCGGCCACGCGGCCGGCGCGCAACACCGCCGAGGTCACGCTTTTCCTCGACAATTCGGACCGCAGCGCGCCGCCTTCCTTCAACGATGCCGAGGAATTGCAGGTGTCGCGGCGCATCGAGCGCGAGGCCGGCTCCGTCTATCGCATCAACGGCCGCGAGGCGCGCGCCAAGGACGTCCAGTTGCTGTTCGCCGACCAGTCGACCGGCGCCCGCTCGCCGTCGATGGTCGGGCAGGGGCGTATCGGCGAGCTGATCCAGGCCAAGCCGCAGGCGCGCCGCGCGCTGCTGGAGGAGGCTGCCGGCATTTCGGGGCTGCATACGCGCCGCCACGAGGCGGAACTGCGCCTGCGCGCGGCCGAGCAGAACCTGGAGCGGCTGGACGACGTGGTCGGCGAGCTGCAGAGCCAGATCGAGAGCCTGAAGCGCCAGGCCCGCCAGGCGGCGCGGTTCAAGAACCTGTCCGTCGACATCCGCAAGGCCGAGGCGACGCTTCTCCACATCCGCTGGCTGCAGGCCAGGGAGCAGGAGGGCGAGGCGCAATCCGCGCTCGCCGCGGCGACCTCGCTGGTGGCCGAGCGCGCCGCCCTGCAGATGCAGGCGGCCAAGGACCAGGCCGTCGGCTCCCATCATCTTCCCGAATTGCGCGACGCCGAGGCGGCCGCCGCGGCCGCCCTGCAACGCCTGACGATCGCCCGCACGCAGCTTGAGGAGGAGGCGCGGCGCGTCGGTGCCCGCCAGGTGGAGCTCGAGAAGCGTGTCGCCCAGCTCGACGCCGATATCGAGCGCGAGCGGCAGATGCTGCGCGACAATGACGAGATCCTGGCGCGGCTCGCGGCAGAGGAGGCCGACCTGCGGGCGGCCGATGCGGGGTCCGCGGAGGCCGAGACGCGCGCCCGCGCCGCCTTCGAGGATGCCGGGCAAAGGCTGGCGTTGAGCGAGGCGGCGCTGACGGCGCTGACGGCCGAGCGCGCCGATGCCGCCGCGCTGCGCGCCCAGACCGAGCGCGGCCTGCGCGACAGCAATGAGCGCCTGGCGCGGCTGGAGCGCCAGCTCGCCGAGGTCGAGGCGGAGGCTGCCGGCATCGCCGGCCGCATCGCCGGGCTCGCCGATCCGCTCGAGAAGAAGGCGCTGGCCGAGGCGGCGGATGCCGCCGTCGCGGCGGCCGAGCAGGCCGCGCTCGCCTCGGAGAAGGCGGTGGCCGACGCCCGGGCGCGCGAGGCCGGGCTGCGCCCCGCCGTGCAGGAGGCGCGCGCGCATCTGCAGAGCGTCGAGACGGAGGCGCGCACGCTGTCGCGCATCCTGAACGCCGGCTCCGGCGGCCTGTTTCCAGCCGTGCTGGAGCAGGTGCGGGTCGAGCGCGGCTTCGAGACCGCGCTGGGCGCTGCGCTGGGCGAGGATCTCGACGCGCCGCTCGACCGCGCCGCGCCGGCACATTGGGGCGAGGTCCTGCCGGCCGGTGACGATCCGGCTTTGCCGGACGGCGTCAGCGCCCTTGCCGACGTCGTGCGCGCGCCGGCGCAACTGGCCCGGCGGCTGGCGCAGGTGGGGATCGTCGACGCGGGTGACGGCCCGCATCTGCAGCGGCTGCTGAAGCCGGGCCAGCGCCTGGTCAGCCGCGAGGGCGCGCTGTGGCGCTGGGACGGCTTCGTCGCCGGCGCCGATGCGCCGACTGCCGCCGCGCAGCGCCTGGCGCAGAAGAACCGGCTGGCCGAGCTGGACGCCGAGGCGGTCGAGGCGACGCGCCGCCTGCGCGAGGCCGAAAAGCAGGGCGCGGCCGCCGAGGCGGAGGTGAAGGCGAAGGCCGAGGCCGAGCGCGCCGCGCGCGAGGCATGGCGCGCGGCCCAGAAGGCGGCTGCCGAGGCGCGCGCGGCGCTGGCCAGCGCCGAGAAGGCGGCCGGCGAGCTTTCCGCCCGCCGGACCGCCCTGGAGGACAACCGGCTTCGGCTGGTGGAAAGCCATGACGAGGCGCAGGCGGAAACCGCGCGCGCCAATGCCGCGCTCTCGGCCCTTCCCGACCTGTCGGCCGTGCAGGGCCAGCTCGATGCGGCGGCGGCCGAGGTGGCGCGCGACCGCGCCGCGCTGGCCGATGCCCGCGCGGCCCATCAGGGGCTTGCCCGCGAGGCCGAAATCCGCCGCCGGCGGCTCGATGCGATCGGCAGCGAGCGGGCGGGCTGGACCGCGCGCGCGGCCAATGCCGACACCCAGATCGCCGCGCTCGGCGAACGGCGCGGCGAGGTGGCGGCCGAGCTGGCGGGGCTGGCCGATACGCCCGGCGAGATCGACGCGAAGCGCCGCGCGCTGCTGTCCCAGCTTTCGCAGGCCGAGGAGCTGCGCAAGGCCGCCGCCGACCGCCTGCAGGTGGCGGAGGCCCGGCAGGCCGAGCTCGACAAGGCGGCGACGCTGGCCATCCAGCTCCTGTCCGAAGCCCGCGAGGGCCGTGCCCGCGCCGAGGAGCGGCTGGGCGCGGCCGAGGAGCGCCGCGGTGAGGCCGAAGCGCGCATCCGCGAGGCGCTGTCCACCGAGGCGCATCTGGCGATCCGCCACACCGGGCTCGGCCCCGACGACGGACTGCCGGACGTGGCCGATGTCGAGCGCCAACTGGACCGGCTGCGCATCGAGCGCGAGCGGCTGGGCGCGGTCAACCTGCGGGCGGAGGCCGAGCAGCAGGAACTGACCGAGCGGCTGGAGACGATCGTTGCCGAACGCGAGGACGTCATCGAGGCGATCCGCAAGCTGAGGCAGGCGATCCAGACCCTGAACCGCGAGGGCCGCGAGCGGCTTCTGGCGGCTTTCGAGGAGGTCAATTCGCAGTTCAGGCGGCTGTTCACGCATCTGTTCGGTGGCGGGACGGCCGAGCTGCAACTGATCGAGTCCGACGATCCGCTCGAAGCCGGCCTCGAGATTCTTGCCCGGCCGCCGGGAAAGAGGCCGCAGACGATGACGCTGCTGTCGGGCGGCGAGCAGGCGCTGACGGCCATGGCCCTGATCTTCGCCGTGTTCCTCACCAATCCCGCGCCGATCTGCGTGCTCGACGAGGTCGACGCGCCGCTCGACGACCACAATGTCGAGCGCTTCTGCAACCTGATGGACGAGATGGCGGCCTCGACCGAGACGCGCTTCGTCGTCATCACCCACAACCCGATCACGATGGCGCGCATGAACCGGCTGTTCGGCGTGACGATGGGCGAACAGGGCGTGAGCCAGCTCGTCTCCGTCGACCTGCAGACCGCCGAGCAGCTCCGCGAGGCGAGTTGAGGCCGCGCCGCGGCTGCGTGATCGGGGCTCGGTCCCCCGTTTGCGCCGCGCCCTGAGCCAGGCGTTTCGGGGCGGCATGGCGGCGGCAACGGACGCCGGCGGCGGTGCGCTCGGACGAACAGGCGGGCTGCGATGCGGAGGCACAAGGAAACGACGATGACCGATGATGCGACCCCACGGGCCAGGGCGCTTTCTTCCGCGCTCAAGGATTTCCACCGTGCGCTGATCCGCGCCGAGGTCGGCGACGATCCGACCCTCGACAATCCCTATACGATGCTGTTCGCGCTGATCGACCACCCCTCCTATGCCTGGATGGGCGTGCTGTCGCGGCTGATCGCGCGTATCGACCAGCACGTCGCCGACGGCGAGGCGCAGGACCCTGTCCTTGTCTCCGCCCTTTACGACGAGGTGGCCGACCTGCTCGCCGGCACCGGCGGGCAGGACGCAGAATCGTTCAGGCTGCGCCACATGATGGCATTGCAAAAGGAGCCCGAGGTGGGGCTCGCCACCGGCCGGCTCCGCCGCACACTGGCGGCAGGCGCCGGCGGCAAGGCCTGACGCGGCGCTGGCAGCTCAGACGCTGCGGCCGTCGAAAGGCATGCGCTTCACTGCCGCAAGGTCGATCTCCAGGCAGCGTACATTGATCGCGGCCACGGCGCTGCCGTCAGGCGCCTGGCCCTCGGCAAACGGCGCGCAGCCGCAATCCGGGCAGAAATGGTGGTCGATCACATGCTTGTTGAACTTGTACGTCGAAAGCGCATCGGCGCCGGCCTCGACGACGAGCTGGCTGCGCGGCACGAACCACAGCAGGTAGCCTTTCCTCTGGCAATGCGTGCAGTTGCACTCGATCGCCTCTGACGGCGCGCCTTCGACGCTGAAGCGCACCTTGCCGCAATGGCAGCTTCCTGAGCTCATCCTTCCCTCCTCGGCTGGTTTCCCGCCCGCCGCTTCTCAGTCTGCATTGGTGCTACCTGTCGCTCCAGACCGCAAGCTCGTTGCCGCCGGGATCCACGAAATGGAAGCGGCGCCCGCCGGGAAACGCGAAGATCGGCCTTGCGATCCGTCCGCCTGCATCCTTCACCGCGTCGAGCGCGCGTTCGAGATCCTCGGAATAAAGGATCGGCAAAGGCTTTGCCGGCCCCTCCGCCGCATCGCTTTGAAAGCCGCCGTCCAGCCCCTCGCTGAAGGCTGCGTAATCCGGGCCGTAATCCGTGAAGGACCAGCCGAAGGCCGCGCTGTAGAATGCCTTGACGACATCCATCGCGCCGCCGCCCGCCGGCATCTCGATATAGTCGAGCTTGCCTTCCTTCCTCATCGTCTCCTCCGTGTTCTCTTTTCGTTCTATCTCCTGCCGGCGCGCCTGGCAAGCCTGTGAAAGCTAATCGATTCATGCCGGCGAGGTTGCGGGCGTCTCTTGCGTTCGGCCTGCGCGGCTTCTATCGCTCCCCCGAGCCCTTCGAGGGTGACGCGGATTTCACGGGATGAAGCGATGACGAAGTGGGTCTACAGTTTCGGCGGCGGTGCGGCCGACGGCCGTGCCAGCGACAGGAACCTGCTCGGCGGCAAGGGGGCGAACCTCGCCGAGATGTGCAGCCTTGGCCTCCCCGTGCCGCCCGGCTTTACCATCACCACGGAGGTCTGCACCGCCTATTACGCGAACGGCCGCACGTTTCCGGACGATCTCGCCCCGCAGGTCGACGCCGCCCTGGCCAGGGTCGGGGAGATCGCCGGCGGGCGCTTCGGCGACGCCGGCCGGCTGCTGCTGGTTTCGGTGCGCTCGGGCGCGCGCGCCTCGATGCCGGGCATGATGGATACGGTGCTGAATCTCGGCCTCAACGACGAGACGGTCAAGGCGCTGGCCGCCGCCTCCGGCGACGAGCGCTTCGCCTACGACAGCTACCGCCGCTTCATCCAGATGTATTCCGATGTCGTTCTGGGCATCGACCACGAGAATTTCGAGGAGATCCTCGAGGATCGCAAGGCGGGCTTCGGGCTGGAGCTGGACACCGAGCTTTCCGCGCAGCAGTGGCGCGAGGTGATCGCGCTCTATCTCGCCAGGGTCGAGGAAGAGCTCGGCCATGCCTTCCCGCAGGACCCGCGCGAGCAGCTCTGGGGGGCGATCGGGGCGGTCTTTTCGAGCTGGATGAACGCGCGCGCGATCACCTACCGCCGCCTGCATTCGATTCCCGAGGAGTGGGGAACGGCCGTCAACGTGCAGGCGATGGTGTTCGGCAATCTGGGCGACGATTCCGCGACCGGCGTCGCCTTCACCCGCAATCCCTCGACCGGAGAGAAGGCGATCTACGGCGAGTTCCTCGTCAACGCCCAGGGAGAGGACGTGGTGGCCGGCATCCGCACGCCGCAGAACATCGCCGAGGCGGCCCGGATCGCCGCGGGCTCCGACCGGCCGTCGCTGGAAAAGCTGATGCCGGAGGCGTTCGCCGAGCTCTCGGGCATCGCCGACCGGCTCGAGCGGCACTATCGCGACATGCAGGACCTGGAATTCACCATCGAGCGGGGGCGGCTGTGGATGCTGCAGACGCGCTCGGGCAAGCGCACGGCCAAGGCCGCCCTGCGCATCGCCGTCGAGATGGTGGGCGAGGGGCTGATCACGCGCGAACAGGCGGTCGGCCGCATCGACCCGGCTTCGCTCGACCAGCTCCTGCACCCGACCATCGACCCGCGCGCCGAGCGCAAGGTGATCGGCAGCGGCCTGCCCGCCTCTCCGGGTGCCGCGACGGGCGAGATCGTGTTTTCCTCCGACGAGGCCGAGGAGGCCAGGGGCCAGGGCCGCAAGGTCATCCTCGTGCGGGTCGAGACCAGCCCCGAGGACATCCACGGCATGCACGCGGCCGAAGGGATCCTCACCACGCGCGGCGGCATGACCAGCCACGCCGCGGTTGTGGCGCGCGGCATGGGCAAGCCCTGCGTGTGCGGCGTCGGCGCCCTGCGCGTCGACTATCGCAACGGCACGCTCGTCGCGATGGGCAGGACCTTCCGCAAGGGCGACGTGATCACCATCGACGGCGGCTCCGGCCAGGTGCTGGAAGGCGCGGTGCCGATGCTGCAGCCGGAGCTGTCCGGCGATTTCGCGGCGATGATGGAGTGGGCCGACGCGGTCCGTCGCATGAAGGTCCGGGCGAATGCGGAGACGCCGGCGGATGCGCGCACGGCGCGCTCCTTCGGCGCCGAGGGAATCGGCCTGTGCCGCACCGAGCATATGTTCTTCGACGAGGCGCGGATCGTCGCGGTTCGCGAGATGATCCTTTCGGATACCGAGAAGGGGCGCCGCGCCGCGCTGGACAAGCTGTTGCCGATGCAGCGCTCCGACTTCCTCGAGCTGTTCGAGATCATGGCCGGCCTGCCGGTGACGATCCGCCTTCTCGACCCGCCGCTGCACGAGTTCCTGCCGCACACCGATGCCGAGATCGCCGAGGTGGCGGCGGCGATGGACGTGCCGGCGGACAGGCTGCGCCAGCGCGCCGACGCGCTGCACGAGTTCAACCCGATGTTGGGCCATCGTGGCTGCCGGCTGGCCGTGTCCTATCCCGAGATCGCCGAGATGCAGGCCCGCGCGATCTTCGAGGCGGCGGTGGAGGCCGGAAAGCGCACCGGCAGCCCGGTGGTACCCGAGGTGATGGTGCCGCTGGTCGGGCTCAGGCAGGAGCTCGATTTCGTCAAGGCGCGGATCAACGAGGTGGCGAAAGGCGTGATGGCGCAGGCCGGCGTCGAGATCGACTATCTGGTCGGCACCATGATCGAGCTGCCGCGCGCCGCGCTGCGGGCCGACGAGATCGCCGGCAGCGCCGACTTCTTCTCGTTCGGCACCAACGACCTGACCCAGACCACCTTCGGCATCTCGCGCGACGATGCCGCCAGCTTCCTCGAGACCTACCGCAAGAAGGGCCTGATGGAGCACGACCCGTTCGTGACGCTCGACGTCGACGGCGTCGGCGAGCTTGTCCGCATCGGCGCGCAAAAGGGGCGGGCCGCGCGCGAGGGGCTCAAGCTCGGCATCTGCGGCGAGCATGGCGGCGATCCGGCGTCGATCCGCTTCTGCGAGAAGGTGGGGCTGGACTACGTGTCCTGCTCGCCCTTCCGGGTGCCGATCGCCCGTCTCGCGGCCGCCCAGGCCGCGTTGCAGGGGTGAGAGGCAGGCTGCCGGATGATGGCGGCGGGCCGGCTGCGGCGCCGGCGCACCGAGGTCAGCCCTTGACGGCTTCGATGATGGTGTCCTGCACCTGCGAGCCGAGATAGGCATGCATCGGCAGGCTCACCACGCGCCCTGACAGGTCCTCGCTGACGGGCAGGCCCGCCGGGTCGCGCGGGAAATCCTGGTAGGCCACCTGCCGGTGCAGCGGGATGGGATAGTAGATCGCGGTCGGCACGCCGGCCGCCCTGGCGCGCGCCTGGAACGCGTCGCGCTCGTCGCTCGACCGCGTCTTCAGCGTGTATTGCGCCCAGATGCTGGTGAGCCCGTCCGGAATGGCGGGCGTCCCGAAGCGGCCGGCCAGCCCCTCCGAATAGCGGCGGGCGACCTTCTGGCGCTCCTCGATCTCGTCGGCGTAGATGGCAAGCTTTTCCAGCAGGATGGCGGCCTGGAGCGTGTCCAGGCGGCTGTTCAGCCCGATCCGCTCGTTGATGTATTTGTGCGCGCCCTGCCCGTGCACGCGGTAGGAATCGAGCAGCGCGGCCAGCGCGTCGTCGTCGGTGAAGAGCGCGCCGCCGTCGCCGTAGCAGCCGAGCGGCTTGGCCGGAAAGAACGAGGTGGTCGTGATGTCGCACAGCGAGCCGGTGACGCGCCCCTTGTAGACGCCGCCCCAGCCCTGCGCGCTGTCGCCGACGACCCGCAGCCCGTTCTCGCGCGCGATCGGGAGGAGCACGTCGTAGTCCGCCGGCAGGCCGAACAGGTCGACGGGGATGACGCAGGCCGGATTGAGCCCGATCTCGCGGGCATGGACGATCGCCCTGCGCAGGCTTTCGGGGTCCATGTTGAAGGTGTCGGGAAGCACGTCGACGAAGACAGGCGTGGCATTGACCAGCGGCACCACCTCTGCGGTCGCCGCGAAGGTGAAGGAGGGGACGAAGACGGCATCGCCGGCCTTCACGCCCAGCGCCATCAGCGCGAGCTGCAGCGCATCGGTTCCGTTGGCGCAGGCCAGGCAATGCCTGGCGCCGCAGAACGCGGCGAGCTGCCGCTCCAGCTCCGCCACCTGCGCGCCCATCACATACTGCCCGCCGTCGAGAACGTCGGCGATCGCCCTGTCTATGGCCGGGCGGATGCGGGCCTGCTGCGCCGCGAGGTCGATGAAGGGAAGCTGCATGGACGGGGCCTTCGGCAAGCGGAAAAGACGGATCTTGAGCCGTATCGCCTGCTTTCGCAGGCTGCCGGGTCATTACATCACGGCGCCGGGGCAGGCAATGCGCGGCGGCCGGCAATTCAGGGCAATCGCATATGGAAGATACCCCCACCCCTGACCCTCCCCACAAGGGGGAGAGGGGACGCCATCATCGTCTTCCGGGATAGATCGTCGAAGCCTGCGCCAAGCGGCGCAAGGTCAAGGTCTCCCTCCCCCTTGTGGGGAGGGTCAGGGGTGGGGGTAAACG
>Ga0207868_1001664_pt1 | contig 15031 bp, 11 predicted proteins | sample Passage237B_FD_187370 | JGI IMG/M metagenome (GOLD analysis project Ga0207868, IMG submission 187370) | Cellulose adapted compost microbial communities from Newby Island Compost Facility, Milpitas, CA, USA - Passage2 37B (SPAdes) (version 3) ... | reverse complement strand
TGCTAGGCTCCGTGCTCACGGTCACGTCACCAAGCACTGCGTTGCCGCTGGACCGGCTTCTCTGAACTGCTAGGCTCTCGCCCGTGTTCGTGGCCCCTGTCGCTGGGTTGCCGCTGGACCGGCTTCTCTGAACTGCTAGGCTGCTGACCGGCTGGGAGGTGTTCCTGCCTTAGTTGCCGCTGGACCGGCTTCTCTGAACTGCTAGGCTGGATCCGGGCCGATCTTCCTGAAATCACAGGAAGATCGGCCGGTCTGGCCGCGATGAAACCGTCCGTCTGGCATCAGAAGAGCGCCATCTGGTCAGGATTTTTCTCGCTGGGGCGGCGGCCCTGGTCCGAGAAGCGGATGATGTTCTCGTACTGGCGGTCGGTGAACTGGAAGATGAATACATCGCCCAGCTCGGGCAGGCGGCGGCCGATTTTCTTCACATAAGCCTCGAACTGCTCCTTGCCGCTGCAGAAGCGCAGGTAGTTGGAGAACTGGCTCATCTCGAAGCCGAGGTCGAGCAGGTCGTTGCGGAAGCGGGTAGCTGCCTTGCGTTGCTTGGGCGTCTCTACCGGAAGGTCGAAGGTCACGAGCATCCACATCAGTTGGTATCCGCTGAGTTGGGCCGGTTCGGCATTGGCCCTGAGTTCACGCCGCGTCATCGTCCGCCTCCTCCGATCCCGCGAGGACGACGAGCCGCGTCGGCACCGCGAGAGCCGGTTGACCCGTCTCAAAACTCTGGGCGACCGAGTGAACGAAGCGCTGCGCGTGCAGGCCCAGTGGCGTCACGCCGGCCTCTGACATCATGTCGACGGCGCCGATCCTCCCCAGCTCACGCTTGGACTCCGCTGTCACTTCGGTGATGCCGGCGAGCATCATGCGGCGCACCATCAGGTCGACCACTGGTCGGTAGGGTTCCATCAGGTCGTCGGCCAGCGCGAATGCGTTGGCACGGTTGGAGTGGAACACGCTGATTGTCGGGTGGAGCCCCGCCGCGCAGATGGCGCGCGAAACGATGGCCCGCAGCACGGTGTAGCCATAGTTGAGCAGGCCGTTCACCCCGCCGCCGGCCTGGTCGCGGTTGAAGCTCGGCCCCATCAGGGCCTTCCAGTAGCGGCGGGCGGCCTGTGCCTCGACATTGCCGGTATCCCCCGAGCGTACGCTGCGCGCCAGTGTGGCGAAAGCGCCGGCCTCGATGCCGAAATGCGCTAGAACCTCGCCCTGCATGCGGATTTTGGCGGCAACGATGCGCGCCCAGATCTGCTTGCCCAAGGGGCGCGTCGCCGCGATCTGTGCCCGCATGCGCGCCGCCTGCAGGTGGTGCCCCTCGATGGGCCATACGCAGGCAACAGGTGCGTGGTTGGTGCCGCACAGCACCACTGGCACCGCCAGCTCGCTGAGCCGGGTGAACACGGTGTTCGACCAGGTGGTGCCATGCGCGTGAACGATGAGTGCGCCCACGTCCTCGAGCGCCACCCGCCCGCGTTCCTCACTGCCGGCGTTCACCGTGAGAAAGCCCCGGTGAACGGCGAGGAACAGCCCATCGGTCTCGATGTCGACTACGCGGTACATGCTGCCAGCCTAGCAGCACGCGGGGGGTGACGGTGCCGTAGTGCTACCTACGCACTTCTTCCGATCCCCCTGCGTGCGGCGCGGCTGTCGCGGTCCTGGGGCCCGGGGTCGAAGACGCGGCCGGTCTCATCGACTCGTACCTGTCGCAGTTTCACCGCTTTCATCGCCCCGGCTGATTTGTAGAAATACTTGAACGGGTCGTCCCGATCGGCATCGCGCGCCTTGAGTGCTCCGCCCTCGCGGTTACCGGCGAAGGCGACCATTCCTGGGCTGAACTTCACCACGCGTGCAATTGTGTATCCCTGGTCGGGATGCTCATAGGCCACCATGTCGTTCTGGTGCAGGCTGAGCACCCGCCGCGCGGCGGGGTGCGGACGCCGGTCTTCGCCATTGGACTTCGGACGGTGCGCGTCGAACATGGTGATGACGTCCTCCACCCACTTGCCGTTGGGCAGTTCCCACACGTCGTAGCGGTAGTTGGCGTCGCCCTTGTAGCCCTTGTAGGCCCTGCCTTCCGCATCGCGGATCGGCACCACGCTCACCGGCTCGACGATCCGCACATGCCGGATGCCCTTGTAGGGTCCGCTGGCCGCAAAGGCCTGCAGCGCCGCCGTGAGGTCCTTGCCGCTCAGGCCTCGGATGGCACCGTAGAGCGCATCGGCCAGCCGCCGGTCTCGGATCAGTGGCAGTTCCTTCTCGGTGATGCTGCCGAAGGGGATGCGATGCACCACCAGCGGCACGCCCTTTCGCGTCTCGCCGGTAAAGCCATAGGCGGTGTCGTTGTGCAGCTGTCCCGCCGTGCGCCCGCCTTCGCCGGGCCTGGGCAGCGAGCCGTGATCCGGCTTGTGGCTGACCACGATCCGGTCGATCACCGCCTTCACGTCGTCACGGAAGGTCGGCCAGGGGGGCTCGATCTTGCCGATGGTCTCCTCCAGCGCCAGTGCCTCGCGCCCGCCAGCGGCTGTCGCTATTCGCTGCAGCAGGCTGCGGGTCGTGACCCCCACCACGATGGCGTCGATGGCATGGTGGCGGTGGTCATTGCGGTTCTTGGCGTTGTGATCTGACAGAACCGTGTTGAGCCCCCATTGCCGGCGCAGCATTTCGGTCATCCGCCCGGGGATAACACGCACATGGTTGCGCCGTTGGAACACGCCCCACTCGTCGGGTTCCTCATCGTCGTAGAGTGCGCCGAGATACTCATGCGCCAGCCGCGAGAGATACTGCGTATCGGTCAGCTGCCGGGCAATGAAGCTCTCTTCTTCCTTGAACTTGTCCATGGCGTCGCGGCCGAAGCGCCACCGCTTGTTCCGCGGCAGGCGCTGTGCCCGCGCCAGTATCGCGTCGTAGCGGCCGGTCCACTGGTGCACATCGGCCGGGGCATGGTTGCCCTTCTGGTGGTTGCACTCCTTGTGGCAGACGATGCGGTTGGCCTGGCTGTCATCGAGGGTCTGCGACCACGGCAGGATGTGGTCCACGTCCACCGCCGCCGAGAACAGGGTGGCGATGCCGATCGGCTCTCCGCAATAGATGCACTCCCGCGCTAGCGGCTGCTCCGGGTTCAGCTCCTCCCACAGCTTGAGCAGCAGCCGGTTGTAGCCGTTGTCGGCCTGCCCGAGCTCGCGGAGGTGTTCCGAGCGGCGCTCGGCCTCGCGTGTGTTCCTCGCGATATCGAGGTTGACCTTTCTCTTCTCGTCTTCGCTGAGCTTCAGCTCCCGCGCCAGTTCCAGCGCAATCTGCTCCGGCCGGCCATATTTGCGGATCAGCGCGTTGGTCAGCTTCTGCAACTGGTTGAGGCCGATATGGATGGTCGGGTTGGTGATGCGCCCCTTGCGGACATCATAGGGGTCGTCAGGGTCCTCGCTCCCAGGGGGGATGCGGCGCGCCAGCACTTCCTGGTATTTCGGCAGTTCCGGCAGGGCATCCCCGGTTTTCGCCAGCGCATGGTCGTAGCCCGCCCGCTTCGCCGCCTCCGCTTCAGGGATGACCTCGGCCCGGAGTTCGGCAAGAATCTCTGTAAGCGCCGTCGGCCCCAGACGGGCGTAGCCGTCAGGCAGGCGGGCCCCGACGATGGCGTCGCGCTGCTCGGGGCTCAACGAAAACTCCGCCTGCAGCCAGGCATGCAGCGCCAGCGGATCTTCCACTTCAAGCAGCTTGAGCACGATCTCGGTCCGCCGCTCCGGCGCAAACTCGAACCATCCCTGGCCGAAGCGCGATTTGGCTGAAAGCTCCGCCGCCACCTCATCGCCTTTCAGCTTGGTGCGGCTCTCGGTCTCCTTGTTGAAGCGCGCGCCGTGCGGTGCCTTGATGGTCTTGCGCAGGCTGGCGAACGTCGCTTCCCGCTGGCTCGTCAGTTGCTTAACCAGTGCGTCGCGTTCATCGAGCGTCAGGTTGCGGCTGCTCAGGTCCGGCAGCACCAGCCGCAACTCGTTGATTTCCTTCACCAGCCGGAACTGCTGAAAGAGTGGATGCCCCTTGGGCAGGCGCTCCTCGCTGGGGTTGAAGCTGCACTTGCCGACCTTCGGCCGCTTGAGCGGCCGTTGGAAGAACATCACCCGCTTGAGGTGCTCTCCGCGCTCGGGCGTCAAAAGGGCAGGGTGGTGCTCGGCTTGCGCCGCCCAGATCGCGTCGAACTCGGCCTCGAGAAAGCTGCGCTCGGGATAGAAGCCGTAGCCCTCTTCCTCCTTGCCGTCCTCGCCACTCATGCGCGACGGGCGGACGCGCACCCAGCTGCCCGCCTCCCGCCGCTTGAACAGAAACTCGCCCAGCGTCCGCGCGCCCGCAGCGTCCATCGCGGTGCCGAGCCGCGAGATGCCGCTGGCGATCTGACCCTGCTCGTTGTCGCGACGGTCGGTCTTGCGGTTTGATTTGAAGCCGCGGCGCTGGTTGAGGTGAAACAGGGCCCGGCCGATATGAAATGGCGGCAACTTCTCGTCCAGTGCCCGCGCCCGCAGCGCATAGACGTTCGCGGCAATGGTGCCGCTCCGGTCATTCGTCTCCGCCACCAGCGCCTTGCGGGCCTCCGCCGTGTCCGGCATCAGCCCGAACTGCGTCAGCGTGTCGAGCACGGCACGCCGTCTCCGCTTGTAGCGATCGCGCCGCCGCGCCATGCCTCGTGCCACCCGCCGCCCCTCGGCCAGTGATGTCCCCGATTTCGGCTCCCGGCCGTCGGAGAAGATTCTTACCCCAGCATCGATGATCCCACAGGGTTCTCCTCGATCATCGAGGCGAAGTACCGCCCAACCAATGGAGTTGGTGCCCATGTCCAATGCAAGTCCGTGCATGAAATCCCCCAATTACATGCCTCGCGACGAAGTCACTCGTGTGCAGGTACGCCAGTGCTCCTCCTCGCAAACCCCTTAGGATGCATGTCGATGGCGATCCGGCAAGATTGCTGCGCTAAGGCAGCAATTTTGCGCCGAGCTGATCCTGCAGCTTCGATGATACTGTTATTGCATCACACGCAAAACAAGAGATGCAAGAAACATTATGAGCGCAAGTCTGGGGTGCATCCTGTCGACGAAACTACCTATGCGGGGGGGTGGGCGGTTGACAGGAGATGTCAAAATCGCAATAGTTCGGATACGGCCTAGCAGTTCAGAGAAGTCGGTCCGGCTGTTAACAAGTCGTACACGACACCAAATAAGGCCCTCGCTCCGGCGAGGGCTTTTTGCTTGTGCTGGTACCGGTAGACGATGCTACGCCGAACCCTGCCCGGCCAATGCCGCGTCGAAGCGCTGCCAGGTCCGGGTCATGTCGATGACGGAGCGGGCTCGGCGCGCTTCATCCATGGTGAGTGCCAGCAGTCCGGCCTCGAGTGCATCCACCACCGATACCGGTAACGGTGCGCCGTCGACGAGGTGGCGGCAGATGTCGCGGGCCATCTGCTCGTCGGCGCCATAATGGGCCGACAGGTCGCTCACCGTATAGGTCCGGTCGATCAGCCGCTCGGACGTGTGGCTGTCCGTGACCTTGAAGTAGTTGCGCACGAAGTCGCCCTCGGCCTGCCCCTTGTGGCCGATCACGGCGAAGCGCCGGAAATCGTCGGGCACACTGAGATTGGTGTGGAACGACAGTACCGCGCCGTTCTCGTACTCCACCATCGCCGTCTGGAAGTCGATGATGTCGCCATCGCTGTCGAACACCTGGTCGGTGCCCTCCCAGCCGCTCGGCTTGCGATGATAGACCTCGAGGTCGTTGACGCCACGTGCCTGCGGCGCGTGCTCGGGCGTGAAGATTTTGCGCCCGCCGAAGCTCACCACGCTCTTCGGACGGCAGCCGATGACGCCGTTGTAAAGATCCAGGTCGTGGCAGCATTTTTCGAGCATGAAGCTGCCCGAATAGCGTTCATAGCGCCGCCAGTCACGCATGAAGAAGGCGCCATGATAGGGCGGGATATGCTCGGATGCCTCGATCGAGGCGATGTCGCCGAGCAGCCCATCGGCCTGCGCCTGCCTCAGGTCGCGGTAGAGTGGCGCATAACGCAGCACGAGCCCAACCATCAGGTTGTCCGAGCCGTAGCGCGCGATGAGCGACGCAATCTCCATCGTCTCCTCGACCGTCACCACCACCGGCTTTTCCGTGAACACCTTCAGTCCGCGCTCTAGCCCGGTGCGGATATGGCCCAGATGCAGGTGGTTGGGCGACCCCACCATCAGCAGGTCGAGCTGCTCCGCGTCCAGCATGGCTTCAAGCGAGGGGTAGTGTGTGCCCACCGCTATGCCGTGCTGCCTGGCATAGGGCAGGCCGGCCGGGGCCGGGTCCACATGACCGACGACCTGGAAATCGGCGCGTTCGGCCGAAAACACCCGCGCCAGATAGGCCAGCCGATACCCCAGCCCGACGATCCCGACTTTCATGGATACTCCTCTCCCTTTTGGCGCCGCGCCACACTCTTGCACCATACATCGCAGCTCGCGGGAATAAGCGGCCCTGCTGCAGCCGGTAGATCGGCCAAGCGAAGAGGCCCCAAGCGCGATCGTCCGCTCCGACCCCGACAGCAGGCCCAGCCTGACGGCCGGGAATCCGCCGCGGCTCGGGTCTGGACGCCGCCGGAAAAGATGTGTCCCGCTACCTCGAGCTCCCGCTTGACGCCGCGTCACGCTTTCGGCACATACGGTGGCACCTCGCGGGTGTAGCTCAATGGTAGAGCAGAAGCTTCCCAAGCTTACGACGAGGGTTCGATTCCCTTCACCCGCTCCAGCCCCCATCGACCCACAGGTTTGCACGACGCGCAGCAAGCGCGAGCCGCCAAGAGCGACAGCCTCGTGCCGCTGGCCCACCCTCGCGATGGTGCGGCGTCAGCGGGCGGCCGCTACTCTCCAGTGGTGAGTGTGTTCCGGGGTGGCGGAAAGCGTCGTGCTGGCGACAGGCTTGCTGTCGATCACCGCCTTGCCCGTCAGCAGGGCGTGGACGGCGAACGGGGGGATGACGAACACAAACACGAACAGGAAGAGCGGGTAGCGCATGACCCACCCATGGCATGCCCAGCGTTCTGTGAGCGGTATGTCCTGCGTCTTGCGATAACGGCCGGATAATCCGGCCGGCGCAACTTTAACGGGCGGGGCGCTGCTCGCTATCGAAAGCGATACTGAGGACGGATTCGAGCGTCAGGTAGGCCCGCACCAGCCGGAACAGCACATATTCGGGCAGGTACAGCACCGCCTTGACATGGCCATTGGCCAAGGCGGCGATCACTCCCATCAGCGCCGGCGCCCCAAGGAGGACGGCGAGCACAGCCTGCCCGGTGAGCGGCGTCGTGGGGTCGAGGCTCAGCCCCAGGTGCATGGCACCGAAAATCACGAGCGGCACCGTCATCGCCCGGCGAGCCGAGTTGAGCAGCATGAAGGGCAGGATCACCTTGCCGCGCAACGACGGGCGCCAGTCGTCGAGATAGGAGCGGTTGCGCGCCGACACGTGATAGACCGAGCGGAACCAGCGCATCCGCTGCTCGCGCAGGTGGTGATAGGTCGCCGGCACCTCGGACACATACTGCACGCCTGGATCGCCGACGATGCGATAGCCCATCTCGCCGATGCGCAGCGACACGTCTGTATCCTCGCCGTTCATGCCCTGCACGAACCCGCCAGCCTGGCGCACCGCCTCGGTGCGGTAGGCCGCGAACATGCCGGGCACGCCGACAATGCCGTCAATGGCGCCATAGGCCACCTGATAGTAGCCGTGCTTGAGCAGCACTTCGAGCAGTCGCGAGCGGTCGAAGGGACCGGTGCCAGGTGGCAGCGGGACGCCGCCGACCACGCCGGTGGCGGGGTCGGAGAAATGCCGCATAGCCCGCGCGATGGCATCGGGCAGCACCTGCGTGTCGGCGTCGATGCGGATCATGAACTCGGTCTCGATCTCGTCGACGCCACGGTTCAGCGCGACAGCCTTGCCCGGAGTGGGTACGTCGAGCACCCGACCGGTGGCATGCGCCAGCGTTGCCAGCGAGCGCTCCGCGACAGCCACCGTGTCGTCGGTGGAGTTGTTGTTAAGCACGATGACTCTGACCGTCCCGTCATACTTCTCTGCCGCCCCGTCGATGGCCGCAAGCGTCCGGGCGATCACGTGAGCCTCATTGTGCGCCGGAACGATGACGGTGACGGGCGGCGCGAAGTGTCCGGGCGGGCGCAGCAGCGCCTGCACCGTGCCCCAGACGTAAAGGATGAAGAACAGCGCCGGAAGGAAGAGGAACACGCCCGGCCCGGTGCCGCCGAGCAGGGCGACGTTGCGCAGGTCGCTGACCAGTGGCAGGTCGAGGCTGTCGACAGCAACTGACGTACCGATGGCGCCGGCAAGCGCGACTAGGAGGGGGAACCAGCCGGCCCGCCGCGCCAGCCGGCGCTCCGGCACCGTGACGCGGGCTGGCATGCTGCCATGGTCGAGGAGCTTCAGCGAGAAAACGAAGAAGCCGATCAGACCCGAGAGAATCTCGACCACGTCGAGCGAATAGAGCAGGCCCAGCGAACGGTAGGCGAGGATGTTGATGAGGTCGAACGCCCCGCAGAGCAATGCATAGGTGACGATCAACTCGCCGAGGAACTTTGCGCGCTTGAGCGCCCCCGCCCCGACCACCACGGCGAAGGCGATGTAGAACGAGACGATGAAGATCCGCAGCGGCACGGAGTGTGTGCCGGAGTAGGGCGAAAAGACGATGTCGCGGTTGGGGAAGACGGAGGCGAACTCCGGCACCACGTTCACCATCAGCAGCAACAGCACGCTGACCCCGGTGAACAGCGCCAGCACGGCCGGCGCTGCCCAGATCGAAAGCGGCTGCGTCAGCTTGGCCGGAGCGCTGTCGACCGACCAATACTGATGCGTGCCTGATGCCTCAGCGGCCGGTGACGATGACGACGACATCGTCCGCACCCAGGTGCTGGAGGGCTGTGCCAAGCTCGGTGCCTGGTTTGACCACGGCGAGCGAGCGGCCGTTATTGGTAGCGACCGGCATCACCAGCTGCGCCGACGGCCCGGCGAGGGCAAGGGCGGCAGCGGCTCCGTTGCGCGTCACCGCCTTCAGGCGCACCGGTGCATCGCCGTCGAAGCGCATGTCGGTGCGTCGCGGCAGCAGCAGCTGGAGCAGTTCACTGGCCCGGCCAGCCTGGGCGAGATCGAGCCCCTCGGCGTCGAGGGCGATCTGCGGGCTTGCCGCCAGCCGTTCGATGAGCTGTGCCCACGCGATAGTGGCGGGAGCGCTGTCCCGCAGGCTCGATTCGGGCAGCAGCTGGGCCTGTGCGTCAGGCGGGCGGGTGCAGATGCCCTGATTCGGCGTCGTGTCCACCAGCTCGACCATCAGCGTGTTGGACGGCAGCATGCGCTCGGCCGGCAAAGCGACGTCGAAGGCGAGCGTGTCGGTGCTGCCCGCCACGCGGTACGTCTCGATCAGGTTGCCGTTGAGCGTGACGCGCACCACCCAGTCGTTGCCGGCGGCGAGCGGAGTTGCCTTGAGCCGCAGCGCAAAAGTCTCGGGCAGCGAGCCGCCCGGCATGTCGGCCGCGTTGAAGGGCACAGTCCAGCGGCGCGAGCCGCGGAACGACTTGATGATGGTTTCGGCGCCGAGGTCGGCGACGGTCACCGGCCCGCTAATGGGCAGCGGCAGCGACGGCGACGCGGCCGACACGAGCGCCATCACGGCCTCTTCGCCGGCAAGCATCGCTCTTGGCTCGGACTCGCTGGCGCTCACCGTAACGGCATGACTGGTGACGAGGACGCTTGTCTCCCCCGGCCCGCCAGGGCTGAGCCGCGCATCGATGCCGGCTCGCTTGAGCTGCTGGCTGGCCCAAATGGCGAGCGCCATGTCACCTTGGTTCGATCCCGGCTGCAGCGCCAGGCTGCCGGGTGAGGCGAGCAGCACGCCGGTCGTATCGGAAGGGGCCGTGGCCGACACGAGCTCGAGCCGGCTGTCCGTCGTCAGCGTTACCGCGCTGCCCGAGTTGGCGGCATCGGTGGGGCAGATCTGCCCGGAATTGGTGGTGCCCCGTCCCGCCATATGCAGCACCAGCCGGTCGCCGCTGAGGTCGGCGGCGGTCAGCTCGATGCGCGCCCGATGCGTATGGCGACCGCTGTCCAGCACGAGCTGGCCGCGCGGCGTGCCGTTGACGCTCAGCGTCAGCAAGCCGTCGCCATGCTCGGTCAGCTGCGTGTCGAACACGAGGTTCAGCGCGCCCGACAGGTAGTTGGCGCCGCGCGGCACGCGGAACACGAGCTCCGACTGGTCGGGGAACCCGGCGAGCCCCACCCATGCAGCAGCACGGGGGCGCTCGAGGGCGAGCGTAAACGTCTGCGGTCTGGCTTCGCCGTTGTCCTCGGCTCCGGTCAGCGAGCCGATGCCGTCAACGGCACTCGCCAACCCGTCGGACACCGAGCGGAACACCGTCGTGACGTCGCCACTGCGGGAATACAGCATGGCAAACCCCACGATGGCGAAGCTTAGAAGGCCAATGGCGATGAGGCGAGCCAGGTCGCGCATCAGGCCGCGTCCGCGCGCAGGTGCACGACGCCCGGACGGTTGTCACGCGTCCACAGCGAACGGGCAGGTACTGCATCGAGATTGGCCCGATGGCGGTACTTCTCGACGATCTCCAGCGTTTCGGCCAGAAGGCCGTCGCGCAGCAGGATCGGCTCGAGCCCCAGCGCGCGAAAACCGCGGTTAGACACCTTGAGCGTGTTCTCAGGCGCTTCCTTTCGCGGGTTATCGACCATCGCCACGCTCGCGCCGGTGATGCTCGCTACCAGATGCGCCAGGTCGCGGACGCGATGGGTCTCGGCCACCTGGTTGAGAATCTTCACTCGGTCGCCGCGCTTGGGCGGATTGGCAACCGCCAGCGATACGCAGCGCACCGTGTCCTGGATGTTGATGAAGGCACGCGTTTGCCCGCCCGTGCCATGCACGGTGAGCGGATGGCCCGTCGCTGCCTGCATGAGGAATCGGTTCAGCACGGTGCCGTAGTCGCCGTCATAGTCGAAGCGGTTGATCAGCTCGGGGTCGAGCCGCGTCTCCTCGGTCTGCGTGCCCCACACGATGCCCTGGTGCAGGTCGGTGATCCGCAACCCGTCATTGCGGGCATAGAATTGGAACAGCAACTGATCCATCGACTTGGTCAGGTGGTACACACTGCCTGGCTGGGTCGGGTAGAGGATGGAGCGCGGATACGTGCGTCCGTCGGGCCCGGACACCGCGACATCGAGGTAGCCCTCGGGCAGCTCGAGGCCGTCGCCGTCATAGCCGTAGACGCCCATCGTCCCGAGATGGACGAGGTGCGTGTCGAGCCCCAGTTCCACCAGTGCCGCCAGCAGGTTGTGGGTGCCGGAGATGTTGTTGTCCACGGTGTAGCGCTTGTGTGCGGCATCGCGCATCGAATAGGGCGCGGCACGCTGCTCGGCGAAGTGAACCACGGTATCGGGCCTGATCTCGGCCAGCAGGTCGCGCAACAGCGCCGGATCCTTTGCGATATCCACAGCCTCGAACCGGATGGATTTTCCGGTAACGCGCTTCCACGCGGCAAGCCGCGAAGTGACGTCGGCAATCGGCGTCAGGCTGCCCGCGCCGAGTTCGGCATCGATGCGCCGGCGCGAAAGATTGTCCAGAATGGTGACGGTGTGTCCTTCAGCGGACAGCCGCAGCGCCGTGGGCCAGCCGCAGAAGCCGTCGCCACCGAGAACCACAATATTCTTATTCAAAGTCATACCCCTATGTGCCTGCCGCATGCGTCAACCAGCGGGAGCTAGCGGCGGGCCTCAGGTATGTGGTCAGCGTCGGTTTCGCTAGACGTCAACGTTAACATTTGACTAAGAAAGCAGCATGCCTGCTCTTCCAAAATAGCATGACAGACTAAATTTTCTACCGCAGACGACATACTGCCGCTTGTGCTGAGGAGGAAAAGAGAAAATCATTCCAGCTGCGCGCGCTGCGAGGCAGCGTGCCGTCTCCTTGTGCATGACTCCTCCCCTCAGGTTGATGGGTCGCCCACACGTTGGCATCGCCCATGTGCTTCCCCACGCCTCGAGCGGGTGCGGCGGAAGCCTGCCAGGCAATCGGTCGCGGGGCGGTAACTGCTGGGTCGCCTTGACAGGTGGAGCCCCCTGCGACACGCAAGGATTGGTCCCATGCGGGGCGCCGGGCCTCGACTGACGAACGGAGAGCGAAGCGAGGTGAGTTCGGACGCGATCGTGCTGGAGGGCATCAGTCACCGCTATGGCGGGCGGCTTGCCCTCGACAATGTCAGTCTCAGCGTGCCGCAGGGCCACTCGATGGCCCTGCTCGGGCCGAACGGGGCCGGCAAGTCGACGCTGATGAACATCATGTGCACCGTGCTGCGGCCCGCCGCCGGCAGCGCGATCCTTGCCGGCCACGACATTCGGCGCCAGTCTGCGGATGCGCGCAGCCAGATCGGCGTCGTCTTCCAAGAGGACACGCTCGACGACCGTCTCAGCGCCTGGGAGAACCTGGAGTTCCACGGCCTCGTCTACGGGATGGACAAGCCGGCCCGCTCGCGCCGCATCGAAGAGATGCTGGCGCTGGTAGAACTCACCGAATGGGCCGAAAACCCGGTGCGCACCTTTTCGGGCGGCATGAAGCGCCGCCTCGAGATCGCCCGTGCCCTGATGCACGAGCCGCGCATCCTCATCCTTGATGAGCCCACCGTGGGCCTCGACGCGCAGACGCGAGGCAAGATCTGGTCGTACCTTGTCCAGCAGCGGCGCGAGCGCAACCTCACCGTCTTCGTCAGCACCCACTACATTGAGGAAGCGGAGAGCTGCGAGGCGATCTGCGTCATCGACCAGGGGCGGGTGCAGGCAGTGGGCGCCCCCGAGACGCTGAAGGCGCAGTACGGCACGAGCCTGATCCGCTGCCTGCCACGCGACGCCGACATCCGCCGCCGGCTGCTCGAGAAATGGCCCGGGGCACAGCAGCTCTCCGGCGACCGGCTTGGGATCACGGTCGACGACGGGACCAGCATCGACGCTTTCTTGGGCGAGTTCGGCTCGTCGCTCAAAGAGATCCAGATCGACGAGCCGAGCCTCGAGACGGTGTTCCTCGCCCTCACGGGCCGGGAACTGCGCGAGCGCGACGAGGTGAAGCCCAACGCACGCGGCAAGCGGAACAAACGGCTATGAGCAAATTCTCCACCCTGCGGCGGGGCATCTATGCCGTGTGGCTGCGCGAGATCATGCGCTCCTTCCGCGACCGGGGTCAGCTGATCGGCGGCGTGTCGCGCCCCATCATCTGGCTGCTGATCCTCGGCATCGGGCTCAATCCCTATTTCCGCGGCGAGATCTATGGCGAAGTGCGCTTCGTCATTCCCTTCACCTACCTGCAGTTCCTCTTTCCGGCCGTGATCGTCCTCAACATCATGTACACCTCGATCCTGTTCGCGGTGTCGATGATCTGGGACCGGGAGTTCGGCTTCCTGCGCGAGGTGCTGGTGTCGCCCATGCCGCGCTGGGCCGTCCTGTTCGGCAAGATCCTCGGGGGCAGCACGGTGGCTACAATGCACGGCCTGCTGGTGCTGATCCTCGCACGCTTTGCCGACGTGACGCTGGGCTGGGACCAGGTGGCGCTGGCGCTGGTGCTGATGTTCCTCCTGTCCTTCGGTCTCACCTCGTTTGGGGTCATCCTGGCGTCCCGCGTCCGCAGCTTCGAGGGGTTTGGGGTGTTCTCCAACACGATCATCCTGCCGCTCTACTTCTGCTCGTCCTCGGTCTTTCCGCTTGATCCTTCGCTGACACGCACCCAAGCTGCAGCCACCTATCCGGAGTGGCTGACGCTGCTCGTGCAGATCAACCCCATCACCTATGCGGTCGACGCGATGCGCGGCGCCCTCATCGGTTACAGCCAGTTTGATCCCCTGCTCGGACCCGGCATCATCGCCGCAGGGGCGGTGCTGTTCTTTGCCGTCGCGCTGGTGGACTTCCAGCGCCAATGATCACGCCCGACGCCATCGGACGCGGTTCCTGGGGTCGCTGGCGGACCGTGGGGCTCAACCTCGCGGGCGCAGCGCTGCTGCTGTTTGCTCTCACCTTCCTGCCGCCCGACAACTCGCTGGCCGAGGTGCAGGCGAGCGGCGTGCTCCGCGTCTGCGTGCCGGAGTCGATGCCGCCCCTGGTCACCGACGACCCGGAACGGCCCGGCTATGACCTCGAACTCCTCGATCTCATCGCCCGGGACCTCGGCGTGCGCCTCGCGATCAACCGCAACGCCGCAATAGGTGCCGACTTCAACCCACGAAACTGGCGTCTCACCCGATCTCAGTGCCAGGTCATCGCTGGCGGTGTAGTCGACAATGAGTCCGCCCGCGGCTTCCTCGAACTGCTTCCAACGGGCCTCCAGACCGGTTGGGCCGCCATCGGAGGGGGCGACATGTTGTCGCAGGTTGGCGGTACGGCAGCCGTCTTTCCGGGACCGATCGGGCTCGATCGGCTCGCCTTAAGCCGTTACCTCCGCTCGAAAAAATTCCGGATACTAACAATTCCGTCGGCGGCGCAACTATTGGGCGCGCTTGACGATGGAACAGCCGACATCGCCATCAGCGATAGACAGACGCTCGCCGCGATCAACTCGGAAAACGCCCGGATTCATTGGGTTTCCGAGAAAGAACTCGGCGTGTTTGATCTTGCCTTCGGTCTGTGGAAAGGCGACGCGACGCTGCTGCGCGCAATGCGCGACAGCCACCAGAAACTTCGCTCTTCGGGCTTGGCAGACAGTTTGTCGACACGCTACGGAGCGCCTGCGAACGCAACAATCAGCCCTTGAGGACCCCCTCCGACGGAACAGGTTTGCTCCGTCGGATGCGTCCTTAGTTATTATTGCCATTCAGCCGCACTTATGCAGCCTCTGCGTTGCAGCGAAACGCTGCCAATTAGAACGACCGGAATGGCGTCATCCAACGTAAGGAGGACAATGTGAGTCATACGTCTCCGCGCGTTGCCGTCTGCATGGCACTTGCCATGTCGGGTCTGCTTTTGCCGACCCTGCCTGCAC
>Ga0207868_1001662_pt1 | contig 15032 bp, 17 predicted proteins | sample Passage237B_FD_187370 | JGI IMG/M metagenome (GOLD analysis project Ga0207868, IMG submission 187370) | Cellulose adapted compost microbial communities from Newby Island Compost Facility, Milpitas, CA, USA - Passage2 37B (SPAdes) (version 3) ... | reverse complement strand
GCAGGCCGTCGGAGTTATCCGCGCCCGGGACAGGCTCCACTTCCACGCCCACTTCCGCCAGACGATCCAGCACGGCGATCAGAGCATCGGTCGGGCAGTTTTCCAGCGTGACATCGCCATTGGTGATGGCCGATGCCATGATGTACGTCCCGGCTTCGATGCGGTCAGCCATCACGGTGTAATCTACGCCGCCAAGCGACTCCACGCCTTCAATGATGATGCGAGGTGAACCGGCGCCCTGAATCTTCGCCCCCATGGCGTTGAGCATGTGAGCCAGATCGGACACTTCAGGTTCGCACGCGGCCGACTCGATAATCGTGGTGCCCTCGGCGAGCACCGCCGCACTCATGACGTTGGCCGTGCCCAGCACGGTGGAGCCGAACGGGCCGCCCATGAACACACGGGCGCCCTTGAGCTTGCGACATTCAACCTGAATGTAGCCCTCGTTGAGGGTGACATCAGCTCCCAGAGCTTTGAGACCGCGAATGTGGAGGTCCACCGGGCGGTCGCCGATGTTACAGCCGCCTGGCATGGAGACGATGGCCTTCCCACGGCGGGCCAGCAGCGGGCCCAGCACGCAGATGCTCGCACGCATGGTGCGCACAATGTCGTAATGGGCCTGACAGGGGTTAAGGTCATGCACCTGCAGTCGGTAGCCCCTGCCGGTGGCATCCTCGGTGCGTTCGACGTTCACACCCAGGGTTCCCAGCAGCCTGGCCATGTTCTGGATATCGGACAGGCCCGGGACATCCCGCAGGACGACAGGCTCATCCGTCAGCAGACAGGCCGCCATCAATGGCAGACTGGCATTCTTGGACCCTGCGACCCTGACCGTACCACGAAGGCGTTTTCCGCCCTTGATTACAAATGCGTCCATGAATCTTCTTTTCCCACCTGGGCCTTGGACAAGCCGGGTATCCACAACCGGGCCTTCGTCAGCGCAGGCATCCTCTAAAATCGGCAATCTGACCAGTTCATGGTAAAACTTTCCCATCTTTGGGAAACCGCCTCCCTTTTTAACGCAATTGGCCGACATATAGCCTGCGGGAGTTGCTCATGAAGATTCAGGACCATATCCGTGACATTCCCAACTGGCCCAAGCCCGGGGTGACCTTCAAGGACATCACGCCCCTGCTGCGCGACCCCGCCGCCCTGGCCATGGCTGTGGAACTGATGGTCAATCCCTTCCGAGGCAGGCAGATTGACCTTGTCGTGGGCGCTGAAAGCCGTGGTTTCATCTTCGGAACCGCCATCGCCCAGGCTTTGTCCGCCGGTTTTGTTCCCGTCCGCAAGCCCCGCAAGCTGCCTTACACCACCCACGCCGTGGAGTATGCTCTCGAATACGGAACCGACAGGCTGGAAATCCACGTCGACGCCATCACCCCCGGCCAGCGTGTGCTGATGGTCGACGACCTGCTGGCCACCGGCGGAACCATGAAAGCCTGCTGTGATCTGGTCCGCCAGATCGGCGGAACCATCGTGGGTGTAAGCTTCCTGATTGAGCTGGAATTCCTGGCCGGCCGTCAGCATCTGGAGAATTGTGGCGAGATCTACTCGGTCATCCGATACTGAGCTTTCCCCGCTGCATCAAGCAGGGAAATGTGCGAGACTCGTTCAAACCGTCTATGGCCAAGCAAGCAATTCCATCCCGTCAGAAACTCGCCAGACCTGCGGGCTATTTCGAGCGTTCCCAGCAGCCGCTGCAGTCGCTGATCTTTCTGCTGCCACTGGTCATCATCTATGAAGTCGGTGCGCTGCTGATGCATAAAGCCGCCATCGCCTCGGGCGAACAAGCCGTGGGCGTGCGGGCGCATCTGATGCTCAACCACTTCTTCGAAATCTTCGGTGTCACCAGCTATTACCTGCCCGGGATTGTGGTGATCATCGTGCTCTTCTGCTGGCACCTGGCCCGCAAGCCGAGCAAGGACGACTGGCGCATCAGTCCCAGACTCTATGCCCTGATGGGGCTGGAATGTCTGGCGCTGTCCATTCCCATGCTCATCTGGGGCATGGTGTTTCTGCGGAAGATGAGCGCGACCAGTCCCTCCGTCGCCATGCTTGCATCAGTGCTTCCGATCCCGGACGAACTGCTGCAGGAGCTGATCATTTCCATCGGCGCCGGGATCTATGAAGAACTGCTGTTCCGCCTGATGGGGCTGGTGGTTCTTCACATGATCTTCGTGGACCTGCTTGCCCTTCCCGACCGCATTGGCACCATCGCCGCAGTGGCCATCTCGGCCATGGCTTTCGGGCTGTATCACTTCCCGAGCCTGACCTTCTCCCAATGGACAGGGTACGACTGGGCCCGCTTCGTGTTTTACACCCTGGGCGGCGTGTTCCTGGCGATCATCTACATCCTGCGAGGCTTTGGGATTGTCGCCGGTACGCATGCCCTCTACGACATCCTTCTGACCCTGCTTGCCCACTCAGGCGGCTGATCCTCCACCTGTCCATTCAGGCGATTTGGTCCGCAGCAGGTCATCCGCTACCATTTTTCCATTGATTTCCTCCCCCGCCGCGAACTGTGGAATGCTGTCATGACATCACCCAAAGCCACGAATCTCACCTGGCACCCCGGCGCGGTGACGCCCGCCGACCGCGCCAGGAACCTCGGCCACAAGGGCGTTACGCTCTGGCTCACCGGCCTGTCGGCCAGTGGCAAGTCCACTGTCGCGGTGGCGCTGGAAAAAGTCCTGCTCCAGCAAGGCCGACACGCCTATCGCCTGGATGGCGACAACATCCGCATGGGTCTGAATCGCAACCTGGGATTCTCGCCCGAGGATCGCGTGGAGAACATCCGCCGCATTGGCGAAGTGGCCAAGCTCTTCACCGACGCCGGGACCATCACCATCGCCAGTTTCATCAGCCCCTACGCCTCCGACCGCGATGGCGTACGCAAGCTGCATGAAGACGCCGGCCTGCCCTATCTGGAAGTGTATGTGGACTGCCCCATCGAGGAAGCCGAGAAGCGCGACCCTAAGGGCCTGTACAAGAAAGCTCGCGCCGGCCAGATCAGGAGCTTCACGGGCATCGACGACCCCTATGAAGCCCCGACTAATCCCGACGTACATCTTCGCACCGACAAGCTCACCATCGAACAGTCAGTACAGACCCTCCTTGATGCCCTGGAAGCCCGAGGCATCTTCTCGATCTGACAAACCGTCCCATTAAATCCCCCCGGAATGAACAAAGCCCTGGTTCACCGAACCAGGGCCTTTTCTTTATCAACTCACACTCATCTCACCGCAGGGGCACGATGATGACATCGATATCACCCAGTTCCTGTCGCGCCATCAGTGCGGTGGAATAGCTGGAGAACTGACCGACCTGGACGGTGATGACGGATGAACCATCCGCAGCACGCTGGGGAACCAGACGGGCCTGGCCCATCCGCTTGCCCTGAACCTGCTGATTCCAGCGAAGCAGCGCGCGGCTGGCGTTATCACGATCGCTGTAGGCCCCCAGCTGCAGGCTGTAGCCAGTGACGGAGAACTGGTCGTCCACCTGAGCCTTGAAGTTGTTGTCGTCACTGGCCGCGCGGGCCAGGCTCAGATGCGCACGAGCGTCAGCCCATCGGCCCAGTTTCTGCTCGGAGATCGCGGCGTAGAACAGAGCGTTGGCTTTACCCTGCCCCACCAGCTTCTTCGAAGCAGCCAGGAAGTGTTCAGCGGCTTTGAGATGCAGGTTCTGCTGAGCGTAGATCAGGCCCAGCGTCGCCAGGGCATCGCCGGCCAGTGCATCATCGGAACTGCGGGCCGCCTGGGAGAGATAACCAATGGCATCGGGCGTGCGGCCGAGCTTCTGCGCACTCAGACCAGCCATGTAGGCCGCCTGCTCTGCGGTGAATCCCGTCCCACGAGCCGCGCTGGCGCCGAGTCGATACGCACGGGCGTACTGCTGTGCATCGTACGCGGTGCGGATTTCATCCAGCGGATTGACCACCACTTTGTCGGCCTGTGGACGCGTGGTCTTGCACCCCCCCAGGAACCCGACAGAAATCAACATCACCACAGCCAGCATCATCCGCAGGCCTGTGTGTGAGCTTCGCATCAGCATGGCGTCTTCCTTTCCCTAGCAGGACAACCCTCTACATCCTTGACGGACATAGTTTAATCCAACTTGCCTGCCGACACACAGCCCCGAAAGGGTTGATATTCATCATCATGACAGGCCTTGAGAACTTATGATAGCGGTCAGCACTATGACGCAAAGCCCATGGCCAGTTCGATTTGAAACCCTCAGCCGCATTCGCTTCGGTGCACGTATGCGCACTGCGGCGACCTGCCTGGTGATCGCGGTGGCCATGATGATCGCCACAGGATTGCTGTTCATCTTCGGCGTCAGTACGGGCTCACGTAATCTGCTTTTGTCCATGCTCTGCGCCGTGGGCCCCGTGCCCATGTATATCGCCATCACGCTCTGGCTCGACCGCTTTGAAGCCGAACCGCTGTGGATGCTCAGCGTCTGCTTCATCTGGGGAACCACCGCCGCGGCGCTGATCTCTCTGGTGGCCAATCAGGAACTGGTTGCCCTGCTGAATCAGCATCAGCAGCTGTTTGATGCGCGAACGCTTTCGCTGATGATCGTGGCCCCTGTGGTGGAAGAGCTGGCCAAGGGCGCCATTCTGCTGATTCTCTTTATCTGGAAGCATCACGAGTTTGATGGCGTGCTCGATGGCATCATCTACGCCACCATGGTGAGCCTGGGCTTTGCCATGACTGAAAACATCGTCTACTACGCCCGGGCGATGATGGAATACGGGCAGGCAGGCATCACCAACGCCGTGATCCTGCGCGGGATGATCTTCCCGTTCATGCACCCTCTGTTCACCTCGTTCCTGGGCATCGGGCTGGGCATGGCTGCGGTGTCACGACACGCCTTCACCAGACAGGCTGCCCCGGCTATCGGGCTCACCCTGGCGATTGTGCTTCACATGCTCTGGAACGTCTCAACGCTTCACAATGGCTACTTCGTGGCCGGCTACCTGTTTGTCTCGGTTCCCGTGATGATGGGCATTGTGATGCTGATCTTCCAGTCGCTGCGGGGCGAGTCGAAAGTGATCCTTGAGCATCTGCGACAGGAAGTAGAAAAAGGCCAGATCACGCCGGCCGAGCATCATCGACTGGGGCGCATCCGCAAGCGTTTTTTCCATGACATGCGATGCCTGCTGCATCACGGGCCAGCAGGGTTCTGGGCGAGTGTCCGCTTCCACCAGGCCGCTACGGAACTGGCGTTTCACCGCCATCACGCTGCGCGGGGCAGACTCCCTCATGACCCCCTGCGTGAGCAGGAATACCTGCGACATCTGGAGCTGCTTCGTCCGATGACGCAGTGTGTTAAAGCTCGGCCTGAGTGATAGATGGAGGCGTGGCCGACTCCTCTTCCGCAACAGGGGGAATTTCCTCATCACGGCGAAGCGGAGGCAGCTGCAGACCAGGAACCATCACGCGGAACATGTCCTTCCACGTGACAATGCCCACCGGCTCCTGTTTCTCATTAATCACAGGCAGGCAGGACACCTGCTGCGACACCATCAACTGCATGGCGTTTTCAACGGCCATCTCACGCGTCGCGGTAATGAGCTTGCGCGTCATGATCTGATGGACCTTGCGATCCAGCAGCGCCACATCCTGCGCACGCTCAGCCAGTTCCCGGCCAAGGAACGGGCTCAGGTTCTTGAGCAGGTCACGATCCGACACAACGCCCACCAGACGCCGGCCGTCAACCACCAGTAAATGATGGAACCGCCAGGTGTTGAAGATTTCGCGCACCTTCGACACCGGGTCATCAAGGGACACCAGCACCAGCTTGCGCGACATAATCGCCTGAACATCCATGATGACCGGCGCTCCAGAAAAAAAAGAATGGAGACCTGTTTACTGCGTGGGCAGATCGAGAACCAGCCCCTGCCTTAACATGGTGCGAGGCATGGAGATCTGCGCCAGGCGCACGAGTTCGGCGTTCTGCTCGGGGGTAAGCCCTTCAAACGCCATTCCACATTCATACGTGAAGAACCCGGTCTTGCGTGTCCAGGCGATTCGAGCCACTACCGGAAGCGTTCCGCCGCAGTGAAACAGCGTCATCGATACCCGGTCGTCAGGCTTGACCTTGCAGAACCCGCGAGCCCGGACACGCATGCCCGATCCCGACAGGCCGATCACCCGCCCCATCGTGCAGGACAAGCCTTCACACTGGATGCGGCTGCGCCTTCGCCTTTCAGCAGTCCCTGGTTCCTGATTCTCCTGAGCAACCACACCCTGCACAGGAGAGTCATCACCGTCCGTTTGGGTTGTAGTACATGACATGTCGTTCTGATCGTCCAAACTTCGGCCCGACTTGATGTTGTCAGCCTCGGTAAAAACCCGTTCACCGTCACGTGCCCACCTATCCATGCCATCCGTCACGATCAGGGACAATCTTTCAATTTTCAGCCTGTCGACCAATCTGCCCGCCCCGATCGACCGATGTAGGGCACAGCTTCCCCCCTGCCCTGCGGCTGTGTCACTGTTTCCGGGGATGTCTCAAAGTGAATATGTGCTCGGCCCATCCCCTCGAACCCCAAGGGCCGATCGCCTTGTATTGTCTGTGCTTATGAACGATTCGCCCCACCCATTGATACGAACCTTCGCCGGCCGCCGCGTGCTGCTGGCTGAGCGTTCGGACCATCTGCGCGGGCTCATCAGCAGCCAGATCAATCAATGGCGACTGCGAACCGTCAACACCGCCTGCGGTCTTCACACCCTGCAGCATGCTCTGCTGGCCAGTCAGACCCGGACACCCTTCGACCTGCTGCTGATCAACTCCGTGTTACCCGATCTCGACGGCCTGACGATTACTCACAGGCTCCGAAATGCCCGCTGCGCCAGTCCCATCATCATGCTCGGCGGTGCGTCTGACGATGAACAGGCCCACCAGAGCGCCCTCGATGCGGGAGCCCAGGCCTATCTGCCTCGCCCGTTTGGTCCAGATGAACTGGGCCAGTGCATGTATCAGGTGCTCAATGAGATATGCGTCTGAACCGAGCCTTTCCATCGATCGCAATTGATGAAAACTTATTCATTGCGTTCTTACTCTGCTTTCATCCCAACGCATTAATTTGAAGCAGGATGCAGGAGGATATGTCTCGGCAGGTATGCGACATATCACCCTGTCAGGCCCATCGCGTCCGAGTCCTGCAAATAAGGAGAGCGTTCCATGGGACTGATCCTTCTCATCATTCTGGTGCTGCTGCTGATCGCCGCTCTGCCTACCTGGCCTTACAGCAAGTCATGGGGCCCTTATCCCGGTGGGCTGCTGACGATTCTGCTGATCATCGTCATCGTGCTGCTGATCATGGGCCGCATCTGAGCCTGCGATAAGTGCAGGGCTGCCTTGAAGAAAAAGATGGGTGGCCTTTCTGGTGAGGAGTTCAGGAAGCGCTGCCCATCTTTCCTTTGGCCAATTAGGACGATTGACCGCTGAAAAATCGTCTGGAACACACTTTTGTATGCCCCCGGAGTGAACTGTCTGTCGCAATGATTCGATAACCAACACACACGTCCACCGCAGCGAGATCATCCATGCCCATTGCCATGCACATTGCCCTGATCCGTCAGGAACTTGATGAGCTTCGGCTCAGTTACCGACGCGGTGAAGTGCGCCTGCAACGCCTGCAACAGCTTGACAGGCAGATTGATGCGCTGCTGCCTCAGACCCAGGGCCGGACACATATCACCACCCTTCAGTGCATGCAGGGTCTGATTCGTTCACTCGAAACCCGCATGCTTCAGATGCAGGGTCAAAATTGCTTTTCATCTGATGATGTTGATAACCCCTGCACATCGGCTGTCGCATGACAAGTGTTTGTCCTGTCATAAGCTGCAGAATCCTCATAGGTAGCGTTTCAGACGGGCTCGAGATGTAAAATTGCGGCGTAGAGTGGTAAATTGTTTTGGATTCCTACCCGCATATTTTATGGTTTCGGGGATACAATCCGGGAGTTAATCCCCCATCGCTATTTTCCCCAGACTATCCAGTTTAAAGGTGGCGACCTGTTCCTGACCGGGTCGCCAAACCTCGGCGAGGCCACTAGCCGGCGCGGACAACGTTGGCAGTAGGCCTCGCCCTTTTTATGACCTTTTTCTGCCCCTCTATTACCCCCCATTTGCCCCTTTATGCCGCCCTCCCTCCAGACCACCCCGCCCACCGGGTCACCGGCGGGCTCCTGGGAGGCATGGCATCCTTCGAATGACACCCCTCACACCCCGACTGCCCCTCCCTCCTGAAATCCGCATGGGTCCGGGCGACGGGTTATGATGCTCCATCATTCCCCATGGTGTTTTTCCGGACATCGCTCATGGCCCTGCCTGCTCCTGCTCCCGACGCGATCACCCAGAGCATCCTCTGGCTGCACAGCAGCGACGCCATCACTCTCCTGCTGGCTCGACATGGACAACCCGGACCGGCCGTCAGACCCGATGCCTCCCACCACGCCTCGCATGGCCATCCGCTGACACCCCTGGGTCACCGCCAGGCCAGACGTCTTGGACAGCGGCTCTCCAAGCTTCCCCTCGATCATCTTTACTGCTCACCTCTGGCGCGCTCTCACCAGACCGCCCTGGCCGTGCATGCTCATCACCCCACCATTCCGCTTGAAGTCCGCGACGACATCGTGGAGGTGGGCGTCCTTCACAATGCCTACACGCCTGCCCCGCGCAGGAAAGCTCTTCTTGAGCAGATGGAACAGGAGCGTGCGACTGCCATGAAGTTTGTGCGCCACTTCCGCAAGGCTCATCAGCCCGGCCAGATCGTCGCGGCCGTGCTCCATGGCAATCTCAACAATCTGCTGATGTCCCTGTTCCTTGAGCTGCCTGCCCGCACCTTCTACAGCAAGCAGAACCACACCTGCGTCAACGTGCTGACCATCCCGCCGCGTGGCAAAGCCTATCTGGGCCTGATCAACTGCACACGCCATCTGCCCGCGAGCATGATTGGCACGGGCAACATCATGGCCGCTGTCTGATGACCAATCCCGCTGCGGTGCTTCACTCCAGCATCAACAATCTGCGGACGACTCCATTCATGGGCCTGCCCACGCGCGGGTTCTACTGCAGGCAGAATCACTGCAAGGTGAGTCTGCTGAGCATCAAGCCTCGCAAAGGCGCGTCTCCGGGCATGGTCAACTGCACGCGCCAACTCAAAGCCGACATGCCGGGCACGTGCAGCGTCCGCCACCCCGACGGATCAACAGCGAATCCAAGACGGACCAGTGACGAAGGAAAATAACAAGGCCCACCGATCACTCGATGGGCCTTGCGTTCATTCATCAGAATCACAGGCGGTCACAGACTCAGGGGATGACCGCGTCGAATTCCATTTCCACCAGCCAGGCCGGATCGATCAGCGCGGCCACCTGCACGAACGTGCACGCCGGGCGGATCTCGCCGAAGGCTTCGCCGTGAGCCTTGGCAGCCTGTTCCCACTTGGTGATGTCAGTGAGCATCACGCGGGTGCGCACCACATCCTTGAGCGAAGCGCCGGCCTTCTCGAGCGAAGCAGCAGCGATTTCGATGCAGCGCTTGGTCTGCAGGTATGCATCGCCAGGGCCGGCAACGTTGCCATCAGCGCCGATGGGAGCCGTACCCGAGATGGCGATGATGTTGCCAACCTTCACACCGCGGGAAAAGCCGATGGTCGGTTCATACTTCGAGCCTGAGGAGATGTTCTGACGCGCAGCCATGGAAGAATTCCTTGCTAGTTGGAAGACCCGCAGCCGCCTGGCTGCATGGGCGATGCATTGTAACTTTCCCCCACCCGCCACGTAAGCAAATCCTCGCGATTCCTGCAGGAAATCCGCAGTCGGAAACAGAATTAGAAAAACTTTTGAGCCGATAAAACGAAGCAGCTACCATGTTGCTTCTGTTCCCTCCCTCGTGCTTACTGGAGCCCTTCGTGAAAACGTCGCTGTTCCTCTCGGCCTGCCTCGCCGCCGTGCTTTCTCCTGTGGCCGCGCTTGGCCAGGATGCCCCTGCTACCTCTGAAAATCCGCAGCTCGCTCTGAAGGAACGCGACAAGGGCTGGCGTTTCAATACCTACCTCGAAAACGATTCCACCTGGCTCAAGCCCAACGCCGCCAGTGACCGCTGGTACACCAACGGCATCAAGCTGGAAATCACGCATCAGCCTCAGTGGGCGCAGGACCATCAGGACCTGCTGCCCTTCGCGAAGCAGTTCGGGCCGGCCAACGTTGCGCTGGGCTATCACGCGGGCCAGATGATGTTCACGCCGCGTCACATCGACATCAGGAAGCGTCTGGAAAACGACCGGCCTTTCGCGGGCTATCTGTTTGGCGGTGCGTTCATCCAGCGTGCCAATGACACCACGCTCGACCACTTCCAGGTCGATCTGGGCATCATCGGCCCAAGCTCGCTGGCGCAGGACACCCAGCATTTCATCCACCGCAACATCGCCGGCGACAACCCCGTGGGCTGGGGCAACCAGATGCGCGATGAGCCTGCCATCCAGGCCTATCTGCGCAAGAAGTGGCGCTTCGACATCGGCAGCATTCCCTTCGGACAGGAAGAAAACAGCCACAAGCTGAATTTCCAGATCATCCCCGAAGCGGGCATCGCCGTGGGTACGGTCTACCGTCACGTGGAAGCCGGCGCCACGCTGCGTGCGGGCTTCGTTCTGCCTGACGACTTTGGCCCCGGTTACATCTCCAACCCGGCCTCGGCCACGGGCAGCGGAACGCCCAGAGGCTGGAGCGGCTATGTCTTTGTCGGCGTGGCAGGCAAGGGCGTGGAACACAACGTCTTTTTCGGCGACAGCGACCTGCGCCGCTACAACCGCGTGGAGGTGGACCACCGCCCCTTCATCGGCCAGGCCAACGCGGGCATCACCGTCAATTACCACTGGGAAAAATGCCTGCTGCAGTTCACCTACTCGCAGACCTACCTGACGCGCGAATTTGAACGTCAGAATGGCACCCCCGCCTTCGGCGCCCTGCGCGTCACGTGGTCGTGGGTGTTCTGAGGAAAGAGGATTCCCACCCGCGTGTCTGATCCTCAGTTCGCCACCTCCGCGCGGGTATGACGAAAAGGGAAAGCACGCGCCAAAGAATAAGTAGCTCGTCAGCGCATCTGCCCCGTCATCTCGCAGGCCGCGGCGGTATCAGTTTTTCTACTGGAACCGCTGCCACAAGAATTCATCAACGCGTAAAAACCAGTGGGGAAACCCACTGGTTTTCATGCGGAAAAAATCTTACAGACGGGTGCGTTGTGTCGCGGGATTTCCGACGCCCGACTGTCATCAGAGCCGGCTTGCGGTAAGATGGTCCCCCTGATCTAACCTAGGAGTTCATCGCGTGAGCATTGAAAGCAAGATCGCCAGCAAATCAGCGGTGGTAGGCATTATCGGGATGGGATATGTCGGTCTGCCTCTGGCCAACGCCTTCTGGCGAGCCGGATTTCCTGTCCTGGGCTTCGATGTCGATCCGCCGAAAATCGAAAAGCTCAACCGCGGTGAAAACTATCTGAGCCATCTGGGCCCGGACATGGTTTCTGAGATGGTCCAGTCGGGCCGCTTCAGCGCCACGGCCGACTTCTCGCGACTGGGCGAAGCCGATGCCATCATCGTCTGCGTCCCCACCCCGCTGGGCAAGCACCTGGAGCCCGATCTTTCCTACGTGGAGCGCACGGCCGACGACATCGCCAAAACGCTGCGCAAGGGTCAGCTCATCACCCTCGAATCCACCACCTATCCGCGCACCACGCGCGAGATCATGCTCCCGCGCTTCGAAGCCAAGGGCCTGAAGTGTGGCAAGGACTTCTTCCTGGCCTACTCGCCTGAACGTGAAGATCCGGGTCGCAAGGATCACAACACGCAGAGCATTCCCAAGCTCGTGGGCGGCATTGATCCGGCCTCGGGCAAGGTTGCCATGGCGCTCTACAGCCACGCCATCAAGCAGATGGTTCAGGTGTCGTCCGCGGAAGTGGCCGAAGCGGCCAAACTGCTGGAGAACATCTACCGCGCGGTGAACATCGCGCTGGTCAACGAAATGAAGGTGCTGCTGACGGCGATGGACATCGACGTGTGGGAAGTCATCCGCGCCGCGGCCACCAAGCCCTTCGGCTTCCAGGCGTTCTATCCCGGCCCGGGTCTGGGTGGTCACTGCATTCCGATCGACCCTTACTACCTCACGTGGAAGGCCCGTGAAGTAGGTCACACGACGCGCTTCATTGAGCTGGCGGGTGAAGTCAACCGCGCCATGCCCGACTACGTGGTCAGCCGCACGCAGCTGGCGATGAACCAGCGTGGCAAGTCGATCAACAAGTCGAAGATTCTCGTGCTCGGCCTGGCGTATAAGCCCGACGTGGACGACGTGCGCGAAAGCCCGAGCTTCGAGATCATCGAGAAGCTGCAGGAGCTTGGCGCGAAGGTGGACTACAACGATCCCCACGTGCCCAGCACGCACAAGATGCGTCACCACGATCTGCAGATGAAGAGCGTCAAGCTCACCCCCGCCAGGCTGGCCAGCTACGACTGCGTGGTGATCGCCACGCATCACCAGGCCTACGACTGGCAGTGGATTTCCGATCACTCGGAGCTGATCGTCGATACCCGCAACGCCCTGCGCAACATCAAGGGCAAGCGCGGACATATCGTCAACGCGTGATCCAATGCGTCGCAAAGTGAACACAAAAAAACCGGCCCATGACAGGCCGGTTTTTTTTATGAGTTGATCGGCTGATCCTGCCAGAATTACTGGAGCAGGTTCAGGTCGCTGACGGGCGGCGGCGAAGCGCTGCGGGCGCGGTTGGCCAGCTTGGCCTTGATCGCGTTGTAGAACTGCAGGCTCACGCGTTCATCGCCGAAGGTGCCCACGCGAATTTCCACGGCCGAGATGTTGTCGCCGTAGCGGTTCACGTCGAGCTTGATCTTCTTACCCTTGGCCGTCCTGGCCACCAGTTCGCCATCGAGCTGGCTGGCAACGGATCGATCGACGGTCAGCCCCAGATCCTTGGCGGCCTGTTCAGCGGCCTCGACGACCTGCGTGGGCAGCGCGTCCATGTAACCGCTGACCTTGCCCATGGTGTTCTTCACGCCCACCTCGGAGGTTTTGCAACCCGTCAGCGTGACAACCACCGCAAGCAGCAGAACCGAGAGAAGAGAAGCCATGATACGCATCGAGTGTTCCTTTCCAGACGTAAGCATGTTGTTTCCGGATAACGCAGGACATCATATCGAATGTAAGTCGATACGGGTATGGGGATTCTTCATTCCTTTTCATACAGATAGCTGGTGACAGCCAGGAAGACGAACACCATCGCCAGCAGCCCGCCAATGGCCCAGGCCCGGTCAGGCCGCGGAACGATCAGCGAAAGCAGCCCGCTGCAGGTGAGCACCACTATCGCCAGAAAGCCCATGGCAATGGTGCGCAGTCGGCGGAAGAGACGCTCGCCCTTGTCGAACCCGGTCGAGGGAATCTTCACACCCAGCAGCGATCGCGTGCTGTAGGGATTGCCACATTCCGGGCACTTGCCAATCTCAGGCATGCCCGTGAGCTCGTAGTCGCACTCGCTGCAACGGTATGAATCAGGCTTAAGCATGAGCCCTCACTGCTGGAATCGCCGCCGGCCAGGCCGACCGTGCTGCGTTCTTATGATGGCGATATTTCATCAGACTGGCAAAACCTCTACAATATTCGCCTCTGTCTGCCCTGCTGATTCCGCAGACAGTCATTCCCGGTGTTCCTTACTTTGCAGAAAGTCTCGATATGGCAACGTATCATCGCCCTGTTGTGCTCATTGTCCGCGACGGCTGGGGTCGTAACCCCAATCCCGAACACGACGCTTTCAACGCCATCAAGCTCGCCCGCACGCCGGTGTGCGACCAGCTGCTCAAGCAGTATCCCTGGACGCTCATTCACACCTCCGGCGAAGACGTGGGTCTGCCTGATGAAACCATGGGCAACAGCGAAGTGGGCCACCAGAACCTGGGCGCCGGCCGCGTGGTGTATCAGGAGTCGGTGCGCATCACCGTCTCGATCCGCACGGGCGAGTTCTACAACAACGCCACGCTGATCAAGGCCATCGACAACGCGAAGAACACCGGGAAAAAACTCCACCTGCTGGGCATCGCCTCGGACGTTGGCGTGCATGGCCGCCTGGGTCACCTCTACGCCTGCGTGGAACTGGCCAAGCGTCGCGGGCTCACGAAGGACCAGGTCAACATCCACCTGTTCACCGACGGCCGCGACTCCGGCCCGTTCACGGGTAAGGACTACATCGCCGACATCGAAAAGGAAATCGCCCGCATCGGCGTGGGCCGCATCGCCAGCGTCGTCGGCCGTTACTACGCCATGGACCGCGACAACCGCTGGGAGCGCGTGAAGCTGGCCTACGATCTGATCACCGGCCGAGGCACGCCAGCCCCGGTGTTCGCCACCGCCGGCCAGGCCGTCCAGAGCTTCTACGACAGCCCCACCAATCCCAGCCAGCAGGGTGACGAGTTCATCACCCCCAGCCTCATTGGCAACGACTGGCAGACCTCGCGCATCGAAGATGGCGACACGGTCATCTTCTACAACTACCGCGGCGACCGTCCGCGTGAGATCACCCGCGCCTTCGTGCTCGATGATGCTCAGTGGGCCAAAGTCACCCCCTCGCCCGACTCGGGCAGGCAGGGCTTCGATCGCGGGCCGAAGATCAACACCACCTACGTCACCATGACGCGCTATGAAGAAGGCCTGCCCGTGGAAGTAGCCTTCGACAAGCCGCCTCGCATGGTCAACGTCGGCGGCGAGTTCATCAGCGCTCAGGGCCTGCGTCAGTTCCGCTGCGCTGAGACGGAAAAGTTCCCGCACGTGACCTTCTTCTTCAACGACTACCGCGAGCAGCCTTTCCCCGGCGAATCCAGGCAGATGGCGCAGTCGCCCAGCGTGGCCACGTATGACCTGCAGCCTCAGATGAGCGCTCCGGAAATCTGCGAGATTGTCCTCAAGCGTCTGGCCGCGGCCGACTGCGAAGACTTCATCCTCGTGAACTTCGCCA
>Ga0207868_1001655_pt1 | contig 15088 bp, 15 predicted proteins | sample Passage237B_FD_187370 | JGI IMG/M metagenome (GOLD analysis project Ga0207868, IMG submission 187370) | Cellulose adapted compost microbial communities from Newby Island Compost Facility, Milpitas, CA, USA - Passage2 37B (SPAdes) (version 3) ... | reverse complement strand
CCTGGGCCGCCGGTGCGACGACGGGGGCAGGCTCGGGCGCGGGCGCGGCGGGAGCCTCGGCCGCCGGAGCGGGCGCCGCCGGAGCGGGCGCCACCGGAGCGGGCGCCACCGGAGCGGCAGAGGCGCCTGCCTCGTCGGCCGCACCGATGCGGGCCAGGACCGCGCCGACCTCGACGGTCGCGTCCTCGGGAGCGACGATCTCGAGCAGCGTGCCTGCGACGGGCGAGGGGATCTCGGTGTCGACCTTGTCGGTCGAGATCTCGACGAGCGGCTCGTCGGCGGCCACGGTGTCGCCGACCTGCTTGAGCCAGCGCGTGACGGTGCCCTCGGTGACGGATTCCCCGAGTGCGGGGAGGGTGACGTCGGTGCTCATGTCTGGAGTTCCTTTGGCTCAGTCGTGGGCGTGGAGCGGCTTGCCAGCGAGGGCAAGGTGCGCCTCGCCCAGCGCCTCGTTCTGGGTGGGGTGTGCGTGGATGAGAGGTGCGACGTCCTCGGGGTGCGCTTCCCAGCTGACGATGAGCTGGGCCTCGCCGATCTGCTCGCCCACGCGAGCACCGAGCATGTGGATGCCCACGACGGGGCCGTCCTTCACGCGCACGAGCTTGATGAATCCCTGCGTGCCGAGGATCTGGCTCTTGCCGTTGCCGCCGAGGTTGTACTCGAGGGCGACCACGGCATCGGCGCCGTACTGCTCCTTGGCCTTGGCCTCGGTGAGGCCCACAGAGGCGAGCTCGGGGTCGCAGTAGGTGACACGCGGGATGTTCGACTCGACGATCGGCTGCGGGTTGAGGCCCGCGATCTGCTCGGCCACGAAGATGCCCTGCTGGAAGCCGCGGTGCGCGAGCTGCAGGCCGGGCACGATGTCGCCGACGGCGTAGATGTTCGCCACGCCGGTGTGCAGGCGCTCGTCGGTCAGGACGAAGCCGCGGTCGATGCGGATGCCCTGCTGCTCGTAGCCCAGCCCCGCGGTGCGGGGGCCGCGGCCGACGGCGACGAGGAGGACATCGGCCGTGAGGGAGGTGCCGTCCTCGAGCGTCACGGTGACGCCGGTGTCGGACTGCGTGGCGCTCTGGAAGCGCACGCCCACCTTGAAGTCGATGCCGCGCTTGCGGAACGCGCGCTCGAGGCCCTTGGACAGCGCCTCGTCCTCGTTCGGGGCGAGGTGAGGCAGGGCCTCGATGATGGTGACCTTGGCGCCGAACGACGTCCACACCGAGGCGAACTCGACGCCGATGACGCCGCCGCCCAGGACGATCGCGCTCTGGGGCACGAAGTCGAGCTCGAGCGCCTGGTCTGAGGTGATGATGCGGCCTCCGATCTCCAGTCCCGGCAGCGAGCGGGCGTAGGAGCCGGAGGCGAGGACGATGTTGCGTCCCGTGTAGCGGACGCCGCGCACCTCGATCGCGTCGGGGCCCACGAGCGTGCCATGGCCCTCGATGAGCGTGACTCCGCGCGACTTCACCAGGCCGGACAGGCCCTTGTAGAGGCGGTCGATGACGCCCTGCTTGTAGGCGTTGACGCCGGCCATGTCGACGCCGCCGAAGGTGGTGTTCACGCCGATGCTGGGGCCGTGCTTGGCCTCATCGGCGACCTCGGCCGCGTGCAGGAGGGCCTTGGTGGGGATGCATCCGTTGTGGAGGCATGTGCCGCCCACCTTGGACTCCTCCACGAGCCCTACGGTCAGGCCCAGCTGGGAGGCGCGCAGCGCGGCGGCATAACCGCCGGAACCGCCGCCGAGGACAAGGACATCAAACGAGCTCGTGGTGGTCTCGGACACGGGGTGGCATCTCCTTGTAAGGATCGGTACACCCCATCTTGCCACCAGGCGGGATGCGGCTCGAACGCAACGGCCTGAGTGCCCCCACTTCGCCGCGTGACTAGGCTGTGAACATGGGTCTGTTCGGCCGCAAGAAGCCCTCCGTGAGCGCCCCCGTGCCGTCGCAGCGCAGCGCGCAGGCGGAGACCGTCAAGCACTTCAAGGAGTTCGTCGCGCGCAACGAGGAATGCGAGGCCTTCATCGAGCCCGCCACCCGCGTCACCCAGACGACGATGGTCATCGTCGCGGGCACGGGGGAGTGGACGCGACGCAAAGTCCCGGACGCCAAGGCGGCGGAGAAGCTCGCCAAGGAGCTCAAGATCCCGGTGTTCGACGTGAACCTCTCCGGCTATCCCTCGCGCATGCGCGAGTGGAGCGCCAAGCACCGCAAGCTCTAGGCCGGACGACCTTCCGCGCGCGCGTTCCTCGCGCCGCGCTGCCGGCCGCGCGCGGACCCCGCCGCCCACCGCCCGTGGTTCCCGCGGTTCCGGCGGCCGCCCTGCTCGTCGTTTCCACTGGCGCCAGTGACGAATGCGGCTGGTGGGGCAAGTGAGCGTGTCACGGGGGTCCCACGAGGCACTCGTGTCACATCCGCCAGTGGAAACGGACGGCAGCGGCCGATGCGGGGCTCGGGCGATCCGGGGCTCAGCCGGCGCGGCGCTCGAGGAGCTCGAACAGCGTGCGCACGGACACGCCCGTGCCGCCGGGAACCACCTCGCCGTAGGCGCCGCCCTCGTTGAACGCCGGGCGGGCGATGTCGAGGTGCGCCCACGGGGTGTCGCCCACGAACTCGCGCAGGAAGATGCCCGCGGTGAGCATGCCGCCGCCGTTCGGGTCGCCCATGTTCTGCAGGTCCGCGACCTTGGAGTCGAGCGCCTCGCGCAGGTGCTCCGGCAGCGGCATCGGCCACATGGGCTCGGCCGCGGCCTCGGCGGCGGCGATGACCTCGGCGCGCAGGTCCTCGGTGCCCATGACGGCGGACGTGCGCGTGCCCAGGGCGAGGCCCTGCGCACCCGTCAGGGTCGCGACGTCGATGACGGCGGACGGCTTCTCCTCGACCGCGCGGGCGAGGCCGTCGGCGAGCACGAGGCGGCCTTCGGCATCGGTGTTGAGCACCTCGACCGTGGTGCCGCTGTAGGTCTTGATGACGTCGGAGGGGCGCTGCGCCGTGCCGGAAGGCATGTTCTCCGCGAGGCACAGCCACGCCGTGACGCCGATGGGCAGCTTGGCGCGCGCCGCCGCGAGCACGACGTGCATGACGGCCGCCGCGCCGGCCATGTCGGACTTCATGGTCTCCATGGCCTTCGGCGGCTTGAGGGAGATGCCGCCCGTGTCGAACGTGATGCCCTTGCCCACGAGCGCGACGGTCTCCTTGGCGCCCTCCGGGGCCCAGGCGATGCGCACCAGGCGCGGCAGGCGCGACGAGCCCATGCCGACGGCGAGGATGCCGCCGAAGCCTTCATCCACGAGCTGCTGCGGCTCCCACACGCGGATCTCGCAGCCCAGCTGCTCGGCGAAGCCCTGCGCGGCCTCCGCGAACGACGCGGGGTAGAGGTCCACGGGAGGGGTGTTGACCAGGTCGCGCACGCCCGCGATCGCGCCGGCGAGGATCTTGGCTCGCTCGATCGCGGCGTCCGACGCGCCGGCGACGAGCCACGACGTGCCCTCATCCTCGTGGTCGGGGGCGTCCTTCTTGTAGTCCGTGAACGAGTAGGCGCCGAGCACGGCGCCCTCGGCGATGGCAGCGTGCTCGCGGTCGGTCGCCGCGGGGATGGCCACGACGACGCTCGCGGGATGCTTGCCGCACGAGCGCGATGCGGCGCCCGCGGCATAGCGCAGGTCGCCCTCGGTCGCGTCGCCCAGGCCGACGAGCACGACCCGGGAGTAGCCGGCATCGGCGCCCAGGGCGTCGGCGGGAACCACGGTTCCGGGCAGCACGGTGACCTTGCCGCGCTTGCCGGACGGGTCCAGCGCGGCCGCGGCTGAGCCGATCGCGTCGACGATGGCGGGAGCGACCTGCGGGTGGGCGGCGACGGCGCCCTGCCTGTCCAGGCCGAGGATGAGCGCGTCGGCCTTGAGGTCGGCGATGGCGGAGGGGGTTCCAGCGAGCGAAGTCATGCTTCGAGCCTAACCCTCGGTAGTTTGTGAGCGTGTACGGGTTCGTGTTCCGCCAGGTCATCCTCCGCATGGACCCGGAGCGGGCGCACCGCGTCGCCGTGGGGGCGTACCGGCGCCTGTGGCCCGTGGTGCGCATCGCGCGCGCGCTGCGCCTCATCCCACGCCCCGACTCGCGCGGCGCCGTCACGGCACTCGGGCTGACGTTCCCCGGGCCGCTCGGGCTCGCGGCGGGTCTGGACAAGAACGCGCAGGCCGTGCGCGGGCTTGCCGCGACGGGCTTCTCCCACGTCGAGATCGGCACCGTCACCGCCCGCGCCCAGCCTGGCAACGAGCGCCCGCGCTCGTGGCGAGAGCTCGACGTCAAGGGCCTGCGCAATCGCATGGGCTTCAACAACGACGGGGCCGATGCCGTGGCGCGCCGCCTCGCCCGCCTGCGCTCGCGCCGCTCTGGCCGGGGCGTCGTGGTGGGCGTCAACATCGGCAAGACCAAGGTGACGGAGCCGCAGGACGCGCCGCTCGACTACGCGTATTCGGCGCGGGCGCTCGCCCCGTACGCGGACTACTTGGTCGTCAACGTGTCCTCGCCCAACACTCCCGGGCTGCGGGACCTCCAGTCGGTCGCGTCGCTGCGCCCCATCCTGGAGCACGTGCGCGCCGCGGCCGACGAGGCCGTCCCCGACCGCCGCGTGCCGCTGCTGGTCAAGATCGCGCCCGACCTCGCCGATGCCGACGTCGACGCCGTCGCGGACCTGGCGCTCGAGCTGGGGCTGGACGGCGTGGTCGCGGTGAACACGACGATCGCCCACGACCGCGGACCCGGCGGCCTGTCCGGCCCGGTGCTGCTGCCGCGGGCCCTCGAGGTCGTGTCGCGCCTGCGCGCGCGCCTGGGGGAGGGGCCGTGCGTCATCGGCGTCGGAGGCGTGTCGACGGCGGCCGATGCCCGCGCCCTCCTGGACGCCGGCGCGACGCTCGTCCAGGCGTACACGGGCTTCGTCTACGGAGGCCCGCTGTGGCCCGCGCGCATCAACCGGGACCTCACGCGCAGGTCCTAGGACTTTTCATCGCTCCCAGCGAACACCTGTCGGGAACCTGGGGCGCGCGATGCGCGTTGGATCGGATGTACGCACCTGCCAGGCGTATACAGCATTGTTTTCTCCTTTGAAGCACGAAGTCCCCGTCGGTCCAGGAGCCGACGGGGACTTCGTGTCTCAGGAGTCAGGCGGCAGCCGCTAGTCGCGGCCCTTGGGCGCGTCGAGCGCAGTGCGCGCGGGGTCGCGCTCCACGACGTCGCCGAGCGCCTCGTCGATGCGGGCCATGGCGTCAGCTGGGATGACCACGCCGGAGGCCTTGGCGTTCTCGTGCACCTGCTCGGGGCGCGAGGCGCCGATGATCGCCGCGGCGACGTTGTCGTTCTGCAGCACCCAGGCGACGGCGAGCTGTGCCATAGTCAGGCCGAGCTCCTCCGCGATGGGCTTGAGAAGCTGCACGCGCTCGAGCACGGCCTGGTTGCTGGTCCAGCGGCTGATGAAGTTCGCGCCGGACTTCTCGTCCGTGGCGCGTGAGCCGGGCGGCGGCGGCTGGCCGGGCAGGTACTTGCCCGTGAGCACGCCCTGGGCGATGGGGGAGAAGACGATCTGGCTCAGGCCCTCCTCGCGGCACGCGGGCACGACCTCTCCCTCGATGACGCGCCACAGCATCGAGTACTGGGGCTGGCTCGCGATGAGCTGGATGTTGAGCTCGCGCGCGAGTTTGGCGCCCTCGCGGATCTGGTCGGCCGTCCACTCGCTCACGCCGATGTAGAGCACCTTGCCCTGGCGGACCATGTCCGCGAAGGCGATCATCGTCTCCTCGAGCGGCGTGTCGTGGTCGTAGCGATGCGCCTGGTAGAGGTCCACATAGTCGGTCTGGAGACGGCGCAGCGACGCGTTGACGGACTCCATCATGTGCTTGCGCGACAGGCCCTTGTCGTTGGCGCCGCCGGGGCCGGTGGTCCAGTAGACCTTGGTGAAGATCTCGAGGCTCTCGCGGCGCTGTCCCTTGAGGGCCTTGCCCAGGACCTCTTCGGCGCGGCCGTTGGCGTAGACGTCCGCCGTGTCGAAGGACGTGATGCCGACGTCGAGCGCGGCCTTCACGCAGGCGTCGGCCTGCTCGTCATCGACCTGGGACCCGTGCGTGATCCAGTTGCCGTAGACGAGCTCGGTGATCTTGAGGCCGGAACGGCCCAGATGACGATAAGCGATCATGCGTCCACCATAACCCCGCTCGACGGAAGGCTCGAAACGTTTCGACGAGCGCGGCTCAGAGCACGGCCCAGACCGCCGATCGGACCGTGGTCCAGACTGTGGCTCAGACGGGGTACTCGCCGCGCTTGACCATCGGCTTGGGCACCCGGAAGCGGCGCACGTTCATGGCGCGGGCGATCGCGTAGAAGCGCCAGGCGCGCGGCACGCGCGACTCGCCGAACTTCTTCACGAAGTGCTTCTTGAGGCTGCGCGTCATGACGATGACCTCGCCGATCGCGACGAAGACGAACGCGTAGAACAGGATGATGAGCCAGCCGCCCACGGCCGAGTCGGCGCGGAAGATCATCGACAGGATCACGAAGAGGATCGACAGCGGCAGCAGGAACTCGCCGATGCTCGTGCGGGCGTCGACGAAGTCGCGGATGAAGCGCTTCTCCGGCCCACGGTGCTCGATCGGCATGTTGCGCTCGTCGCCGCGCATCATCGCCTCCTGCTCGCGGGCGCGCTGGAGACGCGCCTGCTCGCGACGCTGCTTGGCATCGGCCTTCATGTCGATCACGAGGGGGCGCTTGTGCGCGGCCTCGCGCTCCTTGCGCTTGGGAGTGGGGCGGCCCTTGCCGCCGGGCTTCGCCGCGGCCGCGTTGGCGTCGGGCTTCGTCTTGTCACTCATGGGGCATAAGGGTACGGCCGATGCGGTGGCTGGCTCGTCCCGCTCCTAGTCCTTGGCAGGGTTCGCGGCGGGAAGGGCGAGCATGCGGTCGAGGGCGACGCGCGCCTGCTCCTGGGTCACGGGGTCCACGACGATGCGGTTGGGGACCTCTCCCGCCACGAGCGACTCGAGCGCCCACACCAGGTGCGGCAGGTCGATGCGGTTCATGGTCGAGCAGAAGCACACGGTGTCCTCGAGGAAGTGCACCTGCTTGTCCGGGTGCGCGTTCGCGAGGCGGCGCACCAGGTTGAGCTCGGTGCCGATGCCCCATGCGCTGCCGGGCTCCGCCGCCTCGAGGGTCTTGATGATGTACTCGGTCGAGCCGACGAAGTTCGCGTTCGTGACGACGTCGTACGTGCACTCCGGGTGGACCAGGATGTTGATGCCCGGCACCCGCTCGCGCAACGCGTCGACGTTCTCTTTGCGGAAGCGGCCGTGCACGGAGCAGTGGCCCTTCCACAGGATCATGCGCGCGGCGGCGAGCTGCTCGGGGGTGTTGCCGCCCAGCGGCTTGCGCGGGTCATAGACCACGCAGTCGTCGAGCGACAGGCCCAGCTTGAGGACGGCGGTGTTGCGGCCCAGGTGCTGGTCGGGCAGGAACAGCACCTTGCCGTCGCCCTCGAGGCCGCCCACCTGCTCGAACGCCCAGCGCAGCGCGACCTCCGCGTTCGACGAGGTGCACACGGCGCCCCCGTTGCGGCCGCAGAACGCCTTGATGGCGGCGGTCGAGTTCATGTACGTGATGGGGATCGTCCTGTCCGTGAGGCCGATCTCCGCCAGCTGGGCCCAGGCGTCGTCCACCTGGTTGATGTTCGCCATGTCCGCCATGGAGCAGCCGGCGGCCATGTCGGGCAGGATCACCTGCTGCTCGTCCGAGGTGAGGATGTCCGCGCTCTCGGCCATGAAGTGCACGCCGCAGAAGACGATGAACTCCGCCTCGGGGCGGGCCGCCGCGTCGCGCGCGAGCTTGAACGAGTCGCCCGTGACATCGGCGAACTGGATGACCTCGTCGCGCTGGTAGTGGTGGCCCAGGATGAAGACGCGATCGCCCAGCGCCTCCTTGGCCGCGCGGGCGCGCTCGACCAGGTCGGGGTCCGATGCCGCAGGCAGTCCGCCCGGGCAGTCCACGCCCCGCTCGGACAGCGGGTCGCGACGGCTGCCCAGAAGCAGGAGCGCGGGCGACGCACCGGGCTCGACGAACCTCTCCGTGGTCACGGTGTCCATGAGTCCATCTTCGCACGCGGGCGCGCGCGTGGGTTCCGGCACGGGCCGCGCGGCAAGGCAGACTTGCGGCATGCGAGTCGTCGTGGCGGTCCAGGGGTGGCCCGGAGTCGGCGGCCGTCTGTCCCTCAGCCCGGCCGACGCCGCCGCAGCGGTGCTCGAGGCGTGGCGAGAGGCTCGGCCCGGCACGGACGTCGTCGCGATCCCCGTCGCGGACGGCTCGCCCCGCACCGCGGACGCCCTCACCGGCCCCCGCTCGGCCGTGGGAGGGGTCGAGGCGGTGGAGGGGCCGGGCGGCCTGTGGCTCGCGCCCGCCGAGGGCGCGCCGCGGTGGAACCCGCACGGCCTGTCGACCGCGCTGCTCGGTCTCGCCGCCGCTGGCGAGACGCGCACGGTGCACATTCCGCTGGGGGACGAGAGCCCCGCGGGCGATGCCGTGGACCTGTGGGGCGGGCACGCCGACGCCGTGCGGCAGGCGCTGTCCTCCCTCCCGATGGTCGCCCTGGTGGGCTCCGCTCGGCCGCTGCTGGGCTTCCAAGGCATGAGCTCCGCGGTCCGCGACGGCCGCGAGAGCGACCCGGCGATCGCCCTGGCGGCACAGGAGCAGGAGCGGCGCTGGTCGGGCATCGCGCTCGAGGGCGACGCCCTCGCGGGAGGCGCGAGCCTCATGGGCCCGTCGCGTCTGTCCGACGTCCCAGGCGCGGGAGCCGCCGGAGGGCTCGCGTACTGCCTCGCCGTCCTGGGGGCGCGACTGGCTCCCGGCGCCCCGTACGTGCTGGAGGCGCTCGGCATCGGCGCCGAGGCCGAGGGCGCCGACGTCCTCGCCGCCGTCACGGGCGAGCTCACGCCGCGCACGCTCGACGCCGGCGTGGCCAGCGCGCTCGCCGAGCAGGCCGCTCGCCGTGCGCTTCCCGCGACGGCCCTCGCCCCGTCCGTGCAGGTGGGCAAGCGCGACCTTATGGCCGCGGGTCTCGCCTCGGCGCACGAGGCCGCTCCTGGCATCGACGGGCTGCGCGACGGTGTGCGGCGCCTCGCCCACACGTGGGCGCGCTAGGGTGGCGTCCGTTCCGAGGCCAGGGGGAGGACGCATGAAGACGCTGCACGCCGTCACGTTGCGCAATCGCCGTCCGTGGGTGAGCGCCCTCGCGGCCGTCATGATCGTGGTGCTCGTGGCGTCCTTCGTCGCGTGGCCGGCGCCCGAGGCCGTCCAGGAGTCCTCGCTCCTGCCTGCGTGGCTCGATGCCATCGCGGATCGCTGGCTGCCCCTGCTCATCTGGGCAGGGCTCGCGCTCGCCGCCTTCGCCGCGCCCGTGCTGCGCTCGGGAGGCGTCATCGGCTCCCTCGCGGGTGAGGCGCGCGAGGGCGCGGTCGACTTCTGGACGCCCGCGCTGCCATGGCGCAACGAGCGTCGGACGTTCTCCGTGGACTCGTCGCAGCCGCTGAGGGTCTCCGTCGTGGAGCGCACGGACATGGCGGCGCGCTACCCGCACGTCCTCCTCGAGTGGGGAGAGGCCGGCTACACGGCCAAGCTCGACGGCAAGGCGCGGATGTTCACGGCGAGCGGGATCCTCGAGCTCGCGCGCCACGCGGGCGTCACGGTCGAGGTCGATGAGACGGCCGCCGAGATCGTGCGGGACGACGCCTGACATCCCTGACACGCACATCCGTGGTTGGGAATGTCTGCGAGCGGTCGTACGCTGTAATGAGCACACACACGTAAGGAGTCGTCATGACTGTCACCAGCGAGCAGACCCACGGCGTGGTCATCACCGAGGCCGCCGCCGCGAAGGTCAAGAGCCTCCTGGCGCAGGAGGGCCGCGACGACCTCCGCCTGCGCCTCGCCGTGCAGCCCGGGGGCTGTTCCGGCCTCATCTACCAGCTCTACTTCGACGAGCGCACGCTCGACGGCGACGCGATCCGCGACTTCGACGGCGTCGAGGTGGTCGTGGACAAGATGTCGATCCCGTACCTCGAGGGCGCGACCATCGACTTCTCCGACACCATCGAGAAGCAGGGCTTCACGATCGACAACCCGAACGCGTCGCACTCGTGCGCGTGCGGAGACTCGTTCAGCTGATCTGAAGAGCGCGGGTCAGACCCGCTCCCGCAGGCGGACGGTCAGGGCGAAGGCCCGGCCGTCCGTCTCGCTTTCCGGCAGGTCCTGCTCGCCGACGAACTCGTTGCCCGTGAGGCGCGCCCACGCCGGCACGTCGAGGCGGGCGGCGGCATCGGTCGCCCAGACGGTCGCGACCGTTCCAGCCGGCCTGCCCTCCACGGCGCGAGCCAGCTCGATGACGGGTTGCGGGCAGGCGAGGCCGCGCGCATCGACCACGACCGCCGGCTCGTCAGGTGCGCCGGGAGCGCCCTCGGCGGGCTCGGGGACGTCGCCCTCGGAGGCCACGGCTACGACTGGCCCCGCGCGCCGACCTGGTGGCGCACATCGTCGATGACACGGGGGAGCACGGCGAGGAAGCGCTCGACCTCGTCGTCCGGGACGCCCGGGTGCAGCGCGAGCCGCACGTTGCCGTGCGTGAGGGCGCCCACGGCCGCGAGCACGCGCGACGGCTCGAGCGTGCCCGTCGCGCACGCGGAGCCGGAGCCTACGGCGAAGCCCTCGCGGTCCAGGCGCGACACGAGCGCCTCGCCGTCCGCGTACAGGCAGGAGAAGGTGAGGACGTGGGGGAGGCGCTCCACAGGGTCTCCCTGGACGTCGATGCCGTCGATGAGCGCGACCGTGCCGCGGATGCGGTCGATGAGCGAGGACAGGCGCGCGCTCTCGTGCTGGCGGCTCTCCTCGCGCTCTTGCAGCGCCACAGCCGCGGCGAGCACCAAGGGGATCGACACGCCGCCCGGCGCCCAGCCGTCGCCGCCCGGTCCGGGAAGCTCCGGCCAGCGGGCCAGCCAGCGCGTCTGCGGCCGCAGCGCGACGACGCCCACGCCCGCAGGGCCTCCCCAGTCGGCCGGGTGCGCGACGAGCGCGTCCCAGTGCTCGGGCGGGTCGATGTGGCCGATGCTCGCCGTCGCGTCGACGACGAGCGGCACGCCGGCATCGGCCGTGGCCTGGGCGACCGCGTCGAGGCGCTGGACCGTGCCGAGCTCCTGGTTCGCGTGCTGGATCGCCACGAGCGAGACATCGGGGACGGACAGCGCGCTGCGGAGGGCGTCGAGGTCGACGTGCCCCTCGCGCGACACGCCGATGGTGTCGAGTCCGTGAGGCGAGGCGTGCTCGGCGGCGGCGACCAGCGCGTCGCGCTCGATCGCCGAGACGAGCACCCGCTCACGCCCGCGGCGAGCCGCGACGATGCCCGTCAGAAGGCGCTCGAAGCCCAGGTGAGGGGAGGGGGTCCAGTGGAGCCATTCTGGCCTCGCCCCTAGCACATCGGCGACCGCCTCCGTCGCGCCCTGCAGGAGCAGCCGCGCCGTGCGCGACTCGCTCGCGAGCCGCCACGGATCGGCCCAGCCCTGCTCAAAGCCCTTTTTCAGTGCTTCCTGGACGCGCGGCGTGAGGGGCGCCGCGCCACCCGCATCGAGGTACGCCCGGCCTGCCATGGCACCACGCTATCGCGCGCTAGACTGACCGCGTGGTCCAGCCCTTCACTCGTCGCCGTGTGCGCGCTGTCGTAGGTACTTCGGCCCTTGTCGCTGCAACATCGCTGTTGAGCGGTTGCGCGACGGGCTGGCAGAACGGCGCGCTCCCCAGTACGCCCGAAATCACCAACCAGACCGGTCGCATCATCGACCTCTGGAACTACTCGTGGATCGCCGCGCTGGCAGTCGGCGTGATCACCTGGGGCCTCATGCTCTGGGCGGTCGCCGTCTACCGCAAGCGGAAGAACGACGAGAAGCTCCCGGTGCAGAGCCGCGCGAACATCCCGCTCGAGCTCATGTACACCGCGGTCCCGCTGGTCATGGTCGCCGTCCTGTTCCGCTGGACCGCGACCGACGTCGCCGAGATCAAGGACATGTCGCAGCCGGCTGACGTGCACGTCCAGGTCATCGGCAAGCAGTGGGCGTGGGACTTCAACTACCTCGACGACGGCGTGTACTACGCGGGCGTCCAGGCCAAGCTCACGGGCGAGCCGGGCGTCGAGGAGACCCTGCCGACGCTGTACCTGCCCGTCGGCGAGCGCGTCGAGTTCATCATCGACTCGCGCGACGTCATCCACTCGTTCTGGATCCCGGCGTTCCTGTACAAGCAGGACATGATCCCGGGCCGCACCAACCACTTCCAGGTCGTGCCGCTCAAGGAGGGCACGTACCAGGGCAAGTGTGCCGAGCTGTGCGGTGAGTACCACTCCGCGATGCTCTTCAACGTGAAGGTCGTCGACCGCGCTGAGTACGACGCCTACATCCAGTCCCTGCGCGACGCCGGTCAGACCGGATCGATCGGCCTTGAGTACAACCGTCTGCAGTCCACGGACCTCAACCTCCCGGGCGGCAGCGAGGGAGGCGAGCACTGATGGCCACGGCCACCTATCAGTCCACCGGCGAGGCGACGCCCTCGATCACGCTGCGCAAGCCCACGGGCTCCATCGTGGTGAAGTGGATCACCTCCACCGACCACAAGACGATCGGGTACATGTACCTGATCACGTCGTTCATGTTCTTCCTGATCGGCGGCCTCATGGCGCTCGTGATCAGGGCGGAGCTGTTCGAGCCCGGCATGCAGGTGGTGCAGTCGAACGAGCAGTACAACCAGCTGTTCACCATGCACGGCACGATCATGCTGCTGCTGTTCGCGACGCCGCTGTTCGCGGGCTTCGCGAACGTGATCATGCCGCTGCAGATCGGCGCGCCCGACGTCGCGTTCCCGCGCCTGAACATGTTCGCCTTCTGGCTGTTCCTGTTCGGCGGCCTCATCGCGATCGCCGGCTTCTTCACGCCGCAGGGCGCCGCGTCGTTCGGCTGGTTCGCCTACGCGCCGCTGTCGAACGCGACGTACTCGCCCGGCGTCGGCGGTGACCTGTGGGTCTTCGGCCTCGCGCTCGGCGGCTTCGGCACCATCCTCGGTGCGGTCAACTTCATCACGACCATCGTCACCATGCGTGCGCCCGGCATGACCATGTTCCGCATGCCGATCTTCACGTGGAACGTGCTCGTGACCGCGATGCTCATCCTCATCGCGTTTCCGCCGCTGGCCGCCGCGCTGTTCGCGCTCGGCGCCGACCGCGTGCTCGACGCCCAGGTCTTCAACCCCGACTTCGGCGGCGCGATCCTGTGGCAGCACCTGTTCTGGTTCTTCGGCCACCCCGAGGTGTACATCATCGCCCTGCCGTTCTTCGGCATCGTCTCGGAGATCATCCCGGTCTTCGCGCGCAAGCCGCTGTTCGGCTACCACGGCCTCGTGTACGCGACCATCGCGATCGCGGCGCTGTCCGTGTCCGTGTGGGCGCACCACATGTACGTCACGGGCGCGGTGCTGCTGCCGTTCTTCGCCTTCATGACGATGCTCATCGCCGTCCCGACCGGCGTGAAGTTCTTCAACTGGATCGGCACCATGTGGCGCGGAAAGATCGTCATGGACACGCCGATGCTGTGGACGATGGGCTTCCTCGCCACCTTCCTCTTCGGCGGCCTGACGGGCATCATCCTGTCCTCGCCGGTGCTCGACTTCCCGGTGTCCGACACGTACTTCGTGGTCGCGCACTTCCACTACGTGGTCTTCGGCACCGTCGTGTTCGCGATGTTCGCGGGCTTCTACTTCTGGTGGCCCAAGATGACGGGCAAGATGCTCGACGAGCGCCTGGGCAAGCTCCAGTTCTGGCTGCTGTTCTTCGGCTTCCACGCCACCTTCCTCGTGCAGCACTGGCTTGGTGCCGGCGGCATGCCGCGCCGCTACGCGGACTACCTGCCCGAGGACGGCTTCACGTGGATGAACCAGCTCTCGACGGTCGGCGCGTTCCTCACCGCGATTTCGACGCTGCCGTTCCTGTGGAACGTCTACATCACGGCCAAGAAGGCGCCCAAGGTGACCGTGGACGACCCGTGGGGCTTCGGCAACTCGCTCGAGTGGGCAACCTCGTGCCCGCCCCCGCGTCACAACTTCCACTCCATCCCGCGCATCCGCTCAGAGCGTCCCGCGTTCGACCTGCACCACCCTGCGGCGGCCGCGATCGACCACGCGCACAACGAGCCCGATGGTCTGGTGGACAACGCCGACGTCGCTGCGGACGCACCGGGCAAGCCCGGCTCCAAAGACTCGAAGGGACACTGAGCAATGCGCCTCGAAGCGAACCTCTTCCTCCTGCCCGGAGTCTTCTTCCTGGTCATCGCCTTCATCTACGGCTGGCTGACCGGCTTCGAGGAGCTCGTGGGCTTCCCGGCCATCCTGCTGACCGCCGGCCTGGCGTTCATGGTGGGCTTCTACTTCAAGATGCTGCAGAAGCGCCACGGCGTGCGTGCCGAGGACCGCGACGCGGACATCTCGGAGCTCGCTGGCGACCAGGGCCTGTTCTCCCCGTGGAGCTGGTGGCCGCTGGTCCTCGCGGCCGGCGCCGCACTGGGCTTCATCGCCCTGGCCGTCGCTTGGTGGATCTTCGTCCCCGCCGCGATCGTGGGCGTGATCGGCCTGACCGGCTGGGTCATGGAGTACTCGGTCGGCCGCTTCTCGCACTGAGCCGTCTCAGCGCACCTGAGCCTCATCCGCCCCTCGTGGGCTGGAGTGCCGCCGCGCCGCACCCCTGAAGAGGGGAGCGGCGCGGCGGTGGCGTATCTGGAGCCGTCACCGCGCGGGGATCCGTGGCGCTGCGGATCCTGTGCGCCGTGTGGTGTCGCGTAGCGGCGCGTGCAGCGGCGTGCAGCGGCGCCTGAGGCGCTCCACGCACCAAGCACTCACCCGGCTGACCCGCACCCGCGCGCGCTGTTGTAGCGGAATGGTCGCGATTTCTGCCCCCTCGGAATCCTGGTGTACCGAATGTGCGGGCAACGGTCTGCCTTCGGCATCAGTGGTCAGATCCATCGCGCCGCGATATCGTCCCTAGT
>Ga0207868_1001654_pt1 | contig 15098 bp, 15 predicted proteins | sample Passage237B_FD_187370 | JGI IMG/M metagenome (GOLD analysis project Ga0207868, IMG submission 187370) | Cellulose adapted compost microbial communities from Newby Island Compost Facility, Milpitas, CA, USA - Passage2 37B (SPAdes) (version 3) ... | reverse complement strand
CGGGCAGCAGCCATATCGTCTGCACAGCAAGTATGATTACCGCGACGAGCAAAAAGGCGTTCCTTGCTGAAAGCAAGGAATACGTGTGCACAATCGCGCTTGCGGCCACGGCAATCGCAAGGACCCATTCGATTTTATTCAATGCGTTGAAAACCAAGCGGCCAATACCAAGTCCGATGGGGGTTGTCACACCAGGTGCCCGGAATTTGAGCCATGCCTCAAGGAAGCTGATGCCACAGACGATTCCAATCCAAAAGAAAATGCAGGCAACTGCCACGGGTTGCTTGACGATGGTATTCATAGTAGGAGGGTAATTTTACGGGATAAAGATACGCAAACAAAAATAAAAGACAATAAACTCTTTTATTTTTGTTTGTTCGCCGTACCTCATTCATCCGCTAGCAGTAATTCCTCACCTCCTGCACTGCGAGTGCCGCCCTCGAAAAAATTCGTTGTAACCTTTTTGTTTTCTGCTTACCCTAATCAGGCAGTGATAGTTAAAAAAGACAAAAAATGGAAAGCAAAAATTCACAACAGCTGTTGAACGGGACCTTCAACCTGTTAAAATTCACCTTCGGAATCGTCCCCATCGTTGCAGGGGCAGACAAATTCACTAACTTGCTTACCCATTGGGAACAATACCTCAATCCTGCTATCGCAGGGCTGTTGCCGTTTTCTCCGACTACTTTTATGATGGTTGTCGGCGCGATTGAAGTCATTGCAGGTATCATTGTGCTGAAAAAAGCGGAAATTGGCGGCTATATTGTCGCAGCTTGGCTCACGGCCATTGCGCTGACATTGCTGCTCGGGTTCAACTATGTGGATGTAGCGGTACGCGACTTGGTAATGGCGGTTTCGGCTTTTGCTATGGCAAGAATGGCTAAAATCATTGCATAAGCTATGGTTAAGTTTGGAGAGTTTGCTGAATCGGAGCTCATAAAACGCATTCTGGACGGAGAAAAATCACTTTACGAAATTATTGTAAGGCGGTTTAATTCCTATCTGTACAAAGTGGGCAGGTCGTATAATTTTAGCCACGAGGACACGCAGGATTTAATGCAGGAAACCTTTATTGATGCTTATAAAGGTCTATCTGCATTTGAAGGCCGCTCGGGTTTTAAAACATGGATCATCCGTATTATGCTGAACAACTGTTACAGGAAAAAGGGGAAGGCGGGTCCTAAACACGAGATAACGCAGGATGTAAACGAAAATTCAGAACCAATGCTTATCCATTCAACTAATGATACGGACCGCATAGTGCTAAACCGGGAGTTGAGGCATACCATCGAAGAAGCCCTCGCCAGCATTCCTTTCGACTACCGAATGACATTTTCATTACGCGAACTAAGCGGACTAAACGTATCCGAAACGGCAACCGTGCTTAACATCAGCGAAGCCAACGTAAAGGTACGACTGAACAGGGCAAAGAAAATGTTGAGGAGTGAGCTGGAAAAAATATATTCCACCAGCGAGCTATTCGAGTTTAACCTGCGCTATTGTGATGCGATGGCAAAAAATGTAATGGAAAAAATAAATGAGCTTTAGCACCTTATCGCATCTGCGCACTTCATTCCGTCAATCGCGGCAGACACGATGCCTCCAGCGTATCCGGCGCCTTCGCCGCAGGGATAAAGCCCGCTTATTTGGGGGTGTTCCAAAGTGTTCTTATCCCGTGGTATGCGGACGGGGGATGACGTGCGGGATTCGACACCGACGAGGATGGCCTCATTGGTGTAGTAACCTTTCATTTTCCTGCCAAAGGCCGGAAGGGCCTTTCGCAGCGCGTCGTGTATAAAAGGCGGCAGCACTTCCGAGAGTGGGGCGCTGCGCGTCCCGGGTTTATACGAATTGACGGGCAGGGTATCCGACAGCTTCCCTTGCACATAGTCCACCATCCGTTGAGCCGGTGCCACCAGCCGGCCTCCGCCCACTACGTAGGCACGCTCTTCTACCTCGTGCTGGAAGTCCAGGAGCGCAAAAGGATAGCGTACCGCCTGCGGGACATCGGACAGGTTGACCTGCACGACCGTGCCGGAATTGGCGTACGGATTGTTGCGCTTGGAAGGCGACCAGCCGTTGACCACCACTTCACCCTTATCCGTGGCACACGGCGCGATGATGCCGCCCGGGCACATGCAAAATGAAAATACACCCCTCCCGTTGACCTGTTCCACCAGGCTGTAATAGGCCGGGGGCAGATGTTCGCTTCGGACAGCGCAGTGGTATTGTGCTTGGTCGATGATTTCCTGCGGATGCTCGATGCGTACGCCCAAGGCAAAGGGCTTTGGCTCGGCCAGCCAGCGTTTGCGATGGAAGAGTTCGAACAGGTCGCGCGCCGAATGCCCAGTGGCCAAGATGACATGGTCTGCATTTAGTTTTTCGCCGAATGCCAGTTGCACGCCTTTCACGTGACCGAAACTTTCCAGGATATCGACTACACGGCTATTGAAATGGATTTGTCCACCCTGCTCTAGGATGGTCTGGCGTATGGCCTGGATGATATGTGGTAGCTTGTTGGTGCCGATATGCGGGCGGGCATCCACCAGGATGTCTGCCGTGGCACCATGGGCTACCAGTATTTGAAGCACACGATGTACATCCCCGCGTTTATTGGAACGCGTATATAGTTTTCCGTCGGAATAGGTGCCTGCACCCCCTTCGCCGAAGCAATAGTTGGAATCGGGGTTGACCACTCCCTCCTTATTCAGCTGCGCCAAATCCCTGCGCCTTTCCTGAACGTTTTTGCCGCGCTCCAAGACAATCGGGCACAGGCCCCTTTCCAGGCAGCGCAACGCCGCGAAGAGACCTGCCGGGCCAGCGCCGATGATGATCACGGGTGTTGCACCTGCAACATTGGCATAGTCGAAATGCAAGGTTTCTGGGACGGGTGCTTCGTCGATGTAAAGGACCGCACGGATACGGAACACCACCTGCTTGCCCCGTGCATCGATGGAACGTTTGCGGATTTTCAGGCCCTTAACCCGCGATGGTTGGATGGCTAGCTGCGCCGCCCCCTTTTCGATGAGGTAGGATTCCTCCGAGATTCGCTCGGGGGGAATGCTTAATTCGATTTCCTGCTGCATGCAATGATGTCGGGTTTTTATCCCGAAGTGTAACAAAGGTATGAATTTTGCCATCAAAGTATTAAATTAGTGCCATCATGCATTTAAATTCAGTCAACATCATGAAAAGACGATTAGTTGTTGCAATGGTGGGCCTGTTTGCCGCCTTGTCATTCAGTTCATGCGGTTACAACACCCTTGTCAACTTGGAAGAAAACGTGAAGGGCAAATGGGCCCAGGTCGAGAACGCTTACCAACGGCGGGCAGACCTGATACCCAACTTGGTCAACACCGTGAAAGGTGCGGCCAATTTCGAGCAGGAAACCCTGACACAGGTCATCGAAGCCCGTGCGAAAGCTTCCTCGGTAACCGTTGACCCGGAGAACCTTACGCCGGAAGCCATCCAGCAGTTTCAGCAGTCACAGGATGCGTTATCGCAATCGTTGGGCCGCTTGCTGGTGACCGTGGAGCGGTATCCCGAGTTGAAGGCGAACCAGAACTTCCTGGAGCTGCAGGCCCAATTGGAAGGTACGGAAAACCGCATCAGCACAGAGCGCCGGGCATTCAACGAAGCCACGCAAGAATACAATTCGTCGGTAAGGCGATTCCCGAATAACATTACGGCTGGTCTTTTTGGCTTTAAGCAAAAAGGGTATTTCACCGCTGAGGCCGGTGCCAACCAAGCCCCGGAAGTACAGTTTTAGCGGAGCCATGGACCGATTCACCGAAGCGCAGCAAGAAAAAATAGTATATGCCATCCAATTGGCGGAGGCGCGGACCTCTGGAGAAATCCGCTTGGCGGTAGAGCCTCACTGCAAGGGTGAACCGTTGGACCGCGCCATGGTATATTTCCATCGGTTGGGTATGGATAAAACCGCCCAGCATAATGGGGTGCTGGTCTATTTGGCAACGGAAGACCACCAGTTTGCGATTATCGGCGATAAGGGTATCCATGATCGGGTGCCGTCGGATTTCTGGGAAGAGACCAAGGAACTTATGCTTCGGCATTTCAAGCAGGGCGACTTGGTGCAGGGACTCATCGAGGGCATTGCACATGCCGGGGAGCAACTGCATCGTTTTTTTCCGCGGCAGGATGACGACATCAACGAGTTGCCCAATGATATTACCTTTGGAGATGGCCAGGACTAAGCTTTTTTCGATTATTGCATTCATCCTGCTCGGCGTTGCCGCCGTGCGGGCGCAAGATTTTCCGGCGACTCCGAACAGGCTGGTCAATGACTACACCAATACGCTTTCCGCAGCGCAAGTCGAACAGTTGGAACGTAAGCTGGTGGCCTTCGATGACAGTACGTCCACCCAGATTGCGGTGGTGCTGATGCAGTCTACCGGGCAATATGACATCGCAGACTACGGTGTCCGGCTAGCCCAACGTTGGGGTATCGGCGGAAAGGAACATGACAACGGCATCCTGCTGCTAGTTGCCTTGGGGGATCGTGCGGTAACCATCCAAACAGGGTATGGTGTGGAAGGGGCTGTCCCCGATGCTATAGCGTACCGCATCATTGAAAACGAAATAAAACCCGCTTTCCGGCAAGGAGATTATTTCGCGGGTATCGACCGGGCTACGGATGCACTCATTGCCTATACCAAAGGGGAATACAACACGCCGCGCAAAAGAGATGGCGAAGAAGGCGGCAGCTTCGGCGCGCTTTTCATGTTGCTGATCATCATCGTTGTCATCGTGGCACTCTTCGGCCGCGGCGGCGGCCGTGGCGGTGGCAAGGTATTGGGTGGCCGCGGTGCTTCCGATGTGTTTTGGTGGACACTCCTGAGCGGAATGGGCCGCGGCGGCAGTGGTGGCGGCTTTGGCAGTGGTGGCGGTTTCGGTAGCGGAGGCGGTGGCTTCGGCGGTTTCGGTGGGGGTGGCTTTGGCGGCGGCGGCGCCAGCGGTAGGTGGTGATGAAGCGGTTTTTCCAGCATTTTTACGTTGACCTCTTCCCTACCGGGCGGCTATTCGCGGCGATGGGTACAGCGGCCGTGCTGTACCTGCTTGCATTTTTCTTTCCGGCTATCGAGGTTGTTCCCTCCATCTTTTTCTATGCGGTATTGGCGTTGTTTGCTGTGGATCTCCTTATCCTCTACCGCACGGACGATGGCGTTTACGCTTATCGCCAAGCGCCGGAGCGGCTGAGCAACGGCGATGACAACGAAATCGGCATCTATGTGGAGAATCGCTATGGGTTCCCCGTCGGCGTAGGCATTATCGATGAGGTTCCCGAGCAGTTCCAGCGGAGAGACCTATCCTTTGCCATCCGGATAGGTGTTGGAGAGCGAAAAACAGTCACCTACCAACTCAGGCCGGTAAAACGGGGTGCGTATGCCTTCGGTATTCTCCAGTTATACGTGCAATCACCCATCGGCTTGGCGCGACGGCGGTACCGTATGGGCAAGCCCGATACATTGCCCGTCTACCCCTCCTTTCTTCCGCTCAAGAAATATGAACTGATGGCCATCTCGCATCGGCTTGGTGATTTCGGAGCAAGAAAGATACGCCGTATCGGACACAGCATGGAGTTTGACCAGATTAAGAGTTACGTGCCCGGCGACGATTACCGCACGCTTAACTGGAAAGCTACCGCACGGCAGGGGCAATTGATGGCCAACGCGTATATGGATGAGCGGGCGCAATCCATCTATTGCATCATTGACAAGTCGCGTGTGATGCGCATGCCTTTCCGGGGCCTCAGTTTGCTCGACTACGCCATCAACGCCAGCCTTGCACTCGCCAGGGTAGTGATGCTCAAGGAGGACAAGGCGGGACTGATTACCATATCCGATAAAAAAGGGGCGGTTATTCCGGCTGACCGGAAAACTGGGCAATTCAATCGCATCATGGAGGCGCTCTACAAAGAGAAAACCCGGTATTTGGAAACCGATATGGAATTGCTCTATTCGGTCATTCGGCAATCCGTCAAACAGCGTAGCCTGTTGGTGTTCTTCACCAATTTCGAAAGCGCGTCTGGGATGAGGCGCCAACTTCCTTTTCTTAAGCGCATGGCCCAGTTTCACTCGCTGGTGGTTGTTTTCTTCGAAAATACGGAGTTGACCAACTTGATCGGCGGGCCTGCCCGAGACGTGGAGGAAATCTACCTGCACACGGTAGCCGCAAAGTTTGCCTTTGAAAAGAGACAACTGGTCCGTGAGCTTAACCTCCTGGGAATCCAAGCCATCCTTACGCCACCCGAGGATTTGACCGTCAATACGATAAACAAGTATTTGGAGATCAAGGCGAGGCAGGTAATGGTTTGAGGTTGTAAAAAAATGTTAAAAACGACCTGTTGCCCCCAAAAATATTGCATCTTTGCCGATAGGCATAGGTATCACACATGAAAACGATTGGAAAAAAGAAAATGACGAAAACAGTAATAAGTGCCATGATTGCAGCTTTGCCCATGGTCGGATTTGCGCAGGAAGATTTTACGATAACAGCGAAGGTAGGTAAACTGGATGCGCCTGCAAAGGCATACCTCAGTTATCGCACAGCCGGTGGTGCAACATTGGATTCGACGGAGGTATCCAACGGCGAGTTCAAGTTTCACGGCAGCGTGCCCACACCGTCACGCGCGCTGGTTCTCTTGACGCATCAAGGTGGCGATATCCGTCAGCTGGAAGATCCGGACAGGGTAGAGCTTTACCTGGAGAAAGGGGCAATCAGCATCACCGCTGACGATTCATTGGTGAATGCTTCGGTAAAGGGGGGCGATATAAACCGCGATTTTGTGGCGTACCAGGAGAAGTTGGCCGCCCCTAAGGAAAAAATGGAAGGTTTGATTGCCCGCTATCAAGCCGCATCTGACGAACAGAAGCAAGATCAGGCATTTGTCGTTGGGCTGCAAACCGAAGCGATGGCCATTCAGGAGGAACAGAAAACCATCGATTTTGCTTACATCAAGGATAACCCCGGGAGTGTAATCAGCCTCGATCTGCTTTTCCCCTATGTGGGTTCGGAGCCAGCCGGCGAAGTGATAGAACCTGCCTTTAATGGATTGTCTGCCGCACTGAAGAATTCAGATAAAGGAAAGGCAATCGCCGAACAGCTGGCAAGCGTCAAGCGAGTGGATATCGGTGCGGTTGCACCGGAGTTTAGCCAACCGGATACCACCGGTAACCCCATTGCGTTGTCATCGCTGCGCGGTAAATACGTGTTGGTCGATTTCTGGGCCAGTTGGTGCGTGCCATGTCGGCATGAAAACCCCAATGTGGTGGCCGCATATCAGGCATATAAAGACAAGAACTTCACGGTGTTTGGTGTGTCCTTGGATCGCCCCGGCCAAAAGGATGCGTGGCTCAAGGCCATCCACGATGACGGGCTGCAGGATTGGCCGCATGTCTCTGAGTTGAAATGGTGGCAATCCGAGGTGGTCGAACAATACGCTATCCAAGGGATTCCCGCCAATTTCCTGCTCGATCCGGAAGGTCGTATCATCGCCAAAAACCTACGTGGCGAGGAGCTGCACGCCAAATTGGCGGAATTGCTGGATTGAAAAGAGTAATCAATACAAAAAGAAAGGCCTCCCGAACCTGGGAGGCCTTTCTTTTTGTGGGTATTAGCGGCTTGCTACGACGACAGGATATCCACGATCCGAAGGAGATTGTCGTTGACGCTGCCGATGTGCTTGATGGCTTTGTGAAACGGCGTAAAGGATACCTGGCCATGGACCAAGCCGGCCATTTCGCCGCGCCGACCTTCCATGAGGGCTTCTACAGCAGCTACGCCCAAGCGACTGGCCAATACCCTATCCATGCAGCTTGGACTGCCACCTCGTTGGATGTGGCCAAGGATGGATACCCGTAAATCGTAGTGCGGAAAGCGTTCCTTGATCCGTTCGGCCACGGCAAAGGCCCCTCCCGCTTCGTCACCCTCGGCCACGATGATGACGCGTGAAGCCTTGTTTTTGCGCGTGCGATCAAGCCGGTCCATCATCGCTTCGTAATCGACCTTGATTTCCGGGATGAGTACACACTCCGCGCCGACGCTGATGCCCGAACGCAATGCGATGAGCCCTGAGTCGCGCCCCATTACTTCGACGACGAATACGCGGTCGTGCGATTCAGCCGTGTCCCGGATTTTGTCGACCGCGTCGATGACGGTATTGATGGCGGTATCGTAGCCAATCGTGAAGTCGGTGCCGGCAAGGTCGTTATCAATGGTACCCGGTAAGCCAATCACCGGGATGTTGTGTTCCTCAATGAATTTCGCCGCTCCTGTGAAGGTGCCGTCACCACCGATGGCTACCAAACCGTCTATGTCGTGTTTCCGGAGGTTTTCGTAGGCGCGCTGCCGCCCTTCCACTGTACGGAACTCCTCACTCCGCGCGGTTTTCAGGATGGTGCCACCACGCTGGATGATGTTGGCTACGGACTTGACGTCCATGGAGAAAATGTCGCCATTCACCATGCCGTCATAGCCCCGGCCTACGCCGAATACGTTGAGGTTATAGTACAACCCGGTACGGACCACTGCACGTATGGCCGCATTCATCCCCGGGGCGTCTCCACCTGAGGTAAATACGGCGATGTTTTTGATGTTGTTGCTCATTATATACGATTGGTTTTGCTTTAGTTGTCAGGGGTTTTGGTATGGAATGCAGCCAGCCCGCTTTCCAGGAAACGGATGTAGTTCGAAATATCTTCGTTGTAGGCCTGCGCAGGGACTAGCTGCTTGCCCTCACTGTCTACGATGACATAGTAGGGTTGGGCATTCACGCCGAACCTAGCTTGTTGGAGATCTGACCACTTTTGGCCCACCCGGCGGATTTTTTTGCCGCTGAATGCGGAAACATATTGTTCATCGGTTTCCAGTGCAGTGCGATCGTCGACATACAGGGAGGCAAGGATATAGTCTTCCTTAAGCAACTTCAATACCGTTGGGTCAGGCCAGACGGACTCTTCCATTTTGCGGCAGTTGACGCAGCTCCATCCGGTGAAGTCCAGGAGAACAGGCTTGTTGACCTGTTTGGCATATGCCAGTGCCTGTTCGTAGTCGTAGAAAGCATCGATACCGTGTGGGGCGTGGAACACGTCGCCGTACTTCTTGACAATCCCGGCACTCGCTTGGGGTGCAGTGCTTGCCATGCCCGCTCGATGCAGGTTGAAGTCCTGCGTCGGCGAGGGCGGCAGCCAGGCGCTCAATGCCTTGAGCGGTGCTCCCCACATGCCCGGAATCATATAAACCGTGAAGGAAAGGATGGCAATGGCAAAAAACAGACGGGGGACGGATAGGAACGCCACATCGCTGTCGTGCGGGAATTTCAGCTTTCCCAGCAGATATAGGCCGAACAACCCGAAGATGACAATCCAGATGGCAAGGAACACTTCCCGGTCAAGGATGCCCCAATGATAAGCAAGGTCTACGTTTGACAGGAATTTGAAAGCGAGGGCCAACTCCAAAAAACCGAGCGATACCTTTACGGTATTGAGCCATCCACCCGACTTGGGCATTTCCTTCAGTAGCGAGGGGAAAAAGGCGAATAGCATGAACGGTACCGCCAAGGCTACCGAAAATCCCAGCATGCCCATGGCTGGTCCCATGAGTGCACCTTTCGATACGGCTTCCACCAACAGGTAGCCGATGATGGGGCCGGTGCACGAAAAAGACACCAAAGCCAGTGTGAAAGCCATGAAGAACAGGCCCAACAGGCCGCCCTTGTTGGATTTTTCATCCATTTTATTAACGAACCTCGAGGGCAGCGTGATTTCGAAAGCGCCGAGAAAAGAGACGGCAAAGATGACGATGATGACAAAGAACAGCAGGTTGAACCAAGCGCTGCTTGCCGCTTCGTTGAGCGCCGACGCGCCGAAGATGAGCGTGACCAGCATCCCCAATGCCACATAGATGACAATGATGAATAGGCCGTAGAGCAACGCGTTGACAATCCCTTTGGTCCGAGTGCCGCTCTGTTTGGTGAAGAAAGAGACGGTGAGGGGCACCATTGGGTAAATGCAAGGCATCAAAAAAGCGGCGAATCCGCCGATGATGCCCGCGATGAAGATGCCCCAAAGGGTCTGCGGCGCTTCATCGTTGGCTGCTGGCGTGGTAGGTACCTCCAAGTATTCCGTTTCAACGGAGTCTTGTTGTTCGGCCGCAACCGTATCTTGCCCGTCCGTAAATTCGACATCGTCGAAATCAATTAATGTATCCTGGGCAGCGGTAGGAAACGCAGATGCAAGGACAATCCCTGTCAAGAGCGATAAAGCAAGAAGGATGGACTTCATGGATGGTATAAATCACTTTACGGCTACCGCAAACTCCACTTCATCCGGTGGCAGGCATTGGTTGGCGTCACATGCCATGAATTCTACGGTGCCCTTGACTGTAGTCGCGCCTTTTTTCAGCTTGATTTTTTGCTGGAACACGACTTCCTTGTCGAAATAGGCGACATCCATGCCGAAGACTTCTTCGTGTTTGGTCTTGGCCTTGGGTTCCGCGGGTTTGCCGACCAACGTATAGTCAGTCGAAGGGGCGAACGCGAACGAGGTCTTGATCGGCCCACCTTCTTCCACATGCTGGGAGTAGATGTGCCAACCGCTGTCCATCGTGGCTTTCATGAAAACCACTGCTTCGTTATTATTGATTTTTTTTGCGCCAAATTGCCATTTGACGGGTTTCAGGATTTGTGCGGAAACACCGGTTGCTGCTACCAGCAGTATGATTGCTAAACTGATTTTTTTCATGATCATTCAAAGTGCTGTGTTTTCAAAAAATTAAGACTTGCTTTGCCTGTTGGGGTTTAATTCCAACAGGATCGTTTCGGTGTTTGCGCTGCAAAGATAGGCATTTCTGTTCAAATGACAAAAGCAATTTCCTTGATGTCGAAATCCACCACATGGCCGTTGAAGTCCAGTTGCAGCCGCCCCGTTTCGGTGACGCCAATCAGTATGCCATCAACCTTCACACCATCGATGAGGAAAGGGTGCAATTCCCCGATTCGATAAAGGTGTTGCGTATACTGGGCCAACTGCGCTTCATAGCCGCCTTCCTTCAGCGCGAAATACTCCCGTTCGATATAGGTGCAAAGTTCGGCCAATAATTCGGGTATTTGGCAATCCCGATGTAAAATTTGCCTGACAGAAGTGGTACGCTCCCGGATACCATCCGGGAAATCCGTTTGGTTGACGTTGATGCCAATGCCGACGATGGCAGACTTCCATATGTTGCCCTTCAGGATGTTTTCGATCAGTATCCCGCCGATTTTCCGATCACTGACATAAATATCGTTCGGCCATTTTATCGTTACGGCGGCTCGGAGCAGCGATTCGAGCCAGCGGGCAACGGCCAGGCTCATGGCAACGGTGAGGCTGAATTGGTTTTTGGGATCGAGAAACGCAGGGGTGAGCAGCAGGCTAAATGTGAGGTTCTTGCCCGGCTCGCTTTGCCAGGAAGTCCCCTTCTGCCCTTTGCCGGCATATTGATCAACTGCCATTATTACAGTGCCTTCAGCAAGTGGCGTGGATTTTGACAGTTCTTTTTTCAGGTATTCGTTTGTGGAAGGAATCCGCTGTAATGTAATAACATTTTGTCCTTCAAATAATCCTGAAAATGTGTTACTTTGCAATACGAATGAGATTAGTGGGTAATATTGCCCAAAACTATAATTATTTTTAATGATAAAAAACAAAAAATCAGCCCTGTCAGCACGCTTATCGGAGGTGGTTATCCACGGTATGCAGGAGAAGAAGGGGAATGAGATTGTGCGGCTTGATTTAAGAAACATCCACAGTTCTGTATCAGATTATTTCGTAATCTGCCATGCAGACTCTTCCACGCAAGTCAATGCGTTGGCCAAAAGCGTAGAAGAAGAAGTCTTCAAAGCATTTAACCAGGAACCTTGGCACAAAGAGGGATTGGAACACGGCGAGTGGATATTACTGGACTTCGTTGATGTGGTTGTACATATTTTCAAAACAGATAAACGTAAATATTACGGTATAGAAGACCTTTGGGGCGATGCCGAATTGGAATATTATCAGAGTGCGTAATTCAAAGAAACTAAACAAAAGAGTAGAACAGGTATGCCTAACGGACCCGACAGAATGAAGAGAGTGCCGAGCAAGAAGGTGACACCCAAGCCGCCGAGGTTCAACATCATGTGGCTGTGGGTGGCCATGATTTTTGGCTTTTTTGCTTTGCAATACATATTTACCGACGAAAAGGCGAAACAGATAACCTACCAACAGTTTGAGGAAAATATGCTGAAAGCAGGTGATGTGGAGCGTTTGGTCGCATTTAAGCGCAACGAATTGTTTTTCGTTGAGGTGTTTATCAAGAAAGACCGGCTTACGGACCCCAAGTATAAAGACGTAAAGCCCAGCTCGAACGGTTTAACATTGACGCCGTCAACGGGGCCGCAGTATTTCTTTACGGATGGTGACTATGGCCGGTTGGAGCAGAAATTGACCGATGCGCAGGCGGACATGGATCCAAGCGATCGGGTATCGCTACGGTTGGAGGACCGGACGAACGCTTGGACGGGCTGGATTTTTTCCATCATGTTGCCGCTGCTGCTCATCATCGTTTTCTGGATTTTCATCATGCGCCGCATGGGCGGCGGTGGAGCCGGACCGGGGGGGCAGATTTTCAACATCGGGAAGTCCAAAGCAACCCTTTTTGACAAGGAATCGCAGGTGGCCATCACGTTCAGCGACGTAGCTGGCCTTGAAGAGGCCAAGCAGGAGGTGATGGAAATTGTGGATTTCCTTAAGAACCCGAAGAAATACACCAATCTGGGCGGTAAGATTCCGAAAGGGGCGTTGCTGGTCGGCTCGCCGGGTACCGGCAAGACCTTGTTGGCCAAGGCGGTGGCTGGCGAAGCCCAAGTGCCCTTTTTCTCCCTTTCGGGTTCCGATTTCGTAGAAATGTTTGTGGGTGTCGGTGCTTCCCGTGTACGCGACCTTTTCCGCCAAGCGAAGGACAAGGCGCCGTGCATCATCTTCATCGATGAAATCGACGCCATCGGACGTGCCCGGGGAAAAAACAGCGTGATGGGCGGCAACGATGAACGCGAAAACACTTTGAATCAATTGCTGGTTGAAATGGACGGATTCGGTACGGATTCAGGTATCATTATCATGGCGGCGACCAACCGGCCGGATGTACTGGATTCCGCTTTGCTGCGCCCCGGACGCTTCGATAGGCAGATTTCCATCGACAAACCAGACCTCGTGGGGCGCGAACAGATTTTCAAAGTGCACCTTAAACCATTGAAATTGGCGGCCGAAGTTGACGCCAAGAAGCTGTCTGCGCAGACGCCCGGTTTCGCGGGTGCCGAGATTGCCAATGTTTGCAACGAAGCAGCACTGATTGCCGCGAGACGCAACAAAGCGTCCATCGACATGCAGGATTTCCAGGATGCCATAGATCGGGTGATTGGGGGCTTGGAGAAGAAAAACAAGATCATCTCCCCGGAGGAAAAGCGCATTGTGGCATTCCATGAAGCCGGGCATGCCATTGCCGGTTGGTTTCTGGAACATGCCGACCCGTTGGTAAAGGTCTCCATCGTACCTCGGGGTGTCGCTGCGTTGGGTTATGCGCAATACTTGCCCAAAGAGCAATTCTTATACACCACGGAACAGCTGATTGATGGATTGTGCATGACCATGGGTGGCCGGGTGGCGGAAGACATCACCTTCGGTAAGATTTCGACAGGTGCCCAAAACGATTTGGAACGGATCACCAAATTGGCGTATGCCATGGTGGCTGTGTATGGCATGAATCCGCGGGTGGGCAACGTGTCGTTCAACGACAGCCAGGAAAATCAATTCCAGCGGCCTTACTCGGAACGGACAGCCGAGCTGATCGATGAAGAAGTCCGTAAGCTGATCGCAGAGATTTACGAAAAAACGAAAACCCTTTTGCTGGAAAAACAGGACGGCCTTATCGCCTTGGCAGAGAAGTTGCTCGAGAAGGAAATCCTTTTCCAGGCAGATTTGGAAGAGATATTGGGTAAGCGCCCGTTTGACCATCGGACTACGTACGATGAGTTCGTGAACGGCGAGCATGGGGAGGGAGATCAGCGAAAGGCTGCCGAAGGCTTGGTGCATGATGGCGTCGGTGACAATTCGGGTACCTTTGACAACCAACCGGCAGAGGACGATACACGGCCCAACGTCAATTAGTCAATCGTTTAACGCGAACAGGATAGTGTCTTGCAAAAGAATGTAAGGACCACAACGGCCAAAGAGCAGCTGCTGAAAAAAATCAGGCATGCACTGCTGCAAAAACGGGAGCACCCTTATCCAAACTTCGAGGAAAGTATGCTTCATCCGGAGGAAACCGAGCCGATGGATGTGCTGTTTGCGCAGCGGTTCACAGCGGTCGCGGGCAAGTTCGTTTACTGCGAGGACGAGGTAAGCTTTATCGAAAACCTACTCTCATTGGCCGAGAAGGAAAAATTGCGCAAGATGTATGCGTGGGAAGCTGCCGTACAACAGCGACTTGAGCAGTATGGATTCCCGTTTTTCCGTACAGATAGGGATTTCTTGGAGGCCGAGGCTGGTATCACTACCTGCGAAGCACTGATTGCCCGTTCGGGCAGCATTCTCGTCAGCAACGGTGCTGGCGCCGGACGTAGGCTGACCATTTATCCGCATATACACATCGTGATGGCTTATACCTCGCAGTTGGTCATGGACATCAAGGATGCGCTTGATGCCATGCAGCAGCGGTATGGCGAGAACCTTCCTTCGTTGATGAGCGTGATTACCGGGCCGAGCCGGACAGCTGATATCGAGAAAACACTCGTGCTGGGTGCGCATGGCCCTAAAGAAGTTTATGTGTTTTTAATGGAAGACCAGTTAGGGTAGGAGGGGTTTTTTTAGCTTTTTGGAAGTATTAAGGGAAGGGTTAATTTATGCACATCGGGCTGTGCTGGCCCTTTGTCGCGGAGCGCGACTTGCTTTTTGCGCTCAAGCCGCGCAGGCTTTTCTTGCCCTCTTTCGCCGGGCGGGCTCGTTCTTTGTCTTGACACAAAGAACCAAAAGTCAAGGCTTGGCGGCTCCCGTTGCTGCCCGTTG
>Ga0207868_1001653_pt1 | contig 15105 bp, 15 predicted proteins | sample Passage237B_FD_187370 | JGI IMG/M metagenome (GOLD analysis project Ga0207868, IMG submission 187370) | Cellulose adapted compost microbial communities from Newby Island Compost Facility, Milpitas, CA, USA - Passage2 37B (SPAdes) (version 3) ... | reverse complement strand
TCTCAATACTTATCCGCTAACTCTTTCGCTACCTTGTCCAATACACCAGTGAGCTCATCGTTGAATTTACCTTCCTTAAGTGCTTTCAATACCTCGGGATGGCGCAACTCCAATTGATGCAGGTATTCCGCTTCGAATTCTTTCACCTTGTTTACCGGCACGCTGCGGAATAGTCCCTTGGTACCCGCGTAGATGATGGCCACTTGCTTCTCTACGGGCACTGGAGAAAACTGCCCCTGCTTCAAAATCTCCACGTTACGGACCCCCTTGTCCAATACCGCTTTGGTCGCCGCATCCAAGTCGGAACCGAACTTGGCAAACGCTTCCAATTCGCGGTATTGCGCCTGATCCAGCTTCAAGGTACCTGCTACCTTCTTCATGGATTTGATCTGGGCGTTACCGCCTACGCGAGACACTGAAATACCCACGTTGATGGCCGGACGAACACCAGCATTGAAAAGATTGGATTCCAGGAAAATCTGGCCGTCTGTGATGGAAATCACGTTTGTCGGGATATAAGCCGACACGTCTCCGGCCTGGGTTTCGATGATAGGAAGTGCCGTAAGCGATCCACCGCCTTTCACCAATGGCCTGATGGATTCGGGCAGGTCGTTCATCTGGCGCGCGATTTCGTCGGACGAATTGATCTTGGCAGCGCGCTCCAATAACCGGCTATGCAGGTAAAATACGTCTCCAGGGTAAGCTTCACGACCGGGAGGACGGCGAAGCAGCAGGGAAACCTCCCGATAAGCCACGGCTTGCTTGGACAGGTCATCATAGATGATCAATGCCGGACGGCCCGTGTCACGGAAAAACTCCCCGATGGCAGCTCCGGCCATGGGTGCGTAGAATTGCATCGGTGCCGGGTCGGAAGCAGAAGCCGAAACCACGATGGTATAGGGCATCGCCCCGTTTTCCTCCAACGTGCGCACGATATTGGCTACCGTTGAGTTCTTCTGGCCTACAGCTACATAAATACAGTATACGGGTTCACCGGCTTCGTAAAATTCCTTTTGATTGATGATGGTGTCGATACAGACCGCTGTCTTTCCCGTCTGACGGTCGCCGATCACCAACTCCCGCTGGCCCCGGCCGATGGGAATCATTGCATCAATGGCTTTGATACCGGTCTGCAGTGGCTCGTTCACGGGTTGCCGGTAAATCACGCCGGGTGCCTTGCGTTCAATCGGCATCTCGTAGGTTTCGCCCAGAATAGGCCCCTTGCCATCAATGGGTTGCCCCAGTGTATTTACCACCCGGCCGAGCATCCCTTCACCTACTTTGATGGAAGCGATGCGGCGTGTACGTTTGATCGTATCGCCTTCCTTGATTTCGTCGGACTGACCAAGCAATACCACACCTACGTTATCCTCTTCAAGGTTCAGTACAATCCCTTGCAATCCGTTCTCGAATTCAACCAACTCACCGGACTGCACCTTGGTCAAACCGTATATCCGGGCAATACCGTCGCCGATCTGCAACACGGTACCTACTTCTTCAAGCTCGGCCTCAGATTTGAAGCCTGACAACTGTTCTCTTAAAATGGCCGATACTTCATCGGGTCTTACCGCTATCATTTGTTTATTTTTTAGTCGTAAGTCGGGAGTCCGAAGACCGAAACCCCGCAATCAATTAATAATTGACAATTAACAATTAACCATTAGCTAACAGCCTGTGCATCGAAATGACGGGCCAACTTTTTCAGCTTGCCCGTGATGCTGGCGTCAATCTGCTTGTCACCAACTTTTACCACAAAACCACCGATCAACGAAGGATCGACCTGGTTCTGGAGGATTACCTCCGCATTGATTTCACTGGCGATGACACGCCGCAACGTTTCCAAGTTCTTGGAAGAAAGCGGCACCGCGGAAATCACGGTGGCATGTACGATGCCTTTCACCTCGTTGTATTCCCGGATAAACTCCTGTGCCGTTGCATACAGAATGCCCGCCCGTCCTTTCCGGACCATGATATGGAAAAAAGCCGTGATGGAAGGGTGGATACGCTTCTCAAAAAGTGCGTCCAGGATATTTCTTTTCTTATCCTGCTTCATGATCGGGTTTTTCAGGACTGCCTGCAGTTCCTTATTGGCGCGCAGCACCACCACGAACTGCTCCATATCCTGCTTCACCGTTTCCAGGTTTCCCTGCTCCTGTGCCAAATCGATGAGCGATTTTGCGTACCGCGATGCAACTTTGAATTCCGACATAGCTCCCTAGTTCAATTTCACGTCCTTGAGCAGGTCTGCTACCAATGCTTCCTGCTTCTCTTGGTCTTCAAACTCCTTCTGCAGGACTTTACGCGCAATCTCCAGTGAAAGCGATGACACCTGATGTTTCACTTCGGCTATCGCCCGTTTTTTCTGGTCGTCGATCTCCTTCCGTGCCTGCTCGATCAGTTTGGCTCCCTCGGTTTGTGCCAGCACCTTTGCATCGGCCACAATCTGGTCCTTCAACTCCTTCGCCTCTTTGAGGATGACGTCGCGCTCGGCGCGGGCAGCTTTGAGCAACTGCTCATTCTCGTTGGTCAGGCGTGCCATTTCTTCCTTGGCCTTCTCAGCGGACGTCAGCGCATCCTCGATGGATTTCTCCCGTTCGCCGATGGCCTGCATGATGGGCTTCCAAGCGAATTTCCACAAAAGCACCAACAATAGGAGGAATGCAACCGTGGTCCAAAATACCAGCCCGATGCTCGGATTACCAATATCAAAACTCATATATTGTGTTAAATTTGATTTCGTTTAAAAGGAAGGCCGGACGCAAAACCAACCGTCAGGCAGCCGGCCTTCGATTCAGTCACCTCTTATTGAGGGTTATTACCCATCAGGGCCACCACGATCGCGAACAGCGCCGCACCTTCGATAAGGGCAGCAGCGATAATCATAGCGGTCTGAATCTTTGATGCAGCCTCAGGCTGACGGGCGATACCTTCCATCGCCTTGCCCCCTACCTGTCCGATGCCGAGTCCCGCACCGATCACTGCTAATCCGGCACCAATTGCCGCAATTGAACCTACCATAATGAATCTAATTTAATGTATATTTAATATAAGGGTTTGCAAATCAATGGTGTTCCTCTACCGCCATACCGATAAACAGCGCCGTGAGCAACGTGAATATAAAGGCCTGCAAAGCCGCTACCAACAACTCCAGCACGTTCATGAAAAGCACGAATGCCAGCGAAACCGGTGCAATGGCCAATGACTTAAATACGAAAATCAACGAAATCAAACTCAGGATAATGATGTGGCCGGCAGTGATGTTGGCAAACAACCGGATCATCAACGCAAAAGGCTTCGATATCACGCCCACCAACTCCACGGGAATCATGATTGGATACAGCCACCAAGGCACGTCAGGCAGCAGGATATGCTTCCAGTAATACTTATTGCCGTTGATATTGACGACAATCAATACGATGAACGCCAAGACGAAGGTCACCGCAATGTTTCCGGTCACGTTTGCCGCACCCGGGAAAATCGGTATCAAACCCAACAAGTTATTGAACCAAATGAAAAAGAAAATCGTAAGCAGCAGCGGCATGAAGCGCGCATACTTATGGCCGATATTGGGACGCGCGATATCATCCCTTACAAACAGGATAATCGGCTCCAAAAAGGACTGCAATCCCTTAGGCGCTTTGCCCTCCCGCTTTTTATAGGCCCGTGCTACGGAGGTGAATATCAACAGCAGGATGATGACCGAAAGGAACATCGATGCCACGTTCTTCGTGATGGAAAAGTCCCACACTTTTTTGGAAGCTTCGGCATCCACCTCTCCGGCCGTGTTCACGACCTGTATCTTTTTCTTATCCACCAACCGGTAGGTATAGTGCTTTCCCTGATAGTCTTGTTCGCCATGATGGAACTCCGATGAAAGGAAAAATTCGAATCCCTTATCGGTATACAAGATAACCGGAAGCGGGATGGAGGTATGTCCCCAAAGATGCCAATCATGTGCATCGCTGATGTGTTCCATGATGACTTGGGTAGGCTCAAATTTCGCTTCGCCATGTGCTTCATGGCTCGCAACGGTGGCGGTGTCAACGGTGGCAGTATCGGCGGCTTGTACAACGGTAAAGGTCGTTAAAACGGCGAAAATTGCTAAGAAGCTGATTTTTTTTGAATCGAAAAAGTGCCTAAAATCCATCTAATCCCAATTTTTTACGTCTGATTTTGGTCGCGCAAGTTACGTAACAAACATATAACTTCAAAGGCCGTAAACAAGAAATATAGTGAAAAAAAGTTCAACGCCGTAATTAACTTATTTTCAGGGAATTTTACAATCAGCACGGCAACCACGGCAAGGCAAGCAAACAGCTTGACGAAAAGCCCGCCGATTAGGCTGTAAATGGACATTTCGCCCCCTTTACGGATGCCCAGATCGCTCAACACGTATGCGGCTAATGTCAATAGGAATACCACAGCAAAAAGCAACCAAAAGTGTGGGGCAAGCACCGGTGTGTCCCCGTAAAAAAATTGCAATGCAATGGCGCCCGATGCCACCAGTAGGGCAAAAGCGTGGTAATACCCGAAAAAGCGCCCTAGTGCCATCCTACCATGATATCTCGCCCCTGAAAACGAATTGGGCAGGCCCTTCCAGAAAGACATTGGTGAAGTGCATCCCTTCCTTGACAAAACGAATCGTGAGCCCCCCCCCTTCCACCTGGATGGGTGTCTGGAATGCCCCATCGGTCCCCCCCCGCCAAGCCATGGCCAACGCCACGGCAGTGGCACCCGTCCCACAGGCCAGTGTTTCGTCTTCCACTCCCCTTTCGTAGGTACGCACACGATAGCCGTCTCCGTCAGCTTCCACAAAATTCACATTGATGCCTCGGTCACGGTAGGTATCGCTGTAGCGTATGCTGCGACCTTCCTCGACCACCGGGAACTCCCCAAGGCCGTCCACCACCCTTACGTAATGCGGCGAACCCGTATCCAATACGTAGGCATCACCGTCCCGGTCGATGACATCCACGTCAATCATTTGCAAGCTTATCCAATCCACCTGGTCATGGATACGGGCGTGATGCGCACCATCTGCTGCCAAAAAGTCAGTTTCCGTGCCAATCACCCCGATGTCCTGCGCAAAAGCCACGATGCACCGCCCGCCATTGCCGCACATGCTCCCTTCGCGGCCATCGGCATTGAAATACACCATCTCAAAATCATACCCATCGGCATCCTGCAGCAGCATCAAACCGTCGCCTCCGATACCGAACCGTCGGTCGCATAGGCGGCGCACCAAACCCTCATCTCCCCTGTCAAACAGCCCGTTACGGTTGTCGAACACAATGAAATCATTGCCGGCTCCTTGGTATTTGTAAAAGGTATGCGCTGTCATCTACGATGCGTTAATTTGCCAAAGGTAGGGATATCCGCGGACATATGCTTTAACATTATTTAACAGCCGCGCATTTGCTTTGGTGAAACAAATGGTATTACATTTGAACAACTTTTGCAAAAGCAAAAAACATTCAACTTATAAAGACTGGATTTAAGATGAAAAAATTTGGATTAACACTATTAACCGCATTGGTTGGAGGCTTGATAGCTGTCGGCGGTTATAAACTGTTCGAACGCAAACAGGAAAGCAAGATGTCGTTCGAAGAGCGGCAAGAGCTACATTATGCCAATAATCCCATCCCGAATGTCGTGTCATCCACAGGCAATCCGGATTTTACGCAGGCGGCAGCCATGGTAGCGCCGGCGGTTGTACACATTACCACCACTTACCCCGGGCGTTCGAGAAGCTACGGCGGGGGCGATCCGTTTGACTTGTTTGAGGAATTCTTCGGCATGCCGCGCCAACGGCAGCAACAGCGTTCGACCCCTCCTCCTCAAGCCACGGGCTCGGGTGTCATTATTTCCCAGGACGGCTACATTGTCACCAATAACCACGTCGTGGAAGATGCCAATAAAATCGAGGTACAGCTGACCGATAAGCGCGTGGTCGAAGCCAAAATCATCGGCCGCGATCCCAACACCGACCTGGCATTGATCAAAATCAACGAAAAAGGGCTTCCATTTGTGAAATTCGGTGATTCGGACGACGTGCGCATCGGCGAGTGGGTATTGGCCGTCGGCTATCCACTCGGTCTGGAGTCGACCGTGACGGCGGGTATCGTCAGCGCCACCGGGCGTTCCACGGGCATCATCGCCCGTGAATTGCAGCAACGGCAATACCAACAGCGGGGCTATCCGCAGTCCGAGGGAGAACCCTTGATCAATACCGCCGTGGAATCGTTTATCCAAACGGATGCGGTAATCAACAAAGGGAACAGCGGCGGTCCGTTGGTCAACGCCAATGGCGAGCTTATCGGCATCAACTCCAACATCATGACGCCGACGGGTACGTATGCCGGATATGGCTTTGCCGTACCGGTCAACCTGGTAAAGAAAATTGCCGATGACTTCATCAAATTCGGCGCCGTCAAACGCGGCTTGATCGGCATCACCTTCCGGGAACTCAACCCTTCGGTAGCCAAGGAACTGGAAATCAGTGATGTAAATGGCCTTTATGTGTCGGACGTGGTACCTAAAGGCGCGGCTGAAGAAGCAGGCATCAAGGCGGGTGATATCATCACCAAACTGGATGGACGTACCATCGCCTCTTCATCGGACCTCCAGGAACGCATTTACCGGCTGCGCCCGGGCGACAAGGTAAAACTCACCTACAAGCGGGATGGAAAAGAGCGTGATGTGACGGTGACACTGAAAGAGGATACGCGTGCCGCCGAAAAGCAGGCGGAGGAAGATAGCGCCGCCGAGCGGAGTGCCACTGAAATCTACAACAAACTGGGTGCCGGCTTTGTCCCCGCTACGGATGCCAAGAAAAAAGAGTTGGGCGTTTCCTCCGGCGTCATGGTTACCCAAGTGCATCAAGGTGGCTGGTTTGACTATCAGAATATCAGACGTGGACAAGTAATCACCCATATCAATGACATTCCCGTCAACTCATCTGATGATGTGGAAAGTGCACTCAGCAAGAGTCAACGCGGCATGATCAAGGTGACCATCGTTCCCCAGCGCGGGGCGGTAAGCACCATCAGCGGTCCAATCGATTATTAAGTCAAAAGGCAAAAGTAAAAAATCAAAAAGCCCTCGTGACTTTACTCTACGAGGGCTTTTTGATTTTTTACTTTTGCCTTTTGACTTAGCAGTATTCGTCAAAAGCTGCTACCAGATTATCTGCAATCATCTGGGCAGGGCGCCCTTCAATCTGGTGCCGTTCGATCATGTGCACCAATTTGCCATCCTTAAACAGCGCCATGGCGGGTGATGAAGGGGGATAAGGCAGCATGTATGAACGGGCTTTATCCACCGCCTCCCGCTCCATGCCGGCAAAGACCGTCACCACCTTATCGGGATGCTTTTCATGCTTGATGGCGTTGATAGCTGCTGGGCGTGCGTTGGCGGCCGCACAGCCGCACACCGAATTAACTACTACGAAGACGGTCCCTTCCTGCTTGATGGCGGCATCGACCTCTTCCGGGGTTCTCAATTCTTCAAAGCCGACATCGGTCAGCTCTTTGCGCATAGGCGCTACCAAGTATTCGGGATACATAGCGTTTAGTCCTTTCTGTTTTTTACTTACCAAAATCTGTTGCAAAGATAAGGTACACAAATGCCTTTAACAACTATCGCGCTTCACCGGAATGTCAGAATTCGTTGCGACTGCCCATTTCTCTTCGCCCTCGGACTGTTTTCTGATAATTACGTAGATAACCCCCTATTTAAAGCTATATAATTAGTGAATTAATTTTATATTTTATCATAAATCTATCGTATTTTAATCGTATTTCCATCGTATAGTTACGATGGAAATACGATAGATTTATCTAAATAATATGATTTTATATAAAATTAATCCCTTATTTATATTTACTTCATTTCGATATTACCCAGAATAGGGCAAGAAAAGAGTACCGGCTGCGTGCCAACTCCGCTACGGAGTCAACCGGCAGATTTGAAATTCCGGCACGGAAACCCTATCTTTGCCCAATAAATTTTCACACAGTTCATTATACCAATGTCAGCAGTAGACACCGCATACGTTCCTTACAAAGTAAAGGATATCAGCCTCGCCGAATGGGGCCGCAAAGAAATCGAGCTGGCCGAGGCGGAAATGCCCGGCCTGATGGCACTCCGTGAAGAATTTGGTGCCTCGAAGCCACTCCAAGGTGCACGCATTGCCGGATGCCTGCATATGACCATCCAAACGGCGGTACTGATCGAAACACTCATCGAGTTGGGCGCCGAGGTCACGTGGTCATCCTGCAATATCTTCTCTACACAGGACCATGCCGCAGCCGCTATCGCGGCCGCAGGGATACCCGTTTATGCGTGGAAAGGCATGACCGAAGCCGAATTCAACTGGTGCATCGAACAAACCCTCTTCTTCGGCGAGGAGCGCAAGCCACTCAACATGATATTGGATGACGGCGGTGACCTGACCAATATGGTCTTTGATCGCTATCCGGAATTGATCGACGGCATCAAGGGCCTCTCCGAGGAAACCACCACAGGCGTCCACCGGCTATACGAACGCATGAAAAACGGGACGCTCCATCTGCCGGCCATCAATGTCAACGATTCGGTGACCAAATCGAAATTCGACAACAAATACGGGTGCCGTGAGTCGCTTGTCGATGCCATCCGTCGTGCCACTGACCTGATGCTTGCCGGCAAAGTCGCTGCGGTCGCCGGGTATGGCGACGTGGGCAAGGGTTCTGCCGAGTCGCTGCGCAGTGCCGGCGTGCGGGTCATCGTCACCGAAATAGACCCCATCTGTGCGCTGCAAGCCGCCATGGAAGGCTATGAGGTGAAGAAGTTCGCCGACGCAGTAAAAGAGGCGGACATCGTCGTGACGGCCACAGGCAACCGCGACATCGTGCGGCCCGAGCATTTCAAAGCCCTGAAAGATAAGGCGGTGGTCTGCAACATTGGCCATTTCGACAACGAAATCGACGTGGCCTGGCTCAACCAGCACTACGGGCATACCAAGGTGGAAATCAAACCCCAGGTGGATAAGTATACCATCGAAGGCAAGGATATCATCCTGCTGGCCGAAGGACGGCTGGTAAACCTCGGATGTGCCACCGGACATCCGTCATTCGTGATGAGCAACTCGTTCACCAACCAGACGTTGGCCCAAATCGAGCTTTGGACAAACAGCGGAAACTACGAAAACAAGGTATATACCCTTCCCAAGCACCTCGACGAGAAGGTAGCCCGCCTGCACCTCGCGAAAATCGGTGTCGAACTGGACGTGCTGGATGCCCATCAAGCGGAATATATAGGAGTGCCCGTGGAAGGACCGTACAAACCTGAACATTACAGGTATTAAGCAAAGCAGTGGCTGGTTCGTTTCGACCGTTAACGCATCGAAAAAGCAAATTTTGCTACTATGTACGGGCGGTTGGAAAGACACTTTTAACGCCGCGCGTTTTTTGCCGGGCTCGGCTCGAAGCAAAACTGTCAGCCGTGGCGCGGTACGACAGGGATTACCTCAGGCAACGGGTAAATCATTACAACAGGCTCACCCAACAGCAACCGCTTTCGGACCAGGCGCTTGCCATCGAGGCCGTCGACAAGTTGGCCCGCCCACGTGTCTATAGTTTTGATTCCCAGGAATACTTGCGGTATTTCGACAAGTCCTTAAGGCTGCGGTATATCTGGGGTGACGTGACACACATCCCCGATGAACCTGCCTTTGTGAAAAGCAGGCCGATTGGAAGCAACAACGCGAATGCCGTCGTGCTGAAACTCGATAAAATCAGGCATTTCAATTTTATTGAAGACCAACGGCCATTCGTATCGAAGAAAAACAAGTTGATTGGAAGAGGCGCCATTACCCAGCCGCATCGCATACGCTTCTATCAGCGATATTTCGATCACCCGATGTGCGATTTGGGCCAGACGAATAGCGATAAAAACCCGCAGTGGAAAAAAAGGAAGCTAAGTATTGGCGAACACCTGGATTACAAGTTTATCCTCGCATTGGAAGGCAACGATGTGGCAACCAACCTGAAATGGATCATGTCATCCAACTCGTTGGCCGTGATGCCAACGCCCCGCTTCGAGACCTGGTTCATGGAATCCACGTTAATCGCTGACCACCACTATGTGCACATCAAGGACGATTACTCGGATCTCGAAGATAAATTGAATTATTATATCGCGCATCCCGAAGCTGCGCTCCAAATCGTCGAAAACGCGAACGCCTACGTGGAGCAATTCAGGGACCATGGTCGGGAAGACCTGATATCGTTGTTGGTCATCGAAAAGTACTTTTACCGTACTGCCCAGCTTCAACCGGTGGATGCATCGCTTTACGACAGCCCATAGCGGTATCACCTGTATTCAAACCGCAGATATCGCTGCCAATGCATTCGCAAACCGTTCATCACCTACCCCCGATACGACTTTATAGTTGGCATTGATGGCCCGTAATTCATCGTGCCATACCTGCATGAAATGTTCTCGCAGGTGCGGGAAATCTCGCAGCGGGTCGTCGACCCAGGGCAGGTCGATGTCCATCAACAAATAGAGGTCGTAGTGGGCGGACTGCAGGGTGTCTATCACGACTTGGGGGGTATGGCCAAACAGGTGGTCGCACCAAATCTTGATGGTCAGGAACATGGTATCGAAAATCAGCAGGTCGTTTTTCGCAAGGGGGGTCAGGCTTCGCTCCAATGCCAACTGCCCGTAAAACATGTTCATCTCATCCTGTAGGGTATACGCACGATTGAGGTGAAGGCAGTACTCTCGTGCATACTCCGGCACGCAGATGGTGCCTAGATGCCGTGCGAGGTACTCGGCAGCGGCAGACTTGCCCGTAGATTCGGGCCCCACGACCGCGATTTTGACCAATGGCTTTTTGTTTTCCAACATGCAAACATAAAAATTGCCATTGGCTTTTCAACCAATGGCAATAACCTTGAAGGCCGAAGCCCCTATCTAAAATACATAGCGGGCCGTCAAGCCACCGTTCGCATAAAAGTTATTGTAATAGTCATAACCACTTACGATCGTTATGGTAGGCCTGATGTCAGCCGAAAAAGCGAAAGGCGCATTCTTCAGTTTGTAGTCCACCCCGCCGGTAGGGAAAATACCAGCATTGAACCCTTTTCGATCGTCAAAGTTTGAAAATGTGTTGGATAAAACAACGCCACCGCCTACAAACCATTTAAATCCTTCGATACTGCCAATAGGGAAATGATGCTGATAAGCTCCTGACAAGGAAAGATTGGTCCAATTCAGCCCGGCGACCGAATAAGGACGAATCCCTAAATCAAACTCCAATGCAGCCGGCTCGCTGATAAACGTCTTGAACGCAGCGGCGACAACATCGTAGTAACCTGATCCCAGGCGGATACCAATGGAATTCTTGTAATCGCTCTGTGCGGATGCGGTAATTGCAAACGCTGCAAAAAAGGTCAATAATGTCAATTTAATTTTCATGGTTTTAAATTTTTGGATTTAATGCCCCAAAAGTAAAACATTCCACGGTTAGCAAGAAAAGTATTTCAACAATTAGGAAAAAATACCTAAAAATGGGTACCTAAGGGTACTACGGATACGATATGTGGGAAAACGAGAATCTAAAACCTGCATGAGCTCACGCCTGCCTGCGGTAGGTGGGCAAGCTTCATTGCCGCTAAAAAACAACATGCGGAGCATTCATTGATGCCCTTAAAGACAAACCATAAATCAATAATTATTTTAATGAAATTAGTCGTCGATTATTCGATTTAAAAAACATATCTTTGCACTCCGACAAAACAGTCGGAATATCCTACCCCAATTTTCCCGGACATTTCTTGCTGTTTTGGCCGCAGTAGCGTTGAAACTGTTAACATTTTTCACCATATAATGCCCAGAAACACCTCCATCAACTCTGTTTTGATCATCGGTTCAGGCCCCATTGTCATCGGACAAGCCTGCGAATTCGATTATTCGGGATCTCAAGCTGCCCTCTCGCTCAAGGATGAGGGAATCGAAGTTTCCATCATCAATTCCAATCCAGCGACCATCATGACCGACAAGGTCATCGCCGACCATGTCTACCTGTTGCCGCTTACCTGCGAAAGCATCGAGCAAATCCTCCAGGAACGCCACATCGATGCGGTCTTGCCGACCATGGGCGGACAAACGGCGCTCAACCTATGCATCGAAGCCTCCGGGCGGGGCCTTTGGGAAAAATATGGTGTCAAGGTCATCGGTGTAGACGTAGCAGCCATCGAAAAGACCGAAAACCGGGAAGAGTTCCGTCGACTGATGGTGGATATCGGTGTCGGCGTTGCCAAATCGAAAATCGCGAATTCCTTCCTGGAAGGAAAGGAAGCTGCCCAGGAAATCGGGTTTCCGTTGGTTATCCGCCCATCGTATACATTGGGCGGCACGGGCGGTGGCTTTGTACATAAAAAAGAAGACTTCGAAGCTGCGCTTAGCCGGGGGCTGCAGGCCTCCCCTACCCACGAAGTGCTGGTCGAGCAAGCGGTGCTGGGCTGGAAGGAATTTGAGTTGGAACTCCTGCGGGACAGCAACGACAACGTCATCATCATCTGTACCATCGAGAATTTCGATCCGATGGGTATCCATACCGGCGACTCCATCACCGTGGCACCGGGGATGACACTCAGCGATCGCTGCTACCAGGATATGCGCAACCAAGCCATCAAGATGATGCGTGCCATCGGTAACTTTGCCGGGGGCTGCAATGTGCAGTTTTCCGTCAACCCGGAAAACGAAGAAATCATCGCCATCGAAATCAACCCCCGCGTATCGCGCTCATCGGCGTTGGCCTCCAAAGCCACCGGCTATCCCATCGCGAAAATCGCGTCCAAATTGGCCATCGGCTACAACCTCGACGAAATCGAAAACCAGATCACGAAAACTACTTCGGCCTATTTCGAACCCACGCTAGACTACGTCATCGTCAAGGTTCCCCGCTGGAATTTCGCGAAGTTCAAGGGCGCCAACCGCGAACTTGGGTTGCAGATGAAATCCGTGGGCGAAGTGATGGCCATCGGGCGTACCTTCATCGAGGCTCTGCAGAAGGCTTGCCAAAGCCTGGAAACCGGGCGCCACGGGCTCGGGGCCGACGGCAAACAGCTGCGCAACCTGGAGGAAATCATGTATAGCCTCGAGCATCCGAGCAGCGACCGCATCTTCCACATCAAGGATGCATTCGAACTGGGTGTCCCGCTCGAATCCATCCGCAAGGCTACCCACATCGACAAATGGTTCCTGTTGCAGATCCAGGAACTGGTACAGCTTGAAGCCGAACTGCGCCGCTACCAACTGAACAACATCCCCAAGGATTTCTTCATCACGCTCAAACAAAAAGGATATTCGGACGCGCAAATCGCATGGCTGCTCGGGAATGTATCTGAAGACGATGTCTACAACCGGCGCCGCGAATTAGGTATCCGGAGAGTATACAAGATGGTGGATACCTGTGCCGCCGAGTTCCCCGCACATACGCCATACTACTATTCGACGTTTGAGGAGGAAAACGAATCCATCGTGTCCGATAAGAAGAAAATCATCGTACTCGGCTCAGGACCCAACCGCATAGGCCAAGGCATCGAGTTCGATTACTCCTGTGTGCATGGCCTGCTGGCCGCCAAGGAGGCGGGATACGAATCCATCATGGTCAACTGCAATCCTGAAACGGTATCGACCGACTTCAACATGGCGGACAAGCTTTATTTCGAACCCGTCTATTGGGAGCATGTGCGTGAAATCATCGAGTTGGAAAAACCAGAAGGGGTAATCGTGCAGTTGGGCGGGCAAACCGCCCTGAAGATGGCCGAGCAACTGGAATCCAGCGGCATCCGGATCATCGGTACATCTTTCAAGGACATGGATTTGGCCGAGGACCGCGGCCGTTTTTCCGATCTGCTCAAATCGCTGGATATCCCCTATCCCCGGTACGGTGTGGCCGAAAGTGCGGAAGAAGCGCTCAAGGTCGCCAAAGAAGTGGGTTATCCGGTGCTTGTCCGCCCAAGCTACGTGCTCGGTGGCGAGCGCATGAGCATCGTCATCAACGACGAAGAACTCGAGACCGCGGTGGTCAAGCTACTGCGCAACCTACCCGGCAACCGGGTACTGATCGATCACTTCCTCGACCGCGCGGAGGAAGCCGAATCCGACTCCATCTGCGACGGCGATGACGTACACATCATCGGCATGATGGAACACATCGAGCCCGCAGGCATCCACTCCGGCGACTCCAGTGCGGTGCTCCCCCCGTTCAGCCTGTCGGAAACCGTACAGCGGCAAATGGAGGAATACACCATGAAACTAGCCAAAGCGCTCAACGTGAAGGGACTGCTCAACATCCAGTTTGCCGTGAAAGACGAAAAGGTCTACGTCATCGAGGCCAATCCGCGGGCTTCGCGTACCGTGCCGTTTATCGCCAAGGCCTATGACGTGCCTTACATCAATATCGCTACCAAGGTGATGCTCGGTGCCAACAAGCTGAAAGACTTCAACATCGAACGCAAACTATCCGGCTACGCCATCAAGGAACCTATATTCTCCTTCGATAAATTCCCCGATGTGGATAAACAGCTTGGCCCGGAAATGAAATCGACGGGTGAGGCGATCCGCTTCATCAAAGACCTGGATGATCCGTTTTTCCGGGAGATGTATGCGAAGAAGTCGATGTACCTGAGCAAGTAAGTCGACTACGCCCGCGACACCACCTGTATCCTGTCTGTGGATAATGCGGATGGGTCGCCGCTCCGGATGGAGCGGCCCAATGCCTTTTCCAATACGGGCACATCGTTTACGTAATGCTGGATATAGTACCGCCCGCTATAGCCTGCATTTTGGAGATACGCCACCATGGCGCGCAGCTCCTCCCCGTTAATCAGGTCGCTATGCACGGTGGTACGCACTTCAAATGGAATCCCGGCACCGTTGAGCAGCGAGAGGCTCTCGGCAAACGCGGGGAACAACCCGGACAGGGTGACTGCACGGTATCGGGATTCCAACGCTTTGAAGTCGAGCGCGACGTAATCAACAAGGCCCCGCTTAATCAACGCTTCCAGCACCCTTGGTCGTGAACCGTTGGTGTCTATTTTCACGGCAAAG
>Ga0207868_1001651_pt1 | contig 15121 bp, 15 predicted proteins | sample Passage237B_FD_187370 | JGI IMG/M metagenome (GOLD analysis project Ga0207868, IMG submission 187370) | Cellulose adapted compost microbial communities from Newby Island Compost Facility, Milpitas, CA, USA - Passage2 37B (SPAdes) (version 3) ... | reverse complement strand
CACCCACGCCGCGCCCCGCCACTGCCGCCGCGCGGCTCACGCCCGCTCGAGCATCCCGTCGAGCACGAGCTCGCGCACGGCCGGCACGATGCCCTCGAGCATCCGGCCCGGAGTCACGTCGAGCAGCGCGGCCAGCGCGTGGGCGATCTGGCCCACCGTCAGCTCGCCGTCGCACGCGCCGATGAAGCCCGACAGCGCAGTGTCCGCCGTGACCGCGCGGCCGAAGCCTCCGCCCTGGCGGATGAGGATGTGCTCGGGGTCGGCGAGCCCGGGGCGGCCGTAGGTCTCCACGGTGACGTCCGATGCCGCACGCAGCCGAGTGTCGAGCAGCGCCTCGTCGTCGGTCGCATCGAGCCAGTCGCGCGCCGCGAGCGATGCGGCCAGATGCGGACCGATCGGCTCCTGCATCGGGCCCTCGAGCTCCTCGAGCCTGCGCCACGCCACGCGCCCCTCGCCCGCTCGCCGCAGCACCACCAGGCCGAAGCCCACGGCCTCCACCCCGCGCCGGTCGAAGTCCTCGAGGTAGGCCTCGTAGGCGTGCTCGTAGCGGGCGCGCGTGCGCTCGGGGATCGTGCCCGCGTCCCGCAGCCAGGTCTCCGCGTACTGCGCGGCGTCGAGGCTGTCTCGCTGGATGATCCACGCGTCCACGGGGTGGCCCGCGGCGGCCGACGCATCGAGCCAGGCCTCGAGCCGCGCGGACCACGGGTCGCCGCGCCGGATCTCCCAATTGCCGAGCATCTGTGCAATGGCTCCGGGAGCCAGCGCGGCGCCCAGGCCGGACACGAGCGTCCGCATCACCTCATCGCCGCCCAGGCCGGTGTCGCGGTACTCGAAGCTCGGCGCGCCGGGAGGCGTGATGACGAACGGCGGGTTGGACACGATCATGTCGAAGGTCTCGCCCGTGACGGGCTCGAGCATCGAGCCCTCGCGCAGGTCCACCTCCGCCGCGCGCTGGCCTGGCGCGCCCAGCGCATCGGCGTTGAGCTCGAGGTTGAAGCGCGCGAAGGCGAGCGCCCGCGCCGAGATGTCCGTCGCCACCACGCGCTCCGCGTGGCCCGCGACGTGCAGCGCCTGGATGCCGCAGCCCGTGCCCAGGTCGAGCGCCGTGCCCACGCGAGCGCGCATCGTCGCCGATGCCAGGGTGAGCGACGCCCCGCCCACGCCGAGCACGTGATCCTCGCGCAGCTCGCGGTGGGTGACGGCCTCGCCCAGGTCCGATGCGAGCCACCACGTCCGCGTCTGGCCCGCCACGTCGGTCTGGTACGGGCGCAGGTCGACGGCCGCGCGCACGACGTCGTCGTCCCCGCCGCCCGACGCCTCGACGATGCCGGAGCGCAACGCGGCCTGGAGCGCGTCGTCGCCCGCGAAGGCCTCACGGGCATCGGCGCGCGTGAGGTGCTCGCCCAGGCTCATGAGGCGCGTCAGGAGCGCCACGGGGTCGCGGCCGGCCGCGCGCGCGGCGAGCCGTGCGGGGACGAGCTGCTCGCGGTCGAGCGCCCGGGCAGCCCTGTCCCCCACGAGGTCCGCGACCGCCGGGACGGTCCACGGCTCGAGCGCGCGCCTCAGCACAGACGCGTCGGCGCCCGTGAGCTCCACGGGCGCCGAGCGGTGTGAGGTCATGCGGTAAGGCTAGGCCCCAGCCTTCGCCTTGGTCTTGGCCGCGGCCTTGGTGCCGGACGACTTCGCCGAAGTCTTGGCGGCCGTCGACTTCGCGCCCGACTTCGCGGCCGTCTTGGCCGACGACGAGGCCGAGGTCGTCTCCGCCGGAGCTGCGGCGGCGGCGCCGGTCGAGCCGCTGTCGCCCGACGGTGGGCCCGCAGCCGTGTCGGCCTCGGACTCGACGCCGCCGGCGTGCGTGCGGCGCGAGGCGAACACGACCGCCGTGACGGCGAGCGCCGCGGCGATGCCGGCGATGACCCAGCGCAGCCAGCCGAAGCCGGTGTCGCCATAGGTCAGGAGCACGACGGCCGGGGCGATGAGCAGCGCCACCAGGTTCATGACCTTGATGAGCGGGTTGATCGCCGGGCCGGCGGTGTCCTTGAACGGGTCGCCGACGGTGTCGCCGATGACGGTCGCGTCGTGAGCCGGCGAGTGCTTGCCGCCGTGGTGGCCGTCCTCGACGATCTTCTTGGCGTTGTCCCACGAGCCGCCGGAGTTCGCGAGGAACACGGCCATGAGGACACCGGTGCCGATCGCGCCGGCGAGGAAGCCCGCCAGAGCGCCCACGCCGAGCGCGAAGCCCACGAAGATGGGCGCCATCGCGGCGAGGAGGCCGGGGGTGGCGAGCTCACGCAGCGAGTCGCGCGTGCAGATGTCCACGACGCGGCCGTACTCCGGACGCTGCTTGCCGGTCATGATGCCCGGCATCTCGCGGAACTGGCGGCGCACCTCGAAGACGATCGCACCGGCCGCGCGGGTGACCGCGTCGATGGCGAGACCGGAGAAGAGGAACACCGTGGCGCCGCCGGCGATCACGCCCACGAGCGTCAGCGGGTGGATGATCTCGTAGCTGAAGCTCTGGGCGACCGTGGTGCCGGCCTCCTCGATCGCGGTGAGGACCGTGTCCGAGTACGAGCCGAACAGCGCGGTGGCGGCGAGGACAGCCGTCGCGATCGCGATGCCCTTGGTGATGGCCTTGGTGGTGTTGCCCACGGCGTCGAGGTCCGTGAGGATCTGCGCGCCCTCCTCGTCGACGTCGCCGGACATCTCCGCGATGCCCTGCGCGTTGTCGGAGACCGGGCCGAAGGTGTCCATCGCGACGATGACGCCCACCGTGGTCAGCAGGCCGCAGCCCGCGAGCGCCACGAGGAACAGGGTCAGGGCGACGGAGCCGCCCGCCACGAAGTACAGGGCCACGATCGCGCCGGCGATGACCGTCGCGGTGTAGACGGCCGACTCGAGGCCCACGCCGATGCCGGACAGGACCACGGTCGCCGGACCGGTGAGGGCCGTGCGGGCGACGCGCAGCGTCGGCTTGCTGCGGGTGTCGGTGAAGTAGCCGGTGAGCCACAGGATGAGGCCCGCGAGCGCGATGCCGACCACGACCGCCACGGAGGCGACGATGCGCGGGTCGGAGTCGAGGTCGCCCAGGCGACCGCCGTTGAAGTCCGCGAAGGTGTTCGGCAGGTAGACGAACGCGGCGATGATCGACGCCACCGCGCCGATGAGCGCGGAGATGTAGAAGCCGCGGTTGATGGCGGCCAGGCCGTTCTCGTTGCCCCGCACGCGGGTGATGTAGATGCCGATCGCGGCGGTGACCGCGCCGATCGCGGTGATGATCAGCGGGAAGATCAGACCGTGCTCGCCGAAGGCGACCTTGCCCAGGATGAGCGCGGCCACCAGGGTCACGGCGTAGGACTCGAAGAGGTCCGCGGCCATGCCCGCGCAGTCGCCCACGTTGTCGCCGACGTTGTCCGCGATGGTCGCGGCGTTGCGCGGATCGTCCTCGGGGATGTGGTTCTCGACCTTGCCCACGAGGTCAGCGCCGACGTCGGCCGCCTTGGTGAAGATGCCGCCTCCCACACGCATGAACATGGCGAGGAGCGCGGCGCCGAAGCCGAAGCCCTCGAGCACCGCGGGGGCGTTGGACTTGAAGAGGAACACGACGGCGACGGCGCCCAGGAGACCCTGGCCGACCACGCCCATGCCCACGGCGCCACCGGTGCGGAACGCGATCTTGGCGCCGTTCGCGCGACCGTTCGCCTCGCGGGCGGCGGCGGCGACGCGCACGTTCGCGCGCACGGCCAGCCACATGCCCATGTAGCCGATCGACGCCGAGCAGAACGCGCCGATCAGGAAGAACACGGAGCGCCCCAGGCGGACGCCGGTGTCTCCCGGCAGCAGGAACAGCAGCGCGAACACCACGACCACGAACAGGGCGAGGGTGCGGAACTGTCGGTTGAGGTAGGCGCTCGCGCCTTCCTGAACGGCGCTCGCGATCTCGCGCATCTTGTCCGTGCCGTCGCTCTTCTTCAGGACCCCCTGACGCAGGGTCCACGAAAGCAGGAGCGCGGCGGCGGCGATGACGCCGATCACGACCACGATGGTGATGCTCGAATCACTGAGCTCGAGGGCTTCGCCCACGGCCTGACGCATTCGTCCTCCTTGACGACTGCGCGCGTGACCTCCGTGTCACGCGCGGCTTAGGTGAGCGATTGTATGGGAGGAATCGTGCACGCATCGCACCGAACGTCCGCAACCCCAACGTTCTGGTCACGGTGAGCGTCGATACTGCAGGCAACGCCCGCACGGGCATACGACGGCGCCGCGAGGCGCATCCACCAAGGAGGGCCGATGGCCAGCTGGCAGGAGACCATGGAGCGTCTCGTTCGCGACCGCGAGCGCGCGCTCCTTGGCTACGCCTATGTGGTCTGCGGCGATCCGGTCCAGGCGCAGGACCTGGTCCAGGACGCCCTGGTCAAGACGTTCACCCGCGGGCGCGACATCGCCCCTGGCAAAGCTGAGGCCTACGTGCGCCGCACCATCGCGACGCTCTACGTCGACAACTACCGCAGGCAGCAGCGCTGGTCCCGCGTGCAGCACCTGTTCCGCGAGCGCGAGGAGCAGGCGTCGCCCACGCCGTTCGAGGACCTCAGCGCCGATGTCGCGGTCGCGCTCAACGCCCTGCCGCCCCGCGTACGCGCATGCGTCGTGTTGCGCTACTTCGACGACCTGACCGTTCCCGACATCGCTCGCCAGCTCGGCCTCGCCCCGGGCTCGGTGAAGCGCTATCTGTCCGATGGGCTCCGCGCCCTCGAGCTGCGCCTGGGCGCGCTCGACGACGCGGATCTCGCCACGATCGACATCGCCGCGGTCGGCGATCGCAAGGAAAGGAGGAGGTCATGAGCCCCAAGCTCTCGGACTCCCTGCGCGCCATGGCTGACCGCGCGCCCGTGGACGACGCCTCCATCTCGGCCGCCGCGGCCATCAGGAGCGTCAAGACCCGTCGCGCGCTGCGCGTCACCGCGAACTCCGTGGTCGGCGCGGGCGCTGCCGCGGCTCTGACGTTCGCGATCGTCGTGCCGACGCTCAACGCGAGCGACGGCTACACCGCCGGCGCCGTCGTCCCGGAGATCGCCGCCAACGGCGGCTACGTGAACGACCTGGGCGGACCTGGCGACGCCCGCCTCGCCTTCGGCGTATGCGGCGCTCCCGTGGGCTTCCCGGCCGAGCAGCCCGGCACTCTCGTCATCGTGAACCCCCCGGCCGATGCCGTGGCCGGCGGTGCAAGCACGACGCTCGACGTCACGCTCACCGCGTCGGAGGACCTCACGGGCCAGTTCGGCGTCCCGTCGGTGCTGGTCGTGTGGAACGGCATCGTCGTCGGCACGTCCTCGCCCGCGATCACCCAGGTGCAGGACCTGAGCCTCGCGGCCGGAGAGTCGACCACGGGCTCCGTCGAGCTCGAGCTCGTGAACTGCTGGGACGACACCGCGCTGCCCGGCGGCGTGTATCAGCTCGTCGCGGCGCAGGACGTCTTCACCGCCGCGTCGGAGCCCGCGGAGGTCCCGCCGGCGTCGGAAGGCGAGGCCACGGCTGAGGCCGGCGTCATCGAGCCCGATGCCACGGTCTCCTTCGACGCGGGCTACACCTTCCTGTCCGACCCGGTGGAAATCACCGTGGACGGCAAACAGGTGGACGACCCGTTCGGCCAGTACCTCGACCCCGCTCAGCCTGAGCTGCCGAGCGACTTCCTCACGCCGCAGATCGCCCGCGAGATGTATCAGAAGGCCCTCGTGACGGGGACGTGGGACATGGCCAAGGGCACCCAGCGCGTCGTCGTCACGAGCGACTCCGCCTCCACCAACCAGCTGCTGTGGGAGCAGAACTACTTCGGCTGCGCGTGGGACGGCGGCGCCGCACGCCCGTTCCCCACGGCATCGGCGGACCTGCGCCTGCTGGACGTCAAGGGGACCCTGCCTGCCCAGGTCTCGCTGAGCTACGGCTGGATCGTGGACGGCAACCCGCTCGTCGACCTGGCGGTGACGAACGTGTCCGACCACTCGATGCCGCAGATGTACGAGCCCAACACGACGCTCGTGTTCGTCAAGAACGGCCGCGTCGTGGGCGAGGCGTACCTGACGAACGTCAACCGCAACGCGCAGTACGCCGAGGCGCCGTTCTTCGCGGCCGGCGCGCAGGTGGGCGGCCAGTACGTGTGGCGCGACGTCAACGGCTGCTGGTCCAACACGGGCGAGCTGCCGCTCGAGCCCGGCACCTACACCGTGCTGAACTCGCAGTACCTGTACCTGACCTCCGACTCGTACGGCGTGGTGCCGTTCAGCGACGCGGCCTCGTCGTACTACCCCGGCACCGTGCTCCGCGAGGGCGCTGCGTCCCTGGGCGGCGACACGGCGGTGATCGTCGACGGCGATGGCGACCGCGTCGCGATCGACGTGCTGCCGGAGCCCCAGGGCCAGTGGCTGGAGATGCAGATCTGGACCTCCCTCGGCACGGTCACCATCACCTCGTAACCTCCCCTGCAACCCGAACGGGGCCGGCTCCACGCGGAGTCGGCCCCGTTTGGCGTGTGAGATAGGTCACACGGCACAATTCCCCCCAATGGTTTCCGGGCCTGGTGCGTATTTACTCGCAGGAACGGACATGAGGAGGGGACCGTGTCGAACTGGGGCGAAGTGCTCGAGCGCCTGGTGCGCGAGCGCGGCTCTGCCTTGGTGTCCTACGGCTATCTGCTGACCGGCAACGCCCGCGACGCCGAGGATCTGTTCCACGACGCGGTGGTCCGCACGTTCTCCCGGGGGAAGGCCTCGGTCTCCCTGGGCGAGGCGGAGGCGTACGTGCGCCGGGCCATGTTCTCCGCGCACATGGACGCGGGCCGCAAGGAGTCCTCGTGGCGGCGCGTGTTCCACCTGCTGCGCGAGGACTCGAGCCAGGCATCGGCGTCGGCCACTGTGGACTTCCGCACCGACCTGCAGGAGGCGCTGCGCCGCCTGACGCCGCGGGAGCGCGCGTGCACCGTGCTCCGCTTCTACGACGACCTGACCGCCGAGGCGATCGGTCGCGAGCTGGGGATCTCTGCGGGGGCGGTCCGGAGGTACCTGTCCGATGCCGCGATCAAGTTGAGGGCATCGCTCGGGCACATCGACGACGACCCGTCGGTGGGCGCCGAGTACGCGACCATCAAGGAGACGACTCGAGAGGGGAGGGCGACGTGGCTGTGAACATCAACCAGGAGATGGAGTACCTGGGCCACGTGGGCGCTCGTTCCTACACCCCCAGCGATGAGCTGATCGACCAGCTCATCAGCCGGACCAAGCGCGCCAGGGCGGTGCGTCAGGGCGCGGTGAGCGTGATGAGCGTGGTGGGCACGCTCGCGCTCGGCGCCGCCGCCGTCCAGGCGGTCAACGCGGCCAAGGACGACCCGGCCTTCCGCGACCGCAACCTCATCAACGACCGCTCGCAGCTGACGCCCATCGAGAAGTTCCGGGCGCAGTACGGCAACGACCTGCCCAGCCGCACGCTCGAGTCCACCGTGGACATCGACAAGATCTACCAGGAGCTCAAGGCGGCGGCTCAGGCCAATGCGGAGCTCAAGGACCTCGAGGGCCAGGGCGACGAGACCGCCGGATCGGCCGCGGACTGCACCGCGAAGGACCACCCGAGCAAGGCGTACAAGGTGTGGGACTGCGCCAAGGGCGACTGGGTCGTGAAGTCCGGCTGGTACTACGACAAGCACGCCGGCGACTACTACCAGTGCAGCTCGCCGTACAGCCACCCCTTCGGCTACTACGACTGCAAGAAGGGCAAGTGGCGCATCAACAACGGCTGGTTCGAGTTCGGTGACAGGGTCTTCCAGATCATCACCTGGAAGGACAAGGCCACCGGCCAGACGTCCACGGGCAACTACATCCCGGACTACGACAAGATGGCCTTCGCCGCCCCCGGCACCAACTGGGCGGACGGGTACCGGCACCTCGAGGGCAACGCGACGTGGAACGCCGCGACCAAGGAGTGCGTGGGCGTCACCAAGACCATCAAGAACGCGCCGTTCCAGTTCTCCTGCCTCAAGGACGAGCAGATCACGCACGACAACGGCTCGGGCGGCAAGGTCGCCAAGAACTGGATCCTCAAGGACAACCGCTACACGTGGCACTCCGGCCACCAGAAGTACTACTGCATCGACGCCCCGCCGTCCGGCTGGACGTGGGACGGCTCGCAGTGGGTGGAGACGCCCCCGCCGTCTCCCGCGCCGTAACGGCGGCCCCTCACGCTTCCCAAGGTCGCGTTGTTCCCTCAGCCGTCGCGATCTTGGGATCACCGCCCGGCGGTGGCTCGGTTTCCCTCAGCCCGAGTCCCCGCCGGGCACCTCTCTTTCCCGGCTTGAGTCCCCGCAGAACGCGAGCGCTTGCCCGCGCCAGCCGTTGCACGCTTGCCCTTGCCGCCGCTCGCCGGGCGCGTGCATGTGCCCGCGCCCGGCGCTGCGCGCCGCGGCTGGCGCTCGCCGGACCGGCTGCGGCTCTCCGGGTCACCGGCGGCGCTCCCGGGAGGCTCCCCGCCGATGCCTTCACCTCCACCTCGACGACGCCCCTCGCCGTGACGTGGCACGCGATGAGCTCGGCGCTGTGGCGCGCGGCCACCGCCGCCGCTGTCTCGCAGGGAAGCGCGGCGCCGATGCGGCCCAGGGCGCGTTCGTCCCGGGCGACGTGAGCGGCCGCGACCGCGGCGAGGTCCGCTCCCGCTTGGGCCCGCGCTGCGGCGTCCGCGAGAGCGGCCCCGGTGACGGCAGCCGTGCCCACGAGGACGACGAGCGCAAGCGCGCCGATGACGGCCACCGTCGCCGAGCCCGCGTTCCCGGGACGCCCGGCACACACGGCGCCATGACGGCGTCGGCCGCGCTCAGCCTCGCGGTCGCGCGCGGGAGCGCGCCCGACTCGTGACGGAGCGAGGCTCACGGGGCGTCGTAGGCGGTCGCGCATCGGACTCCACCAGGCACGGGTGAAACGGGCGCCACGGGGACGCAGACGGTCACCCAGTCGCCGTCGCGGGTGATCGAGACGACGCTGGGGTCCGCCCCCGCCAGGGTCGCGGCGACCTGGCGCGCCCGGGCGTCGGGCTCGACGACAGCGGCCCTCGCTCCATGCGCCGCGGCCGCCTGCGCCTGCGCCGCCCCGAGCGCCCACCGCGCACCGGCGAGCGCGACGGCGAGGACGAGCACGAGCACGGGCAGGGCAAGCGCGAGCTCGACGGTCACCGAGCCGCGCTCGCCTGCCACGTGCCCGCGCGAGGCGCTGCCGCGTTCGCGGTCCCCGCGTGCGCCGCGCTCGCCTGCCGCGTGCCCGCGTGCGCCGCCTCTGGGGCGGCTCACGCTCCGGAGAGCGCGCTCGTGACGATGCCGAGGATGGCCTCGCGCACCTCCGGCGAGCGGATGATCGCGATGAGCACGGCGGCGAAGGCCGCCGCTGCGATGGTCACCATCGCGTACTCGACCGTGGCCATGCCGCGGTCCTCGGGGTGGCGCGCGAGGCGCTGCAGTCGGTTCATGTCTCCTCCTTGTCGTCGGGTCTCGATGCTCGCGCCGCGCCCGGCCGGATGCCGGGTCTGCCGGGCTGACCGGCGGACGCGGACACCACGTGCGGCCTGGGGACGACGCCGGGCCTGGCCGTTCCTGCCTCCGCCCGACCTGCGCTCGGCCGGAACCCGCAGGTGCCCCTGCGCCTCACGCCCGCACCTGCCCCACCACGGACGCCGCGATGCTCAGCAGCAGGGGGACCACGCCCACGAGGACGAAGGCGGGGAGCAGGCACATGGCGAGCGGCAGGGTGAGCTGGACGGCGAGGCGGGCAGCCGCGGCATCGGCGGCGGCCCGGGCACGATGCGCCTCGGCCTGACGCGCCGCCCGCAGGGCGAGGACGGGCGAGGACCCGGTGCGCCAGGAGCTCGCGAGCGCGCGCCGGAGCACGCCGAGCCTGTCGCCGGCATCGGCCCACGCCTCCTCCCACGCGAGCCCCACACCCAGCCGTTGCGCGATGAGCGCGAGCGCCGCGGCGTCGGGATCCGTGGGAGCGAGCGCCCGGGCCACGCCCGCCAGCGCGGAGCGCACGTCGAGTCCGCTCGCGACCGCCGCCTCGACGAGCGCGAGCAGCACGGCCAGAGGAGGCCCGGAAGCCGCCTGAACACCCTCATCGACCCGCCGCGCGCCTCGGTTCGAGTCCTCACCCGCTTCGTCCGCGCGGTCCCTCCCCAGAGCGGTCACCTCGGCGTCCCCGCCGCGACCGCGCGCTCCACGAGCGACGCCGTCCATCGCCGCCCTGCCCACCACAGCCCGGCCGCCAGGACGAGCAGCGCCCAGCCCAGCGCCGTCGCGAGCAGCAGCCTCACGCTTCCCGGCTCGAGGAGCGCGCCCAAGCCCGCGCCCGCGAGAGGGAGCCACGTGAGGATCCGCGCCGATGCTCGGGGTCCGGCGAGCGCAGCCGCGCGCCGGGCGTGAGCCTCGGCATCGTCCGCGACGACCGCGGCCACCGACTCCAGCACCGCGGCGAGCGGCGCTCCTGTGGTACGCGCAAGTCGCGTCGCCGCGCTGACAGACGCGCTGAGCCTGGGCGCGCCCGCGACCTCAACCGTCCCGTCCTCCGCGAGCGACACGCCCGGCCACTCCTCCCATGCGAGCTCGGGCGGGGCACCGGCGCGCAGCGCCGCGATGACCCCAGGAAGGGACACGAGCGCCTCGGCCACGACGCCCGGAGCGTCGGCCGATCGCGCCTTCACGCCGCCTCCGCGCGCCCGCCTGGCCGATCGCGCGCGAGCGGCTCCGCTCGCAGCCCGGCGTCGTCCAGGACCAGGGCGCCCCACCCCGTCAGGCGCCTCACCCCTCCGCTGCGTTCCACGTGCAAGACCACGTCGAACGCGGCAGCCGCGTGCATCGCCGCGGCCTCGGCGTTCAGTCCTGCGAGCGCGGCGAGCCCGAGCAGCCGGGCGGGGACCTCCTCCAAGCCGTTGGCGTGCAGCGTCGCGAAGCCGCCGCGATGCCCGGTATTGAGGGCGAGCAGCACCTCGCGCACCTCCGGCCCGCGGCACTCCCCCAGGACGATGCGATCCGGACGCATCCTCAGCGCCTCCTTCACGAGCCGGTCCAGGCCCACGGACCCTGCACCGTCCACGTTCGCTCGCCGCTCGACGAGCCGCACCACATGCGGGTGATCGGGAGCGAGCTCGCCCGCCTCCTCGATCACCACGATCCGCTCGCGCGCGTCCACGAGCGACAGCAGACTCGCCAGCAGGGTGGTCTTGCCCGAGCCGGTCGCGCCCGTGATGAGCACCGATGCCCGCTCCCTCACGAGACCCTCCAGCGCGGGCGCTTCGCTCGACGCGATCATCCCGGTGAGCGCCAGGTCCTCCAGCGTGAAGGCCCGGGAGCGCACCGCGCGCAGCGAGATTGCGGTCCCCCTCTCAGCGACAGGAGGCAGGACCGCGTGGAGCCGCGATCCGTCGGGGAGACGGGCGTCGGTGACGGGCGACGCGTCGTCGAGCCGGCGCCCCGCGAGCGAGGCGAGTCGCACGGCCGCCTCTCTGACCTGCGCCTCGGTGACGTCGCGCGCGGCCTCCCATCGCTCCAGCCCGCGGCCCCGATCGATCCACACCTCTCCCGGCCCGTTGACCAAGACGTCGGTGACTCCCGGCACCTCCCATGGGCCTTGGAGCCACGGTGGGAGCCATGCAGTGCCGGGAGTCATGGCGCCAGCATCGGCGTCCGATGCCGATCGCGCCCAGGGCCTCGCGCCGCCCGGGGAGAGACCAAGTCCACACGACCTGGGGACGACGCCGTCACCCCCGCCGACTACCCTGGTAGGCGGAACAGAGATGAGCACCCGCACCGCCGCATTCTTCGACCTCGACAAGACGATCATCGCGACGTCCTCGTCGACGGCTTTCGGGCGCTCGTTCTACAACGAGGGCCTGCTCACCCGCGCCGACGCCCTGCGCACCGCGTACTCCAAGTTCCTGTTCGAGATCGGCGGCGCCGACGAGCGCCAGACCAACCGTCTGCGCGACGCGATGAGCCAGCTCGTGCGCGGCTGGGACGTGGAGAAGGTCAAGGAGATCGTCGCCGAGACCATCCACGAGCACATCGACCCCGTGGTCTACGAGGAGGCGATCGCCCTCATCCGCCGCCACCAGGCCAACGGCCGCGATGTGGTCATCGTGAGCGCCTCCGGCGCGGAGGTCGTCGCGCCCATCGCGGACCTGCTGGGCGCGGAGCACTGGATCGCCACCGAGCTCGAGGTCAAGGACGGCGTCTACACCGGCGAGATCACCTTCTACGCGTACGGCCAGGCCAAGGCCGATGCCATCAAGGAGCTCGCGCGGCAGCGCGGCTACGACCTCGCCAACAGCTACGCGTACAGCGACTCCGTGACGGACGCTCCCATGCTCAACGCCGTGGGCCACGGCTTCGCGATCAACCCCGACCGCGCCATGCGCCGCGCCGCCTACGAGAACGGATGGGGCATCCTGCACTTCCGCCGCCCCGTGGGCCTGCGTGCGGCGACCAAGGCCGGCCCGACCATCGCGGTGGTCGCCACCGTCGCCGTCGCCGTCATCGTCGGCGTGGTCATCTACAAGAGGCTGCAGCGCCGCCGGTACGGCGCGGCGTAGCCGACGCCCCGCGCGTCCTGCGCCCGACGGCGGCCTCTGCGCCCTTCGCCCCGCGTCCGCCCGGGCGCCCTTCGCCCCACACCCAAGCCCGCACCCACGCCCGTGCCCAGCAACCTGCGGCTCCTCCCGCACTCGCCACAACCCCCGCGCGCTCCCAGTTCGTAGTAGGCATGAAGGTGGCCCGCGACATCGGGCCGTGGAGGGAGCGATGTGGCGCGCTGGCAAGGCTTCTACGAGGAGCTCGCGACGACGCGCTACGCCGCGATCCTCGCCTACGCCATCGCCCTGACGGGGCAGCGGGCCACCGCCGAGGACCTGGTCCAGGAGGCGCTCGTGAAGGTGTTCAGCTCGCCGCGTCGGCTCGCGTCGGCCGCGCACGCGGAGTCGTACGTGCGCCGCACGGTCGCGAGCCTGTACGTGGACGATGCCCGCCGCGCCGCGCTCTTCGACCGCACGGCCCGACGCATGGGCTGGGGAGGCGAGGCGCACGCCGACGCCCCGGCCGAGCCTGCTGACGAGGTCGAGGCGGCGCTTGCCAGGCTCAGCCCGCAGGTGCGCGCGTGCGTCGTGCTGCGCTACTACGAGGACCTCACCGCGCCGCAGATCGCGGACCGCCTGGGCCTCGCGGTCGGCACCGTGAAGCGCTACCTGCACGAGGCATCGGCATCCCTGCGCGACGAGCTGTCGGTCGAGGCGGACCCGGACGGCGGCGACGCCGTCGCGGTCGTGACGCACAAGGAGAGGAGGCGCTGATGGGATCACTCGGTGAGGAGATCGCCCTGCGCATCGGGGCGACGCAGCGCTCGCTGGAGGGCGAGGGCGCAGTGCCGCTCGGAGGCACGATGGCCCTGATCAAGCGCAAGCGCGCCGTCCGTCAGGCGGCCACCGCCGGCATCGCCGCCGTGACGGCCGCGGCGGTGGCGGGCATCGGCACAGCGACCGCACACCGCCTCCAGGACGCGCAGCCGGCTGCGTACTATCTGCCGCCCGGCGACGGCGCAGCGCACATCCCGGTCGACGGCCCCAGTCCTACGACGCCCGACGTCGGCCTGCAGTGCGGCGATCCCGCCCCGGAGCCGATGCCGGTGAACGACGGCTTCCGGCTCGAGGTCGAGGCGAGCCTCATGGACTTCTCCGGGGCGAGCTTCGCATATCTCAGCGGCACCGCCACCGTGTGGAACGAGAATGAGGAGCATTTCCCCGGCTATGTGGCCGACCCGCACGTCGTCTTCGTCCGCGACGGCGTCGTGGCGGGCCTTCAGCCCAGCGCCGGAGTCACCAGCCGGCTGTTCTTCACCCCGGGGCGGGACAACCTCGTCACCTACGTCCAGGTCACGCCGCGGGCGGCGTGCGCGGAGGACGCGAGCATGAGCCTCCTTGAGCCCGGCGACTACGACGTGTACCTCGTCTCGACCGTGATGGACTCGCCCGAGGTCGCGGCGCTCAGCGGCATCTCGGGCTCCTATGGCAGCCCGCCGCACTTCGACGGCGACACCTGGCTCGAGCCCATCGACTGGGAGTGCCTGCACGCCATCAGCCCTGGTCTCACGGCACTGGGCGCGACGCGGCAGCTCCCCAATGCCAGCGCCGCATGCCTGCCAGCCCAGAACCCGCACGCGACGTGGGACGCGGAGTCGCGCAGCATCGTGCTCCCGTACAAGGGCACACAGGTCACCCGCGTGTTCCAGTCGGTCCTCGTGTCCGAGCCGATCCCCTTCACGGTCGAGCCGCCGAGCGACGACCTGCTGGCCGGGTTCGAGCCGACCTTCCGCGATGCGCCGCCCACGGACGCCGACGCCTACTGCGGCGCCGACCTCGGCTGGAGCGCCGACGACGTCGTCAGCTGGGCGGAGTTCCACTCGCCCACCTTGTCGGCCAAGGCGCTCAGGGAGGACCCACGGCAGGAAGCCGTGGTGTGGGCTGCGTTCGGACCGCGCCACATCGAAGGCCGCACCGCGACCGTCACCGTGCCCGAGCGCGTCCGCGTCTACATCTCGCGCCAAAGCGACGTGTACTCCGAGGAGCTGGACCGGTGGCTGTGGCTCAACGAGGTGATCGGCTCCGGCTGGGTGACGTTCGACCGCGAGGAGTACTCCCTGAGCCGCGCGCTGGGACCGACCGCGGCGACCGTCGACTTCTCCGAAGTGACGTGGTGCCCTGGCGTCGACCACAGCGGGGAGGTCACCGTCACCGCCGTGGGCGACATCACCGTGCGCGGCGGCGGGGTCGATCAGACCCGGCCGATGTTCTCCATCCGCGCGGGCTGGGTCTCGTGACCTTGGACCTCGTCTCCTGACCCCGGCATCGGCTACGGCCTCGTCGCCCAGCGCGAGTCGAGCACGGGCTTCTCGATGAAGCGCCAGCTCAGCGTCGCGACGGCGTACGCGAGCACCAGGACCGTCGCGGAGATCCACGCGAAGCGGACCGGGTCCTGGATGCCGCCGTACTCGAACTCGCCGTGCGTCAGGTACGAGACGAGGTGCAGCAGCAGGTAGTGCCAGATGTACAG
>Ga0207868_1001647_pt1 | contig 15143 bp, 14 predicted proteins | sample Passage237B_FD_187370 | JGI IMG/M metagenome (GOLD analysis project Ga0207868, IMG submission 187370) | Cellulose adapted compost microbial communities from Newby Island Compost Facility, Milpitas, CA, USA - Passage2 37B (SPAdes) (version 3) ... | reverse complement strand
GTTGAGCGTGAAGGTGCCGACCGGAGCAGTCAGGCTCTGGCGAACGAAATAGAGGCCGAGGTCGGTGCCTTCGCCGAGCCAGTCAGCATAATGCTTGAAGGCAAGGCCGAACGTGCCCGTATCGTCGCCTTCGTCAGAAGCCTGACGGCGAATGGTGATCGGACCTGTCGGATACTCACCTGCGTTCATGACATATGCGCCGCCTTCGCAAGCTGCGTCTGTGCCAGAGAAGAAGGTGCCGCAAGCATCAAGCTTGGTCTTTTCCCAGCCGAACTGCCAGAAGGCTTCAAGCTGGATGTTGTGCGGCAGACCGATCGAGCCATAAAGAGCTGGCACCGGGAGATAGGCTTCCTTGAGTTCCGACCCCGGCGTACGAATGGCCGAGACGTCAACCGGCAGGTAGGAGCTGATGCCGCCCTGGATGAAAAGGCTTTCACCCCAGTTGATCACCTGCTTACCGGCGCGGAGAGACACAGGCGTGTTGCCTACATCGAAGTTCGTATAGACGAAGGCGTCAAGAATATCGGCGCCACGACCACCGAAGTTGCGGGCGTCATCGCCGCGCGCGGCGTCCACCATCGGGCGTGCACCGAAACGGTTGTTCCGCGTGCCGATCTCTTCATAGATCCAGTGATCGTAGAAGAGCTTGGTACGGACGAAAGCACCGTAATTGCGGTACTTCAGTTCGAAATCCGTCGTCAGCTTGATCGCGGTTGAATAGGGATCCCACTGATCCGTATTGACGTTGCCGTCGTCATCGTTGACGCCGAACTCAACGCCGGTCGCGGAGCCATTCGCAAAGCCGCAACCACCATTATAAATGCTGACGTTGTAGCACTGCTGCTTCGACGTACGGACACCGACACCCACCGAGGCGGTATTGTCCACGGAGAGCGTTGCCTCCCCGAACTTGAAGTCCACGGCATTAGCCGCGCCCGCAGCGAACATCATCGCCGTCGCGGCTATACTGCCCAAAAGTAGCTTTTGGACGCTTCCTCTTTTCATTGAGCGATCCTCCTCGATCCTCGATGGCTTCACTAACTTGCAGCCCGGACGGGAGGTTTTTGAATCGGAAAGCATTATCGACTGTTTCCCCCCCGGCCAGTCAGCATCCCTCGCCGCATAGCCCACATTCATTGGGGGTTCGAGTCAAGACTACGCAGATGCGGAGCGGGGCTCCGGATGCAACATTCGGGCGGGGTATGGCATTTATGACACGGCTGTAATGATCGCAGCGGAATACTGGCCCGGGCCGTTCATTTTTATTGCGCCGCACACTGAATATATGCGCTGCAACAATTTTCCGGTGATTCGAGGCATCGCGCGGCTGTCTTCTGAAGACAAAATAAAGACGCTCTCAATGCGCCGCGCCATGCTCACCATGGTCATGGTCGCCATGATCATGCGCATCATGGCCACCGCTCTGCCCGGCGGCGCGTACCGGCGCCTCGACCGCAACTTCACCTGCCTTCTCGAACACAAGCGTCAGCGGCACGACCATCCCTTCCGTGAGCGGCCCGGAAAGGCCGATCAGCATGATGTGCTTGCCGCCCGGCGCGAGCGCAACACGGCTTCCCGCCGCGACCGGAAGATCATCAAGGCGACGCATCCTCATGACCATGTCTTCCATCGTCATGTCGTGGATTTCCACCTTCTCGGCCACGGGCGACCGCGCCTCAAGCAGCCGGTCATCCGCCTTGCCGCCATTTGCGATGGTGAGATAGGCCGCCCCCGTGCGCGTGGCGCTCGCGCGCGCCCAGGCATCCGCAACCGAGATTTCGCTCGTGCCGTTTTCGCCGCACGCCCCGAGAAGCGGCGCGATCAGAAAGAGAGCAAGAAAAGAAGCAAGGAACGGACGGCGCATGGAAACCTCCCTCTGGAACGAGAATCAGAGGCACCATAGCCATTGGGTGGAGATTTCACTACCAATGTCATCCCGGCACTTGTTGCCGGGATCCATTAGCCTCTCCACACGGTAGGATGAGTTACTTCGTTTACATCCTCGCGAGTCGCAAGCACGGGACACTCTATATCGGTGTCACGAATGATCTCGCGCGGCGCATTTGGGAGCACCGGGAAGGTAGTGGCTCAAGGTTTACAAAGAGGTACCGCGTCCACAAACTTGTATACACGGAAGAGTTCGATGATATCCGGCTCGCGATTCAGCGGGAGAAGACCATGAAAGAGTGGCCGCGCATATGGAAGGTCCGGCAGATTGAGCGGACCAATCCCGACTGGGACGACCTCTACGAAGAACTCAACCGATAAGCCAATGGACCCCGGCAACGAGTGCCGGGGTGACAATGAGAAGATCAGCCCTGATTGCGCTCGCGGCCCGACAGGCGCCAGCGCGAGACAATCGCCTCAAGCCCGGCCCGGTCGAGATTGGGCTTGCTCCAGGAATAGGAGAAACCGGAATTGAGATTCTGCGGCACGCCCCGCGAGGTGATGTCGGCAAAGCGAATGCGCATGGGCATGGAAACGCCCTGACCAAGCACAATCGCCTCCCGGTCCCCGAGAAGCGGCAGAAAGTCGAGAAGGTCGAGCGAACCGTCATGCGTGTTGGCGCGCATCACCTGCTGGTCGCGCTCGGTCGAAAGCCGCATCGCAACCACCGTGCTGCATTGGGAGAGGATCGTCGCATCAAGCTCGGAAGGTCGCTGCGTGACAAGGGCGAGAGAGAGTCCGTATTTCCGTCCCTCCTTCGCAATGCGTGACAGCGCCTGACGCGTTGGCGCAAAGCCAAGCTCCACCGCCGCAGGCGCATAGCGATGGGCTTCCTCGCAGACGAGCAGCATGGGAAGCCCGCCCTTGCTCCACACGGCGAGATCAAAGGCAAGGCGGGAGATCACCGAGATCACCACATCGAGAATTTCCGGCGGCACGGTGGAGAGGTCAATCACCGTGATCGGCCGCCCATCATTTGGCACACGGAACAATCGGCCAAGCACTTCCGCCATCGTGTCCTGAACGGTGAGGCTGCCAAACATGAAGGAGTAGCGCTGGTCGCTCACCAGCGTTTCAATCCGGTTCTTGAGACGGCGATAGGGCAATGTCTTCTGCGCGCGCTCGAGCTTGCCGAGCTGGTCGTCAATATAGGAAAGCACATCGGAAAGCCGGAACGGCGTCGGCGCATCAACCGTCATGCCGCCCATATCACCCGGTCGCCGCGTAATCTGCCGGTTGGAGGAGGCATCCGAATAGCGCCGCTTGGCGGCAACCACGGCATCGCTCAGAATTTCGACTTCGGCTTCATGGTAAACATCGCTGCTGGTAAGCGCCGCCGACAATTCCTGAAAATTGAGCAGCCAGAACGGCAGATGAAGATTGGCAGGGTTGATAAGCTCCGCCCTGTCGCCAAAGGCGGTCGGATATTCATTATGCACATCGAGCATGACGATATGGGCATGAGCATGTGCGTCGAGCACACGCTGCAATATCGCCGTCAGCGCGCAGGATTTGCCGCAGCCCGTTGTGCCGACAATGGCGAAATGTTTGGCGAGCAGATCATCCACGATGAGCCTCGCCGGAACTTCCGTATCTTGATAGAGCGAACCGACTTCGATGGTGGCCACATTGGGCTGCGTATAGACCCGGGTGAGGTCGTGCCGGTCGGCAAGCAGCACCCCGTCGCCAATGGTTGGCAAATGCGCCACGCCGCGCCGAAAGGTGAGACGCCCGCTCGCCGGGTCAGACACGACTTCGCCTGCGAGATTGAGTTCGATGAGGCGGATATCCTCCGCCCCGCCGCCACTGGCAGGCGCGGGCGCGCTCACGGCGGATACAAGCCCCACAACGGCCGAAAGCGGCGTCGGAATTTTCACAAGCTGGCCGATCTCGACACGGTGATATCCGTCTTCGCTGCCCGCTTCCCGTTCGAGAACAGCGATCGCCTGCGACCCGGAAACAGAAACAATATGAGCGATGCGCTTGGGCGGAGCGGCAGGCAGGCCGCGCCGATCCACGAAAGGCGGCGCCTCGGGGCTGTCAGCACTGACCTGAGGAGCGGTGAAGGGAATGCTCATGATCTGTCGCCTTGCTGAAACGCACCGGGCGCGAGCTTGCGCGCGGGGGGTAAGGTGAAAAAGACGGTCGTTCCACGGCCCGGCTCGCTATGGACCTGAAACTCACCGCCGTGAAGACGCGTCAGCGCCGCCGCAATCGGCAGGCCGAGACCCGTGCCCTCATGGCCGCGCGAATAGCTCGCCTGAACCTGTCCGAATGGCGTCATCGCGTGATCGATCTGCTCGCGCGTCATGCCGATGCCCGTATCGGCAACGGCAATGGTGACGCCGCCATCCGGTGTAGCGGTGGCCACAAGCACGATGCGCCCGCCCTCGCCGGTGAATTTATGGGCATTGGAAAGCAGGTTGATCAGCACCTGCTTCACGCGCCGCACATCGACAGGAACGGCAGGCAGAACAGGATCGGCCTTGATTTCCAGAAGCTGCGATTTCTCGCGGATGCGCGGTTCGATCAGCACCGTGCAGGCATTGATCAGCTCGCGCAGATCGCAGATTTCGCGGTTCAGCACGAAAGTGCCGCTCTCGATTTTCGAGATATCGAGAATGTCGGAAATGATGTTGAGAAGATGCTTGCCCGCCGCCGCAATATGCGACGCATATTCTGCCGTCTTGTCAGACGACTTGCCGCTGTCGGCAATGTGCTGGATGAATTCCGAGAAGCCGATAATGGCGTTGAGAGGCGTGCGCAGCTCATGGCTCATATTGGCGAGGAACTCGGATTTGGTGCGGCTCGCTATTTCCGACTCGATTTTCGCCGAGCGCAGCGCAGCCTCCGACCGGCGGCGCGACATCAGCTCGCCGAGGTTGGAAGAGTATTCCGCCAGAAGCGATTTCCGGCGGCCTCGAGATATGGACCCTTGTCCGTGCATGAAACGCCGTAACCGCCCGCCGATGACCGGCCTGCAGCATATCGGACCTTTCCTTGAGGACAGGTAAACAGAAGCTTGCGGAAAAGGGTCGATTTCGCGGGAAAATGGTGCCGCTTGGGTGACTCGAACACCCGACCCCCTCATTACGAATGAGGTGCTCTACCAACTGAGCTAAAGCGGCGACGGGGTGGGCGGTGCCCGGCCCTCGCGAGGGCTTTCAGATACCCTGCCCCGCCGCCTTTGGCAACAGGGAGAAGGCCCGGAATCGCGCTTCTCGCCCCTATTTGTCGGCTTCACCGCCGGCAAGCGCCCCGTCGAGAAACCGGCGGACATCCCCGGCGCTTTGTCCGGCCACTTCCTCCATCGGCACATGGCCGACATTCTCATAGATGACGAGGTCGGCATGGGGGATGCGCGCCTTGAACTCATGCGCGGCCGAAACCGGGATGAGCCCGTCCTTGTCGCCCCAGAGGATGAGGGTCGGCATGGCGATTTCGGCCAGCCGGGCGGCAAAGGCCTCCTCATTCTGCGCGGCATAGCCCGCAAAGCGGATCCGCGTCGCTTCGCGGTTGCCCTCATGGAGCGACAGGTCGAAATAGCGCGACACCATCTCATCGGTCACTTTCGACTGATCGACAAAGACCTTGCGCACACCCTCCTCCACCAGTGAGCGGGGCAGGATGAACGACATGATCTTGCTCAGAACCGGCGTCCGCGCGATGCGGAAGGCAAGCGGCACGTCATCTTCGTCCCGCGCGACGGGAATGCCGGCCGAATCCACCAGAATGAGCGCGCTCACCCGCTCGGGATGCGTCAGCGCAAGCTGTGCGGCCACGCCGCCGCCCATTGAATTGCCCGCAATGGCGAAGCGCTCAACGCGGAGCATGTCCATCACCTCGACGACAAAGGCCGCCATGCCCGCCCGCGAATAATCATCGCCCGGCACCCGGCCCGTCAGCCCGTGGCCCGGCAGGTCCATGCTGATGATCCGGTAGCTGTCACCGAGTTCGGCAACCCATGGCTCCCATGTATGGAGCGAGGCATTGGAGCCGTGAATGAGCACCAGCACCGGTCCTGCCGGAACTCCCTCGTCACGAATATGCGCGCTTGCACCTGAAGGAAGCGTCACAAATTGCGAAGCACCCCCCGCATAGCGGCCAATAAGCTGCTCGCGCGGCACATCAAACTGCACCACCGAAATGAAGATGACGGCAAACGCGAGCACGATCAGCGTCAGCGTGCCCACCAGAAGCCGTTTGATCATTTGCGTTCCCCTTACCCGCCGCGCCTGGCGCTTTCCTCATCATCCGTTCCCGGATCATCCGGCAGAGGCGGGGTGAAGGCAAGAACCTCCGTGTCGATTTCGACCGTCTCGACACTCTCTTTTTCGGCCGGCCCTTCGGACGCAGAGGCGGGCGCATCTTCGTCCGCACTCTCCGCCACCACAGGCAGGCGATCGGACAGGAGTTCGGGGGCCGCCCATTTCAGCCCGTCAAACTCGCCCGTTACGGGGTTGATCGGCGACCAGCGATGGGCGCGATAGCCTGTCCCGCTCCATTGCGGGTCTTCCGGCGCATGAAGCGCCCGGGTGAGCCAGCTCCGCGCGGCCCCCCTGTCGCCAAACTCGCCTTCCTCGATCTCGGCCATCAATTCGCAGATGCGTTGCGTCGGCGCCTCGCTTGCCGTCGGCCCCGCATAGGCAGAAAGCGCCGCCCGCGCGCTCTTCCAGTCGCGCGCACCAATGGCACCGCGCGCTTCGAGAATGCGGCTCTCGCGATGAGCGGGATTGCGCGCCGCGAGCGCCCTTGCGCGTTCGGCACGGGCATAGCCGGTTTCGTCCTCCACCATCTCGAGCCAGACATCGGCGAGATCGGGATGCGGCGCCCTTGTCCATGCGTCTTCGATCAGCTTCACAGCCCTGCGCTGCTTGCCCGTCTCGGCATAAAGCCGCGCGGCAAGCGCAATGGCGGGCACGAAGTCCGGCTCAAGCGACACCGCTTCGGACGCAAGTTTCAAAGCCTTCTCGAGCGCAGGCGTGCGCACCTCCGGCGCCTGGGCACGGGCGGCTTCAAGCGCCGTCATGGCTTGCGCCGTCAGAAGCACGGCGCGGCGGCGGCGCGCTTCATCGCGCGCAATGAGCTTTGCCGAAACCGTCCGGTCAAGCGTTGCAAGCGCCGCGTCCCAGTCCTCGCCTGCTGCTTCGATTTCAAACACGGCCTGCGCCGCCCAGGGCGTCTGCGGGCGAAGTGTGAAAGCACGGCGCGCATAGCCAAGCGCCTTTTCGCGATCTCCCGAGCGACGCGCCTGAATGAACAGACCGCGAAGGCCGAGAAACTCCGTCTCCGGCGCGGCCAGCATTTCCTCGAAATAGCCGGTCGCGCGCGCCTCATCTCCTTCGAGCTGCGCGGCCTGCGCAGCGAGAAGCAGCGTCAGCGGCGGCGCATCGAGAAGCTTGTGCGCCTGCGCGGCATGACGCTTTGCCTCTGCCGCATCACCTGCCGCCACCGCCACCATGCCGCGCGAGAGAGCGAGAAAGCCCTTCTGCTGGCGGCGCTTTTCAAGAAAGCGCGATACGCTGGCCGGTGTTTCGATGAAGCTCACCGCAATGCGATAGGCGAGCAGAACAAGAAAGGCCGCAAGTGCCATCGCCGCAACGCCGATGACAAAGCTCGTGCGGATTTCATAGCCTCGCCAATGCATGACGAGTTCGCCCGGATTGTCGGCAAGCCAGATCGCGATGCCGCAGAGAATGGCAACGATGAGGAAGGTGTAAAGCGCGCGCAGCATCAGCGTCAGCCTTTCATTCCGGCAAGCTCGCCCGCGAGCCGCGCGCTCAGCTCACGCACCAGCCTGTCGGTTTCGAGCCGCGCCTTTGCCTCTGCAATCCAGCCGCCTGCGGCCTCCGCTGCCGGGCCTGACAGCTTTTCGGCTTCCGCCACCGCGCCACCAAGATCATGCACCTTCAGGCGCTCTTCCATGCGCGCGACAATCGCCTCGCTGGTGTCGCCCGAGATTTCGCCCGTGCGCCGGATCGTGACCAGCGACTTTGCATTGGAAACAAAGCGCGACCAGAGCCCGTCTTCCGTGGCGCGGCGCTCTGTATCGAAAATGGATTGTGCAAGCGATGGGAAACGCGCTTCAAGCGCGGCCCGTGTCGGCACACCGGATTTGGCACTTTCCCTGAGCGCGGCAAGTTCCGGTTCATCCGGCAGGAAGCGGCGCAGAACACCAAGCTCCGTCTCGAAAGAGCCAGCCCCTTCCGCCGCCCGCGCCAGATTGGCAAGCGCAAGGCCAAGCGCCGCGCGCGCTGCCGCATCAGGATCTTCCGCTTCTTCTTCGAGCGCGGCGACACGCGCTTCCATCTTTTCAATGTCGGGAAGAAGCGACGCAAGCCGGAGATCAAGCGCCTTCACCAGTGCATCAATGCTTTCGACACGCGAGCCGATCCCTTCGGGCGGCATCCGTCCCTCAAGAGCAGAAAGTGCCTCGCGCAGATCGCGCGTCATGTCGCGCGTGTCGCCCAGCGCGCTTTTGAGCGTCTGCAACTCGCCCTCAAGCGCCTCGAAGCGTGCCGCAGTTTCCGCCGCGCTGCCCGGTGCTTCAGCAACTCTCTGAATGTCGCGCTCCGCCCCGTCGATCCGCGTTGCAAGTTCGTCAATGCGCTGCGAAAGCGAGGCAGATGCCTCATCCTGAGATGTTTCGAGCGCATCAATCCGTGCGGAAAGCGCCGCAAGCGTTTCGCTGTCACGCGCACCGATCGGCAGCACGCCGGACCAGATCACCGCCGCAGCAATCGCCGCGCCACCAAGTCCCGCAATACCGCCTGCGAGAACAGCCGAACCGGCCCCGCTTTTCCGCTCCTGCGCGGCGGCCTTCTCCTTCGCGGCGGATGCTTCTGCCTTGCCGGGTTTTTCTTCGGACACTTCTTCGGCCTTTCCTTCAAGCACACGCGGTTCTTTTGCTGTTTTCGGGCGGCTGTCACGCGCCGCTGTCTCAGGCTTCAGATATTCGGCCTTTGGCGCGCCATTATCAGCGCCATTCCCTTCGGGCGTCGGCCCTTTTTCTTTATCTGAATCACTCATGGCGAGGCCTTCTTCAGGGGATCATCAGCAACTGGCACCACTATAAAGGCTTGGATGCGCAAAGGTCAGAAGGAAGTTCCGGGGCGGGATGCGGCAGATTCGCTGAAGCTTCGGCAAGAAATCAGGCGGAAATAAGCGCAAGCAGCGCGTCCTGGGATGGCTCGTCGGCAATGCGGATCGCGGCGAAGCCGAGCGTGTCGATCTCGGCGGCAATGGCAGCGGAGAGACAATAGGCAGTCGCGCGATGAAGACCGCCGCTCACCCCCTCCGCCTTCACCAGCGTTGCGAAATGCCGCGCCGTGCGGGGTGAATAAAGGAGAACGCCATCAAGCGCGCCGCTTGCGAGCGCCTCGCGTGCTTTCGGTGCGAAGCCTTCCGCCTTCTCCGCATCATAAAGCACCACGCGGTCCACATCGAAGCCGCGCGCCTCAAGCATCCCCTTGAGGTCGCCTGCCAGCACGCTGCCTGCCGCATGAAGAAGCGGGCCTTTTGCGGGATCGAGGATTTCCGCCGCAAGCGCATCAAGTGAATGCACATCGCCGCCCGCCGCCTTCACATCACGAAAGCCTTGCGCGCGCGCGGCCTCTGCACTCGCGTCGCCAACGGCCACAACCGGAACGGATTTCAGCGCCCCATCCGCAAGAAGCCCCAGCGCCCGCGCGCCATTCGCACTTGTAACAAGCAGCGCCTGCCAATCGCGCTTCGGCAGTTCGGCATCTTCCCGGTGATGGATGGAAAGAAGCGGCGCAATCAGCACGTCATGTCCGCGCGCCTGAAGCAGCGCGGCCAATGCCTCGCTCTCTCTGACAGGTCGTGTCAGAAGCAGGCGCATCGGTGCTTACACTCCCGAAAAGAAATGCGGTCCCGCACGCGACTTCAGTTCCTCGCCCGCATCCGCGCCGAGACGCGCTGCCTCACTTGCCAGCCCTTCGCGCTCTGTCTCGATCACCTGCGAGCCATCCGGCGTCAGCACCATACCGCGCAGCCGCATCCGCTCGCCCGTAATTTCCGCAAGAGCGGCAATCGGCGTGCGGCAGGAACCATCAAGTACGGCAAGCAATGCCCGCTCCGCGCTCACGCGAAGCCCCGTTTCCGTGTGATGGATGGTCGAGAGAATGCCTGCCATCTCGTCATCTCTCACCCGCCGCTCAATGCCGATTGCCCCCTGCGCCACGGCAGGCAGCATCTCTTCGGGCGGAATTGGCGCGGTCACATGATCGGCGAGCCCCATCCGGTTGAGCCCCGCCATGGCGAGGAAGGTCGCATCCGCCACGCCATCGGCGAGTTTCTTCAGCCGTGTATCCACATTGCCGCGAAAGGGAACGACATTGAGGTCCGGCCGCCGTGCCCTGAGCTGCGCCGCGCGCCGGAGCGACGAGGTGCCGACCGTCGCACCCTGCGCCAGCGCCGCCAGCGAAGGCGCGCGGGGCGAAAGGAAAGCATCGCGCGGATCTTCCCGCTCCAGCAGGCAGTCGATCACCAGCCCGTCCGGCAGCACGGTCGGCATGTCCTTCATCGAATGGACCGCCACATCGATGCGGCCATCGAGAAGCTGCTCCTCGATTTCCTCTGTGAAGAGCCCCTTGCCACCAATCTCGGAAAGGGCGCGATCCTGCACCCGGTCGCCCGCCGTGCTGATGACGACGATCTCGGTTGCCTCTTCCACTGGTCGGCCTGCCGCTTGCGCAATCCGGCGCGCGACCTCATTTGCCTGAATGAGCGCAAGGCGGGAGCCTCGGGTTCCGATGCGGTAGCGGCGTTGCATGAAAGGTCTCTGAAGTTGTATGCCAGCCTGTGTTTTCGCCTCCGGGGCGTATTGAGCGCCCCTTATAGCCCTTTAGACCGGGGTGAAAGTAGAGAAGCGACGTCTTTTTGCGCGGATTCTGGTGAAAACGGTCAATCAGGCATCGATACGGACGAAGTGAGATGACAAGGCCTCTTACCATTCTCGGCATTGAAACGAGCTGCGACGAAACAGCCGCCGCCGTTGTGCGCCGTCATGGGGAGGATCAGCCGGGCCAAATCCTCTCAAATGCGGTCTTTTCGCAGATCGAGGCCCATGCGCCCTTTGGCGGCGTGGTGCCGGAGATCGCCGCCCGCGCCCATGTGGAGCATCTGGACGGGCTGATCGCCCGCGCCCTGAAAGACGCCGATACGGACTGGGACGATCTCGACGGCATCGCCGCAACGGCGGGTCCGGGCCTTATCGGTGGCGTGATCGTCGGCCTGATGACAGCAAAGGGCATTGCCGCCGCGCGCGGCCTGCCCTTTCTCGCGGTCAATCATCTGGAAGGCCACGCCCTTACTGCGCGGCTGACGGATGCGCTGCCCTTCCCCTATCTGCTGCTCCTTGTTTCGGGCGGCCATAGCCAGCTTCTCGTGGTGGAAGGGGTGGGCCAGTATCGCCGCCTCGGCACCACCATTGACGATGCGGTGGGCGAAGCCTTTGACAAGGTGGCGAAAATGCTGGGCCTTGGCTATCCGGGCGGCCCTGCCGTGGAGCGTGCCGCGAGCGATGGCGATGCCACCCGCTTTGCCCTGCCCCGGCCCATGCTCGGGCGTCCGGGCTGCGATTTCTCCTTTTCCGGCCTCAAAACCGCCGTGCGGCAGACCATCGACGCCCATATGACGGGTAGCCCTGAAAGCCTCTCCGACAGGGACAAGGCCGATATCGCAGCTTCTTTCCAGCTTGCCGTGGCCGATGTGCTGGCGGAGCGCTGCGAAAACGCCATGGCGCTCGCCAATGACCTGATCCCCCCCACCCGCCGCCGCCTCGTCGTCGCCGGTGGTGTGGCGGCCAATCTCACGCTTCGCGGGCGGCTCACCGTTTCTGCACGCACCTATGGCTATGAATTCGTCGTGCCGCCGCTGAAACTCTGCACGGATAATGGCGCCATGATCGCCTGGGCAGGGGCAGAGCGGCTGGCGCTCGGCCTCGTGGACAATCTGGCGACGGGGCCGCGCGCCCGTTGGCCCCTTGATCCCGATGCCGCGCCTGCGCGCGGTGCGGGCGTCAAGGCATAGACAAGGACGCAGACGCAAATGAGCCTTCAGCTTTCCCTCCTCAATCTTCTGCTGCGCTGGCAGGTGAAGCGCCGCTTCCGCAAGAACCCGGATGTGAATCTGCTGCGTCCGCTGATGCAGCAGATGGAAGCCCGCAATGCGCGCCTGCCCGCCGACATTAAAGTCGAAGACATCACCCTTGGCGGCGTGCCCACAGAAAAGCTGACGGCACCGGGCACGGATGAGAGCCGCGCCTTCCTCTATATTCATGGCGGCGGCTTCGTTGCAGGTTCGCCCCGCACGCATCGCCCGCTCACCTCGCGCCTTGCAAGGCAGGTCGGTGTGCCGGTCTATTCGGTCGATTACCGCCTTGCGCCCGAACATCGCTTTCCCGCCGGGCTTGATGATTGCGTCGCCGCCTATCGCGGCCTGCTTGAGAAGGGCATTGCCCCTTCCTCCATCATTGTCGGCGGTGATTCGGCGGGCGGAAATCTGACGCTTGCGCTCGCCCTCCGCCTCAAGGCAGAGGGCGTGCCCCTTCCCGCGGCACTGGTCTGCCTTTCGCCTGCAACGGACATGACGGGCAGCGGCGCCTCGCGCCATGAAAATGCGGAAGCTGATTCGCTTTTCGTCTCGGAGATGTTCGACAGTCTGAAGCCTGCCTATTACGGCGATGGCGATGACCGCAATCCCTTCCTCTCACCGCTTTTTGGCGATGTGAGCGGCTTCCCACCCGTATTTTTTCAGGTGGGCGAGACAGAAATGCTGCGGGACGATTCAACCCGCATGGCCGCCTCGCTGAAGGCGGCGGGCACCGAAACCGTGCTCGAGGTCTGGCCGAAGGTCTGGCATGTCTGGCAGCTCAACGCCGACATGCTGCCCGAAGGCCGCGAGGCGATTGACCACATCGCCCGCTTTGCAAAACAGCACCTCCGCATCGCCTGACGCTGCGCGTTTCCTGCTCAAAAAAGAACCCCGCCGCGGGGGAAGCGGCGGGGTCAAGCAGCCCTCTTGCGTGAGGAGGGCGTCGGGTCCCGGACTCCTGAGGGGAGGGATGGGAGTCCGGACGGGGAAGTCATGAATCCAACGGTCAGATCGTCGATCAGACGATAAAGGGGTTAACAGCGGAACTCTGCGTGAGCAGAGCGAACGTGTAGATCACAAGTCCCAGGGCATAGGCTCCGAGCAGTGCGGCAACGGCTTTAGCGGTGACGCGCTCCACGAGAGCGACTTTCTTCGGGTTCAGCGTCATCTCGATCATCCTTCTCAAGAGGCGGCGTTGAGAGGCGACGGCTCACGGAGCCGGGCCGTCTGCCGGGCATTGCCGCCCGGCTTTACGCTGCGTACTGGGAAACGACCTGCGCGAGGAAGGCCAGCGAATAGCCTGCAAGCGCGATGGTGACGACGCGGTTCGTCAGACGGGAGTTCAGACGGATCATGGTGGGTCTCCTGCATGTTTTCAGCGGGCTGCTTTCCGGGTGTCCCGCTGACGAGCATGATTTAGGCATGCCTTTGCGGCAAAACAATGAACAAAACAAAAAATATTCAACGTTCACGATTTATGTTGCTGCAATGCAACACATAACACTGTGATTGCACTGTAAACATAGGTAAAATCAGTGAGTTGCGCGATCAGCCGCTCTTGCCGGATAGATAGTGCATCGCGGCAAAAACAAAAGCCTGTGGAGAACTTCGGAATGATTCGAGGCTGGGCACCCTAATTCCGCGCCCGGCATCATCGCGCGTCAGGGGCGCGTCACAGGTAGCCCGGAAAGCAGGCGTGACGAGAGAAGCGCTCTACAAGGCATTCAGCCCGGCAGGCGATCCCAAATTGTCCACGCTGTTTGGCGTATTGAAGGCGCTGAAAGTGAATTTGAGCGCGGTTCCCGTCGCACCCGACCTGAACCGGAACCGCCGCCAATCGCTCAGGCCTCGGCGGCCTGGGGCTGCTTTTCAGGGTCCATGCAGGCACAGCCCGCGCGCAGGCCGGCGACGATGATCTGATAGACGCCTTCAAGTTCGCGCTCGAGCTTGGGCAGGGTCAGGCGCGTGAAAAGCTGCGGATAGGAGAATTTCAGCGTTGCCGCCTGAATCATCTCGCTGGCGAATTCCGGGTCGAGCACATTGAACTCGCCAGACATGTTGCCAAGCTCAATGATGCTCACCAGCACCTCGCGCTCGCGCTTCAGCCCTTCATTATGGAATTCAGGCCGCTCGGCGGTGACGATCTGCGCCATTTCCACGATTTTCGGGTCCTGCTCCAGCTTGTGGAAGGTCTCCCGCAAATCCATGAAGAGGAAATCATGCAGCCGCTCGGCAGCGGTACGGCCCGGCTGGGTGAGCACACGGGCGAGATCCTCTGACGTCTGCATCGAGGCCTGACGGCAGATTTCCTCCGCAATATCGAGCTTTCCTGCGAAATAGCGGTAAAGATTGCCCGGCGACATGTCGCAATCGACCGCAAGCTCCGCCATGGTGGTCTTGGTGTAACCGTAATGGGTGAAGCGCCGTTTTGCGGCTGCGATGATTTTCTGATGCGTATCGTCTTGTGTAGCCATAGAGATAATTTTAGTGCGATCGAGTAAATATTCAACGAATCGTTCAATCGTTAGCAGTTGCAGCATTTTTCCGAGCCGAGTGAGGAGCCCCGTTGAGCGCGACATATGAAACGATTTCGGTGGTGGGGGCCGGCGCCTGGGGCACGGCGCTCGCACAAGTTGCCGCAAAAGCGGGCCGCAAGGTCACGCTCTGGGCGCGCGAGGCGGACGTGGTGGAAAGCATCAACATCGCGCACGAGAACAGCACCTTCCTGCCCGGCATCGCCCTGTCGCCGGAGATTCGCGCGACATCCGATCTCGCCGCCGCTGCCTCTGCCGATGCAATCCTGATGGTGACGCCTGCCCAGCATCTGCGCGCAACGCTTGCGCAGCTCGCGCCCCATGTCGCAAGGGGAACGCCCGTCGTGCTTTGCGCCAAGGGTGTGGAACAGGGAACGAATGCGCTGCTGACCGAAGTGCTGGCAGAAGCCATGCCCGATGCCCTGCCCGCCGTTCTCTCCGGCCCGAGCTTTGCCGCGGAAGTCGCGCGCGGACTGCCAACTGCCGTGACACTTGCCTGCGAAGATGAAACGGTCGCGGAAGCCCTTGCCCATGCGATCGGCTTTT
>Ga0207868_1001646_pt1 | contig 15144 bp, 11 predicted proteins | sample Passage237B_FD_187370 | JGI IMG/M metagenome (GOLD analysis project Ga0207868, IMG submission 187370) | Cellulose adapted compost microbial communities from Newby Island Compost Facility, Milpitas, CA, USA - Passage2 37B (SPAdes) (version 3) ... | reverse complement strand
TGCCGGGGGCGAGATCGGTGGCCATGTAAGGTTCGATCGACCACGTGTTGCTGTTGCCCCAGATCGGACAGAAGTCGGGCACGAAATCCGTGGAGAAAACGATTTCGCTAAGCGTGGGGTGCGAAAGCACGGCGCGGAGTGGCGTGGCGGGATCGACTTTAAGCTGTTCGAAATGGCCGTCGTCGCGGTGCAGGAAGCGGCGCTTGAAAGTGATGCGATGCTGATCGTCGAGTTCGTAGCCGATATTTGCATCCATGCCCCAGGTTTTGGGCAGGCCGCAGGTGATCAGGCGGTCGTCGAGCGCAAAGAAAGGATGCGCGAACCAGTGCAACGGCAGCGGACGTTCGCCGATGTTCGCGAGACGCGTGGACGAGGTGAGTGTGCGACCGGAGAGCGCGACGCGGCGCGTAAGCTGGCAGGCGTAGCCATTGCCGCTTTGTTCGGTGCAGAACTCGATCGCGCCGTGGCTCGTGGTGATCGACCACGGACATGGCTCCAACACATCAAGCACGCCAGCCATGTTCAGGGCGACATCGCCGATGCCGATGATGAAGCCGCGGCGATTTTCAATGATGAGCGGACGCCCCGTGCCGAATTCGGCGTGGCGAAACGCTTCGGGCAGGCCTTGGCCGTTGAAAGGAATCGGTTTGGTGAGCGGCCATTCCGGACCGGTCACAAGTGGTCCGGTCTTCGTATCGGTGACTTGCCAGATGTAACCACCCCAGCAATAGCGCGTGCCGAGCCTTTGACGATCAACCGGATCGGCTGGGTCGATAATCGCGACCTCCAGAGCGGCATTGCGAAGTGAAAGCATCGAAAGGACTTTCCCGAAAGGGCGAAACCCCGGTTGCGGCCAGAGTTACGGTGTGCAGCACCGCGCGGTTATTTGACGCGACGGATGCGGATACTCGTGTTCTTGCCATCAACCTCGAGCGAGAAGTGGCCGCCGGGGCGGGGGAGAATGCGGACCGTCTTACCCTTGAGTTCGTAGGTGATCGGTTCGGTGCCTTCCCAAATTTGGCCGTTGTCGAGTTTGAAGCTGTTGCCGCCGACCCAGCCCGTGACGGTGGCCGTCATCACCGGTTCGTTTTTCCAATCTTGCTGAAGATCGATTTCCGGCAGACCGAAGCGGGCGAGAATGCTGCGGCGCTCTTCTTCGGCGGCCGCTTTGCGGATGCTGTCGGATTGTTTGGCGATCTCAGTCTTTACCGTGCCTTCAAAGTGCTTGGTGATGGCCTGATTCAACACCGCGATTTCGGCGGGGCTCAGTTTGTCGAGGCCGGCGTTGCGAAATTCTTCCAATGACATGATGGACTCGATGCCGGGAAAACGGTTTTCCGCCGTGGCAATGGAGGCGGTGAGAGCGAAGGCGAGCAGAAGGCGTTTCATTGGTGGGGTTCTGTTTGCGGTGAAAAATTAAGAGCGGTCAGCATCGCGCGCGGTGGCGCTTGGTTCAAGCCCCTTCCCCGTCGCTGAGGAAGTCCGAGCCAGCCGATTGCGCGGCGATGAGCTCTGCAAAGACGCCTTTGCGCGCGCTGAGTTCCTTGAAATTGCCTTGTTCCACAATCACGCCTTCGCGCAGGACGATGATGCGGTCGGCGTTCTTGATGGTGCTGAGGCGGTGGGCGATCGTGATGACCGTGCGACCGACGGAGAGGCGATCAAGGGCTTCCTGAATGAGACGCTCGCTTTCGTAATCGAGGGCCGAGGTGGCCTCGTCGAGAATGAGCACGGGCGGATTGCGCAGGATCGAACGCGCAATGGCGATGCGCTGGCGTTGGCCGCCGGAAAGCGCGACGCCGCGTTCGCCGACGGGCGTGTTGTAGCCCTCGGGCATCTTGAGGATGAATTCCTCGGCGTTGGCGAGTCGCGCGGCCTGACGCACTTCTTCTTCGGTGGCGCCGGGGCGCGCGAAGCGAATGTTGTCGAGCACGGAACCGGAGAGGAGAATGCTATCCTGCATGACGACGGCCATCTGGCGGCGCATCCAGCGCATGTGCCATTCGGACTGCGGCACACCGTCGATCAGGATGCGGCCTTCGGTCGGCGCGTAGAGGCCGAGCAACAGGTTGGCGAGGGTGCTCTTGCCCGAACCGGAAGGACCGACAAACGCGACGTGCTCGCCCGGCTTGATCGAGAGATTGAGATTCCGGATGACGGTTTTGTCGGGCGCGGTGGGGTAATGGAAGGAGACGTTTTCGTAAACGATGTCACCGCGGATGCGTTCCTCGGTGCGTTTGCCATGCCAGGTCTCCACGTAGCGGGAATCGATGAGTTCCTTGATGCTGGTATAACCTTCCTGCGCGGCGAAGTAGGGTTCGCTGAGGCCGATGAACATGTGCACGGGGCCAAGGATATAACCGAGGCCAGCCATGAAGGCGAAAAGCGTGCCGGTGGAAATCTGGTCGTGGATGGCCATGATGGCACCGCCGGCAATGACCACGAGGGAGAGGAACTGCATGCCCACGTAAACGTAGGTGCCGAAGAGTGAGTTGATGTAGGATTGTGAGACGCGGCTGGTGGCGAAGCTCTGGCTGCTGTGGTCCAACGCGCGTTCGGCCTGATCTTCCTCGCCGAAACTGCGCACGAGGCGCAGCGCGGAGATGTATTCGGAAGCGGTGCCGGTGAGCTTTTCCTGCGCGAGGCGGTTCTCGTTGTTCACACGCTTGATCTTGCCGAAGAAGAAGGCCTTGGCCGTGGCGTAGATCGGAATGGTGAGCAACAACACGAGCAGCAGGAACCAATTCATCCAGGCGAGAATGCCGATGATGCAGGCACCCATGAGGAGATTGGGCAGGAGCTGGTTGAGCACCGTGTAGAGCAATCCTTCGACCTTCTGCGTATCGAAAGCGTATTTGGAGAGCAGGCGTCCGGTTTTCTGGCCGTCGAGGTAGCTGAAGGAAAGAAACTGCAGGCGATAAAAAATGCGGCTGCGCATCTCGACCATGAGCGCCGCCATGCTCTTCGCGATGGAGCGCGCGCCCCAGATGGAAAATACGTAATGGAAAAGAAGGCAGATGACGAACAGCCCGCTGAGTTCGAGGATGCCGCGGATGCTGCCTTCCTGCAACGGGCGGTCGATAATGCGCTGGATGAGGATGGTGCACGGCGCGGCTGCGACGCTGCGCAACAAGGCCAAGCCCACGCCGCCCCAGAATCGGTTTCGCGCCGCCCAGAGATATTTTACGAGATCCCGCTGATCGAGCGGATTCGGAACGTTTTGCATGTTATCCTCCCGCCGGTGCAGCATGCACCGCACCGACGGGGTAAAGCTTATAATTTCTTTTCGCGTTTCGGCGACATGTTGCCGTGCATCACGTCGTAGAACGGATCGCCCGGCTGGATGCTGCCACGCGTGACCGTGGTGTTGGTGAACGCGGATTTGTAGAGCGCGGCGAGGAATTCGAGCGTGCGGCGGGCTTCCGGACCGCTGGTGAGCGGCACGGTGCCGTTGTCCATGTCGTGAACCATCGCGAGGAGCTGCGCGCCGTGAATCGAGCCGACGTCCTCGGGGAACGCGTCCCAAGCCGCTTGCAGCTTCGGGGCGACTTCCGGCGTGGCGGGCGTCATCTTCCAATTCTCGCGCTTGTAAGCGTAAAGGTGCGTGAGCTCGACCGTGGCGTGTTCGCAATCGAGGCGCAGGTAGGTTTCCTGACGCGGGCAGAGCGTGCTGTTGACGATCGACGCGCGCGCGCCGTTGGCGAATTTGACCAGCGCCATCGAAACGTCTTCGACCTCGATTTGGTGGTAGAGATTTTCAGCGATGGCTTTCACTTCGGTCCAGTCGCCGAGCAAGTGGAGCAGGTGGTCCATCGTGTGGATGCCCTGGCTCATGGTCGGGCCACCAAGCTCGGTCTTCCACTTGCCGCGCCACGGCACGGAATAATACGGCACGTCGCGATACCAAAGCGTGTTGCACACGGCGACGAGCGGGCGGCCGAATTGGCCGTCGTGCAGCAGGCTGCGGATGTGCGTGTTGGACGAAGCGAAGCGCATCTGGAACACGCACGAGGTGCGTTTGCCGGTGCGTTTTTCGGCGGCTTCGATCTGGTCGAATTCGGCGAGCGAGGCGCAGAGCGGCTTTTCGCACAGCACCCAAGCGCCGGATTCCATCGCGGCGATGCTCATGCTGGCGTGCAGGCCCGGAGGAGCGGCAACGAGCACGATGTCCGGCTTTTCCTCGCGCAGCATCGTGGCGTAATCCGTGTGCGCCTTCGCCAAGTTGAACTTGGCGCGGAAGGTTTCGGCACGCTGGGCGTCGATGTCACACGCGGCGACGAGTTCGACACGACCCTGCGTGTAATTGACAGCGTTGACGTGAGCTTCGGCGATGCCGCCGGTGCCGACAAGAACGGCGCGGTATGTTTTCATATTGGAAATTGAATCACTTGCCCGCAACGACGGGCTTCTTGTGACGCGTAAAGATGGTCAGGCCGAGAAGGGGCTGCTGCGGCGCCGGGAAAGCCAGACTCGCGATGTAGCCGGTGATGATACACACGAGCACCGCCAGCGGCAGGTAGAAGAACGAGTGCACGAGCGATTGCTTCCACGCGAGGAAGGTAAGCACGATGCTGCAACCCACTCCGACGAAGATGCCTTGCCAGTTTGCGCGGGTGGTGAAGAGGCCGAGTGCATAGCAACCGGCGAAACCACCGCCGAGGAGCCCCATCAGTTCGAAGGATGTGTCGAGGGCGGATTTGATGCCGGCCGTAGCGAGAAGCAGAGCGGTGCCGATACCGATCACGCCAGACGCGATGGTGCTGAAGTCGGCCAAACGGCGGCTCTTATACGGCGTGGCGCTCTTCGCGTAGCGCTCGTAGAAGTCAACCGAGACGAGCGTGGCCACGCTGTTGATGCAACTGGAGAGGGTGGACATCGAGGCGGCGAAAATACCGGCGATGATCAAACCAGTGATGCCCACGGGCAATTCGGCGGCGATGAACTGCGGGAAGGTCGAGTCGACGTTGAGCAGCGGGTTCAGGTGCTCCGGGTGTTGCTTGTAGTAAACATACAAGGCGGTGCCGATGCCGAAGAAGGTGAGGTTACCCGGCACCACGATGGCGGCGAGAGTCCATACCGACCAGCCGGCTTCTTTGTCGGACTTGGTCGAGAGCACGCGTTGCATCATCACTTGATCCTGCGGGATGGTGACGACGCCGAGGACGGCCAGAATCAAGAAGCCCCAGACTGTGGCGCTGGTGAAGTTCAGGCTCCAATCGAAGGTCTTGAACTTCTCGTCAGCGATCGCGGTTTGGAAAAATCCGCCAACACCGCCGTCGACATTCATGACGATATAGCCGATGGCAACGAAGGCGCCGCCCAACATGACGATGACTTGAATAAAGTCGGTCCAGATAACCGCCTTCATGCCGCCCATCACCGTGTAGGCGATGGTAACGACACCCATGATTAGAACGGCGGCGGTCACGTTCATACCGGTCACGGCCGACATCGCCAACGAAGGCAAATAGAGCACAATGCTCATGCGACCGCCCAACTGGAGCACAATGGTGATGGCGGAAGCCAAGGTGCGGATCTTCGGGTGAAACCGCATCTCCAAGTAATGGTAAACCGACATCAGGTTAAGCCGGCGCAAGAGCGGAACGATGTAGATCGCCACCACCATCGTGCCGATCATGCCGGTGACGTTGGCCGCCAGATAGGTCCAGTTGAGGGCAAACGATTTTGCGGGCGTGCCGATAAAGCTCAGGGCGCTGGTGCCGGTGGCGTAGAGACTGACGCCTGCGGCCCACCATGGAATGGAACGTCCGCCGACAAAGAAGTTTTCGTTACTCTTATCCTTTTTGTCTTTCCGGTAATAGTAGTAGCCGATGGCGGCGGTAAACCCGAGATAGAAAACGATGAGCGCCCAATCGAGGGGCTTAAGCAGGCTCTGGCTGACGGTGATTTTTAGGTAATTGGTCGTTTCGATGCCATCAGCGGTGCGGCTGGTCACGAGATACCCGTCGCTAGCGGGCTTGACCGCGCTGGCCGTGCCGGCAATCGGGCTGTCACTCAACTGCGCCCAAGCGTCCGTGATCGTGTGGTAGGACAGCAGCGTGATCTTGCCATCGTGTTCCGTGCTCAGGACCAGCACGTGAGCCTGACCGCTGGGCTTAAGCTCGGTGCGCACCGGCACGGGTGGCGCGCTTTTGCGTTCCCAACCGGCTTTGCTGTGCTTGAACCAAGCGGTTTGTCCGTCGGCATCGCGGGCGAGCAGCCAGATAGCGTCGTTTTGCGCCACGTGGCTGAGCGGCGTCACGCCGGCCGCCGGGCCGGTGAGTGCGGGCAGTTCGACAGTCGTGACTGGACTGGCTAGCAATTCCGCCGTTGCCGGCTGAACCTCCTCGGTGGTGAAAGTGACCAAACCCTCAGCGCGGGCGACCAAGGTAAGTGATAGAAGAAGGAACAACTGTGCGCCGAAGCGCCGAAGAATTAGGGGCATTGTGGGTGGGATTGAGGGTCGTTGAGCGTGATTTTCAAGGCACCATTTCACGAATAATCACGGCAAGCGTTACATAAGACAAAAACGCCGACCCAATTAAGGGCCGGCGTCCTCAGAATGGGGCCGGTGTCGGTTAGTTGACGCCGGCGAGTTTGAGAATCTTTTCGCCCGTGAGGCGCTTTTCCTTGGGCAACGAGTGCGGCGTTTTATTGCCGTAGATTTCGGCGAACTTTTTGAATTTCTCCTGCGTGGCCTTGACGAATTCCTCGACCGGACGCGTTTCGCCGAACAGGGCCAGCATCTCCGGCAGCCAGCGGTGGCCGTAGCGGACGTGGTTTTGTTCGTCGTTGCGATCGAAGGCGAGGAGCGTGTCGGCCTCGAAGTCGTTGAGTTCGCGCACGCGGTCCATGACATGGGCCTTCGTCGGAAAGCTGCCGGCCTCGAACTCCATCGTCATCAGCGCGTAGCGTTCGTGCGGCGGCATCTGGATGAGGATGTTGTAGAGGTCGAGCGAATGCTCGACGGTCATGAGATCGACGCCGAGTTTGGGCAACTGGCGGAAGCCGAACTGGCTGTGGCGTGACTCGTCCCATAGGTGGCGGGCGAGATCGAAGTGCAGGTCAAACGGCGCCGTCGGCGTGTCGTAAAACACGGTGGCGAGGTAGTCGATCGCGTCCATTTCCATCATCAGCCAGACGTAAACCATCAGACGAATGACGCGGGCGTCGGTCTTCGGATCGGTCAGCCACGGGCGCACGATCGGATCCTCGGTCGGATCGAAACCGAAAACGCTGGAGCAAATCGGATATTTGCCGCGGTTGCAGGTGGCAGGATGTTTGAAAGGCGATTGCTCATGCTGCCAGACGAAGCTGGCGGCCAGGGGCAGACGGGTTTCGTTGCCGAGCCAACCGCCCAGGTCGTCCAGCGCCTGAGTCAAGTGGGTCTGCCACACGCGAGCATCGACGCCTTTCAAGAAGGGTTCGATTTCGTGCAGGTGGCGTTCTTCATCGAGGATGAATTCCTCGACCAGTTTCTTCGAAGGCCAGTCGGCGAGCGGATCGGTGACCTTGAGATAGTGTTTGTAAGCCGCGAGCAGCGCGGGCTTCAGCACGCCGTAGAAGCCGGCGGTGATGACGAGCGGATCGTCCGTGCTCGTGCCGACGGCTTCCTCGAAAATTTTGCGGATTTCCGGGCGCACGTTGTCGTTCGAACCAAAGGTGGTCAGTTCGCGACCGCGCTCGCGGATGAACCGGCCGTGACCAGCGGATTCCCACGCGTGGGTGCAGATGAGATACTTCAACTCCGGTTCGCCGACGCGATAAACCAGCGTGGTGACGGTGCGGAGAAATTCGCGCTCAACCTCGAACAGCAGGCGGAGCAGGCGCGTCATTTCGTTGACCGCAGCCATGCGGCCGGCGGCGGGGCGGGGAGAAGTGGTGGTCGTGGACATGGGGAGTAATTTTGGGATTAGCAGATGAGGCCGCGCTTGCCGTTGGGGCCGTGCGCGGGCGGATTGATGCCGACCCAGCGCTCGTCGATCGGTTCGGAGGCGCGTTGATAACGGCTGTCGCTCGAGATGCGCAGGCGGTTTTCCGTGCGATTATCGAGTGAGGCGTGCACGAGGAACATGCCGAAGGTCAGGAAGTCGCCGGCTTCAAATTCCGTGGTGAGCCAGCGGCCGCCGAACTTGTTGCGCACGGCGGGCGGGTTATGCGAGAGCGTGCCGGAGAAGGTCCATTTGCCGTCCTTCACCTTCGCGACGTCGGCGTTCTTGTTTTCGCAGTAGCTGTCCACGTCGCGGTAAACGTAGTTCTGCAGCAGGTCCATGCGCTTGTGCGAACCCTCAAGGACCATGAGGCCGCCGAGTTCGAACGAGATGTCGCCGTAGGGCATCCAGCAAGTCATGTGCTTGTGCGTGCCGCGGCCCATGTAGGGCAGGTCGCAATGCGGATTGGTGCCCTTGCCGGGACCGATCGCGCGGAGCCAAGTGTAATCGTAGTGCCGGATGTTCTCGCCGAAAAACTTGGTGTAGAAATCCGTGAGGCGGCCCGAGTAGAGCAGGTTCTGCACGGGTTCGCAGCCGTTGGTGATCTCGGGCTTGAAAATGTAACCAGCATCGGGCTTGGCCACGGCGTCCATCGCGGGGTAAGCCGGATCGAGCACGCCGGCTGCGGCCAAGCGTTCAGTGATGGCGGCGCGAGCTTCGAGCACGCGATCGCGCTCGAGATAACCCTTCATGTAAAGGTAGCCGTCCTCGGCGAAGCGGCGGCGCAGTTCGACCATGTCGTCGGCGGCGTCCGAAGAGTCGCGCAGCAGGCCGAACTTGTCTTCGCTCATATCGAGCTCGTGACCATAGGAAACAATTTGGGGGAGCGTAGCGGTGCTCATGATTTGAAAGGGGCTGCAGGTAACAATGAAGGAGAGACGACGCGTCTCGTGTGATTTAGGACAAAATATACACAGTTTCGGCCGAGGTTAAATGGTTGAAATGTGAATTCGTATGTAGTTTTTGGGAATCGCTCATGTCGTCCGACGTCACCGATACCTTTCAGAGCCAAGCTTGGCTGGAAAGTCCGATTCGCCTAAAAGGAGACGAATTGCAACTGGCTGGTGCGCTGAGAGATGTGCATGGATTGGATCCTAAATCGATGCGTGTTTTGGGAAGTTACTCCTTCATCTACATGGTGAAGGTTGATGGGTATTACGCCGATGCGAATGGCGTGAATTGTGACATCAAAAGCGGGGATTTGGTGCTGATTTTCCCCGAACTTGCCCATGCCTACGGACCCAAACCCGGCACTTCATGGGATCAACTTTATTGGGTGTTTAACGGTCCGCAGTTCGATTTCATGCACGCGAGCGGCCTGCTTTCGCCGGAGCGTCCGGTCTGGCACGTCGAACCGGTGGATTATTGGCACCGGCGTTTTCACGAAGTGCTCGCCGGCGACAACTGGCACGGCGAAGTCGCCGCGCGCCGCATCATGGGAAATTTTCTGCACCTCGTTTACGATCTGGCCGCGGCGGATGCCGAGGGCGCGGCGCGCACCGCGCGCGATCGTTGGTTGGAGGAAGCGCAGCGCCTGCTCGCCAACCGCAGCGAACAAGGCTGGTTGTCGCCCGAGCAAGTCGCCCGCCGCGTCGGCCTCAACTACGACAATTTCCGCAAGCAATTCGCGCTCAAAACCGGCACGTCGCCCGGCCAGTTTCAAAAGCGTCGCAAGATCGATCGCGCTTGCGCTGCGATTTACCAAGGCAGCCACGGTTTTAAGGAACTCGTGGAGGAACTCGATTTCTGCGACGCGTTTCACTTCTCGAAAACGTTCAAGCAGGTCATGGGCATGACGCCGTCGGAGTTTCGCAAAAAGGCGCACGCATGACTGCTTCCGATTCAACTTTCGCGACGGCGAAAACGGAAAACTCCATGCCTTGGTTGTGGATCGCGCTCGCGGCTTTGTGGCTGCCGGTTTGCTGGCGGCTCCATTTCGTGTGGTCGTCCGGCGAGGACCAAGCCTTCGGCTGGGCCGTGCCGGCGCTGGCGGTTTATCTCGCGATGGAACGTTGGCGCACGCGACCGCCGGCTGTTGCGCCGAGCGGTGCCGCCGCGATTACGGCGTGGCTGGCGATTGGGATCGGCGCGGTGGCATTGGTCGCGGCGATGCCGGTGTGGGAGGCGAGTTTGTTCTGGCCGCGTTTGCAGTGGTGGAGTGCGGGCTTCGCGGGATGGGCCACGCTCGGATTCCTCGCGCTGGCCGGTGGTTGGCGCAGTGCGCGGCATTTCGTATTTCCGATTTTCTTTTTCACTACGGCGCTCTCGTGGCCGACGATCGTGCATCTGGGCGTCGTATCCGGACTTGGCGGCGTGAATGCGTGGCTCGCGGCCGAGTTTGCCTCGGCCTGCGGACGGCCCGCGCTGGCGACCGGTAACATCATCGAAGTCGGCACTGGTTTTGTCGGTGTGGATGAAGCGTGCAGCGGATTGCGCTCGTTGCAGGCGGTGTGGATGGTGGGCTGGCTGTTCGGTGAGGTGTTCGTGCTGCGTTGGTCGCGGCGCGTGTTGCTCGTGATTCTCGCGCTGCTCACGGCGTTTGTGGGCAACGTGATTCGCACGGTTTTTCTCACGTGGCAGGCCGCTTCGTCTGGCGCTGCGGCGGCGGATGAATGGCACGACTCGGCGGGTATCACGATTTTGCTCGGCACGCTGGTTGTGGTGGCGGTGCTCGGTTGGTGGTTCGCGCGCGGTCGTGCGCCTGCGCAGCCTGTCGCCGCAACCAACTCGCCGTGGCGTTGGCCGCGTCACGCTGCGGTGGTGCTGCTCGGTTTAAGTGTTGTTGGCAGCATCGGCACCGAGGCGTGGTATCGCTGGCACGAACGCGCGGCCGACACCGGTGTGATGTTGTGGCGATTGGAGGCCGAGGGATTGCCGTGGCGACCGGTTGAAGTGCCGGAACGCGCGCTAACGATGCTCGGCCAACCTCAGAACGAAGGCTTCGCGTGGGAAGGCGGCGGTCGCATGCGCGCGCTGGCTTACGTATTTCGCTGGGATCGCGATGTGGTGCGCGCCGGCGTGGCGGAGATGCACAATCCGACCATCTGTCTGCCGGGAATGGGCGCGGTGCTCGATGCCGAATTGGAAACCGAGCGTTTGTTCATCGAAGGCCGCGATCTCGCATTTAACGTTTACCGCTTTAACACCATGCACGGCGTGCAGTATGTTTTCTTCGGCCTGTGGGACGGCAATATCGGCGGCATGCGCTCGGCGGTGTCGGGCTCCGACGCGTCGCTCGCGGGTTTTCGCTATCAACTTGCGCGTGAAGGCCGGCGGCGGGCGGAACTCGCGCACATCACCTTTGTCACCGCAGGCGTGTCTGACGAAGACGTGGCACGCGAATGGCTGCGGTTGTGGGCTCCGCGATTGCTCAAGCCGGTGCGTTGAGCAGCGTCAGGCGTCACTTTAATCATGTCGGAAAACGTCAATAATTTTGGGGATCGTTTGCAGGAACGTTGGTCCCTCCTCACTGAAACACAGCGCGACCACATCAAGCTGGTTGTGGTGTTGCTGGTGCTCGCCGCGCTGGGCTACGTTGGCTATTTGTTTTTGCGCGAGCCGCTGCGCGAGTGGCGCGGCCGTAAGGCGCTCGCGCAAGCCGAGGAATATTTGGAACAGGGTGAGTATCGCGACGCGCTCCTCGCGTTGAAACGTGCGACGATCCTGACGCCGAAAGATCCCGCCACGTGGCGCGTCGTCGCCGGGCATCTTGATCGACTGGGCCTGGCCGAAGCCGTGGTGGCGCACGAAAATCTCGCGCAACTTAATCCCGGTGATCCGGCGCAACAACTCGTGCTCGCGCGCCAAGCGCTGCGTTTTGACAATCCGCGCGTCGCCGCCGAGGCGATGGCGCGCCTGCCGGCGAATTACACGGAAGGCGCGGAATATCACCGTCTCGCAGCCGCACTCGCGTTGGCTACGGGTCAAGATGAACTTTACGTCGAAGAATTGCGCGCACTGCTGGCCATCGAGCCGCGCGATCCATTGGCGCGTTTCAATCTCGCGGTGGTGAATCTGCGCCGCGACGATCCGGCAAAGGACGAAGCAGCACGGCAGGAGTTGCACGCGCTTTTGCTCGAGCCCGAAGTGCGGCTGCGCGCGGCGGTGGAATTGCTCAAGGATGCAGCCCTGCAACGCGACGCTGCAGTAGCGGAAAAGGTCGGCCGTGCGATCGAAGCGGCGTTCCCGACGCCAGAGACAATCGCAGCGCTGCCCGCAGGCTGGCCGCGTTTGCGTGGAAAATTGCAGGCCGCCGCGACCACGCCCGGCGAAGTCGTTTTGTTGGCGGGATGGCTGGGGTCGATTGGCCAGGCGACGGAAGCGCTCGCGTGGGTGGGGCGTTTGCCGGCGACGTTGCAAAAAGATTCTGCGGTGGCGGATACGGCGGTGACGCTCAGCGCGCAGAGCGGAAATCTGCCGCAACTCACCAATTGGCTCGAAGCCGGGGGTTGGGGCGCGGTGCCGCCGCGCGTGATCGATCTCGCCGTGCGCATGCGGCTCGAAAGCTCGCGTGAAGCGTGGTTGCAGGCGCTCTTGCAGGCGAAGGACTCCGCGCCGGGATTGCGCGCCCTCGCGCGACTCGCACTGATTTGGAACAACCCCGCGGGCGCGACCGAGGCGCTCGAAGGATTGTTGCGCGTGCAACCGCGCGACGAATGGACGCGCCTCCAATTGGAAGAGGTGTATCTCGCGCAGGAGCGCACGGGCAAGTTGTGGGAGCTTTACGACAGCTGGCGCGATTTCGCCGCCGAACGCGTGCGCGTGACGGCGCGTTGGTGGATGCTTTCGGCGGTGCTCAATCGCCTGCCCGCCACAGCCTCCGATGACGTCGCATTCTTTGCCGAGCAAAACGAATCCAGCGCCTTGGCGGCTGCCGCCGAGGCTGCGGTGTGGTGGCGGCAGGAGCATTTTGCCGAGGCGTGGGCGGAGTTGCGCGATTTGCCACCGGAGCAAAAGGAAACCCCGGCCGTGACTTACTGGTTCGCGCTTACGAGCGCGGCCGCCGGCGATCCACAAGCAACTCATTGGATTCAAGCCGCGAAATCGCACGCGTGGCTGCCGGAGGAACGATCCTTGCTAGATAATGCCAGCCAAAGTCGGCCTTGAGCCCGATTTATTGGAACCCAAGTCAGCAAAAGCCGGTATTGGAGCGCTCCATGCACCTTTTGATAGGCCCATTTATACGAAATAATACCCAGTCCATTTGGGTTTACATCCAAGCTGGATTTCGTCCCTTTTGCTGTCCCATGAAGTTTTCCCGCCTGCTTTTCCGTAGTCTAGCCATCGCCGCTTTGGGCGTTTTGGCCGCGGTGGGCGTGCGCGCTCAGGCCGGTGCGCAAGCCGTGATCGGCTTCGACAGCATGGTGCGGAATTACAATCTCATCACTTTCGGTAACGCCACGTTTTCGCAATACGGCGACACCGAGGGCGGCCTCGCCATCGGCGGTAATCTGACGCTCAGCACCAATGGCGCGATTGCGAACCAGCCGAACAAGTTTGGTCTCACTTCCGACCCGACGCTCTACGTCGCGGGCCAATTCATTTCCAACAGTTACACCGATATCAAAGGTTACGCGTCCATGCCCAATGCCACCGGCTGGACGTGGAATGAAAACGACAAGCGCCTCACCAAAGGCGGCGGCACCTTGAGCGTTTCCAACGGCAACCCTCGCACGAACCCGCTCACCAATTCCGAGCCCGCCAACTGGAACTGGACCGCGATGAAGGCCAGCGCCATTGCGATTTCCCAAACGCTCGCGTCCATGAGCCCGACCGGCACGATCAATGTATCGGGCGGCAACTTGGTGTTTTCCGCCAACGGCGCTTCCGCTGGCGACGTGGTCGCGTTCTACCTCGATGCCAACCTGCTCTCCGGGATGAGCTACAATGGCATGTCATTTTCCAATGTCTCCGTGTCGATCCCGACCGATGTCACTTATGTGATCAACGTCGCCAACGCCAACGGCCAGACGCTGTTCGGCACGAAGGACAACGGCGCCAACATCAGCGGCGGCGGTTACGAGCGCCTGCTCTGGAACATCCTGCCCAGCACGGATGGCAACGGCAACCCCGTGCAAACCTCCGTCACGATCGGCAGCCGCGAATTCCAAGGCAGCATTCTCGCTCCGCTGGTTGACCTGAGCAATTCCGACCGCGTCGTAATCAACGGCCAGATCATCGCCGGCAGCTACACGCACACCGGAAACGAACTGCACTACAAAGGCTTCGACGCTTCGGGCGTGACCTTCTCCGCCGTGCCCGAGCCCTCGACCTACGGCCTCGCGGCCCTCGGTCTCTGCGCCGCCGCCATCGCGTGGCAGCGCTATCGCCGCCGCCAAGGAACTCGCCGCCCAAGGCGCGAACCTCGCCTTGGTGGACTACAACGCCGACAGCCTGGCCACCGCGCAGAAGGAACTCGCCCGCGAGTTCCCCGGCGTAAACATGATCGTGCTGACGGCCGACGTCTCGGACGAGTCCGCGGTGAAAAGCTATGTCGAGGAAACCGTCCGCGCATTCGGCCGGATTGACGGGCTCTACAACAATGCCGGCATCGAGGGCCGTCAGGCGGGCATCACCGAGTATGACCTCAGCGTCTTCAAGAAGGTTATCGAGATCAACCTGATGGGCGTTTACTACGGCCTGCGTCATGTGCTGCCGGTGATGCAAAAGCAGGGCTACGGACGCATCGTGAATGTCGCCTCCGTCGGCGGTATTCGCGGCGTGCTGAACCAGATGCCCTATGTCGCCAGCAAGCACGCAGTCACCGGCATGACGAAGAATGCCGCGCTCGAGTTCGGGCGCTACGGCATCCTGACCAATGCCATCGCGCCCGGCGCGATCCTTACGCCCATGGTGGCCGAGGCCTTCAAGCAAGTTAATCCGCAGGATCCGAAAGCGGCGGAAACGGAATATGCGCAGCGCAATCCCACGCGGAGGCTCGGCCAGCCGGCTGAAGTCGCCAAGGTCGTCGCCTTTCTGCTCAGCCGCGAAAACGGATATGTGAGCGGTCAAACCATCGCCATCGACGGCGGCGAGTCTAATATCTACGGAAGCGCCTAGTGTCCTGAGAGATTAATCCGTGAGCAAATGGTTTGGACCTTGCCGAGGATAAGATCAGCGGATGCGGTCCAGACAAAGGGAGTCGGATTTTTGT
>Ga0207868_1001641_pt1 | contig 15181 bp, 11 predicted proteins | sample Passage237B_FD_187370 | JGI IMG/M metagenome (GOLD analysis project Ga0207868, IMG submission 187370) | Cellulose adapted compost microbial communities from Newby Island Compost Facility, Milpitas, CA, USA - Passage2 37B (SPAdes) (version 3) ... | reverse complement strand
CGTGGAGCTCATGCTGCGCGACGGGCTCGTCGACGAAGTGCGCCGCCTGCGCGACGAAGGCCTTGAGGAAAACCCCAGCGCGGCCTCGGCCATCGGCTACCGCGAGACGCTCGCGATGCTCCGCGGCGACCTGCCTCAGTCCGAACTGGCCGGCGCCATCGCCACCAACACCTGGGGTCTCGTGCGCAAACAGCGAACCTGGTTCCGCACTCAGCTCCCCGCCGACAAAATCCGTGTCCTGCCCGCGAAAGACGTCACGGCGGAAACGCTGTTTGGTGATTGGTGAACTTAATCCGGGGCTTCCCCACGGAATACACGGAAAAGGATCCGGCAGGGCAGGGCGCGATCGCCGGGCGCGCCGCCCCGCCAAATCACCCATTACTTCGCCGCAGGCGGCCTCGCCGACGGACGAGGACGACTCCCGCGCCAATCAGCGCGGGCAGAATGGCGGCGGACGGCTCGGGGATCGCCGTGACCGAGACCGTCGTGTCGTCGAATTGCAGATAGCTGATGTCGTAGAGCGACACCGTCCGGTCACCGAAGAGCAGCTCGATGAATGAGCCGCCCGCGGCGTAGGTCTTGAGCGACCAGTCGGAGAAAAGGCCGTCCAGCCGCACCGTGTCCACGCCGCCTCCGCCGTAGATCAGGCTGTCGTCGTCCTCGCGGATGAGCAGCAGGTCGTCGGTTTGGCCGCCCCAGATCGGCATGCCCGCCACCTGCGTGGCTAGGTTGATCCCTTCGGCGCCCCAGCCGATCTGGTGGTAGGTGTTGTCCGCACTGTCGCGGAAAACGAGGTAGTGATACAGCCCCGTCGAGGACGTGGCGGGGTTGAGGATGAGATCCTCCTCGAGCTGGATCACCTGCTTCGTCCAGCCCTCGGGCAACACCGCCGCGTCGAAGGCCGCGCCCACCTGCGACTGATCGAGCTGCCCGGAGGCGTGCATGATGTAGGTGTTCCCCCATTGATCGGTGACGAGGTAGCGATCCAGCAACGCGCCGGAGGCCTCCCCGCCTTCGCGCGCCCAGAACTTCATGTTCTGCGCCTTGTAGTTGGCGGTCACCTTCACCACGCCGGGATCGGGCGTCGTCACCAGGTTGCCCGCGTAATACGCGTTGATCGCCGCCTGTCCGTCGTAGTCGGCGCTGTTGTAGGGCCACATCGCGTTGATCGCGGACGACATCGCGGCCCAGGTGTAGCCGTCGCCGGTTTGGATGTAGGAAGTCTGGCCGGGCGAGCCGGGCGAGCCGAGGAACTCCGATTCGTTAAACTGCAGGTTGCGCGTCGTGTTCTTCAGGTAACCGGCGGGCGGCGTGTAGCCGGGCCAATCCTCGTCGCTGATCTCGTGGCCGGGATTGTTCGGATCTTCGGCGCTCTTGTAGGTCGCCAGGGGGAGCGAGGGATCGCTCATCACGGTCGAGATGTTCACGATCTCCTTGGCTTCCTCGAGGACGTTCCAATCGGCCCGCGCGACGTTCGGCTGCAGGGCCGCCGTCATCGCCGCCGCGGCCACGATGAACCGGGAAAAGGATAGGGGACGCAGGTCTTCGGGGAGCGTATGGCTTTTCATGAGTGTCTTCTGTTTCGCTGGACGGGACGGTTGCCTGAACGCGGCGGCATCACCTCGGCGCCACCCAGAAAGGGCAACTCATCTGCTTCTCGTGCGGACCAATGCGCCGTTTGTCAATAAACTGGCAATAGGCCGCGGTGTGGAGGTTTCCCCACGAAACACACGAAATGACACGAAAGCATGAGCACAGATGAAGACGGGGTCACCCTGTGCCTTTCCTCTGCGTCCATCTGACACATGTGTGGTCCGATTATTTCGGCCCTGGGCACGCCGCCGAGAAAACTCACTGACTCCACTCGTCGGCCAGGGTCTCGGCCTGTTGGAGGACGAGGGCGACCGCCTCCTCCTGACCTTCGGGCGGGTATTTGTATTTCTTGAGGAGCCGTTTGATGAGGATGCGCATCTTGGCCCGCACGCTGTCGCGCACCTGCCAATCCACCGTCGTGCTCTTGCGGAGTTGTTCGGTGAGTTCGACGGCGAGCTGTTTGAGCGTGGCGTCGCCCATTGCACGCAGGACTTCGGGCCGCTCGGCCAGGGCATCGTAGAACGCCACCTCGGCCGGGCTCAGGCCCAGCTCTTCGTTGCGCGCGAGGGCGTCCTTAAAGTCGCCCGCCATCTTGAGCAGCTCCTCGATCACCTGTGCGGTTTCGATGGCGCGGTTGTGATACTTGCGCAGCGCGTCCATCAGGCGTTCGGCGAATTTTTTGTGTAGCACCACGTTGGTGCGGGTGCGGGCCTTGATCTCGTCGCGTAGGAGTTTTTCCAACAGCTCCACCGCGAGGTTCTTTTGCGGCATGGCGCGCACCTCTTCCAAAAACTCCTTTGAGAGCAGGCCGATGTTGGGCTTCTGCAGGCCGGCCAGCGCGAAGACATCGAGCACGCCTTCGGAGACGACCGCGTTGTCGAGGATTTGGCGCAGCGCGGAGTGTTTCTGCGCCTCGGTGAGTTTCCGGTCCACCGTGGTGTGCTTCACGATGACGGCCTTTACCGCGCTGAAAAACGCGATCTCGGTGCGCACGGCTTCGGCTTCGTCGAGCGTTCCACAGAGGGCAAAGGCGCGGGTGATGCGGGTGACCAGATCGAGAAAACGCTTTTTGCCGTCGGGCAGTTTTTTCTGGTCGAGCACCCAGTTGGCCGCGGGCACGAGCAGCGCGGTGGGCTGGGTTTGGTAGCCCGAATAATCGAAGCCATGAAACAGCCCGCGCAGAGCGTCGAGATCGGCGAGCAGTTTGGGCAAGGCCTCCTCGGCGGTGCGGGTGGGCTGACCGCGACCGTGGGAGTCGGCGTAGGTCTTCATCGCCGCCTTCAGGTCGTTGGCGATGCCGATGTAGTCCACCACGAGGCCGCCGGGCTTGTCCTTAAAAACGCGGTTCACGCGGGCGATGGCCTGCATGAGGTTGTGGCCCTTCATCGGCTTATCGACATACATCGTGTGGCAGCACGGCGCGTCGAAGCCGGTCAGCCACATGTCGCGCACGATCACGAGGCGCAGCGGGTCGGCGGGATTTTTGAAGCGTTTTTCGAGGCGCTTCTTCTCGCGCTTGGTCGTGACGTGCGGCTGGAGCGCCTGGTCGTCGGACGCGCTGCCGGTCATCACGACTTTGATCCCGCCCTTCTCGATGTCGGTGTCGTGCCAATCGGGGCGGAGCGCGACGATGGCGGCGTAGAGGCGAGCGCAGATGTCGCGGCTCATGCCGACGATCATCGCCTTGCCGGGCATGACGGCGTTGCGCTTCTCGAAATGCGCCACGAGGTCGGCGGCGATCGCCTCGATGCGCTCCTTCGCGCCGACGAGTTTTTCGAGCGTGGACCAGATGCCCTTGGTCTTCTCGCGCACGACCTCGTCGTCCTCGCCGACGATCTCCTCGACCTCGGCGCTGAGCTTTTCGATCTCGGCCTTGTTGACGTCGAGCTTGGCCAGACGGCTTTCGTAGCGGATCTCGACCGTAGCGCCGTCGTCCACCGCGTCCTGGATGTCGTAGATGCTGATGTAGTCGCCGAAAACCGCGCGCGTGTCCTTGTCGTCGCTCTCGATCGGCGTGCCGGTGAAGCCGATGAACGAGGCCTCGGGCAAGGCGTCGCGGAGATGCTTGGCGAAGCCGTAGCTGTATTTGCCGGTCTGCGTGTTCAGCCGCGCCTTGAGCCCGTATTGCGAGCGGTGCGCCTCGTCGGAAATAACGACAACATTGCTGCGCGTGCAGAGGGCGGGGTGCTTCGTTTCGCCGTCATCGAGCGCGAACTTTTGAATGGTGGTGAAAATGATTCCGCCCGCCTGGCGCGAGGCGAGTTTGGCGCGGAGCTCTTCGCGGCTCTCGGCCTGCTCGGGTGTCTGACGCAGGAGTTCCTGGGCGGCGCAAAAGGTTTCGTAGAGCTGCCCGTCGAGGTCGTTGCGGTCGGTGACCACGACGATCGTCGGGTTCTTCATCTCCGGCTGCTGGATGAGTTTTCCGGCGTAGCAAACCATCGAGATACTCTTGCCCGAGCCCTGCGTGTGCCAGACGACGCCGGCCTTGCGCGAACCGGGCACGACCTCCTTGCCGTAGGAGGCGCGTGGTTCCTCGAGCGAATCGGATGACGCGGTGTCCTGCGCCGCGATGATCGTCACGCGCACGGCCTCGCGCACAGCGTGGAACTGGTGGTAGCCGGCGATCTTTTTGATGATCCGGTCGCCGTCCTGCTCGAAGAGGATGAAGTGCTTGAGGTAGTCGAGGAACAGCTCGCGGTCGAAGAAACCGCGCACGATTTTCTCGGCCTCGAATTCGAGCTGCGGCTTGTCGTCCTCGTGCTTGATCGTGCGCCAGGGGAGGAACCGTTCCTGATCGGCGGTGAGCGAGCCGACGCGTGCGGTGATGCCATCGCTCACCACCAGCGCGGCGTTGTAGTTAAATAGATCGGGGATCTCTTCCTTGTAGGTCTGGAGCTGTTGATAGGCTTTCCAGACGTCGGCGGCTTCGTCGGCGAGGTTCTTCAGCTCGATGATCGCGAGCGGTAGTCCGTTGATGAAGACGACCAGATCGGGCCGGCGCGTCTTGTTCGGTCCCTTGATCGCGAACTGATTGACGACGAGAAACTCGTTGGACCCGAGGCCGAGCGGGGAAAAGTCCACCAGCCGCAGATCCTCGTGCTTCACGCCGTCGCCCTCGCGCCAACTCACCTTGATGCCGCCGAGGAGCAGACGGTGAAAGTCGCGGTTGCGCTGCTCGGCGACGGGGTGGTCGAGCTTCAGCACCCGCTGCACCGCTTCATCGATCACCGCCGCCGGCACGCCGGGATTGAGCCGCGCCAGCGAACGCGTGAGCCGCGCGACCAACACCACCTCGCGATAGTTCGCCCGTTCCGGTGCCGCGCCATCATGCGCGATGTCGGGACCGAAGACCGTTTCCCAACCGCCGTCGCGGAACCAGCCGAGGCACTGTTGTTCGAGTTGGTCTTCGGTGATCATGGCAGATAGTTAGCTCACAAAGCTGGGGGCGGGGGAGAATAGATGTCTTTACTTTTATTCAGATCAGGTCGATAGGTTCCGCAGTCTCATTCACCATGTGTGAAAGGAGCTTCTGAGGCCGCCTAAACAGCGGCCTCTGCTTTTTTAGCCGGTCCACGCTTTCCATTCCTTCTCGAATTTGAGCTTCTGGCCGGGGCGAACGCAGTAGGTGGTGATAAGAAAACAGCAGTCCGCTCGCGGCTCGAGAATCACGGCGTAGTCGTGCTGATAAAGCCAGAGCACCACGCGGGTCTTGGTGCCGCGACTCGTGGCGCGATCGTGCTTCCACCAACGAACGACCGACGGATCGTCGGCATGGTCGATTACCGGGGCGATCCACGGGATGCGAGCGCAGCGGTCGAAATCTGGCGTGCGCGCTTCTTCGATTTTGCCCTCGGACATGAGGTGCCAGAAGGAAGCATGTTTGCCTTCGTAAGGAGTATGGTAGCGGCATTTGATCGGCAGGCCCTGAAACGTCAGCCCGCCCTCGGCGACCTCCTCGCGAAAGATGCGGTAAATGTAATCGAGATACGCCGGCCACTTCTCCGCGGAGTCGGCGCCGGGCATGTCTTCCAGCCTGACGAGATCGGGCAGATTCATTGGCCGATGTCCCCCGCGTTCGCCTCCCACACGAAGATGTCAAATTTCGGCCGTCCTGGAGCGGTGGAGTATTTGAGCGTGAGACCGCTCGCGGCGCGGACGGCCTCGACCACCGCCATTTTCCCCGCGTTCGACGACAACCCCCGATGCACATAGCCGAGCGCACCGATGAGCAAGTCCGCCAATTGAAGACAGGCGATCTCGTCGGAATGCACCAGCTGCATGGGCTGGAGTTTTTTGGCCTCGGGGTCGTTCAGGTGCTTGCAGAGGTAGTCGTGCAGACGGCGCACCTTGAGCCCGCCCTTCGTGTCCTTGATGTCGAGGAAAGCCCGGAACACGCCCTCCTGGCGCAGCATCGGCCGCAGCAGGAGATAATACATCTTGTAATACCATTCGTCGTGGGACTGGCCGAAGTCGGCGTGACGGAGCGCTTCCTTGTTGGGCACGACTAGGCCACGGAAGCTCAGTTTGGGGTCGGCAAAAACCAGCTCGACCACCCCCCGGTAAAACGCCGCTTTGGCCGGCGAAACCTTGGTCCACTTGAGCTCGAAATTGTCGGACAGCCCGTGGGCGCGTTTGAGCGCGCGCAACTCGAGGGACACCGACCTGGCGTGATCGTGAGGGCAGGCCAATGCGCCCAGCACCATGACCGGCAGGTGGTCCTTCTCCAGATGGCAGCTTTCGTCGCAGTAGAGGTGGGTGACTTCAGGCATGGCAAAGCGATTTAGGCGGCGGTGGCTACGGACAATTCCAAGCTTGGTAGCCTGAGCGGCAGTGTATCGCGGGAAGCCGTTCCGAGCGGAGAAAAGTCCGCCAGCCGCAGATCCTCGTGCTTCACGCCGTCGCCCTCGCGCCAGCTCACCTTGATGCCGCCGAGGAGCAGACGGTGAAAGTCGCGGTTGCGCTGCTCGGCGACGGGGTGGTCGAGCTTGAGCACCCGCTGCACCGCCTCGTCGATCACCGCCGCCGGCACGCCGGGGTTGAGCCGCGCCAACGAACGCGTGAGCCGCCCGACCAACACCACCTCGCGATAATCCGCCCGTTCCGGCGCTGCGCCGTCGTGCGCGATGTCGGGACCGAAGACCGTTTCCCAACCGCCGTCACGAAACCAGCTGAGGCACTGTTGTTCGAGTTGGTCTTCGGTGATCGACATGCGGGGGATTCAGGGGAGCACGACGCCGGTTGGCGCATCCAAGACCACGACATCCAGCGTGGCACGCAGCGGGAGAAAAGCTTTCGCATCCGTGCTCAGCAATCGGGCACCGGCGACGTGTGCGGTGGCGGCTATCCAAATGTCGTTGTGGTCATGTTGAATCGGGAGGCCGCCCGCTTTCGCCTGAGTATGCAGCTCGGCGTAGGCCTCGTGGATGCGGCGGTCGCCGATTGGAATGACGGTCAAGCGCCGCTCAACGTCGGACCAACGGGCCAACCGGTCCGGCCCCCAGCCGCGCCCTTTGGCAAAGGCGAGCATTTCGCCGAGCGTGACCTCGCAGATCAGCGGTTTGAAGGGGCTGGCGGTGAGTTGGAACTGGCGTTCGATCTCCGCCGCCACGGGACTGCCGGCACGCGTCCAGTGCAGGACGATATTGGTATCGAGCAGATAGCCGCGCGCCGGATGATCCATGGCTCAACTGAATTCCTCCACCGCGGCGGCGAAGTCCTCGTCGCTCTCCTCCCCGGGCACCGCCCCGCGAATGGCCACGAAAGCCGACTTCTCCCCCGGGCGAAGCAGCGCCCGTTTGGCGTAGTCGGTGACCGGCACCGCCTTAGGGAGTTCGCGGAAAAACTCGTCCTGGACCCCGGCAGGCCGCAGCGCGTCGGCTTCGATGCGCAGCAGCGAACCGGACGGGCGAAAAACACCGAGCCCCTCGATGATCACGTCCTTGTTGAACAGATCCCGGTGAGCCTCGATCGGCTCGGCGCCGTTCCACAAGGCGGTGACGACGACACCCGCGCGAACGTGAATCTTGAGCACGCCCTGGCTGGCGCCCATGAGGTCGAGGCGACCCGCCACACGCACGCGGCGAGACGGCGGAGTCGAGCGCGCCAGCGCGCCGGCGTGCTGCAGAACGTCGTGATCGATGCGCGGGGCGTTCGCCGCGGAACCTTCGAGGCCAATGCGTTCGATGCCCCGGTTTAACAGACGATCATAGACGGCCAGATGTTTGAGCAGGGGCAGATCGAAGTGGGAACTGTCGGAGCGCTGCCCGGCGATGTCGTTCAATGCCGCGCCCAGCAGGTCGAACGCTGTGGCGTCAGCAGGGGGAGTGTCGTCCCAGAATTTCCCTTGTTCGAACAAGGAAGGCGCGGCGTCTTTGAAACGCGGCACGCGGAACGTGACGAAGGTCTGATCGTCTTTGTCACTGCGAACCCCCACGAAGCGGACCTCGGCGGCGGCCTTGAGCGCGTCGGGAATCCGGCCGACCGGGCGACTCGAATGCAGGAATCCCATCCGCACCGAGTCCTGTAGCGTGGACGGCAGATGAGTCAGCAAAGGCCCGATGAGCTCGGGGCGCGGATAGCGTCCGAGCCCGGAAGCAGCACTCAGGATAAAAGATCGATCGACGTAATTCAGGACAGAACCTCCGTGTTTATAAATTCATCCACGAACGACACTAGGCAACCGTGGAAAACGTGAGAAGACTGAACTGGTAGCGCTCTTCCGCAAGAAAGGACGCCGCTGCACCGCCTCGTCGATCACCGCCGCCGGCACGCCGGGATTGAGCCGCGCCAGTGACGGCGTGAGCCGCCCGACCAAGACCCCCTCGCGATAATTCGTCCGCTCCGGGGCCGCACCGTCAGGCGCGATGTCGGGACCGAAGACCGTTTCCCAGCCGCCATCGCGGAACCAGCCGAGGCAGAGTTGTTCGAGTTGGTCTTCGGTGATCATCGATCGTATACCTGCTAAACGGTGATTCCCATCTCTCTAAGAAAGCGTGACGGAACCTTAGCATATCCAAAGTATCTGCTTGAGTAGGTTAGTGTCAGAGCTTCCTCCGCTCGGGTAATCGCCACAAAACAGTTCCGACGTTCCTCCCTCATTTCAAAGCTGTCATCGCCCTTCTTCGTTGCTGCCCAACTCGGAAGCTGGTCTTCAACCAATCCGATCAGATAGACGCGCTTGAACTCCAAGCCCTTCGAACTGTGAATCGTCATGCAGCGAATAGCGTCCTTCGGCGCAGGCGCCTCTTTTGACCGGAGATCAAACTCCTGAAGCAGCGAGTGGAGACTTACTTCGCTCTTTCCATACTGCTGAATGATCTCCTGCTGGAGCATCTTCCAGACTTCCCGCTCCTCCTGATATTCATCGAACGCAGTGTCGACGGCAGTAGGATGGTTCTGAAGTGCATCAAGCCACGAGAAAGCAGCTTCGATGAATGCCCAGTGATTACTGTGCTCAAGCAGAGTCCTCTTAGTCTGTTCCAGAAATGACCGCGTAGGTGCTGAAATGGTTTCTTGGCCGAGCGCGGCTTCAAGCCAGCCTCGTAGGTAGTCGCCACTTTGGAATGAAGAAGCAGCTACCACATCCTCCACCCTGATGTTGTTTCCTTCGAGTGAGTAGAAAGCCTTGCACACCTTCCGAAGCTGCTCCCGATCCTGCCGTGCGTTCGCTAGTCGCAAGGCCGCGTGCAGCCAAGTGACGGGTGCACTGATAAACTGGCTCTTCCGCACTGCGATGTAGGCAGGGACGCGTTGCTGCGCGCACTCGGCAATCACTGCGTCCAACAGCTTCTTGCTCCGCCCGAGAACCACGCAGTGGCTACGTTCTTCGAGCGGCGTCTCCTTCATCTCCGAAACGATCCACGCGACTTCTTGGGCGAAATCGTCAAAATGAAAGACTCTCAAATGGGAGTCAGTCGTTGACACTTTATGCGCTTTCAGACGCTCCTTGCCCGCAGAGCGGTCAAGGTTGTGGATGATCAAGTTATTTGCCAACTCAATCACTGCTGGTGGGCATCGGTAGTTCTCAGGCAACTGCACAGTTCCCATTGAGAAGCGTTTCAGAAGATCTTGAAGCCGTTTAGGGTTTGCGCCGTTCCATTGGTAAATCAACTGGTCGTCATCAGCGACGACGAACAAGTTTGGCCTGTCCGCCGGAACGAGTGAGCAGAGGAGACGAAATTGGGTTTCATTTGTATCTTGGAATTCATCTACACACACGTAGCGATAGACGCGCTGAAACTGTTTCGCGATCGCTGGACGCTCTTCCAGCAGTTGAACCGCCATGCCGATGAGTGAAGCAAAATCCAAGTGGTTTCCCTTGATGAGTTCAGCACGGTAAGCATTGAACAGTTGGATCATAAATTCCTTGCGTTGATGCGCACCAAGCCGCTCGGCCAGTTCCTGTGGGTTTGCGCACTCGGCAAGCATCTTATCAATCACCGGCAATGCGTTGGCAGCTCCCGAGATTGTATCTGCGACGTCCTCACTGAGCATTTTCATCGCTTCAGTAGCTACCGCCTCCCGGTCAGCCTGCTCGACCAAGATCGTGAAGTCGGGCTTCAGTCCAATATGATGCCCGTGCTGTCGCAGAATCTCAGCTGCAAATGAGTGGAAAGTTGTCAGAAGCGCCCGGTCTCTACCCGCTTTTAACAACCCCTCAAGACGGGTTCTCATTTCCCCTGCAGCTTTGTTCGTGAAGGTGATGCCCAGTATTCGAAAACGTTCCCCAGCGGTGTCGTTCAGAAGGCGTGCGATGCGATAAGTTAATACACGGGTCTTTCCTGAGCCAGGACCGGCCAGCACGAGTAACGGACCCTCGTTCCATTGCACGGCTTCAAGCTGTTTCTCGTTAAGCGTTGTGAGGTCGATGCTCATAGTCGCGCGTTGTTCACAGCGGTTGTTATTGCGGTTTGAATCTTTGCTGGCAGACCCGGCGAACCAGCCTGCCGCGCAGCTTCCACGGCTGCGATTGCGAGGTGGGGCTTAGAGGTGGCATTGATTGCCCTCTTGATGGTTTGAGCAACCGGATCAGGTTGGGCTGGTGGTGCCACCCATTGGCAAGGCTGCCCACTGGCGCATTGCTTCGGATTCGGCGATTGCTGCTGAGGCGCATTTCCTGCCGCAGTAATGTAAATCTGAGAATATCCGTGAGCCCACATTGCATGCTCAATATCCTTCTCGGCCAAGACCGTGAGTCTCTGAGCTTCCGGTGTTGCGCCGCAGAGGCTGCGAGCGGTGGTTGCGTATCTCTGTCCGGCCGGATCTCCGTCCGCTAAGACGTGCCACTCTATACCAAGGTCCCTCGCGAGCTTGATCAGTGGAGCGAGACCGCACTGGGCGAATTCGACGCAACACACTCCCTCGAGTTCGAAATCGTAATCGAGAATGCGGGCCGCTTCGGGAAGAAACCAAAACTCGCTCTCCCCTTCCACAAGCAGCCACGATTTGGCGAAAAGGAGGTTCCCGCGCTTGGCACGAACATGATATGCGATTTTCCGCTCATCATCGGCTGTGAGCGTTCCGGGCTGGACTTGAAACACCTCAACCCGCCCAGCTTTGCGTGCTAGGCGGCGAATCGAACTAAGCGGGACAGCAGAAAGCAAATCGCCAGAATGGGTCGCGATAATTTTCTGGCCCCTGATGCCACTTAACACGTGCCACAGAGAGCGCACAGCCGACGGGTGAAGATGCGATTCAGGTTCCTCAAGAGCTAGGAGTGGTTCGGAATCTGGGTCGTATGCTTCCGCCAACCGTGCGTTGAGAAACGCTTCAAAAAGGAACAAGACTGAAAGGCTTTGGGTTCCCGCGCCATGCTGGGTGATCGGCAACTTCGCCCCGCTCTTTGCGGCGAGCTTCACTTGCGTTTTGCTAAGCATGTCGAAAATCCGTGCCGGAATCGCCTCCACGCTCACGAGGTCAGCCGCAGCCAAAGGAACCAAGCCGCCAGTCCTCGCGACCTGTGTTTTGACCTCGTTAAACGGCATATGTGAATCGAGGACGGATTGATTGATTGCCTCAATCTGCTCTTCCAATTCGACGCGGGTTGCGTCGTCGATCTGTGGATTCTTCGTAAACGGCCCCCAAAACGGGGAACGACTCTGAAAGTGTTGGCCAGCGTCCCTCACCGCCGCCAAGAAGAATGCAGGGTTCAACTGCTGAAGTTCGGCAACGATACGGGGATTCTTTGCAGTTGGGAGCTCGACGTCATTGAGGTCGAGGAATGACCATTCCAGTGTGAAGTCCTTGATCGCAGCGTCGTAGGCAGCAACGATGCGAAACCGGACCTCCTGCCTATTGTCAGCGCGTATTTGGACAGCTCTATCAAGCCCTTGAACGATTGCGTCGGGCCACTCATCCTCCACGGACTCGGTGAAAGTGAAATCTATTTGGATCGGAGGCGCTGAACTTGGTGCTGGGTTCTCATTTGTCAGATGATAATCGTATTCACCAAATGGCACTACCTTTCGGGACAAGTTACGGCTTAGACAAGTATGGACGGCTTCCAAGACACTAGTCTTGCCGGTGTTATTTTCGCCAATGAGCACAGTGCACCTCTCCAGAGGAATTGCGAGCTCGTCGATTCCTCGGAAGTTCTTGATGGAGATTTTAGTGAGCAGCATAACATTTGTTTCGCGTGTGTTACATGACTTCTCCGCTCAGCAGCTTCGGCAGCAGCGTGTCGCGCAGGGTGGCGAGGGTGCGGGATTGTTCGTCGTTTGCGGCGATTCGTCGCCATAGATCGCCTGTAATATCGAAATAGGCGGTAAGAACTTGATCTGTAGGCCAAATCAAATCGTAGCCTCTTAGCTTAGAGATGTTGAACATCGTCATCCCAGTGCTTCCGGTCTTCAGGCTCTCGATTTTTGCCTGCCCGAATGGGCTTGCTAAGGTCTGATATAGGTATGCACCGCCGGCTGGAGTCTTCGGTCTGCAAATCGACATATGTTGATCAACTGCGTATAACATTGATTGGCCCTTGTAGAGGTGCACACGACCGAGAGTTCCTTCGCCAAGGCAGTTGACCAAAACATCCCAGGTGGTGGCAAAGCGATCAGACGGCACTTCCAAATCGTGTGCTAGCTCCTTGAGTGAAGACCAATCGAGGTCACTCCCTCGATTCACGCGTTGGTTGATGATGAATCGACCGGAGCCCTCCTGATACTTAGGTGTTACGCCTCGTGTTACTACTGTGCAGACGTCCGAGATTGTTTTGACACTCCATCCCTTGGGAATCTCGCCGAGTTCGGAGGGTTGGAAGGAGTCGGGGAAGAGGTGGTCAAAGTGAGAAGTGGAAAGTGAAAAGTTAGAAAGGTCGTGGGATTCGATTTTTTCACTTCTCACTTTTCTATTTTCACTTTTCCTCCGCACGGGATCGAAATCCACGAACCAGCTCTGGAACAGCGCCCGCGCCATCGCCTCCAGCGTCGCGTTCATCCGCCGGTTCAACTCGATCTTGTCGTCCAGCGTCCCGAGGATTCGCGCGATGGCTTTTTGTTCGGGGAGGGGCGGAAACGGAAATCTGAGAGATTTGATAACGACGCCACTTAGATTCTGTTGTGCGGCTCCGGTAGCTAACCCGCGTATTTGAGCGCGAGAGTTGAGCAACTGATAATAAAGATATCTGAAGTCTGCTTTTTCCGGATCAACAATCACAGCGCAGCACGCCTGATTGCAGGTCATTGGCCGACGAAGGATGCCAAGTTGGCCAACCGTCGCTCCATACATGGCCATTAAGATTGTCTCTGCCGGCAGGACCTTCGCTGAGGACTCTGCAACAGCATCCTCAGTGATTTGCTCTTCTGTTTTATCTATCCAGCCATCGAGTAGCTCTTGGGTTTTAACCCATGGCCACACGCCATCTTGGTAAAACTCTGGCCTCTTTCGGCTCGGCGTGCCGCCGCTTGTTACCCGACGACACACGTCTGCTACCGACAGAACTTCCCAAGAGTCGGGAGCAAATTTGCAAACCTCAGCTTCCATATCCCAAGCCCTTCAGATTCGCTTTGATCGCCTGCTCCAGTTTTGCCGACTCGGCGAATTGGGCGTTTAGTTCGGCGACGAGTTTCTGCATTTTATCCTCGAAGGGTTCGCCTTCGTCTTCGGTTTCCTCGGCGCCGACGTAGCGGCCGGGAGTGAGCACGTAACCGTGGGCGGCGATTTCCTCGAGGGTGGCGGATTTGCAGAAGCCGGGGATGTCGGTGTAGGCGGACGAGTTGAGAGTTGAGTGCTGAGAGTTGAGAGACGAATCGTCGGCGGGCGCGTGGCGCCAGGAGCGGAAGGTGCCGGCGATTTTTTGGAGGTCTTCGGCGGTGAAGTCGCGGAGGACGCGGTCCTTCATGTAGCCGAGCTTGCGGGCGTCGATGAAGAGGACTTGGCCGCTGCGGTCACGGTGCGCGGTTACTTGGCCGTTGGCGTGGCGGATGACGCGGGCTTTTTTATTTTTGGTGAGGAACCAGACGCAGGCGGGGATCTGGGTGTTGGTGAAGAGCTGGCCGGGGAGGGCGAGCATGCACTCGACGAGGTCGGCCTCGACGAGGGCGCGGCGGATCTCGCCTTCGCCTTTGGTGTTGGACGACATGGAGCCGTTGGCGAGGAGCAGGGCCATGGAGCCGGTCGGCGCGAGGTGGTGGAGCATGTGCTGCACCCAGGCGAAGTTGGCGTTGCTCTTCGGGGGCGTGCCGTAAACCCAGCGCGGGTCGCCCTCGAGTTTTCCGTCCCACCATTCGCTGATGTTGAAGGGCGGGTTGGCCATCACGTAGTCGGCGCGGAGGTCGGGGTGCTGGTCGTTGAGGAAGGTGTCGGCGGGTTGTTTGCCGAAATTGAAGTCGATGCCGCGGATGGCCATGTTCATCGCGGCGAGGCGCCAGGTGGTGGGGTTGCTCTCCTGTCCGTAAACGGAGATCGCGCCGAGCTTGCCGCCGTGGGCCTCGATGAAGGACTCGCTCTGCACGAAGAAGCCGCCGGAGCCCATGGCGGGGTCGTAAACCTTGCCGGAGTAGGGCTCGAGCATCGCGACGATGACGGAGACGATGCTCTTGGGCGTGTAGTATTGCCCGCCCTTCTTGCCCTCGGCCAAGGCGAACTGGCCGAGGAAGTATTCGTAAACGTGGCCGAGGATGTCCTTGGCGTTGAGGCTGGCGTGGCGGAAGGGGATGGCGGAGATGACTTCGCTTATGAGGCCGACGAGCTTGGCGGGCTCGATCTGGAGCTGCATGTAGCGGTTTTTCTCGATGATGCCTTTGAGCCGGGGGTTTTCCTTTTCGATGGCTTCGAGGGCGTCGTCGATCAGGCGCGCGGCGGAGCGGAAGGTGTAGGTCTGGGGAGAACCGCCCGCGGCGGCGGCGGCGAGCGTGATGACGGTGTCGGGCGCGAGCGCGGCGTTTTCGCGGATGGTTTTCCAGCGGGCGAGGGGCGGGACCCAGAAGACGTTTTTCTCGGTGTAGTAGTCGCGGTCCTCGAGCTCGGCGGCGATGGCGGCGGCGTAGGCGGCGTCGGACTCGTAGTCGGCGCGGTCGAGGTGGTAGTCGCTCTGCGGATCGCGGAAGGCGGCCTCGAGCTCCTCGCGGCGGAGGTCGAAGGCGTCGGAGAC
>Ga0207868_1001640_pt1 | contig 15192 bp, 9 predicted proteins | sample Passage237B_FD_187370 | JGI IMG/M metagenome (GOLD analysis project Ga0207868, IMG submission 187370) | Cellulose adapted compost microbial communities from Newby Island Compost Facility, Milpitas, CA, USA - Passage2 37B (SPAdes) (version 3) ... | reverse complement strand
TGGAGCTGATGATCGTGCCGCCGCCGCTCATGGCCGATGCGCTGGCCGCGGAGCGGATCGACGGGTTCTGCGTCGGCGAGCCTTGGGGCAGCGTGGCGGTCGCGGCCGGGGCAGGGCGCATCGCGACGGTGAAGGCGAGGCTCTGGCCCCACAGCCCCGAAAAAGTGCTGGGCGTCACCGAGGCCTGGGCCGCAGCCCACCCCGAGGCGCTGGCAGCCCTGCTGCGCGGGCTGCACGGGGCTGCGATCTGGTGTGGCGATCCGGCCAACCATGCCGAGGCGGCGGCCCTGCTGGCGCGCCCCGACTATCTGGGCTTGCCGGCCGAACTGATCGCGCGGGGACTCTCCGGCAACCTCGCACAGGCGCCGGGGCGCGAGGTGCCGGTGGCCGATTTCTTCATCCCGCACGACCATGCCGCCAACCTGCCCGACCCGGCGGACGCGCTCTGGTATTACAGCCAGATGGTGCGGTGGGGCGATGTGCCGGCGGGCCCGGAACGCCTCGCCATCGCGGCGCGTGCCTACCGGCCGGAGCTCTACCAGGCAGTGGCCGGGGGCGAACGGCCGATAGGGCGCAGCGGTGGCTGGTTCGACGGCGTCCGCTTTGATGCGGAGGGGCTCGACGCCTACGCTGAAATGCTGCGCCAGCGCGACCTGCTCATTGCCTAGTCGAAAGGACGCTACCAGGCCGACGTTTATTGACCTGCTCCGCCTTTCGGGGCGTTGACATGTTAGTGCCGCCTGCGCGACGAAGGCAGGCGATGGTCACACTCAAGGAAATCGCGAACGTGGTCGGCGTGTCCACGGCGACGGTGAGCCGCGTGCTGAACTTCGACAGCACGCTCTCGATCACCGCAAAGAAGCGCCAGGCCATCATCGAGACGGCCGAAGCGCTCAACTATGCCACGCCGCGCAATCGCAATCGCGCCAACGCCCAGGGCCTCTCCAAGGTGGCGCTGGTGCATTTCCTGCGCCCCGAGCAGGAGCTGATCGACCCCTATTATGTCGGGCTGAGGCTCGGCATCGAGAGCCGCTGCCAGGCGCTCAAGATCGAGACGGTGAAGGTCTACCACACTGACTCCAAGCCCGATGCTGCCCTGCTGCAGAGTGCCTCGGGCGTCATCGCCATCGGCCATCATGAGGCGGACGACATCGCGTGGCTGAGCCGCCACGCGCGACACCTGGTCTTTGCCGATTTCGTGCCGCCGTCCGACGAGTTCGACAGCGTCTCCAGCAACCTCGTTACCGCCACCCACAAGCTGCTCAATGCGCTGAGGGAGCGGGGTTATCGTCGCATCGGCTTTGCCGGCTGGATGGAGGAGCGTTCCGACGACCCCTATTACGAGGTGCGCTGCCGCAGCTACATCCAGTGGATGCGGGAGAACATGGCGTTCGATCCGGAGATCTGCGTCACCGAACGCTCGGTGAACCGCCACACCGAGCAGGTCGGCTACCGGCTCGGCGTGCGACTGATGGAGGCGAACGAGCCGCCCGACGCCATCGTCACCGGTAACGACAACATCGCCGTCGGCCTCTATCGCGCCCTCGAGGAGAAGGGCTTCTCGATCCCCGGCGATGTCGCGGTGGCGAGCTTCAACGACATTTCGGCGGCGCAGTTCATGAGCCCGCCGCTCACCACCATCCGCCTTCCCTCCGAGGAGATCGGCGAGACGGCGGTGGAATTGCTGCTCGAGCGCGTCGCCGGCCGCGAGCTGGCCAAGCGTATCAATCTCAGCTCGCAGGTCGTGTGGCGCGGCTCCACGCGCGAGCTGCCGCAGGCGGTGCAGCCCGCCTGAGCCTCGCGTGGGCGCGGGTAAATATTTACTGAACGCTTGAATTGCGCTCCCGCCCCCTCTAGCAATGGAGCAAGGCCGCGGCCAACAAGCGGCCCGATCGAGGGGGCCCCATATGCGTTCGACTGTCAGCTTCAACACCGGCTGGGTGTTCGAGGACGGCTCTGCCGTCACCCTGCCGCACACCGCGGTGGAGCTGCCCTTCTCCTATTTCGACGAGCGCGCCTACCAGCGCGAATTCACCTACACCAAGCGCTTCACGGCCGATCCCGCCTGGGGTGACGACGAGGTATCGATCCTCTTCGAGGGCGCCATGGCGAATGCCCGTGTCTCGCTCAACGGCGAGGAGATCGCGGCGCACAAGGATGGCTATACCCCGTTCGAGGCTCGCCTCACCGGCCGCCTCCAGCCGGGCGAGAACGAGCTGACGATGGTAATCGACGGCTCCGAGAACCCCGAGATACCGCCCTTCGGCGGGCGCATTGACTACCTCACCTATGCCGGTATCTACCGCGACGTGTGGCTCAGGCGCACGGCGCCCATTTCCATCGGCAGCGTCAAGATCGAGACGCCGAACGCCCTAGAGGCGAAGAAGACCGTCACCGCCCGCGTCACCCTCGCCAACCCACAGCACCGCGCCCTGGCAGGCCAACTGACGGCCACCATCAAGGATGCCTCCGGCAACCCCATCGCCACAGCCACGCAGCCGTCCGCCGCCGAAGTGTCGTTCCGCTTCGAGGGGCTGGAGGGCATCCAGCTGTGGGACATTTCGGCCCCCACCCTCTACACGCTCACCCTCTCCCTGGGGGACTCGGACGTGCTGGACACCACGTTCGGTTTCCGCACGGCCGAGTTCACCCCGGAGGGGTTCCTGCTCAACGGCAAGCCGCTCAAGTTGCGCGGTCTCAACCGGCACCAGTCCTTTCCCTATGTGGGCTACGCGCTCGGCCGGGCGGCGCAGGAGCGCGACGCCGAAATCCTCAAGCACCAGCTGCACGTCAACATCGTGCGCACCTCGCACTACCCGCAATCGACCTGGTTCCTCGACCATTGCGACCGGCTCGGCCTCCTCGTCTTCGAGGAAATTCCGGGCTGGCAGCATATCGGCGGGGTGGGGTGGAAGGCCGAGGCGGTCGAGAACGTGCGCCGCATGATCACGCGCGACTGGAACCACCCCTCGATTGTCATCTGGGGCGTGCGCATCAACGAGAGCATGGACGACCACGACTTCTACGTCGAAACCAACCGCGTCGCGCATGAACTCGACACCACGCGGCAGACCGGCGGCGTGCGCTACATCACCGATTCCGAGCTGCTCGAAGACGTCTACACCATGAACGACTTCATCCTCGGCAACGAGGAGCTGGGCGGCAACCGGCCGCGCACGGCGCTTCGGCCGATCAGCGAGACGACCGGCCTCGAAAAGCCGGTCCCCTACATGATTACCGAGTTCGGCGGGCACATGTATCCGACCAAGAGCTACGATCAGGAGCAGCGGCAGGCCGAGCATGTCCGCCGACACCTCGAAGTGCTCAACGCCGCCTATGGCAATCCCGGCATCGCCGGCGCCATCGGCTGGTGCGCCTTCGACTACAACACGCACAAGGATTTCGGCTCGGGCGACCGCATCTGCCATCACGGCGTGATGGACATGTTCCGCGAACCCAAGTTCGCCGCCTATGCCTACGCCTCCCAGTGCGAGCCGGAGGAGGAGATCATCCTCCAGCCGGTGACCTTCTGGGCCCGCGGCGAGCGCAATATCGGCGGCGTGCTGCCGCTGATGATCCTCACCAATTGCGACGAGGTCGAGCTCCGCTACGGCGACCATGTGGTGAAGCGCGCCGGGCCGGATCGCGACAATTTCCCGCACCTGCCGCACGCGCCCGTGGTGTTCCAGCGCAGCGATTTCAGCGCCGAGGAACTGGGCCTGTGGGGCATGGAATGGCACGACGCCACCATCACCGGCTTCATCGGCGGCAGGGCCGTGAAGGTGGTAAACCATGTCGCCGATCCCGTCGCCACAACGCTCGAAGTGGTGCCCGACGCCACTGCCATCGGCGCCACCGACGCGGTCCGCGTCATGGTCCGCGCCCTCGACCAGGCCGGCCACAAGCTGCCCTTCTTCCCCGAGCCGGTGTCGATCCAGGTGTCGGGGGCGGGTAAGCGGCTGGGGCCGGAGACGGTGCCGCTACGGGCGGGCTCGACCGGCTTCTGGGTGCAGGCGACTGGCACGGGGCGGATCAACGTGACGGTTTCAAGTGACCGACTGGGGACGAAGTTGGTTTCGCTGGCGGCGAGTTAAAGGGCGTCCAACCATTGTCCACTGACCCAAGCCGCCTCCGGGGTGTAACCTCAGCCCAACCACGGAGGGGCATTCGCATGGATTACCGCTATCTCGGCCGCTCGGCGCTCAAGGTGTCGCCGATTTGCCTCGGCACCATGATGTTCGGGCAGCAGACGCCCGACGAGGAGGCCTTCCGCATTCTCGACAAGGCGCGCGAGCGCGGCATCAACTTCCTCGACACGGCCGACGTCTACAATGGCGGCAAGTCGGAGGAGGTGGTAGGCTGCGGGATCAAGGCGCATCGGAATGAATGGGTGCTGGCCACCAAGTTCGTCAATCCGAACGGCCCCGGCCCGAACCAGCGCGGCTATTCGCGCAAGTGGGTGATGGAAACGGTCGAGAACTCGCTGCGCCGCCTCGGCACCGATTATATCGACATCCTCTACATTCATAAGGCGGTGTTCGATGCTCCCATCGAAGAGCCGGTGCGCGCCATTGCCGACCTGATCCGCGCCGGGAAGCTGCGCTATTTCGGTGTCTCCAATTTTCGCGGCTGGCGCATCGCCGAGGTCTGCCAGGTGGCCGACGCGCTCGGCATCGATCGCCCCATCGCCAGCCAGCCGCTCTACAACATCGTCGATCGCAAGGCCGAGGTGGAGCAGTTGCCGGCCGCTTATCACTACGGCCTCGGCGTCGTCTCGTACTCGCCCCTCGCTCGCGGCGTGCTCACCGGCAAGTACCGGCCGGGCGCCGAACCCCCGCCCGATACCCGTGCGGGCCGCGGCGACAAGCGCATCATGGAAACCGAGTGGCGGCCGGAATCGCTGGAGATCGCGGCGCGGCTCGCCGATCACGCGCAGAAGAAGGGCATCGCTGCAGCTGATTTTGCCCTCGCCTGGGTGCTCAACAACCGCCTCGTGACTGCCGCCATCACCGGCCCGCGCACCGAGGCGCACTGGGATGGCTACCTGCGTGCGCTCGACGTGAAGCTCGATGCCGAAGACGAAGCGCTGGTCGACAGTCTCGTGGCGCCCGGCCACGCTTCTACGCCGGGCTACAACGACCCGGGTCACCCGCTCGAAGGGCGGATTCCCCGCTAGCGAAGGGGGAACGGAAGGGCGCGGTCGGCGGTTTCTCCACCCATAGTGCGAGGAACCTCCGATGAACCTTGAATTCGAACGACGAACCGTCCCCGATGCCAATGCCGCCCTCAGCGGGCCAGTGAGCATCCCGCTCGTTCATCTCAACGATGGCAACACCATCCCGCAGCTTGGCTTCGGCGTCTGGCAGGTGCCGAACGACGAGGTGGTGAAGGTTGTCCCCACGGCCATCGAGGCGGGATACCGCCTGATCGACACCGCCCAGGGCTACGACAACGAGGAGGGCGTTGGCCGCGCCATCCGCGAGGCCAGCGTCGACCGCGGCGAGCTGTTCATCACCAGCAAGCTGCGCACGAAGCTGCTCGGCGAGAAGGAGGCCGTCGAAGGGCTCAAGGGCTCGCTCAAGGCGCTCGGGCTCGACTATCTCGACATGTTCCTCATCCACTGGCCGGCCCCGGCGCATGATCGCTACGTGGCGGCGTGGCAGGGGCTGATCCGGGCGCAGGAGGAGGGGTTGGTGAAGTCGATCGGCGTCTCGAACTTCCTGCCCGAGCATCTCGAACGCATCATCTGGGAGACCGGTGTGAAGCCGGCGGTGAACCAGATCGAGACCCACCCCGAGTTCCAGCAGCGGGAGATTCGCGACATCCTCATGCGCCACGACATCAGGCAGGAATCCTACTCCCCGCTGGGCTCGGGCGCGGTGCTTGACAACGAGGTGATCGGCCGCATCGCCGCCGCGCATGGCAAGTCGCCGGCCCAGGTGATAATCCGCTGGCACCTGCAGGAATGGCTCATCGTCATCCCCAAGTCGGTCCATGAACACCGCATCCGCGAGAATCTCGATGTCTTCGATTTCGAGCTCTCCGATGAGGAGATGGCCGCGATTGCGCGCCTCGACCGCACCCCCGAAGGCCGCACCGGCAGCGACCCGGCCACCTTCAACGACCTCTGGTAGCTACAGGCGCCCGGTATCGCGCTGGCGGCATTGTTGCGCAAAAGAGTCGCGCCGTCACAATTCGTTAACGGGGGTTTACAGCCCCGGCAGAGTCGGGCGAAAGTTGCGGCGGGCGTGCCTCGGCATGCGCTATACTTGGAATTCGTAGTAATCACGTCTGGCTCAACAGACAATCATCAAGCGGGTCTGGGGCATGCTGCGGGTGCGCGGGCATTTGGGAGTTGGTATCGCGCTGGTGTTGCTGGCTGTGCCGGCGGCGCAGGCGCAGAACGTCGATCCGACATCACGGCAGAACGTGGTGGGGAGTGGCGTGGGTGACCGGGCCACGCTGGAGAGCCGCCGTCAGCAGCTGTTCCAGCGCATGCTGTCTGATCCCTCCAATCTCGACATCGCCTTCGAGTACGCCGCGCTGTCCGAGCAGGTGGGCGATCTCGAAGCGGCGATCTCGACGCTCGAGCGCATGCTGGTCTTCGCGCCCGGCCTGCCGCGCCTGCAGTTCGAACTCGGCGTGCTCTATTATCGCCTCGGCTCGTGGAGCACGGCTCAGTCCTATTTCACCACGGTGATGCAGCAGCCGGTGGTACCCGACGACGTGCGCAACCAGATTGGCCTCTACATGGCGCACATCGAGACGCGCCTTCAGGGCAACCAGTCTTTCGGCGAGATCGGCGTGGGGTTGCGCTACCAGACCAACGCCAATGCCGGCCCGGATTCGCCCTTCATCGACATCGGGGGGCTCCAGTTCGAGCTTGATCCGGGCGCGATGGGCGCGGCCGACAGCAACGCCTATGTCACCGCCCGCTTCCACAACTCCCTCGACCTCGCCAGCCAGGGTGACCGCTTCGACATCGACGTCAACGCCTATGGTGCCATCTATCGCGAGGAGGATCAGCTCAATACCGGGGTCATCGACCTGAGCTTCGGGCCCAACTTCAACCTCGCAGCCATCGGCATCGACAACGCGCGGCTGGCGTTCCACGCCGATCTGGGCGCGGCGATCCTGTCCGGCGATCCCTATATCGCGTCGGCTGGCGTGGGTGCCGATTTCATCTCGACGCTTGATGCGCGCACGCGGCTGACGCTCAGCGGCACGGCGCGGCACGAGGAGTATTTCGACAGCGATCTCAGGCCCCACGCGTCCGACCGCAGCGGCCAGCGCTATACCGGCAGCGCCCGCATCGACTACATGCTCACCCCCGACGTGGCGCTGTTCACCCTGCTGCACAGCACGCGCACCCTCGCTTCGGTCGACTACCTGTCGAGCTGGAAGGCAGGGGCCTCGGGCGGCGTCATCGTCAGCATCGACTCGCCCACTGGTGGCACGCAGGACTGGGCGCTCACCGGCTCGGCCGGCATCGAGCGCGAGGTGGCCGACGCCAACGACCCGATGATCTCCATGACCGAGGCCGAAGTGAAGAATACCGGCTATCTGTCCGCCGGGCTGATCGTACCGTTGGGCGAGAGCTTCACGCTCAACTCGTCGGTCACCTACTCGATCTCCGAGTCCAACTACGACCTCTCCAACTACGACAACACCGCCGTCAGTGTCGGCGTGAGCAAGAGGTTCTGATCATGCGGCACCTTGCAGCCACCGCACTCCTGACCCTGGCCCTAGGGGCGCCGGCCTTCGCCGAGACCAGCGTCGGCGTCACCGCGGCGGTGAACCAGGATGCCAGGGGCACCGTGGGCAGCAGCGTCAAGACCATCTCGCTGGGCGACAGCGTGGTATTCAACCAGCGTATCCAGACCGGCGGCACCGGGCTGGTGCAGGTGCTGCTCGCCGATGGCACCACGTTCATGGTCGGCCCGAATTCCGACCTCGTGATCGACAGCTTCGTCTACGACCCCGATGCCGGCACGGCGCAGGTTACGGCGAGCTTCACCAAGGGCGTGCTACGCTTCATCGGCGGGCAGACCTCCAAGACCGAGGGTGGCGTCACCATCAACACCCCGGTCGGCACCATGGGCATCCGCGGCGCCATGGTGGACGTGGTCCTCGATCCGCCGCCGGGAACGCCGCCGCATGTCGACATGCTGTTCGGTAACGAAGTGACGCTGGCGCAGGGCAAGCAGCTGCTCGGCCGCCTCTATGCCGCCGGCTACTCGCTGGCACTGGGGCCCAACGGCCAGTTCGACGTGCTGAAGACCCCGCCCGGCTGGGGCAGCCAGATCCAGGCCGCCCTCGCCGGCAAGGGCGGCATGACCGGCGGCGCCAAGAAGGGCCCGAGCGACAGCGACGTCAAGGAATCCCAGGTCGCCAGGAACAATTCGGGCAACGGCCCGGCCAAGACAGGCGACCAGCAGCTCAGCAAGGAAGAGCTGGCGGCGCTGCTTTACGCCGCCGCACACTATGACGAGCTCCGCCGCTTCATCCTCAACAACCAGAACCCCTACGGCCTGACCGGCGGTGTGCTGTCGATCGATTCCGAGGGCCATTTCGGGCTGCCGCTGCAGAACGCCTTCGATTTCGACGGCCCCGACGGGGAGGGGACGCCCAACCCGCTCTTTGCCTTCTTCGCCTTCAATGCCGACAACCAGCCGGTCGCCGTGAAGTCGACCATGGGCTATCTCGGCGACACCTGCCAATGGCTCGGCGGGTGCCTGACCTATGAGGGCGGCACCGAGGCGGGGGTGCTCACCTACACGCCCAACAATGACGAGCTACCGACCTCGATCGACGTGGACGGCTACCTGCTGAACCATGACGACCCCGCGGTTGCCGGGCGGGTGCCTGGTACGCATGTCGAGGACCTCGACCTGCCGACCATGCTGGCGGAGCAGCTCGACTGCGTGAGCTGCGACGAGTTCATCCGCTGGGGCTTCTGGGGCTTCTCCAAGGATGATCTCGAGATTGCCGGCTACCAGGGCGACATGCGGTTCGATTCCACCTGGGTGAACGGCGCGCTGACGACGGCGGAGCAGCTCAACGTCAAGGCAGGCGACACCGCCACCGCCACCTATCGGGGCGACGCCATCGGAACCGTCAACAATGCCGGCAGCATCTATACCGCCACCGGCGATCTCAAGATGACCTGGGACTTCGCCGATCGCACGGGCACCATCGGCATCAAGAACTTCGACCGCGATCACCTCAACAATGGCAACGGCACCAGCCTAGGCGGCCACGTCATCTCGTTTGACGACCAGACCGGCTTTGGCGGCGTCATCTACGGCTACCAGTCCAACGGCATCGTGCAGGGCGCGTTCGTCAACAATGGCGACGACATCGCGGCCGGCGTGATCGGCAATTTCGGTTTCAACCGGGGCTACGACTACACCGCGAGCGGCGTGTTCATGGGCGACCAGGTGACCCCTGGGCCAATCCCACCCTGATAGCCGGTTGATGCTGAAAGGCCCGATCAGACCAATGCGCTCGCGCGCCGACAGGCGGCGGGCGCTTTCGGTTTGGGTGGCGGGGGTCGCCACCCTGCTGGTTGTGCTTGCTTTCGGGGCGCTGCAGCGGCCGGCGCTCGACCGCCTCACCAACCTCGTCTTCGATACCTACCAGCGCCTCATGCCGCGGGCCGAGGCGGGGGCGCCGGTGGCCGTGGTCGATATCGACGAGGCCTCGATCGCGACGCTCGGGCAGTGGCCGTGGCCGCGCACCACGCTGGCGCAACTGGTCGACCGGCTGGGGCAGGCGGGCGCCGTCACCGTGGCCTTCGATATCGTCTTCCCCGAGGCCGATCGCACCTCCATGGCGGCGCAGGCCGAACTGCTGCGGCAGGCCGGCGCCGAGGTGACGCTGCCGCCCGGCGGCGCGATCAGCAACGATGCGGTCTTCGCCGAGGCGATCGCGCGCAACAACGTGACCCTCGGCATCGCAATCAGCAACGAAACCGCCGCGCCACTGCCGCCACCCAAGGGCGGCTTCGCCTTCGGCGGCGCCGATCCGAGAAGCTACCTGCCGGCGTTCTCAGGCGGCGTCGGCAACATTCCCGAGATCACCGGGCCGGCCACGGGCATCGGCTCGTTCTCCTTCCCCACCGCCGCCGACGGCGTGGTGCGCACCGTGCCACTGGTCTTCTCCGCCCAGGGCAACCTCTATCCTTCGCTCGGGCTCGAGGCGCTGCGCGTTGCCCAGGGTGCCGGCAGCTTCATCGTGCGCTCCACCGGGGCGAGCGGCGAGGCCGATACCGGCCGGCCGGCCATGGTGGCGCTGCGCGATGGCGCGCTTGACGTGCCGACCGGGCCGATGGGCGATTTCTGGATCTACTATTCCGGCCTGCCCTCCATGCCCACGGTACCGGCCGCCGAAGCGCTCACGGTCGACCTTGCGGCCCTGTCCGAGGCGGTGGACGGCCGCATCGTGCTGGTGGGGACGAGCGCGGTCGGCCTGCGCGATATCGTGTCGGTGCCGATGGGCTATTCGATGCCGGGTGTGAAGGTGCATGCCGAGATCATCGACCAGGTGGTCGGCCAGACCTTCCTCACCCGGCCCGACTGGGCCCCGGGGGCGGAACTCGCGGCGGCCGCGCTCCTCGGCGTCATCCTGCTCTTTTTCGCCGGCCGCACCGGCGCCCTGGTCACCTCAGGGGTGGCGCTGGTGCTGGTGGGCGTGGCTTTTGTCGCCTCGTGGTGGGCCTTTGCCAGCGAACGGCTGCTGCTCGATCCGCTGCTGCCCGCCTTGGCGGTGGCGCTGACTTTCCTCGTCACAACGCCGATCCTGCTGCTGATGAGCGACCGCGAGCGTGCCTTCGTGCGCGGTGCGTTCAGCCGCTACCTGTCACCCACGCTGGTCGAGCGGCTCGCCGCCGATCCGCAGGCGCTTGCGCTGGGCGGCGTGGAGCGCGAGCTGACGGTGCTGTTCTCCGACATTCGCGGTTTCACCTCACTCTCGGAGAAGATGAACTCCACCGAGCTCACGGCGCTGCTCAACGGCTTCCTGACGCCGATGACGGATATCCTGCTCGCCTCCGAGGGCACCATCGACAAGTACATGGGCGATGCCATCATGTGCTTCTGGAACGCGCCGCTCGATATTGCCGAACACGAGCGCAAGGCGTGCCTCGCCGCCCTGCGCATGGTCGATGCGCTCGAGGCACTGAACCGGGGCCGCGACAAGCCGCTCAAGATCGGCATCGGGCTCAATACGGCGCCGTGCTGCGTCGGCAATCTCGGCTCGGCGCAGCGCTTTTCCTATTCCGCCATCGGCGACGGGGTGAACCTCGCCTCGCGCGTCGAGGGCCTTACCAAGGCCTATGGCGTCGCCATCCTCGTCACCGACGCCACACGCCAGGCGGCGGGCGACCTCGCCTTCCTCGAAGTCGACCTGGTGCGCGTCGTCGGCCGCGCCGAGCCCGTGCCGATCCACACCCTGGTCGGCGACGACACGATGGCTGTGAGCCCGGCTTTCAAGGCCCTGGCGGCCGACCATGCCGAACTCATCGCCGCCTATCGCGCTGCCGACCCCGACCGCGCCGAAGCCGCGCTCGCCAAGGCCCGCGCCCACGACTCCGCCGACGTGGCGAAACTCTACGACATCTACGAAGAACGCATCGCCCAGCTCCGCACCGATCCCCCGCCTCCGGGCTGGGATGGGGTGTTCACGGCGAAGTCGAAGTAGCGCCACGTACCCCCACCCCAGCTTCGCTACGCGGCGAGCCGCCAAGCTCCGCTACCCTCCCCACAAGGGGAGGGAGATCGGAGGCACGACCAACACACATCCGCTCCCTCCCCCTCGCGGGGAGGGTACCGAACCTTGTGAGCGAAGCGAACCAGCGCAGGTAGGGTGGGGGGGGACCTGCCCCTCAAACCGGCAGCACCCGCGAATATTTCACCTGCGCCAGCGAAAAGCTCGACTCGATGGACCCCACCCCCTCGAGCTGCGTCAGCTTCGAGCGCAGGAATTCCTCGTAAGCCGCGAGGTCCGCGCAGACCACGCGCAGCAGATAGTCGAACTGGCCTGTCATCAGGTAGCACTCCATCACCTCGGGCCAGCGGCTCACCGCCTCGGCGAAACGGTCCAGTTCCTCGGCGCGCTGGCGTTCCAGCTTGATCGAGATGAACACCGAAACCGGCAGGCCCACGGCCTTCTGGTCCACCGTTGCCGAATAGGCGGTGATGATGCCGGCAGCCTCGAGCTGGCGGATGCGGCGCAGGCACGGCGAGGCCGACAATCCCACCCGGTCGGCGATGGCCTGAATCGTCATGCGGCCATCCTCCTGCACGGCGCGGAGGATCTTTCTGTCAATCGGGGTCAGGCGATAATTGGCTGTTTCTGCCATTCAGAAGTCCGAGCTGAGTGAAATCCTGCGCAGATTGCTTGCATTGCGCCAAAGATAGACGGAAACCGCCGCCCGCGCGAGCGCAGACTGTACCCCACTAGCAGAGGGGTGACCGGATGGATGGATCAGTGGAGTCGCGCGATCGCATCAAGCTGATCGAGGCCTTGACCAGGAAGACGCTCTGGCTGTCGAGCTGGATGATCCACCATGCCAACCATATCCGCCCCAACCCCGACGGACTGAAGGTGGGCGGCCACCAGGCCTCGTCGGCGTCGATGACGGCCATCCTCTCGGCGCTTTATTTCGGCGTGCTGCGGCCCGAGGACCGGGTAGCGGTGAAGCCGCATGCGGCGCCGGTCTTCCACGCCATCCAGTATCTTTTCGGCAAGCAGAACCTCGACAAGCTCAAGGCCTTCCGCGGCTATGGCGGCGCGCAGTCCTATCCCTCGCGCACCAAGGATACCGACGATGTCGATATCTCCACCGGCTCGGTCGGCCTCGGCGTCGCCTTCACCGCCTTCGCCTCCATGGTGCAAGATTATGTGCGGCTGAAGAGCTGGGCGAAGAAGCGGCCCGAGGGGCGCATGGTGGCGTTGGTCGGCGACGCAGAACTCGACGAGGGCAATGTCTACGAGGCCCTGCAGGAGGGCTGGAAGCACAACCTGCGCAACTGCTGGTGGATCATCGACTACAACCGCCAGTCGCTCGACGGCGTGGTGCGCGAAGGGCTGTACGATCGCATCGAGGCAATCTTCGCCGCCTTCGGCTGGAAGGTGGTGACGCTGAAATACGGTGCGCTGCAGCGGGCCGCCTTCGCCGAACCGGGCGGCGAGCGGCTGAAGCAGTGGATCGACAACTGCCCCAACGACCTCTACTCGGCACTCATGTTCCGCGGCGGCAAGGCCTGGCGCGAGCGCCTCACCGACGAGATCGGCGACCAGGGGCCGGTTTCTGCCTTGCTCGACCGGCGCACGGATGCCGAACTGGCCGAGCTGATGGCCAATCTCGGCGGCCACTGCATTCGGAGCCTCGTCGAGCAATTCGAGGCGGCGACCTCCGACCAGCCTACGGTGTTCATCGCCTATACGGTCAAGGGCTGGGGCACCCCGCTCGCCGGCCACAAGGACAATCATGCCGGCCAGATGACCGGGGCCCAGATAGAGAGCCTGCGCACCGCCATGAAAGTGCGCGAGGGGCATGAGTGGGAAAAGTTCGAGGGCCTCGGCGAGCCGCGCGAGATCGAGCGCTTCCTCGCCTCGGTGCCGTTCAACACGGCCGAGCCGCGCCGCCTCGCCTCGCCGCGCGTCGAAACCATCGGGCCGCAATTCGTCGGGACCGCGCCCACCTCGACCCAGACGGCTTTCGGCAAGATCCTCGATGCCATCGCCAAGTCCGACAGCGAGATGGCGCAGCGCATCGTCACCACCTCGCCCGACGTCACGGTCTCGACCAATCTCGGCACCTGGGTGAACCGCCGCCACCTCTTCGCAAACGAGGAGATGGCCGACCGCTTCCAGGCTGAGGCCATCCCCAGCGCACAGAAGTGGCAGTTCAAACCCGAGGGGCAGCATATCGAGCTCGGCATCGCCGAGATGAACCTCTTTCTGCTGCTCGGCGCGGCTGGGCTCAGCCATTCGCTGTTTGGCGAGCGGCTCTTGCCGGTGGGCACGCTCTACGATCCGTTCATCGCGCGTGGCCTCGATGCGCTGAACTATGCCTGCTACCAGGATGCGCGCTTCCTCCTCGTTGCCACGCCTTCCGGCGTATCGCTCGCCGGCGAGGGCGGGGCGCACCAGTCGGTCGGCACGCCGCTCATCGGCATGGCGCAGGACGGGCTGGCCTCGTTCGAGCCTGCTTTCGCCGACGAGCTCAGCGTCATCATGGACTGGGCCTTCGACTACATGCAGCGCGACGGCTCCGAGCGCGCGGACCTCGCCGCGTGGCCGCGGGACATGTCGGGCGGCTCGGTCTATCTCAGGCTCTCCACCCGCGTGCTCGAACAGGTGCCGCGTATCATGGATGCGGCGCTGGCCGACGGCATCATCCGCGGTGCCTACTGGCTGCAGCCGCCGACCCCGGCCACCGAGGTGGTCATTGCCTACCAGGGCGTGCTCGCCGACCAGGCGATCGCCGCAGCGGGCATGATCGGGGGCGAGCGGCGCAATGTCGCGGTGCTGGCGGTCACCTCAGCCGACCGCCTCAACGCCGGCTGGCACGGCAGCCAGCGGGCGCGCCGCCGCGGCGAGGCCTCGGTCCCGAGCCATATCGAAACGCTCCTCGCCGAAGTGCCGCGCCATGCCGGCATCGTCACCGCCATTGACGGGCATCCGGCGACGCTGAGCTGGATCGGCGGGGTCCACGGCCACCGGACGATTTCCCTCGGCGTCGAGCATTTCGGCCAGACCGGCACGGTCAGCGACCTCTACCGCCATTTCGGAATCGATACCGACGCCATCCGCATAGCGGCGCAGAGCTTTTTCGGCGGGCGGTAGGTGGGCGCAGCTGATGCTGCCCACCCACTGGGGCATCAAGGCAAATGCCTACCAAATATGCATAGTATTGCTGTTGCGCATTCTTTGGACTGGTCGGCTGGAAACGCGCTTGCCAACCCTGCCGCTATTTGTCAGACATATGTCATTATCGAGCGGGGAAGGGCCCGGTTCGATGAGCAGCGAGGAGAGGGATGCGACGTCACCGCCTTTCCGAGCCTAAGCAGGGTGCGGCGCCGGCGCCTGTCATGCAGCAAGCATGCGGTTCGGAGTCGACGGGGGACGTCACAACAACAGGGCTCTGTATCAAGGAGGGAGCTTCATGAACGCGTTGCTGAAATT
>Ga0207868_1001639_pt1 | contig 15192 bp, 18 predicted proteins | sample Passage237B_FD_187370 | JGI IMG/M metagenome (GOLD analysis project Ga0207868, IMG submission 187370) | Cellulose adapted compost microbial communities from Newby Island Compost Facility, Milpitas, CA, USA - Passage2 37B (SPAdes) (version 3) ... | reverse complement strand
TCGCTTCCACAACTGCTGAAAGAGGAGGGCTATCAAACTGCGTTTTATCACGGCGGTACTAACGGCACGATGAGCTTCGACATCTATGCGTCGAATGCCGGATTTGATAAATACTATGGCAGAACGGAATACAACAACGAAAAGGACTACGATGGTGGCTGGGGTATTTGGGACGAACCCTTTTTGCAATACTTTGCCAAAGGATTGTCGAATACGCAGCAGCCGTTTATGGCAGCTATATTCACCCTAAGCTCGCACGATCCGTTTAAGGTGCCTGAACCATATGAGCAGGTCTTGCCTTCCGGTGAATTGCCCATTCAGCAGACTATCGCATATACCGATCTTGCCTTGCGGAAGTTTTTCGAAACTGCATCAACACAGCCCTGGTTTAACAACACCTTGTTCGTCATTACTGCAGATCATAGTGCGCCCATGTCCAATGACCCTTATTACAGTTCTTTGAAGATGGGGGCTTATGCCATACCTGTAGTATTTTACGCACCGGGCGATGCAACATTGCGCGGAAACAATACAACTATTTTCCAGCATATTGATATCCTGCCCACAGTGCTGGATTATCTGGGTTATACAAAACCTTTCTTTGCTTTTGGCAACAGCCTTTTCAGCGATGCTTCTCCTCGCTTTGTGATCAACGAACTTTCAGGTACACAACAATGGTATCAGAATGGCTATGTGCTTACAGCAAACGAGCTTAAACCGAACGCGTTGTATCATTTTACCACTGATAGTTTGTGTCACAACAATATTTTGAAAAACAAACATCAGCTGGCGCAGGATAGCATCATACCTTATTTCAAGGCGTTTATTCAGCTTTACCGCTCTTCGGTGATCCGCAATAAGCTTTCGCTTTAATGTGGAACGATGTAAGATTGCTAATGATTATGGGGTTTTTCTCGCAGCGGACGCGACGGGATCATGATCGCAACGAGCTGAAAAAAGAAAACCCGCAATGTGCGGGTTCCTTATGTCAAGACTTTGTCTGAACCTTACATCAGAACAGATTCGGTAACGCTGATGCCTGCGAGTTCCCGTACCGCAGAGATAATTCCCTGAGCATCATAATTACACTCCCGATGAAGTTCTTCAGGCTTTCCATGCTCTACTATGCGATCAGGAATACCCAATATTTTCACTTCCGGTGTATAATGATGACGGTTCATGAATTCCAGTATGGCACTCCCGAAGCCGCCTACCACTGTTCCGTCTTCTACGGTTACGATCCGGGTAAAACGCTGTGCGATCTCATGCAACAATTCTTCATCCAGCGGTTTGGCAAAACGCATATCATAATGCGCTGCGTCTATGCCATCTGTCGCTAAAGTTTTGCAGGCTTCCACCGCAAAATTGCCGGGATGCCCCAGTGTGAGTATCGCAATGTCTTTACCCTCGCGAATCATACGACCCTTTCCTACCGGCACTTTTTCCATCGGCGTACGCCATTCAGGCATCACGCCTTGTCCGCGTGGATATCGTATTACGAAAGGCAGTTCATTTTCATCGAGCTGTGCTGTATACATCAGATTGCGTAGTTCCGCTTCATTCATTGGTGCAGAAACGATCATGTTGGGAATACAGCGCATGTAGGCAATATCGTAAGCGCCGTGATGGGTAGGACCATCGTCGCCGACTAATCCCGCACGATCAAGACAGAAGATCACCGGAAGCTTCTGGATGGCAACATCATGCACCACCATATCGTACGCACGCTGCATGAACGAACTGTAAATATTGCAGAACACCTTCATGCCCTGTGTGGCCAAACCTGCGCTCAGCGTTACGGCATGTTGTTCGGCAATACCCACATCCAATGCCCGGTCCGGCATTACCTCCATCATATATTTCATCGAACAGCCGGAAGGCATCGCCGGTGTGATACCCATGATCTTCGGATTCTTCTCCGCCAGTTCTACGATGGTATGTCCGAATACATCCTGATACTTCGGAGGCTCCGGAGTAGTTACCACTTTCTTATTAATCTTTCCCGTGATCTTGTCGAAGGTGCCGGGTGCATGCCAGAGCGTTTGATCCTTTTCAGCCAATTCATAACCCTTACCCTTCACTGTTTTAATGTGGAGCAGCTTCGGTCCGGGAATATCTTTAAGGTCCTCCAGAATTTCTGCCAGTTTCAGCACATTGTGCCCATCCATAGGGCCGAAGTACCGCAGACCAAGCGCTTCGAAAAGGTTGCTTGACTTGGAAATTACTCCTTTTACGCTGGCTTCGATTTTGGAAGCCAGATCGCGCTGAAAATCCGCATAAGGCAGTTTCCCAAGGAACTTCCATACATCGTCGCGAAACTTGTTCCAGCTATGGGATGTGGTAATATCAGTGAGATATTCTTTCAGTGCGCCTACGTTCGGATCGATCGACATGTTGTTGTCGTTCAGAATCACCAGCAGATTGGCATTGCTCACGCCCGCATGATTTAAAGCTTCGAAAGGCAAGCCTGCTGTCATGGCGCCATCACCAATCACAGCCACATGATGCCGGTGCAATTCTCCTTTCAGTCCGGAGGCAATAGCCATTCCCAAAGCCGCAGAGATGGAAGTGGAAGAATGTCCTACACCGAACGCATCGTATTCACTCTCGCTTCTTTTCGGGAAACCGCTGAGTCCGCCATATTTCCGGTTGGTATGAAACACCCTTCTTCTTCCGGTCAGTATCTTGTGCCCGTAAGCCTGATGACCTACATCCCAAACCAGCTGATCGTCCGGTGTATTGAAAACATAATGCAGGGCAACCGTAAGCTCTACAACGCCGAGGCTCGCACCGAAATGTCCGCCGTGTACACTGACGCAGTCTATGATAAACTGTCTGAGTTCGTTACAGACTTGTTGCAGTTGTGTCCTGTCGAGTTTTCTGAGGTCGTGAGGGGTGTTGATCTGCTCTAAAAGCGGTCCTGCGGCAATTTCTCCCATTTCCAAGTTTGAAAAATAACGTTCAAAAATAAGAAAATTAGTGATGCTTATGGAAGCAAGTATGGTCGGACTCGTTCAATAGATTGTTAATTCACCTGCTATGTTTTCCCGGAGAAATCCAGGGTTAACCGGCGATAGCCTTTTAGACTGTTAACTTTGTCGCGAAAAGATTTTTATGTTCAACAGATATTGGCGGACTTATCCCTGGTTGTTTCAGCTTTTGCAATTTGTAATCCTGATCTTTATTTTTTCATTTTTCTTTATGGGAGCGGTGGCTCCTTTTGCAATGTTTCAGCTGGGTGTATCGGCAGAGGATATTCTTTCTTTATCGGAAGAGAGTCCCCGCCGCATTATCAACGCCGCTCTGCTGGTACAGTTTCTCAATGCCGCCGGTATCTTTCTTATTCCGGCCCTGCTTTTTGCCTACTTCACACACCCGCGTCCAGGCGAATACCTGGGACTGCGTAAACCCGGGAAACCCATTCACTGGTTACTGGTGGTGCTGATTATGCTGGGCGCAATGCCGATATTTCTTTTCGTAGCAGAACTGATCAGTCATCTGGATTTTGGAGAGAGCGTAAAGCAGGCACAGGAGCAGAATGACCGACTGACCAAGGGATTGCTGAACATGACTTCGCCTTTGCATTTTCTGGCTTCCTTCCTGGTGCTGGCAATATTGCCGGGATTGAGCGAAGAACTTTTTTTCCGCGGCTTGCTCATGCGCTTTGCAGCGAAAAGAAGTGTGAGTATCATCCTTCCGCTGATCGTCTCGGCTGTCCTGTTTACGCTGATGCATAGCAACCCTTATGGAATGTTGTCGATCTTCCTTGCAGGAATCCTGCTGGGTTTGTTATACTACCTTACAGGGTCTCTCTGGTCAAGCATATTGGCGCATGTTGTGTACAATGGATTTCAGGTGGTGATGATCTATGCAGCCAAAGGCAACAAGGAAATGCAGACTATATTGGAGAACAATCATGTGCCCGTGACCTGGGTTGTCCTTGGTGCTGTGGTTTTTGCCGGCAGCTTTTTCTGGCTTTGGAATGTACGAACACCGCTTCCTCCGAATTGGGCAGCCGATTTCAGTCCGGAGGAATTAACCGAAGAAGCGTCCTAAATTTACCCGCATAAAACAACCGGATGGCATTACATTGGCCCACATTCTTTACCAGGCTTGGCAGCGCTATTGTTTTTTCTGCCATTATGATGATAGGTTTGCTTTGGAATGAATGGGCTTTTTTCGCACTCTCTGCTCTCATACAGATCCTTTGCCTCAGAGAATATTTTCGCCTGCTTCCCAAGATATTTCCTGAACTGAAGTTGCCGGCTTGGATGCATACAGCTACCCAGATATTTGGTTTCACTATGCTGGCACTGCTTGCCTTTTCCGACATACAACAACAAACTACCCTTTTTCCGGCACTGTTGTTTGTGCCGGTTTTGCTGCTGCTGGCAGGAGGTTTGTCCGAAAAGAATTATTTGCCTGCGGTGATCAAGTCACTTACCGCTCTGTTTTACATCACCCTGCCAATGCTTTTGTTTTTTGAGTTGCGGACCATCAGCATCATCATTCCGCTGGCTCTGGTACTGATGATCTGGATGAACGACACCATGGCTTATCTGGTGGGTTCTTTCATTGGTAAAACCCCTTTTTCAAAAATTTCTCCGAAGAAGACTTGGGAAGGCACTGTGGGCGGTGCTTTGCTTACTGTCGTCGGCGCAGCAGTATGGGGTTATTTTTCACCTTATTACCGGATAGGCGACTGGATGTTTCTGGCACTCTGCGCAGCCATCGCCGGTACTGCGGGGGATCTTTTTGAATCGAAACTAAAACGAATGGCAGATGTAAAAGACAGTGGTACGATGATGCCCGGACATGGTGGTGCGCTCGACCGGTTTGATTCACTGCTGGTAACAGTGCCTTTCGCCTTTTGCTATGCCTATGTTTTTATGCCGCCTGTTCCGCTGGAATTTTTTTAGATTAATTTCGCCACTTAACGTTTAACTGATGCGTATTCACCGGGAAGGGTATAAGTATATACTCATTGCGACTGTGCTTTGGGTTTTGCTGGGCATTGTCTCGTACAAATTCTTTTACAGTGTTCCGTTGCTTTTTTGGCTGTTCAACTTTATATGTTTTCTGCTTTGGTTTTGGATCATCTGGTTCTTTCGACTGCCCAGCCGTGTTTTTTCGGAAGGGGAAGAACAGGTCATTGCACCTGCCGACGGAAAGGTGGTGGTGATCGAGGAAACATTCGAGGCAGAATATTTTAAAGATCAGCGACTGCAGGTTTCCATCTTTATGTCGCCGCTGAATGTGCATGTCAACAGAAATCCCATCAGCGGCGAAGTGAAGTACATGAAATACCATCCCGGCAAGTATCTCGTGGCCTGGCATCCAAAGTCGTCAACTGAAAATGAGCGAACTACGATGGTTATTGGCAGCCCTAGAGCGGATTTGCTGGTAAGACAGATTGCAGGAGCTTTGGCGCGGCGGATTTGTTATTATGTAAAGGAAGGCGATCGTGTGAAGCAGAATGAGGAGTTTGGATTTATTCGATTCGGATCGCGCGTTGACATCTTTTTCCCTCTGGGAACCAAAATAGATGTTAAAATTGGTGATGTAGTAAAAGGGGGTGTTACGGTCATAGCCCATTTATCCTAATAATCGTATCTTCGGATTACTAAAATTGTACACAATGAAAAAACTGACTTTATTCCTCGGTGCCTTGATGATTGCCGGTGTGTCTTTTGCCTGCGACGGTAAGAAAGATGGAAAGGCATGCTGCAAAAAAGGCGACAAAAAAGAAGCAAAAGCCTGCTGCAGCAAAGACGAGAAGAAAAACTGCAAGCATGCAGATGCCGGCAAAAAAGAAGACAAGAAAGACGAAAAGAAATCCTAGAACAGGCACAGAAGCTAATATATACGGTCCCGCCAGGTGCGGGACTTATTTTTTCAGCGCCATGATCTGATCATTTAGGTCTATGGCGCGGGCATCCAGCCAGTGATATTCCGGGTCTTTGCGAAACCAGGTTAGCTGTCGCTTTGCATAGTTGCGGGTATGCTGTTTAATCTTCTCGATAGCAAATTCCAGAGACCATTCCCCGTCGAGGTAAGCAAAAAGTTCAGAATAGCCTACGGTCTGCAGATTCTTCAGGTGTTTATACGGCGCCAGCGATCTTACTTCTTCCAGCAGTCCTGATTCCATCATCTTTTCCACACGCAGGTTGATTCTTTCATAGAGCACCGCCCGTGGCAAATCCAGCACGCATTTTACAAAACGATAAGGTCGTGGTTTCCTTTGTCCTGTTCTGAAAGTAAGAATACTTTTCCCTGTAGCGCGTCGAAATGCCAGCGCACGCAGAAGCCGCGCAGGGTTTTCAGTATCCGCGGTTTCATAAAATTCAGGGTCTTCCGATAAAACCGCCTGCTGCAACCACGCAAGTCCGTTTTGCTCATACAGCATTTGTATTTCCTGTGTTACGGATTCCGGTACTTCCGGCATTTCATCAAGACCCTCGCTAAGCGCTTTTATATAAAGTCCCGTACCGCCGCACACTATCGCATGGTCTTTTTCCTGAAAAATATTTTGGAGGTATTCCAGCGCCAGCCGCTCATAGTCAGCTGCAGAGATATGTTCTGTAACAGAAAATTCGTCTATGAAAAAATGCTTTACTCTTGCTAGTTCTTCGGCACTCGGTTTGGCGGTACCAATACTCATCTCTCGATAGCACTGGCGACTATCTGCAGAGATAATGGCTGTGCCCAGGCGTTCAGCAAGTGCGATGGCGGCATCGGTTTTTCCGACAGCAGTGGCACCGGCTATGACAAAAACTGTTTTTTCCGGAGTGTTTGATGTTGTACCGGCAAGACTATTCATCATAATTGTCGCTGCCACCACCGAAGTCCTCAGAAGCATCGCCGCTTTCGTCGCCTTCACTGCCAAAACCTTCGGCCATCTCATCGGCACCCAGGTCATATTTCTCCTCTACTTCCATAAGTTTATCGGTTGCTACCCCTTTTACACCATACTGTGCAGGACCGATGCCTTCCTTGCGCAATACAAAAGGATAAGTCCGACGGGGATCTTCATCCTTGGAAATACCAATCAGTTCCACCAGAAAAGTCCATTGCTTGACGGGGTCATAAACGTAGACAAACTTCTGGTCGGGTTTTGCCACCAAAGCGGAAACCGGTGTACGGGACATGGAGAGCGCAGGTGCATCTTTTTTATTGACAAGCACCTCCGAACTCAGTTCCCGGCCGCGTTGCCAGCGGTCATTGCTTTCGAAAAAAGAAGCGCTGTGTTTGGTGTCGAACTCATACGCCTTCAGGATGCCCTGATGCAGTTCCAGAAAACTCTGGTTGGAGCGTATTTCGATGTCGCGATAGATCTGATCGTCTTCTTCCCAATAAACTCTGAAACGTAGTAGCGGCATATGAAATGTTACGGGGTAAAAATATAATAAAATCGCCAGAAGGGCTATCCCAGCAGCTTGGCAACCTTCATAGCCAGCGACAGGTCCATAGGTTTGAAGCGAAGTTTTCCTGTCATCACAGCCATAGTGCCATTCAGCGCTCCTTGTCGGAGTTTTATGAAATCATCTTCTTCGATGGTGATGGTTAGCGCAGGGCTGCCATTGAAACCCTGTGATATCCAGTCGTTGGCGCGGGTAAGATCCATTGTCCAGTTGCCGCCATTGAGTATGTTCCAGTGAATGATTGCATTGATTTCCTGCACCAGTTCCGGCCTTTTCTTTAGCGCTACAGGTATTTGGTCTTCAATGATTTCTTTTGCCTTCATATCGGAAATAAGTTGCAAGGTACTACCCTGTTTTAAAAAAGGTAACTATATACAAGTTGGGACAAAATATTGACATCGTTGACTGAATATTATGTCATGAAGACGCCCGCCAAAAGCAAATCCACTAGAAGTAAAAACTACTTCGAAAGGTCGGGGGTAACATCAGACCAACAAACGGAAATAATACAGTTGCTTAATGAATTTCTCCAGTGGCTAATGGCTGGGAAGGTCATACAAAGTTTGTCACATACAGATCACATTGTTGATCTTCCATTTGCAAACAAAGATTGGGTAATGCGGGTTGATGAAAAGAAGCGAACTGTTTCGTTCAATACGTACGTAACAGAAAAATGTTCTTTCGGTTACTTTAAATCTATATTCATTCACGAACTTTTCCATCTTGTTGCTCAAAAGGTGCCCAACAAAGAAGACGCGGTACAAGCATTTCAAAATGTTCTTGAATTTCTCCAAAGCAAGCCAAAAAGTGTCAACTTTAGATCTGTATTTCCTAATGTTTTCCTGATCTGTAGCAGCGATTAGTCCGGTAAATCTTGTCATGTCCGTAATGAGACAAGTGATACTGCCGTTCCCGCGTGCTTGCTCATAGTACGCTCTGCAGATTTCTTCGTCTTTTAAGAAGTCGAGCAACTGTGTTAGGCTTTTGAAACTGTGTTTCCATTTTGATTAGATGATGGGACAATAATAAACATATTAACTAAACAGCTCAAATTAATTCTTCCAAATTTTGCAAAATTTGGAAGAATTAGTAGGTTTGGTGGCGTAATTCTTCCTAATCTTTAAAATTTTGGGAGAATTTTGGAACATAAAACGTACTTATGATCGAACGGGCACCAGCAACCGAATTGACTATTAGCGACAAGATGTTAAATATATTTTCAAATGAAGAGGCCTTAGCTCTTGTCAGTAAAATTCATGAAGAGTACTACTATTGGACTAAAATTAAGCAATTACCCATACCGGAGCCGTTTGATGCGACTGATATTTGGAGTATGGTAAAGCTTAATCGGCGCACAACCGCCAAAAGGATTCATTTTGGACCGTATAGATTTAACTGGTGCATTAACAATAGGCTTCAAGAGCTTTTGCATTTCTTGGACTTAAATATTGGCGGCACATTAGAATCAACACATAGCACACCTAAAGAAGATAAAAATAGATATCTAATTAGCTCTATCATGGAGGAGGCGATAGCCTCAAGTCAAATTGAGGGCGCTGTAACCACTCGGAAAAGTGCGAAGGAAATGCTCCGGAAAAACGAGAAGCCTAGAAATAAGTCAGATCAGATGATCATAAACAATTATCGAACGATCCAAAAAATATTAGAAATAAAAGGAGAGCCGCTTACCAAAGAGAATTTTCTAGCCGTTCATAAGCTCGTGACCGCAAATACGCTTGCTAATCCCGCGGAGGAGGGGGCATATAGGAAAGATAATGATGTAAATGTGCATGATACTGCAACGGGAGAAGTAGTACATCATCCACCAGATACTGACGAACTGGATGTCCTGCTGAATGATCTCTTCTGTTTTTTCAATGATGAAGATAAAAATGATTTTTTTATTCATCCAATCATTAAGGCCTGCATAATACACTTTATGGTTGGTTTTATCCACCCGTTCGCTGACGGCAATGGCAGAACCGCTCGCGCATTATTTTATTGGTACTTACTAAAGAAAGGTTACTGGCTAACTGAGTATCTATCAATATCGCGATTGATTCTGCGAGCTAAGGCCCAATATGCCAGAGCTTTTCAGTATACCGAAATCGATGGACACGACTTAACGTATTTTATCCTCTTTAATTTACGCACGATGAAACTGGCGTTTGAAGATCTGCGAAAATATATCCAGAGGAAAAACGAAGAGAAACGGCAGTTGACGAATTTTATGGGGATAGATGGAATAAGCTACAGGCAGTCTCAAATTTTAGAATGGTTTTATAACGAGCCGACTCTTCTTTTGACAGTGAATGAAACGCAAAATCGCTCCGGGGTATCAAATCAAACAGCCAGAACTGACTTAAAGGAACTTGCAGACAAGGGCTACTTGGATGAAATGTCAATTAATAAAGTGGCGAAAGGATACGTTAAGGGTAGGAATTTCGAAATTTTGCAAGAGCAAGTTAAGAGGGCGGCAAAGAGCAAGCTTAAATATCAGCTAGTAATTAGCAATCAACACCAGCAACAAACCAAATTATTTTAAAGAACAGAGACAATGGGCCAAAGAATCCAAAAAGAAGGAGCCAAAGAAACGTGCTGAGAAGTACGAGCCTAAAGTATCTTTTGACAGTAACTTTTGAAGATATGATAGGGCTAAATGTCAAAGATGCTGAGAAGAAGACGGTAGGTGAACAAAAAAAATGAGGACTATCATACACCAGGAAGGTTGTAAAAACCCAACTGAAGCCCAGGTTGACAAAGTACCTTCCATACTTGATTTCTGGATTTACGTCCCTGCTTTGAAATCGGATTTTATGTTTTTCAGACAGAGATTCCTTGAAAATATTGAGCGTAAAACATGGCTTTATTATAGAAAATGAGTATTCATGGGATATGACCCCTATAGTTGGTCGTAAGTGTAGGCTGATTGAAGATGAAAACGGATTACATTTTGCAAGTTACATCGAGTAGCCTTTTTATTTCAACCATCTTGTCCCAACACGTATATAGTTACCTAAAAAAATTCCATTATCAGGCAGACAATGTTGCAGAGAAGGGTATAAAAAAAGCTGTCCCGAAAGACAGCTCTTCAACAACCATATCGGTTCGCGCTAATTGCACTGATAAGTATAGTTGATCGTCTGCATATTGGTCGTATCTCCCACAGTTGCTTTTACGATCTTTCCTGCGTTGTCAAATTCGTAAGCAATGTTTGTCGTGGTGGTGTTGGTGGCAATGGATTTCAGCAGGTTGCGGTTTACTACATACAAAGCTCCGAAGTTTAGCATCTGAATAAACTTCAGGTAATCTCCATCCATGAAGTATTTGTCATGGTAATAGGAAAAAACCGAGATATCAGAATTGGCAATCGTACTGGTTACATTGCCTTCCGCAACGATTACTTTGGTGGTATCCGTACCGGTAGTACCGCTGCTGATGAGATACTGGAGACGATTGTTGCCGTCGTAGATCATAGACATGGACGACTGAATGGCTCCTGTTGCGTTTTTCGTAATAGCGCTGTTTACATTTCCCTGTGCATTGAGTGTTACATCATAGGTTGCTGTCACCGCGCCGGTTGTATCTCTGTCGATAATGTTAATCATATTGCCGGAATAGGTAAACGTACGGTTAAACGAAGTCACTCCGGTAGAGGTTACCGATGACAGCCTTCCATCGGACAGGTAGCTGAGCGTCAGCAGGCTATTGCCGGCGGAGGTTATTGTAGAGGCCGTATTAATACGACAGGTTGGTTCGGTTTTGTCTTTTTTGCACGAGGATACTCCACCCAACAATGCCACCGAACAAACAGCTGCAATTGATAAACGAACAGACTTTTTCATTAGAATCGGTTTTGAACTAGTAAAAGTATCATTTGAAAACAAACAATACAAGCCTTGCACAGGTGGTTATTGACCTGCAGCCTCTTGCAATTGTGCTTCAAAACTTGCTTTTTCTATTACCCCGGCTCCACGCCATATTTCCTTACCCTCACGATACAGAATAAAAGTGGGCAATTCGTCTACCCGCTGCTCCTGCAACAGCTTTGCCTGTGTGCCGGCATCTACCTTGGTAAAAACGATTTTTCCTGTGAAAGTCTTTTCCAGCTCGTCAAACACAGGCTGCATTTTCCGGCAGGGCGGGCACCATTCAGCGCCAAAATCTACCAGTACCAGCTTGCCCGACTTCAAAACCGCCTGATACTCTTCCGTTGAAATTTCTCTTACCTTCTTCGCACCGTCTACCGGCTTTCCGGATTTCCTCCAGGCATTCATGCCACCCTTCAGTTCTACCACATTCTTAAAACCACGCGTACGCAACTCGTTGGCTGCCCGTTCGCTTCTTGCTCCCGCAAGACAATACACATACACCGGCTTTTCTTTATCCAGCGCTTCTATCCGGCGTGCAAATTCCGCACCATCACTCACATTGGCCAGCATGGCGTTAGGAATATGGCCCTCTTCATATTCTGAGGCACTTCGTACATCGAGCAGCTGGATATCAGGCCGAGTGAGGCCTGCTTCAAACTTGTCGGCATCTACAGACTGGCTTTGCGCGTTGATGCAGCCCGTTATCAAAAACAATGACAGCAATGCGCCGGAGAAAAAATGTTTCATAACTGCGAAATTAAACAGATTATGAACCGTTGTTCGTAATAAAAGTCACCAGGCTTTATATATATGAATTACTTTTTTATCTTGAAAAGAATATCTACTCTATGAAGATTCTCTTTACCGCCTTTTTATCACTTGCTACCTTCAGCACGATTTCCTGCAAAAAAGCCGAGGAAGCTATTAACAAAGCTGCTAACCATGGGAGTATGACTGCCAATATCAATGGTGCTGCTTACAATGCTCCTACCGTGACCGGGGGGCTGGCAGGCAATACCCTGTTTGTAAAAGGACATCGCTTCGGTAACTATGAGGAGATTTCTTTTAGCATTTCCAACTACAGTGAATCCAAAACCAATTATGTGATCGACAAACTTTACATATCGGCCAGCTATGTTACCTCGGGTGGATCGAACCAGGGCGCAGAAACAGGGGAGATCAATGTCGAAAAGACCGGCAGCAATAGTGCTAAAGGAGCTTTCTTCTTTGAAACCGAAGATGGCACGAAAATAACCGACGGCAAGTTCGATCTGAAATGGTAGCATGGCGGTGATGCAACACTAAAGCTGCTGTCGGCAATGGTATCTATGCGGATCGCTGCCGATTAAAAAAAGGAACTTTGACGATCAGAATACAAACGATCACAAGACCCAGGAGGCTACCGCCCAGTTGCAGTTCTGTAGGCACTTTTCCCATACGCAGCAGCAATGCGGGCGTGTAATCGTTTCCTTTCAGCGTGTTTATGATTTCAGCGTTGTAAAAGTTGAACGCGGCATGAATCCCCCAGGTGTAAGCAATGGTGCGGGTGTGCAAGGCCAGAAAGCCCAGCATAACACCCACAGGAATCCAGTAGAGGAAATGTGCGCCGCCATGATTGAGCCAAAACAGTAGGGCAGAGAGCGCCACAGCCAGCCATTCTCTCCGAAACATCAGCGAAAAACCACGCAACGGAAGCGCCCGATAAATGACTTCCTCCGTCAGCGCATGAAGCGGGATCAGTATAAGTCCGATCAGAAGAAATGCCAGGGTTATCGAAAAATTGGCATCGCTCCAGGCCTTTGTATTGACTACCAAAGATGTGTCTGTGAATGCTGCCAATAAAAAATCCCAAAGCAGTAATAGCAGTATAAAAACAAGGAAAACTAAAGGGAAGGAACCTAAGGACTGTCTGAGATGTCGCACTAAAGGAGCAAAGGAGATACGAAGAATAAAACCTATACTCAGAACGATACCTGCATAAGCTATCAGGGTTCGCCAGACAATCGGGAAAAGAGCCGTAAAAACTTCCTGCTGTACGGCACCGGAAAACATGGGCATCAAAGACCGCTGCACCGGCTGCAACGTAAGCATCGCTACCAGGAAATAAAACGGAAGGCACAGCAGGAGGGCTATCAGGTAACGCCACGACTGTCGGTGCAGATGCAGATCGGTATGGGTTGTAAGACTTTGATCCTGTCGGGCTGATTTCATGATATAAGTGTTCCGGTTTCTACAATGAAAATAGAAAGGACAACTTTAAAACAGAACTGAAATACTCCCGATTTTTTCTGATAAAAGCACATAAAAAGGAATCCAACTTGTAGGAGTCCTGCAAAGGAACATCAAAGGCTATCCTTCCTTTTCACCTGAATGTGCCGGCAACGCTTCATATCGCTCCTTTACTGCATTGCTATTGTGTAAGCTGAACCGTCCTCGATAGATATAAAGCAACAAATCGAGCTCCCAGGGATTGATCCACAGTCTGGAACAGGGAAATTCGTAACGATTCGTTTCGGTTTCAAATCTGAAATAATCACACGAGCTCCGCCAGGTAATACCGTCTCCACCCGTTTGTTTGAAACCAACGCGGGCAATACGTTCGTTATGGATCTCGTTCCAGGAAAAGAAAGTTTTCTCTTCCAGCTCTATTCCGGCATTACTGATTGTCAGAAGGGGTTTCCTGCAGAAGAAAAGCAGAAAATGCTCCTGAATTTGTGTTTGAGCAGGTATTGCAATGTCATCGAAGAAGTCAGAGGTTTCGTTGTAAGGTGGATGGATAGCGTTACTGTCTCTTTTTAGAAATCCTGCGAACGCTGCAGCACGTTGCAACCGCCGAACGTCCGCCACAACCCGATATGCCCATCCCATCCAGATGAAAGATGCAAGCCGTGTATAAAAAAATAAAATCATCACCGCTGATGGCAAGCATAACGCATACCACCACGGGAAGCCAAACAATGGAAGGATACTACCCGCCAAAGACAGCGTCAAAACGAGAAGGCCCGGATAGGTAATGAACCTTTCTCCTCGTTTGATAGCCGTTCTTACCGATGTCTGTTCAGCATCCATGGTTTCGCTATGTGTCAGCAATAGTAGTCGCAATGCAGATGTTAAAGCAAAATAATAACAGAACAGCGCATTCCGGTTAACCCGAAGTTAGTGGCACGAGCTATACATTTGCTTCAGGGTTCCGAAGTAATAAATTCTTCATCGGAAAAGTAAACTGCATGCATTCATTCAAAGCCATACTGGAGATCATCGGCATCAACCCATTCGTATCTGTACCGGAGAAAATCTTGAAGCAGATTTTTCTTCAGGCAGGAAGGGACAAAAGTCCGATACCTGTGCGGGGTACAATCAACAAACAATCCTATCAGCAAACCTTGGTCAGGTACAAAGGCGCCTGGAGGCTATATGTCAATACTACCATGCTTTCTGATTCGCCCCGCCGCATCGGGGAGTTGCTCAAAGTAAGCATTGAATTCGATCCCGCCGACAGGACGGTGAAGATGCCTTCCCGGCTTAAAGATGCCTTAGACCAACAGCCTGCAGCAAGACAGAAATTTGACTCACTCCCGCCCTCGCATCAGAAAGAGCTCATCCGTTACATTGCTTCACTAAAAAGGGAAGAATCCATCAGCCGTAATGTTCAGCGTACTATAGATTTCCTTCTCGGAAAAATATCATTGTACGGCAGAAAAATCAACTAGTCGAACCTCCGTACCATAATCTATAAGTGCTTTTTAGGGGGGCTGAATTGACATGGAAATATGTTTGACTAACACACCTTGCAAGCGGTTATTCAAACGGTGATGATGGCTGTTCAACCGAAAAACAACCTTGTTCTTAAAAAATCAGGGACCGCCTGACGGCGGCCCCTGATAAGTCAGTATGGGGAA
>Ga0207868_1001637_pt1 | contig 15197 bp, 14 predicted proteins | sample Passage237B_FD_187370 | JGI IMG/M metagenome (GOLD analysis project Ga0207868, IMG submission 187370) | Cellulose adapted compost microbial communities from Newby Island Compost Facility, Milpitas, CA, USA - Passage2 37B (SPAdes) (version 3) ... | reverse complement strand
GGGACGCGTTTGCGGCAGCGCGCGACCGACGCTGGCGAAAACAAAGCGCAGTTCGTTGCTTCCGCGCTTGAGCAGCGATTTCACATTCCAGCGCCACGTGACGAACATGTTGTCGGTGGCGGCGACTTTTTTGCCGTTGAGATAAACGGTGGAGAGCGTGTCGAGACCGTCGCAAACGAGTTCGACGATTTCCTCATTCAACAACGCTGCAGACACGTTGAAGTTGGCGCGGTATTCCCAATCGCGCTGTTCGATCCATTGCAGATCGAGTTCGTTGGTGCCGAAGAACGGATCGGGAATCACGCCATGACGGCGCAGGTCGCGATGCACGCAACCGGGCACGACGGCGTCGCGCCATTTGTCGGCTCTGGTCGCATCGCGAAATTTCCAAGCGGTGGGGGCGAGGGGAAGCGTTTGCATTAGGGGAAAAGTTCAGTCTCCACGGCGCTGCGAAAGCCGCCAAGTGTAGATTTTTCGTTCACAACCGCGCGAGCAATCGGCGCGCGCCTTCGATCGGCGATTCCGTGATGAGATGTAGATCGTGTGGCGGACCGAGAACAGAAGAGATAGCGCTGCGAGCGATGGGCGAGTGGAGGATGGCGCCGCTTAATCCTACAGGCAGGGCGGCGGAGGGTTGAGTGCCGAAAAGCGTGCGACTGACCGTTTGCGCGAGCCGCGCAAGATCGCCGACCGAGGCGCTGAGAATTTCGCACGCAACCGGATCGCTCGCTTGCGCCAACCGGGTGACGAGCGGAGCTAATTCCGCAACTGCACCGTGCGGAGTGTCGGGCGAATAAAAGTGCCGCAGCATGGCGTTGACTTCGTGCAACTGCACTTGATCGCACACGGCGCGACCGAAAGCAGATGACTCGGCCCAGCCTTGTAATTCAAGCAACGTGCGCGCGACGGAGCGGCGACCGAGATCGTGCGCGCTGGCTGGATCGCCAAATCGCCAGCCCAGGCCGCCGGCATAGTGCGGCGAAGCATCTAATCCGCGCGCGGCGATAAACGATCCGGTGCCGGCGTGCAGCACGAGTCCGGCTTTGCCGCCGGTGGCGAGTTCGAGCACAGGAATCGAATCATCAAATGCCTGCACGTTGCCCCATCCGGTCAAAGTCGCGGCGAATTCGCGCCAGAAAATGCGGCTGCCGGCCATGCACAGCACGGTGTGCGTAACGGTGGGATTGCCGCCGGCTGCGAGCAGTTCACGCAGGTTTTCTTTAATCAAACGATCAATCTCCGCGCGCGCGGTCAGGCTTGGACTGCAACCGGCGGCGGTGCGACGCGCGAGGATGGCACCTGATTCATCGGTGAGGATGAATTCGGTCTTCGTGCCGCCGCCGTCGATGCCGATCCGTGCGTGCATGCGTCAGGCGAGTTGTTTGCTGAGGCGGTGTTTGTATTTTTCGCCGACTTGCCGGTTGTGCTCAATCGCGCCGGGAAGATTTTGGCTGCGCAACACGGGCAGCGGATGACCTTGGGCTTTCATCCACGTCATGATTTCGAGCATGAGCAGATTGAGCAACATGCCGCCGACAAGAGTTGAGGTCGGTCCGGACATGAGGCCGTCACCGAGATCCACAAGCGTATCGCCGGGCACGCCGAGATTATCGAGCACGTGGTCGGAGATTTCGTGCAGCTTCTTGCCGCTAGGATGCACGGTCTTCGCGGTAGACGACATACGCACGGAAGTGAGACCGACGACGTTTAGGCCTTTCTCCTTGGCGTAGAGCGCGACCTCGATCGGCGATGAGTTTTTGCCGGAATTCGAAATGACGATGATAGTTTCACCGGGCCGCATTTCGTAGCGTCGATCGTAACGGCCTGCGAGTTCCGTGCCGTAGCCGACGAGGTTCTCGATAAATCCGGCAGTGGGATCGAGCACGCCGTTGACGCAAACGAGTCCACCGGCTCGCCCGATGATTTCGCGCGCGATGACTTCGCTGTGTCCGCTGCCGAATACGTGCAACATACCGCCAGCGGCGAGATTCGCACCGATGATGGGCGCGAGCGCGGCGATGACCGGCTGGTTTTTTTCGCGCGCGGCGGCAATCAGCGCAGTGGCTTGTTGATAAAAGTCGTCAGCGGGGGAGGGCATTGGTGATAAAAAAAGCCTTCCCATGCAGGATGTCGCGGCAAAAGTGGCATCAACCCAACCCCAATCGTATGCGCTTTCTATATAGTCTTGTGTTGGCATTTGGCTTGTCGCTTTCGGCCATGCCAGAGCCTTTGCCGATAGAGGAATTTGCCCACATGCCGATGTTTACCGGCATGACGCTGGCACCGGATGGCAAAACGGTGGCCTACGTGCAGACGGTCAAAGGCCAGCAGCAAATCCTCATGCGCGATTTGGACACGGACAAGGTCATGGGAATTGAAATTCCTACCACCGGCAGACCTTGGGTTACACAAGAGACAAAGTTGGATTGGCTTAATAGCCGTCGTCTTTTGTTCAGCCTGTATCCGGGGGGCTTTTCAGCCATGGATAAAGACGGCAAGCGCTACGAAGGACTTACAGGGCGTGACCGCACGGCGATTCGGCGAGGAGCCCATTTTGATGCGCCGTATGCGATGCACAATTTTTACGATGAGAAGGACGGCACCGTTCTCCTGTTTGAGTATGATGTTGCTTATGCGATTGATGGCATCGGGGCGAATTTGTGGCATGAGCGAGGATATCCGCACGTGCTCAAAGTAAATTCACGCACGGGAGTAATTGAGCGCGTGTTGCAGAATCCGGGAGATGTCGCCTTTTGGGTGGCCGATTCTCAAGGCGTGGTGCGAGTGGGCGTGGAAGTTAAAAAGGGGATCGCCCGTCTCATATACCGCGAGAGTGAATCCTCGCCGTGGAAGCCGTTGCCCGGGGCAGATTTTTCAGATCCGCCCGTGCGGCCTTTGGCGTTTTCTGGCGATAATCAGATCCTCTACGTCATCAAGTATACCCCCGACCGCCATTGGGGAGTGTATCCTTTTGACTTTCGCACGATGGAATACGGCGACGTATTGATCGCGCATGATATCTACGATGTCATCCCTGGGGAGTGGCGCTCCTACGCGAACGGGATTCTGCAGCAGGATCTGATTTTCGCTCCTGGCCCTGGTGGCCGATTGTTGGGTGTGCGTTATGCGGCAGAATATCCGCGTGTGTTGTGGTTTGATGAAGACATGACTCGCCACCAAGCGGCGATCAACGCGGCGCTGCCCGGCAAGGCCAACACCATTCTGAGCATGAGCACCGACCTCAGTCGAATGCTGGTGCTCTCATGGGCGTCGAATGATCCCGGCACTTATTATTTGTATGAAGCCGAGGGGCCAAAGTTGAGTAAACTGCTCGACCGCATGCCGTGGGTAAACCCTGACAAGATGGCCGAGACCGTGGCGATCAAGTTCAAGGCACGCGATGGGTTGCAGATTCGCGGTTACCTCACCTTCCCCAAGGGGCGGGAGCAGAAAAAGCTGCCGATGGTCGTTATGCCACACGGCGGGCCGCGCACGCGTGATGTGTGGGGTTACGATTCTTACGTCCAGTTTTTAGCGAACCGTGGTTATGCGGTGCTGCAAGTCGATTACCGCGGTTCGGCGGGTTATGGAAATGTGTTTTTGAAGAAAGGGCAGCGCAAGGTCGGCACCGATACGCAAAACGATATCACAGATGGGGCGCGTTGGGCCATTGCCCGAGGCTTTGCCGACCCGCAACGAGTGGCGATTATGGGCGCAAGTTTCGGTGGGTATTCCGCGATGATGGGCGTGGCCACCGAGCCGGACTTGTATCGCTGCGCGATCAATATCGCGGGGGTTAGCGATTGGATTGAGCTGATCAAAGAAAACACGCAGGTGTTTCCGCGCTCCTATGGTCCGGTCGTGAATATGATCGGTGACCCGGTGAAAGATGCCGCCGAATTAAAGGCGATCTCTCCGCGCTATCTTGCCCGCAATATCAAGGTGCCAGTTTTAGTGATTCATGGCCGCGATGATCCAGTCGTGCCATACCGGCAGGCCAAGCTCATGGCGGATGCGCTTAAGGAGGCCGGCTGCACGTTTGAGTTCATGTCCAAATACAATGAAACTCACGGGCTCGATAATTACAAAAATGTTATCGAAGCCTTGGGGCGCGTGGATGCATTTTTGAGCAAATACATGCCTGCCAATTAAAGATAATCAGATGATTCGCGCGGTTGATCACATTAACATTGTCGTCACGGACCTCGCTCGGTCGGTGGCGTTTTATACGGAGGTGCTGGGCTTTCGTCTGGCGAAGGAAGCCTACTTGGAGGGCGAGTGGATCGATCGTGTGGTCGGGCTCAAAGGCGTGAAAGGGCGCGTGGCGTATGTCGTCGCGCCAGCCGGCGAGCCGCGCATCGAATTACTCGCTTACGAAGCCCCGACAGGGGTGAATCCGCCGGAAAATAATCGCGCGAATACCGTGGGGTTGCGTCATATCGCGCTGCAGGTGGATGACATCGCGGCAATGACCGCGAAATTGCGCGCAGCCGGCGTCACCGTGTTCAGCGATCCGGTCAAAGTTCCGCACGGCGTGGTGAGCCACGATGCCGGCGAAAAAACGCTGGTGTATTTTCTCGATCCCGACGGCGTGTTTTTGGAACTCGCCGAATATCGTTAAGCGCCCTTCCAAGGGGTCGGCGCCAATGTTCGTATTACGAACATTGGGTTAGGTGTGACGGTAAAGCCCGATCAGGTTTCCCAACGACCGTAGATGCCGCAGGGCAGGATTTTGCCGTCGTGCTGAATTGGCAGTCCGACTTCGCCGGCGGTGATGGTGCCTTTGTGGCTGCTCATCAATTCGGCGAGCAGGTTGGCGACAACCGTGGGGGAAAGTCGGGCGGTGTAGGCGTTGATCAGGAAAAACAACGGTTGATCGCTCAACAGTTCGCGGCATTCGCGCAACAGCGTCCAGAGGTGATCCTCGAGTTTCCACATTTCGCCGGTGCTGCCGCGACCGTAGGTCGGCGGATCCATAATAATGGCGTCATAGCGGCGATCGCGGCGGATTTCGCGGCGCACAAATTTTAGGCAGTCGTCCGTGATGTAGCGGATGGGCGCATCGGCGAGACCGGAAAGCGCGGCGTTTTCGCGGCACCATTTCACCATGCCTTCGGCAGCGTCGACGTGGCAAACGTTGGCGCCGGCCTTGGCGGCGGCGCAGGTGGCCGCACCGGTATAACCGAAAAGATTCAGCACGTTGACCGAGCGGCCTGCTTTAACCGCGGTTTTGATGCGCTGGCTAAACCACTCCCAATTGACGGCCTGCTCGGGAAAGAGCCCTGTGTGTTTGAAGTTCGTGGGCCGGATTTTGAAGGTGAGGCCGAGTGAGGCGTAACGAATGGTCCAATTTTCCGGCAAGGTGCGTCGAAATTCCCATTTGCCGCCGCCTTGTTCGCTGCGGTGGTAGAACCCGTCCCAGCTTTTCCAAGGCGCGCCGGGTTCCCGACCATGGCGCGGCCAAATGATTTGGGGGTCGGGCCGCACGAGCGTGTAATCGCCCCAGCGTTCCTGTTTCATGCCGTCGCCACAATCGAGCAGCTGATAGTCCTGCCAGTTGTCGGCAGTCAGAATGGCGGGACGTTTGGGTATCATGAGCGTCAGCATGGGGAGCGTTTCCCGGGCGTGAACAAAAAACATCCCTAAGTAAATTCACCCAGACGCCATTTATTGACACTTAGCGGCAATAGGGGTGCGCTGACCCTCCCATAACGTCATGAACCTAACAAAACCCATTAACAGCATCTGCGCAGTCGCTTTGGCCGTGGCCCTTACGGCGTCTGCTATGGCGGATGTCATTGTGACCAAGAGCGGAGCCCGTCTCGTGGGCCAAGTCACGAAGATCGAAGACGGCAAGATTTACGTCTCCACCGATTTCGCCGGCGACATCGTCGTCAAACAAAGCGAAGTCACCGGTCTCACCACCGACGCGCCGGTCAATGTGCGGCTCGCCAGTGGCACGACCCTCCAAGGCACCGTGACTAGCGGCACCGACGGCATCGTCATTTCCGGCGCCGACGGCCAGCTGAGCACGCAGGTTGAAAAGGTGGCTTCCACCTGGACCGCCGGAGCGGAAGACCCGCAGGTGGTGAAGTTGCGTGAAGAACTCGCTTCGCGCGAACGCAAGTGGGCCTACGAGGTCGCGCTCGACGTCAACGGCAAGTCCGGCAACAAGAGCCAGCTCGGCACGCAGGTTAGCGCCCGCGCTACGCTCAAGACGCCGGAAGACACGCTCCAATTCTACACGGCCTACAACCGCCAGGAGACCGACGACGTGAAGTCCGCCGATCAGTTCAACGCCGGCGTGGATTACGCGAACAACTTCTCCGGCAAGAAATCGTGGTATGTGCGCGATGAAATCGGCTTCGACCGCGTCAAGGACATCGAACTCTACAACATCGCCGCCGCCGGTCTCGGCTACGACTTCATCAAGGAAGCCAAACATCTGCTCACGGGCCGCTCCGGTCTTTCGTTCCGCTACGAGGGTTACAAGAACCCGTTCACTGAGGATGTGAAGAGTGTCGGTCTCGACTTCGGCCTCAACCACGAGTGGGAGTTCCAAGACTCCAAGCTCGTCAACCGTCTCTCCTACGTGCCGGCCTTCGAGGATTTCGGCAGCTACACCGTCAAGCACGAGTCCTACTATGAACTGCCGCTGGCCAGCACGAAGTGGAAGCTCCGCGTCGGCGTCAGCAACGACTACAACAGCCAGCCGGGTATCGGCGTCGAGAAACTCGACACCGCCTACTTCACCCGTCTTGTGCTGAACTGGAAATAAGTTTGTAGGGCGGGGGTTCTGAACCCCGCCTCGAACACTTTAATCTCTCAACCGGCCCGTGGATCTCGCGTCCCGGGCCGGTTTGCTTTTTCAGCCGTCGACGGATTGCTTGGTCCCAATGATACGGCAGGACTACATTCTCCGGTTGATCTCCGACCTCCGGCAATTTGTTGCCAGTGTGCTCGGCACCGGCGATCCCGCCCGCGCGAGTGAAGCGCTACACGCCATTCTGCACGCGCAACAACGCCTGTTTCACGTGCCGCCGCCGGAGTTTCTCGGGCTCACTTTGGACGAGCAGATCGATTTGCTCGCGCGCGCCGAAGCTCCTGCGCATGCCGTCGAGAAAATCGCGACCTACGCGGCGACGTTGAATGAGGCCGCGCGAGTTTACGAAGCGATCAATCGCGACGACATGGCCGCGAGTTCGCGCCAACTCGCGCTCGGGGTTTTGCTCACCGCCGCGTCACGATGCCCGGAGCAACGTCATCAAGTGGCGGACGAAATCGCGCGGTTGCGTGCAATTCTACCCGACGAATCGCTCAATCCTCCTGTGCGCGAGATGGCACTCGCTTGGGATCAACTCGGATCATAGGCGCGTTCGGGAACGGCGCCGATTTAATCACGTTCCATACAGCCGGTCGCCGAAATCGCCGAGGCCTGGAAGAATGTATTTGTGGTCGTTGAGTTCGCGATCGAGCGCCGCGGTGAAAATCGTCACGTCGGGATGAGCGCTTTGCACGGTCTTCACGCCTTCGGGTGAGGAGACGATGCACACAAACGAAACCTCTTTTGCGCCGGCTTGTTTGACGACGGTCAACGCCTGCGCGGCGGATCCACCGGTGGCGAGCATGGGATCGACGACAATTACGCGCGTGTTGGCGAGTGGCGGAAGTTTGCAATAATAGCTGCGCGCCACGGCTGTGGTGTGATCACGCTCGAGGCCGATATAGCCGACGCTCACGTCGGGAAACATGTCGAGAAACGGCTGCATCATGCCGAGTCCGGCGCGAAGAATCGGCACGACGACGAGAGAGCGCGCGAGGACTTGCCCTGTGATTGGTTCAAGTGGCGTTTCAATCGCTTTGTCCTTGGTGGCGAGATCGCCCGTGGCTTCGATCGCGAGGAGTTGTCCGATCTGATAGGCAAGCGTGCGAAACGTGGCGGGCCGCGTGGTCTTGTCGCGCAAGTGGGTCATCACATGCGAGGCGAGCGGGTGTTGAAGGACGTGGAGGGGCATGGGGATGATTACAGTGTTTCGTGAATCGCTTCGGCGAGAGTGGCATTGCTGATCGCGTGCTTCAGCGTGAACAGCTCGCTGCCGAAATAGACCGTGTAGTTTTTCTTACGCTTGGTCATGCGTGCGATGCCGTCAGCAAGCCGGTTATGCCGGATTCCGACAATGCAAATGTAGGATTGGAGGCGGGATCAGCGTCCCGTCTCAATCCTCACGGTTCGAGCGTCAGTGTGTGCGCGGTCGGGCCAGGCAAGAACGGAGCGGATTCGCCTTTGGTCCACGCTTCGTGGCCGGCGCGATAGTGCGGCGAAAGCGGATGACCACTCTGACCACCGGGCATGTGGAAAATACCTTCGGCTTCACGACCGGGAGATACGACGAAGCGCTCGCTCGCGCCGAAATCGGAACGTTGCACGCGAGGTGTGATGTTGTCGCCGGATTGCGGCACCGCCGGCATGTTGAGCCAACCGGTCAGCCAGCGCGGCAGCACGCGCGAGAATGGATGCACGATGCGTGCGCGATTGAAATCGCCCCACGTCGGACCAACGTCGCTCATCTTGCCCGCCACCTTTTCGACCGCGGCGTTCAAGAGATCGTCCCACGATTCAAAACGCGCGGGCAGAAAATGCATCGGCTGCTGTTCCACGAGCGCGCGCATGGCCGGTTCGTATTGGAAACGCCGCCAGCGAAATTCCGGGAACTCGCGCCGGCACGGAGCAAACATCGCATCGAGAATAGTCGCGGTCACTTCCTGTCGGAACAACCGCACCGCCAGATAACCGGCGGAGTCCGCGCGCGCACGACCGTCCCAATCCGTGAGCGCATCCTGCAGTTTTTTGACGCCGCGAACGTTCGGTTGTTGAGCTAGTGTTCGCGCAAGCAAGTCGTGCCACCACGCCAACACCGGAGCCGTTTCATCCAATTGAATCGCGAGTAAATCATGCTGCGTCGCCTGTTCCAATGCAGCGAGACGATCGCGGATTTGCGCGGCGCGACCGGGTTGCGCGTAGCCGCCATCGCCCAACTGTTCGAGCGCTTTGCCGCCGACTAGACGATTGTTGGCCGTCCACAAATAGCCGGAGTCGGGATCGCGAATGACAGGCGTTTCGGTTGACGACAGGTAGCTGTCCCAACCGCGATCGCCGTAAGTCCACGCCACGGCGAGCCGGCCATCGTAGCCAATGCGCTTGGGAAGTCGGCCGGTGAGGGTCCACGCGATGCGGCCGTCGCGATCGGCGAAGACGAGATTCTGTGCAGGCAACGCGGCGCGGTGGGCGATGGTAATCGCCTCATCCGTGGTTCGTGCGGTTTCCATGCCCAGCAGGGAAAGATTGAGGGCGTGCGGATCGTGCATCGCCCAACGCGAGACGAGCACGCGGTTGTTCTCGCTGGTATTGATCACCGGACCCCACACCGTCCACTTCACGTTGAGCTCGACGGGATCGGCGCCTTTGACGCGAATCACCTCGCGGCGATTTTCAAACGAGAGGAGTTCGCCGCCTTTTTTGTAGAGCGTTTCCGCGATGGCGCTGGTTTCAACAACGACAATGTCGTGCGTATCAACGTAAGCGTTGGTCAACCCCCACGCTACGTGACCGTTACTGCCAGCGACCACGATCGGCACGCCGGGAAGCGTGACGCCGGTGACTTGATGATCGCCCCAAACCAGCGAAGCGCGATACCACGTGTTCGGCACGCGCAGGCCGAGGTGCATGTCGTTCGCGAGCAGCGGCTGACCGCTGACGGTGTGTGTGCCGGCCACGACGAAGCTGTTGCTGCCACGACTGGGAATGTCTTCCGAATCCTTCGTGGGGAGGTCGGTGGAGTTGCGCAGATTCACGAGTCGGGCGGAGGGAATCTCCGGCGCGATTTCACTGCGGCTGCCGTCGAGGGCGACGTCATCTGCTGTCAGCAGCGGCGCGACGAATTCCAACACCGCCGACCCGTAGGTGTTGCGCACAGCCGTGAGCGAACGTTCGAAATTTCCTTCGTCGTTCAACTCCATCGCCATCGCGTAGGCCACAAGGATGGTGTCCTCCGGCCGCCAAGCGGTGGGCTCGGCGCGCAGGAACAGATATTCAAATGGCTTTTGATCCAGCGCGGCGAGTCCGGCGTTCACGCCCGCAGTGTAAGCATCAAGTAAGGCGCGCTCTTCATCGTTCAGCAGCGTGATAGATATTCCCGCGAGACGACGAAATCCGTCCACGCGCGCGGCCTTGTCGGCTTCGATGGCTTTTTCGCCAAACAGCTCGGCGAGTTCGCCGGCGGCGCGGCGGCGCAGCACATCCATTTGAAAAAATCGCTCCTGCGCATGCAGCCAGCCGAGCGCGCGGGCGAGATCCGTGCGATTGGCGCCGCGAAGTGTGGGCACGCCTTGCGTATCGCGTTCGATCGTGAGGGCGGCGCCAAGGCCGGCCAGTTTTTCCGTGCCGTCGAGCACGGGCAGGCTGCGGCGCATTTGTTGATAAAACCAGGCGGCGCTGCCGGCTGCGATGAACGCGAGCACGAGACAAACGAGACCGCACCAGCGCAGGATTTTTTTGCGAAGTAAACTCATAGGGACAGTTGCCGGCGAATAGAGGCGACGAGCTCGGCCGGAGTGGGTGCGATGTTAAGCGTGAGCGCGTCGGCTGGCTCTTCCAACGCGGCCAACTGGCTGTCGAGCATGGCCGGTTTCATAAAGTGATTCTTGCGGCCGCTGATGCGCTCCCACAGTTGCTTGCGCGTGCCTTGCAGATACACGAGCGCGGTGTGCGAGTTGTTTTTGAGCAGCACGTCGCGATACTTCTGTTTGAGTGCGGAGCAGGTGACGACGGCGCCTTCACGGCGCGCGATGCAATCATCGAGGTGGCGACGAATGGCGGCCAACCACGGCGCGCGATCGGTGTCGTCCAGCGGCGTGCCGGCGCTCATCTTGGCGATGTTTTCCGGCGGGTGAAACGCATCGGCGTCGTCGAAACGCCAGCCCAGTTCACGCGCCAGCAATTCGCCGACAGTGGTCTTGCCGCTGCCGGCGGCGCCCATGACGACGATGGCGCGCGGCGGGGTCATTGTTCCCATGCGCGACTCGTGACCGGATCGCGCCCTTCGTCGAACTCGATGTAATCAAACATCGTTTCGATAGGCAGGTGCTCGAAACCGGATTCCTTGATCCGCTGCTGCAAAATCGGGCGGCCCGAGTCGCGCCAACCGCGCTTCATCATGAAGCCGTTCCAGACTTCGCGGTCTTCGTCACGGCGCGGCGTGCCGTTTTCGCGGCACCACGCCATGATTTCTTCGTCGGTGCCGCCGCTGAGTGTGCGCTCGCGCAGGGCCGCGTAATCCACGCCGAGAAAGTTGCAGCAACGGCCATCGAAGCCGATGCCGAGATTGGCGATGTAATCGGCGGGAAGCTGGTTGGCGGCGTGCAGACGGATTTTGTCGAGCATGCGGCCGAAATAAACGATGCCGCCGACTTTGGCGTAGACGCTGCGGAGTCCGGGAATGTTGGGCATGGGAGGATTATTTCGGCGCTTTTGACGAATGCGAGCGAGTTGAAAAACTCCTCAGCGCCGCCCGTAATATACCACGGTTGCGAGTAACCCGAGCGCGAAAGTCGGGGCGTTGATCCACAATTGGTGGAACGGCATGGGCCAGCGATGACAGGCGTAGATGACCAATACGTGCTTGATGGCGATGAGGATCCAGCAGATGAGCATGAAGCGCTCCGTGCGCGAATTACGCTCGGGTTTGGTCCGCACGTTGACTTCGACCACGAAGTTGAGATCCGCATCGGGAGGCGGCGTGCGAGAAATAAGGCGCAGAAGGTTGGCAAACACGGTGGACTTGAAAGATACTTTAAAACCCTCGAAATCAAATCTGTCGTGTCGAAGAAACCCACCTCCACCTCCGCTCAGCCGCCGATTGAACTCGAAGGCACCCGATTGGACAAACCCAGCTCCGCGGCTGCGGGCTTGGCCGCCGTGGCCAAGACCAACAGCTACGTCGTCATGGGCGTGGGTCCGATCAAGGGCACGAAACTGCTGCTGGATGTGAACAAGAAGGACGGCTTTGACTGCCAATCCTGCGCGTGGCCGAGCCCGGACGGCGAGCGGCACACGTTCGAATTTTGCGAAAACGGCGCGAAAGCCATCGCCGACGAAGCCACGCCGAAGCGCTGCACGCCGGAGTTCTTTGCGCGCTATTCGGTCGCGGAATTGGCGGCCAAGGGCGATTACTGGCTCAACCGCCAAGGCCGTCTGACGCATCCGATGGTGCTCAAGCCCGGTGCGACGCACTACACGCCGATTGAGTGGGACGAAGCCTTTGCGCTGATCGCGCGGGAGTTGAAGGCGCTCGGCTCGCCGGACGAGGCGGCGTTCTACACGTCGGGTCGCACCAGCAACGAAGCCGCGTTTCTCTACCAACTTTTTGTCCGCCAGTTCGGCACGAACAACCTGCCCGATTGCTCCAACATGTGCCACGAGTCGAGCGGCACCGCGCTGGGCGAGACCATTGGCATCGGCAAGGGCACGGTGAAGTTGGACGATTTCGAAAAGGCCGACGTGATTTTCATTATCGGCCAAAATCCCGGCACGAATCATCCGCGCATGCTTTCTTCGCTGGAGAGCGCCAAGAAGCGCGGTGCCACCATCATTTCCGTCAATCCGCTGCCCGAGGTCGGCACGTCGCGTTTCAAAAATCCGCAGCACTTCATGAATCCGCTAAAAGCGCTGCCCACGTTGTTGGGCGAAGGCGCGCGCTTGTCGGACATCTGGGTGCAGCCGCGCATCAATGGCGATCTCGCGCTCTTCAAGGGCCTCATGAAGGAAATGCTCGCGGCCGAAGATGCTGCACCGGGCAGCGTGTTTGATCACGATTTCATCCGCCAGCACACGCACGGTTACAACGAACTCGTGGCGGATTTGCGTGCGACCGATTGGGCTGAAATCGTCGACGCCAGCGGCGTCAGTCGCGAGCAGATCAAGCAAGTCGCCGAGGTGGCGATGCGCTCAAAGGCTACGATTTGCTGCTGGGCGATGGGCCTCACGCAGCAGCCCAACTCGGTCGAAACAATCCAGACGGTCGTTAACTTTCTCCTCTTGCGCGGCGATATCGGCAAGCCCGGCGCTGGCGTTTGCCCGGTGCGCGGTCACTCGAATGTGCAGGGCGACCGCACGATGGGTATTTTTGAAAAGATGCCCGATTGGTGGCTCGACGGACTCGATGCGGAATTCGGCTTCAAGTCTCCGCGCGCGCACGGCTTGGACACGGTCGAATCGATCAAAGCCATGCACGAAGGCCGCGTGAAAGTGTTCTTCGCGATGGGCGGCAACTTCCTCTCGGCCACGCCGGACACGGAGTTTACCGCCGAGGCGCTGCGCCGCTGCACACTTACCGCGCAAGTTTCAACCAAGCTCAATCGTGCGCATCTCGTGCACGGTCGCACGGCTTTGATCTTGCCGTGTCTTGGTCGCAGCGAACGCGATGTGCAGGCCACCGGGGAGCAGTTCGTCACCGTCGAGGATTCGATGGGCATCATCAATTCCTCGCGCGGCAAGGTTGAGCCGGCCTCACCGCATTTGCTGAGCGAACCGGCGATCGTGTGCCGCTTGGCTCGTGCGACGCTTGGCCCGGCCAACCCCGTTAAGTGGGAAGCGATGGAGGGCGACTACGCGCTCATTCGCGACCACATCGCGCACGTCGTGCCCGGTTTCGAAAACTTCAACGAGCGCATTCGCGAAGGCATTTTCTATTTGCCCAACGCCCCGCGCGATACGCGCGAGTGGTTCACCGACACGAATAAGGCCAACTTCACCGTGGCGCCGATTCCGCGCCGCACGTTCGCGCCGGGCGAATACGTGATGATGACGATTCGCACGCACGACCAGTTCAACACCACGGTTTACGGTTTGGACGATCGCTATCGCGGCGTGTTTGGCGGACGTCGGGTAGTGTTCATGCACGAGGAGGACATCCGTGCGGCGGGTCTGCAGCAGGGCCAGTTGGTCGATCTCTACAATCATCACGGCGGGGTTGAGCGCGTGGCCGAGGCCTTCATGGTCGCGCCCTATCGCATTCCGCGCGGTTGCGTCGCGACGTATTTCCCCGAGGCCAATGTGCTCGTGCCGATCGGCAGTGTGGCCAACAAGAGCAACACCCCGACCTCGAAGTTTGTGGTAATCACGCTCAAGCCCACGGCGGATACGGCCACGGCCTTGGCGGCGCGGAAGGCGGAAGTCGCCGAGTAGACCGTCGCGAAATTGCTGATCCGTAAAGGCGCACGTTAGCAGACGGTTACGGCTGGCGTCGCGCCGTGCAGCCATCATACTTGGGCCATAATTCTTGGAACCTCAGCCCGGGAGGCCGGGTCGCACCCGTTGTTATGAAAACTAAGCATTTCATCATCGCCGCGCTCTTCGGCTTGGCCGCTGTCAGTCCGGCTTTGGCGCAAGAAGCCGCCGCTACCAACTCCAAGGTCTTGGTTGAGTTGGATAATCCCCTAAAATTTACCGACGTGCGCGATGCCTATTTGCCTTCGGACAAGGGGCAGATCGCCAACGCCGAAATGGTCCGCGATTACATCGTCCAAAAAGCCAGTGAATACGTGCCGGACAGCTATAAGCTGGACGTAAAGATCACCAACATCGACATGGCCGGCGATTTCGAACCGTGGGGCAAAGCCGACGCGGACGATGTTCGCATCATCAAGGATATCTATCCGCCGCGCATCGATCTCAGCTTCAAGCTGGTCGATTCCGCCGGCAACGTGGTCAAGGAAGGCACGCGCGAATTGCGGGACCTGAACTTCCTCATGAAGATCGACATCCGTCGCTCGGACCCGCTGCGTCACGAGAAAGCGCTGATCGACGATTGGATTAAGAAAGACTTCAAGCCCGCCAAGGCCGGCTAAGTCTGGATTCGATCCGAAAACCCGTTTGCGCACGGCCGCGAGTCTTCCAAGCTCGCGGCCGTGTCTTTTTCTCCTTCCGAGACTGTGCGCATCGACAAATGGCTTTGGTGTGTGCGCTTGTTCAAAACGCGGGCGGCGGCCACGGCGGCCTGTCGCGCCGGTTCGGTTTTGATCAACGACACGCCGGTGAAACCAGCGCGGGAGCTTCGCAGCGGCGAACTCGTGCATGTCCGGCAGGGATTGGTTACACGCACCTTGCGGTTTCTCGGCACACCGGCCTCGCGGGTGGCGGC
>Ga0207868_1001635_pt1 | contig 15223 bp, 15 predicted proteins | sample Passage237B_FD_187370 | JGI IMG/M metagenome (GOLD analysis project Ga0207868, IMG submission 187370) | Cellulose adapted compost microbial communities from Newby Island Compost Facility, Milpitas, CA, USA - Passage2 37B (SPAdes) (version 3) ... | reverse complement strand
CCATACCCGGCGTAAAAGCATTTCGTTTGTCCGGCCGTGCAAGTGTCAGGATTAAGATATGCCCATCCTTCCGCACTTTAACATAGCGGAACTCGCGGCTGCTGAAGGTGCGGAGCTGCTCCTCGGTGTAAAAAGGACTGTAGTTCATGGGGACGGTGGGAATCAGGAATACAACTTATATGGTGCGATTTCCTCCCGGAAGATCACTCTTGCACGTTCATATGCATCTGCCTGGAGCCAGGGGATATCTGCCTTGTCAATGAAAAAACGAAGTAAATTATCGGTATCAATGTTGCCGACCAGATCATCCTGAGCAAAGGGGCATCCGCCGAAGCCCCCAATGGTACTGTCAAAACGTCTGCAGCCGTTTACAAAGGCTGCCTCCACTTTTTCCTGCCAGTTTTCGGGTCGGGAGTGCAGATGAACGCCCAGCGACAGGTGGGGGAATTCCAGTGAAAGGATGCCGAACAGCTGTGAAATGGAATGCGGTTTGGCCATTCCAACCGTATCAGCCACTGAAAAAGTGTTAATGCCTAATGCAGCGATTTTTTCCACCCAGTGGCTGACGAGCTCCGTAGACCAGTAGTCACCGTAGGGGTTCCCGAATCCCATCGACAGGTAAATGACCAACTCCTTGCCCCTTTGAATACAGAGCTCCTGTATGGCCAGGACCCGCTGAAAGGATTCTTCAATGGAACAGTTGGCATTGCGTCTCTGAAAGGTTTCCGACAGGGAAAAAGGGTAGCCGAGGCAGGATATTTTTTCTTCCCGTACAGCCAGTTCTGCGCCTTTTACATTGGCAACGATGACTAGCAGACGGGTGCCGCCGGGATTCAGGTGTTTTAAAACTTCTCCGGTATCACTGACCTGGGGTACTGCCCTAGGCGAGACAAAACTACCGAAGTCGATGCAGGGGAATCCGGAGTCAATAAGTGCTTGCAGATAGCGGATTTTTAGTGATGTAGGAATAAATGGATCTATCCCCTGCCATGCATCGCGGGGGCATTCAACCAAATACACGGGTGTATTGCTGGATAGAGCATTCATGAGCCTCCATTTTAAACAAGATAGTAAAAAATGGCGGCAAGATCAAATCTGATAAAGCCTAGATGATACGGATTCCTACAGTGATCTGCCAGGATTTGAGTTTTTGCTTTACAGTGGTGGTAGAGCCTCCCGTATTAACCTGGAAGGAATTCAGGTTGGAAAAACTTCCTTCTTTGCGGACGTCGATGCTCAGCCCGAAGATATCCAGTCCCGCACCCAGTTGATAACCCAGTATGGCTTCAGACATCGCAGTTGGGGAAGTGGTATAATATCGGATGGCTTCCCTTACATTCTGATTATCGCCAATGCGGAAGGAGGCCATGGGGCCGGCATTGATGCGAAAAGGGCCACCCTTCAGTCCGAACAGGACTGGGACATCGATGCTGCTGAACTTGTATTCAATCCGGGCCACGTCGGGTACGTCGCCATGATTCCGCTGGATATCAAAATGACCGCCCTTAGTCGATACCAGCACTTCAGGCTGGACGAAAAAGCCTTTCCCGAAACGCATGTAAACCCCGCCAGACCAGCCTGTTTTGCTGTCAAAACTTTCCTGCAGGTTGTCTCTTACCTCCTGGCCGTTGTAGTTCAGATAGGGATTTCCATTGGCGTCATAGCGGGTAGTCAGAAAATTGCCCATGGTCAGCTGGGAGAGGTTTACTCCGCCCTTGAATCCCATGGTGAATTGAGCGGATGCCAGTCCTGCCTGAATGACGAACAGGGACAGAAGCACATAACGAAGCTTATTTTTCATGGTCTATAGAGTTTTAAGTAGGAAGAATAACGTGTATCGGCTGTTTCCTTGCATATTCCTGGGGAAATTTTATTTCAGGGGGACATCATTTATTTCCTGGAACGGCTAATTAACTCCACATGTGGCATTATATTGTGGGGGTAATTCAAAAAATAAAGCATGGCGAAAATAAAGACGGTTTATGTCTGTCAGGAATGTGGTCATACCTCCCCCAAATGGTTGGGAAAATGTCCTTCATGCCTGGCGTGGAACTCCATGGTCGAAGAAATTACCGAGTCGGGTCCCAGCAAGCAGGGAGTAGTGTGGAAGGCCGTGAACGTATCGGGTAAGCCGAAATCCATACCGTCGATTGTATATGAAAAAGAACCCCGGCTGGTCACGGGCGATGCAGAGCTCGATCGTGTACTGGGAGGAGGAATCGTACCGGGCTCCCTGATTCTGATCGGTGGGGAACCGGGCATAGGAAAGTCGACCCTGCTGCTTCAGATCGCCATGGGGCTTAAACATCAGCGGGTGTTGTATGTGTCGGGCGAGGAATCAGAAAGCCAGATTAAGCTCCGGGCGGAGCGTATGAAGGATTCGGGTGAAAACTGTTACGTACTGGCTGAAACCTCGACGGAACAGATTTTCCGTCATTCGGAAGATCTGCAGCCTCATCTGATCATCATCGACTCCATCCAAACGCTGCGCTCTCCCTTGCTGGAGTCATCACCGGGCAGCATCGGTCAGGTGCGCCAGACCGCCTCTGAAATGATGAAGTATGCCAAGGAAACCGGAATTCCCATTTTTCTGATCGGACATATCACCAAGGACGGCTCCATTGCAGGCCCCAAAACCCTGGAACATATGGTAGATACAGTCATTCAGTTCGAAGGTGACCGCCATACGACCTATCGTATTCTCCGCACCAGCAAAAACCGGTTTGGGAATACATCCGAACTGGGTATCTACGAAATGCGTACCTGGGGCTTGAGACAGGTAAGTAACCCGTCGGAGCTGTTGATATCCCAGCGCGATGAACCCATCAGCGGCGTGTCTATAGGATCAATGATGGAGGGTAACAGGCCTTTGATGATCGAACTTCAGTCACTGGTGAGTGTGGCTACCTATGGCACACCGCAAAGAACAAGCAACGGATTTGATACCCGTCGTCTGCAAATGTTACTCGCGGTACTTGAGAAAAGAGGTGGATTTAAATTTGCGGTGCAGGATGTGTTTCTCAATGTCGCCGGGGGCATGAGGGTTGAAGATCCGGCCATCGATCTGGCGGTTGCGGTTTCGCTGTATTCGTCCTATGAAGATATTCCCATTCCGGCCGACACCTGTTTTGCGGGTGAGGTGGGTCTGGGAGGTGAAATCAGGGCGGTAAGCCGCATCGAAGCCCGAATCAATGAAGCCGCCAAACTGGGATTCAAACGGATGTGTATCTCCAAGTTCAACCGTAAGGAAGGCGAATACAAGAAGTCGGAAGGTATTGAAATCATTCCGGTCGGTAACTTCCGGGAGGTATTTGAGTTTCTCGACAGCATAGCGGAATAGTTTATTACTGTTCAGTGATACCTGGTAGGGGATGTTCCGGGGATCGGATGACTTCGCCCAAAGCTGTGGGACCTCGTTTTCCCTCGCGTCGTCCAGAAGGAGTTGATTAGCAGACCTGAGAAATTATACGCCACAAGAGGTTGGATGGTTTTTCGTTAAAAGCTTCATCCCTGACTACTGGCACCCAAACCCGCAAAGCGCTTTACCCCTCAGCCTGGCTCCGATACCATTTAAGCTTCTGACGGTGGAGCCGGAAATCGGTCAGGAAGCGCAGATGTTCCAGCAAAACAGCGGGTTTGGATGTCAGATCATGGCTGGCCATCGATCTTTTAAAAAGTATCCACGAAGTATTGGCAGGCTGGGGAGGGAGATGGTACCATTCTTCGATCCAATCGGACGGGTCGAGAAGTTTTACATCCGGAAATAACGGAGACCACCGGTATCCTGCGCCCCGAAGGAGACCCAGACTATCGTCCACCAGCTTTTTGATTCCCCGACGGGTTGCCAGCTCATAAACCTCGCCCCAGTTGGTTGTTTCTCCGTATCGATCCATATAGGCCTTCAGGTCGACCAGATAGCGAAGGTGGCTCCAGTTTTCCTTACCCCCGTGGTTGATCAGGAGCATCAGGAACTGTAATTCATTTCGGAATACCGGAATTTCGCTGCCCAAAAAGTCGAGTGTAGTTGAATAGGTCTCGAATTCTTCCGGGAAGATCGTGAAACACAGTCTAGGGTAGGCTATTCTCCAGTGAAGCTCTATTACCCCCTGCAGATGGCCTGTGGCATCCGTTCGTTGCAGTGGTATATGATAGTCCGAATCCAGAAACGCTTTTCGCACATCGTCCGGTGCATCCAGCAGGGAGCGGTGGAAAGGGAGTATGGTGTAACCTGTATCCAGCATCAGCTTGATGAGGGGAAACAGATTTTCTTCGGAGACGAACAGATCCAGATCGCCGGAAGAGCGGATTTTAAAGTCCCCGTACAGCCACTGTGACCATACAGGCCCTTTATAAACATGAATGGGGATTTGATGGTCGCGGGAAATTTTTACCACCCGTAATATTTCACCCGCCACCCACATGGTTGAGAGTGAATTGGTTTTGGACCTGGATTCCATCTGCTGCAGAACCGGGTTCATGGAAATATTCCCGTTCAGTTTCTGTAGAAAAAGGGGGCTTATCCGGTTGCCTTCGGCAATGCGGTAAATTTCATTCCAGTCCAAACCGCCAGGATGTGCATTACCCTCTTCGCGTATGCAGACCGAAAGTATGAAATCCAGTTCAGGTGATTGTTTCCCCTTCATTGTTGGCTGCTCAAACAGTTGTAAACCCACTGTTCCAGGCTGTCAAAATCAGTAAACCGGCTGATGACAATTCCGTCGACCCGATTTCCCAGCAATATACTCTGCAGAAACAGTTGTTTCAAAGTTTCCGGGGTGAGAAACTGGTTGGGTAAAGGGAAATGTTTCAGCGTTTCAGCAGGCAATTCGGTTACTTTCAGGGGGCGGGTGGTACTTGCATTGTCAAGGAAATACATCCTTTGGAGGGGGACCGGTTCGAAGTTGAAATTATCCCGGGGTTGCAATGCAAATTTGTTCACACCTTCGGAAACAGGTGACAGGTCTTCCTTACTGAAACCCAGCCCTTTGACTGTATTCTCCCAGATCTTAAGTTGCGGGTAGGCAGGGCGTAAAAACGGCTGTTCGTCCGGGCCGAAATGAATGGCAACCAGGTCGTCGCTCAGGAGTGTGCAACCGGCTTTTACAAAGGCCGCACAGGTAGTCGACTTTCCCGCACCGGGCTGTCCGAGAAATACCCAGCTCTTATCCCCAACCTGCACGGCGCTGGCATGCAGCAGGAAATTTCCCCGCTGAAAAAGTATTAACCCTAATGCCTCCGAAAGGGTAAAAAGACTCAGCAAATCAGGGTCGTCGACATGGGGGTCAACTTCCAGTAAAGTTCCCCCGGTAGCACGGAAGGTCGCTATTCCGTCCCAGTGAAGCCACAACGCTCCGTTATCTCCAATAGCGGTTTGAGCCATGATGCCGCGCCGGTGGATAGTCGTCGCGGATAAAACGGGAGGTTCTAGCCGGGTTATTTTTATGGTAAAATCGTCCTGTCCGGAATTGGCTTCAAAACATTCGGTGAGAGGTATATCGGAAGAAAAATTCAGACAGTATGCTTGGTAACGGAACATCCGGTTGAGAAATTATTCCCACACCCACAGGGGCTGGTAACGGGTGGGCAGGTTGCCAATTATCGTTTCGCCCTGTTTTTCAACCCAGGCGTGAAATTCGAATGGATTCGTTTCAGTTTTGTTAAATCCTATATGCATTACAATTCCGTCCGATCTTCCAAGGAGGTATTTTACCGCCAGGGCCTGAGGCAGACAGAGCAATTTTAGGGGGAGGTGGTACGCGGCACTTTCCACTGCCCAGACCAGATCCGATACCTGTTCATCAGGGACTGGTTTTACCTGAGGCCATTTTGAATACCATTTTCGGAAGGAGGAAAATGACATCAAGCGCAGGGAAACACCGATCACGGTTAGGACCAGGGCGGCCTTAAGCCACAGTTTCCTGCGTACCCTACTCTGTTGACGCCATTTACGCAATCTGCTCATACCGGGCCGTCCTGGGTAGTTGTTACAAGTCCGTTTTTCACTAAATCCTGCAGCAACGCCGTCAGGTCGGCCTTACACTGCGACTCCTCCACTTCATATTCCCCTGTTACCAGGTCGCAAAGTTCAGGCAGGCTTAGAGGGCCGTCTGATTTCAGTTTCTCCCAGACAAAACTCCCTACTCCATCGAGGCTGAAATATTTTCCGGCTTCGTAATCCAGGATAACGGTTTCAGTCGAGACGGCAGAAGCGACAAGTTTGGAAGAGGGCTGATATTTGACTAATTCCGGTTTACTCATGATGGAAATTTGAATGAGAAGTTACAAAGGTACGACATTTTCCTTTGAGGCCCGGAAACGCACTAACTGAAACTTGACATGTGCAAACGGACCATGGCTGTATTCATTCTACGTCCAAAATGAAATAGATTACTACTCAGGCCAGGATCCAGATGGGAAAATTTCGCCTGGAGTCAATCCCTGGATGGCAGAAATGCCTGGTGAAAGGGAGCCATCGGCGATTCTAAAACAAATACACGTCGTACTTCCCGAATATTTCCGTGTAACTCCTGAACCTGTTTCCACCAGAAAGCCCTTCACTGACTACGTTTCTGTAAGTCGGCGAAGGGCTACGGGATTCGTGGACAAATCGGCGAATAAATTCCGAATTATTACATTTCGCGCTCTACGTCCTTATCGCCACGGCCCGAAAGGTTTACAATGGCCAGTCTGTTTTTGTCTTTCAGTAATTTCATTGCCAGCGCCACCGCGTGGGAAGATTCAATGGCAGGACAGATACCTTCCAGTCTGGATAACGTCTTGTATGCGTTGATGGCCTCGTCGTCGGTAACCGGGTAGTAGCTGGCGCGTCCGGTATCTTTCATATAGGCGTGTTGCGGGGAGATACCCGGGTAGTCGAGACCAGCCGCAATACTTTTCGACGGCATGGGGTTGCCGTTTTCGTCCACCAGACAGTAGGAATAGGTGCCCTGGAAAACGGTAGGTTTGCCAAACGACAGGGTTGCAGCGGTTTCTGGCATCTCGCCACTTCCGCCACCTTCAGCACCGGCGATTTCAACATCAACATCGTCCAGGAAACCTGAGAAGAGTCCGATGGCATTCGATCCCCCGCCAACGGCCGCGAAAATCTGGTCAGGCAAACGGCCTTCCTTAATCAGGATCTGCTGACGGGCCTCATTCCCGATCACACTCTGGAAGAAACCCACCATGCGGGGATAGGGGTGCGGTCCTACATGTGAACCCAGGAGATAGAACGATTCGGGATTTTCGATATAGTATCCGAGGGCTGCATCCACGGCATCTTTCAGGGTAGCAGTGCCCATTTCGGTAGTAATCAGTTCAGCTCCAAGCTGACGGATGCGGCGCACGTTCAATGCCTGACGCTCGGCGTCGATTTTACCCATGAATATCTTGCAGGGAATATTCAGTAAGGCCGCGGCAGTCGCAGTAGCGACCCCATGCTGACCGGCCCCTGTTTCGGCGATCACCTCGGTGGCCCCCATCTTCTTGGCCAGCAGGATCTGACCGATGGTGTTGTTGATTTTATGAGAACCGGTATGGTTCAGGTCTTCCCGCTTAAGGTAGATCCTTGAGCCGATCTGGGCACTCAGGTTTTTGGCAAAATAGAGGGGAGAAGGGCGGCCTACGTAGTCCTTCAGAATGCCGACAAATTCGTCGATGAAAGACTCATCTTTGGAAATGGTGTCGAAGGCATCGGCAAGTTTGGCCAGCTGCTCTTCCAGTACGGGAGGCACATAGGAGCCACCGTATTCGCCATAAGTGCCCTGATATTCCAACATCTTAAGAATGGGGCCAACTTTCACGGTATTGTTCTCTGCGATACTCATGCGTATAAAGGGTATTATATTTTGGTAATAAATAATTCCGATTCCAGGGCATAGCTTGCTTTTCCTGCCATAGCCGGAAGATGGTCCGGCGACTGCAATAATAAACAGGAGAAGTCTAATTTGATGTAAGAATAATAAAAAAAACCAGTCAGATTCCTGACTGGTGATGTAAACTGTCTGATTTGGATTACTATCTTCCTCCCCGTTCTGATGTGTTACCCCGGCCCGAGGAACGCCCGGAACTTTCACTGCGTGAAGGAGAACTGCTTCGGGCAGGAGCCGCACTTTCACGTGAAGACCGAGCCGGACTTACAGATTCCCGGGAAGAGCTGCGAGCAGCCGGAGCGGTTCGTTCAGCTGCCGGAGCTGTACTGGTGCGGGAATTCCCGCGGGATTCGGGAGTAGTACGGGCTGCCGGTTCTCTGTTATTCACGGCAGGTGCAGACGAACGGGCTGGGGTCTCACGGGTGCGTACTTCAGGGGCAGTCCGTGCGTTGGTTGCGGGACTGGTTTCCGATCTTGGCGCAGTGTTGACAGTCGCAGGTTCGACTCGACGAGCCGGAGCAGCTGAACCACGCGATTCGGTAGTGCTGGTCCGAGACGATCGGGGTGCGCTGTAAACATCATCAGCACTGTTTCGGTTGGACCCTGGAGTGGCAACCGGAGTACGGCTGTTCAGATTGCTCTCGCGGGCAACGATGGTTTTTCTAGCCGATTCCGGATTGGCCCGGGAGACCACTTCCCGGAATTCGCCACTATTACCACGGGCGGAGTAATTGTACACGGGAACGGAACGGCGGGTATTCTTTTCAATTTCCGCGTAACGGGGTCCGTACACATATTGATGGTTATTGTAAACGTAATAGTTGTTTATGATCGTCGTATTGTTGTAGATCTTGGTGACACGGGTGCGTGGCAGCACATAACGATGCCAGCGATCGTGCATGAAGTGGCGGTGAGGTACAAAGATCCAGAAATGGATGGGGATGTTGACCGCGATGTGTATGTCCAGTCCGGGCATCAGGGGAGCCCAGCCGTAGTAGCCGCCACCATTACGCCAGTTGACCCATCCGGGGCCCCATACATAATCGGGAACCCAGGCCCAGCCGTAAAAGTCATCATAGAACCAGCGTCCGTAGTGGAATGGAGCCCAGCCCCACGCATAGTCCGATACCCAGGTGTTTCCAAATTCAGTCATCACCCAACGGCCATTAGTCATGTAGGGATGAAAATCCCGTGGGACGGATGGAATCCAGACGGAGCCATAATGGGCGTGGTTGATCCAACGGCCGTATGGAGAAAGGGAATTATAGAAAATATTAAAGGATACAGCAACTCCGGGTTGTGCATTGACCTTTGACGGGGATGGCAGACCAAAACTCATGATAGCAGCCATTACTGCGATGCCGATGTATTTGAAAGTTTTCATGGCCGTTACTGTTAAAAGTGAAACTCGATAATTGGATGGATTTCAAACGAAATAGTTTAATCCGTTATTTGAAATATTAAGGTACAACAACCCCGTTTGTCTGTCAGGAGGCACAAGATGGAAGAAAGGTTTGAAAGAGATACGGGGATTTGTATGAACGGCCGGAATTAAGGATAACCTCTGAAAGGTCCGTTATAAAAAAAGGCCTGGTGTTGAGTCAGGCCTTGGGTATGATTCCGGAAATATTTTTTTAGAGTTGCTCGGTGATCACCGCCCGAAGTTTGTCAACCGTGGGGGCACCGGTAGTCTGCCATACAATTTTGCCATCCTTGTAGAGATAAATCAGCGGCAGGTACTGAATTCCCAGGTGTTCGGCGACCGTTTTGTTGGCGTCGATATCGATGATTTTCACCACGGCCTTGCCGGCAAATTCCTGCTCGATGGCTTTGATTTTTGGATATAGGGCCTTGCAGGGGGCGCACCATTTGGCAGTAAAGTCGACCAGTACAGGTTTGCTTCCGGAAATGATCTGATTGTACTCACTTACCGGCATTCCTACCAATACTTCATCCGATTTCTTTACACCTTCTACCGGTTTTTTCTCAGAAGTCCATTTGATGTAACCACCTTCCAGTTCGTATACCTGCGTAAAACCGTTTTCGGCCAACAGCTTTGCAGCGGCAGTACTACGGGCGCCACTCAGACAGTATATTAGAACCGGCTCGTCTTTTTTGAGCCCCTCGGTCTGTTTTAAAAAGTCTTCTTTCCTCACATCAAGATTACGGGCGTTAGGGAGGTGCCCCGCACCGAATTCGGCAGCCGTACGCACATCAATCACCTGTGCCGTGGGAGTGGCACTCATTCGCTCCAGAAAAGAATCACCGTTGATTTTTGTTTGAGAGAGGGCAGTTGAAACAGTTAAAAGAAAAATAGTGGCTATTCCAAGAAAGGATTTCATGTTAAACATTTTTAATTAAGCAAGCATGTAAATTTAGGCTAATAATCCAAATGAAGCTTAGTGGCTGTCTGTTTTTTTAACTTATTTTGTAGCAGGAAAGTTTTTTGTCAAAATCTTTTATAATCAATATCTATTCGACAAATGAGCGCAATTCAGTCAGTACATGCCAGGCAGATCCTGGACTCAAGGGGGAATCCTACAGTTGAAGTGGACGTAATTACAGATAGTGGCTATGTTGGACGGGCGGCGGTTCCCTCTGGTGCGTCGACAGGTGTGCATGAAGCTGTAGAACTTCGTGACGAAGATTCGAAAGTCTATCTGGGTAAAGGAGTGCTGAAAGCTGTTGAGAATGTAAATGACATCATATATCCTGAACTGATTGGCATTTCCGTATTCGAACAAAATGAAATAGATAAAACACTTCTGGAGCTGGACGGAACTCCCAACAAAGGTAAGCTGGGGGCCAACGCGATTCTGGGTGTTTCGTTGGCAGTTGCCAAAGCCGCTGCTCAGGAAGCCGGTCTACCTCTGTACCGTTATGTGGGAGGTACCAATGCCAATACCCTTCCCGTTCCCATGATGAACATCCTGAACGGTGGAAGCCACGCGGACAATGCCATCGACTTCCAGGAGTTCATGATCATGCCTGCCAAAGCAGATACTTTCTCCGATGCGCTTCGTATGGGTGTGGAAGTATTCCACGTACTCAAGAAGGTACTTAAGGAAAAAGGATATTCTACCAACGTAGGGGACGAAGGTGGTTTTGCTCCAAACATCCGTTCGAACGAAGAAGCCATTGAAGTGGTTCTTCAGGCTATCGAGAAGGCAGGTTACAAGCCCGGGGAAGAAATCTTCATCGCGCTGGACGCTGCCAGCTCCGAATTCTTCGAGAACGGGGTTTACCACTTCAAGAAATCTGACGGACGTAAGTTCTCTTCTTCTGAACTGGTAGGTTACTGGACCGAATGGGTAAATAAATATCCGATCATTTCCATCGAGGATGGTTTTGCTGAAGATGACTGGGATGGTTGGAAACAAATTACAGATGCCATCGGCAAAAAAGTACAGCTGGTAGGAGACGACCTGTTCGTAACCAACGTTAAACGTGTACAGCAGGGTATCGAATCGGGTGTAGCCAACGCAGTACTTGTGAAGGTTAACCAGATCGGTTCACTTACTGAAACCATCGATACCGTAAACCTTGCCAAACGCAACAGCTACAAAAACATCATGTCTCACCGTTCAGGGGAGACCGAAGATGCAACCATTGCTGACCTTGCCGTGGCATTGAACACCGGTCAGATCAAAACCGGGTCTGCTTCCCGTTCTGACAGAATGGCCAAATACAACCAGCTGCTGCGTATCGAAGAGGAGCTGGGAGACAATGCATACTTCCCCGGTCTGAAGTTCTGATTGTTCTGATTGGAACCTTCGAACCGAATGAGATGTCTGAAATATGCACGGAACCGCATTACCGTTTTCCAGCATGTTTCGGACATCTTTCAAAATCAGAAAACTGTAGAGTTTGCCAGAAGAATCTAATTCCCGATCGGTGATGGTCATTTTGAATTGGCTAAAGTCCGTTTTTAGTAATTTCTATAAAGGGACCTTCCTCGTATGGTTTATCTGGGTACTTTTCTTTGATAACAACAGCATCATCAATGCCGTGAACAGTTACCGGAAAAAGGAGAAACTCATCAGTGATACATTATATTACCATAACAAAATTCTGGAAGCGAGACGGGACAGGGAGGAGGTTTTCGGAAACGACAGGATGCTGGAAAAATGGGCCCGGGAAAAATACCGTATGAGCCGGCCCAATGAAGATGTCTACATCATTGTCGATGAAAACAACCGCTCGCTGGATTTGCCGGAATAAGCATCCCCTGCTCCTCAGGAGATCAGCTGCCGGGCAGCGCCGTTACGATTTACCAATTACCTGCAATGAATAAGAAAGTAATCTTACTGATTCTCGACGGCTGGGGTATAGCCAAAGCCGGAGAGGAAAACCGCTCTGCGATTGCAGCTGCCAGTACACCTTATATCGACAGTCTGATAGCCAGATACCCTAATACCACACTGCGCACCTCAGGCCTGGACGTCGGTCTTCCGGACGGACAGATGGGTAACTCGGAGGTAGGTCATACCAACCTGGGGGCTGGTCGTATCGTGTACCAGGACCTGGTGAAAATCAACAAGTCCATCACGGAAGGTACTCTGGCGAATGATCCGGTACTGAACGCAGCATTAAATTACGCACTTGAACATAAAAAGCGGGTTCACTTTATAGGTCTTGTTTCAGACGGCGGGGTACATTCGCACATCGACCATCTGAAAGGGATGATTTCCATCGCCCATCAGGCCAAGGTCACCGACGTATTCGTACATGCTTTTACGGACGGGCGCGACTGTGACCCCAAAAGCGGCGTAGGCTTTCTGACCGATCTCAGGCAGCATATGCAGGCTACGACGGGGGAAATCGCTTCCATTACCGGGCGTTATTATGCAATGGACCGTGACAAGCGCTGGGAGCGGGTCAAGCTTGCTTACGACGCCATGGTGTACGGAGAAGGGCAGAAAGTTTATCAGGACCGCCTGATTGCGGCTGTCGAAGAGTCGTATGCACAAAATGTCACCGACGAATTCATCAAACCGATCGTGGCAACCCGTGAAGACGGAATGCCCGTGGCCCTGATCGAAGAAGGCGATGTGGTGATCAACTTCAACTTCCGCACCGACAGAGGGCGTGAAATAACCGAGGTACTTACCCAGCGGGATTTCATCGACTACAACATGTCGAAGCTGAATCTGTATTATGTTACCCTGACCAATTACGATGATACGTATGAAAATGTCAGGGTTATTTTTGATAAGGACAATCTGACCAACACGCTCGGGGAAGTCATTTCCAAAGCGGGTAAAAGACAGATTCGTATTGCTGAAACTGAAAAATATCCGCACGTAACTTTCTTCTTTTCCGGCGGCCGTGAAGAACCGTTTGAAGGGGAGTCCCGGTTGCTGTGCCCCTCACCCAAGGTCGCTACCTACGATCTGAAACCGGAGATGTCGGCTTTCGATATCCGCGACAAAATCGTTCCGGAACTGGAGCGGGAAAGCGCCGATTTTATCTGTCTCAATTTTGCCAATACCGATATGGTGGGGCATACAGGTGTATTTGAGGCTGCGGTGAAAGCTGCAGAAGCAGTCGATTCCTGTGTGGGGTCAATTGTCAATACAGCCCTTCAGCACGGATACGTCACACTGATTCTGGCGGATCATGGTAATTCCGATTACATGATCAACGACGACGGCAGTCCCAATACCCAGCATTCCCTGAACCTGGTACCGTTTATTGTGGTCGATCCTGAGTTCACTGGTCCGTTAAGTGATGGTAAACTTGCCAATATTGCGCCTACCATCCTGAAACTGATGGGCCTGGAAAAACCTCTGGAAATGAATGAAGATAGCCTGCTGTAAAAATATGCGGTTTGCCGGAAGGAGAGGGCTGATTACACTGCTGCTGTGCGGAGTATTAGCCTTCTCCTTCAGTGCTTGTCAGACGGTTCCTGAAACTACGGGAACCGAAGGCTTTTTCAATCTGGAGGATTTTGTGAGCAAGCAGATTGAAAAACTCGCTCAGATCCGGCCTGAAGTAGAAAAGAGACTGATATTGAACGGCGAAGAGGATGTGATCGTCACGAAAGATGTCAACTGGGAGGACGAATTCTCCTACTTTCTCGAATCCGATATCAGCAAACCATCTCTTCGGGACAGTTATTTCGTGGAACGGACTGACGACCATACCGAAATCTATCATCTGAAAGAAGGGCAGCACCACCCGGTGAAGGAATTCAAGGCGGTTTATGATCCCGAGTCGGGTCAGATCAGGCAGCTTTTCGTAAATATTGAGAAAGAAACCCAACTGTTTGACATCAGCAGGGAGCTGAAGCTGGTGCTCAATGGGAATAAGGATGATAACAGAGTCCTCTCCTATGAGATTAAAGGCGTACAGCAGCTGGTATTGTCAGACGATAAAATATTTGAAATAAAGGGTGAGATCAGATACTGACTCGTCCTGTAAATACTAAACTTGAACTTATGATCCGTAAAGCAGTAATTCCCGCGGCAGGTCTGGGCACCCGTTTCCTTCCGGCGACCAAAAGTATGCCCAAAGAAATGCTTCCCATTATTGATATTCCCACCATTCAGTATGTGGTTCAGGAGGCGGTTGATTCCGGAATTGATGATATCCTGATTATCTCCGGAAAAGGTAAAAGGGCCATCGAAGACCATTTTGACCGAAATTTTGAACTGGAAGCGCGGCTGGAGGAAAAGGAGGACCAGGCATGGTTTACGGAAATGCGCCGTCTTTCGGACATGGCCAATATTCATTTTGTCAGACAAAAGGAGGCCAAGGGCCTGGGCGATGCGATTTACTACGCCCGTCACCACGTAGGGGACGAACCTTTTGCCGTCTTGCTCGGTGATACCATTATGGATTCGGTAATTCCGGTAACCCGCCAGCTGGTAGATACTTACGAGCAGTATGGGGGATCGGTGATCGGCGTTGAAAACGTGCCGGAAGACAAGGTAGATCGTTACGGTATCGTAGGCGGTACCCCGCTGAGCGATTCCATTCTCCAGCTTGATACGCTGGTAGAGAAGCCACCGGTCGGAAAAGCTCCGTCCAATTTGGCTATTGCCGGCCGCTATATCCTCTCTCCGGAGATTTTCGATGCTATTGAAAATACTCCCAAAGGAAAGAACAATGAGATTCAGCTCACCGATGCCATGCTTCTGTTACTGAAACGGCAGAATTTCTACGCCCACCTCATTGAGGGAAAGCGGCACGACATCGGAAACAAGATGGATTATCTCAAGACCACCGTGGAATTCGCCCTGAAGCGCAAGGAATTTGCCGGTCCTTTCCGGGAATTTTTAAAAGAAATCCTCGCCAACGAAGTTTAGGCATAACATATTTTTTTAAAAAAAGCCTTTTACAGCCCTTTG
>Ga0207868_1001634_pt1 | contig 15226 bp, 14 predicted proteins | sample Passage237B_FD_187370 | JGI IMG/M metagenome (GOLD analysis project Ga0207868, IMG submission 187370) | Cellulose adapted compost microbial communities from Newby Island Compost Facility, Milpitas, CA, USA - Passage2 37B (SPAdes) (version 3) ... | reverse complement strand
CGGACGTCCCCGCCGAAGCCTTCGACGACCCGGCGCTGATCGTCGAGCGCTTCATTCCCGAAACCGATCCCGGCGGTTACGCATTGCGATTCTGGGTGTTCTGCGGCAACCAGGAACGCTGCAACCGGTTCGTATCGACCCATCCACTGGTGAAGAGCTCCAGCGTCACCGGCTGGACGCCCGCCGAGGTTCCGGAGGCATTGCGCCGAAAGCGCGAGGAGCTCGGATTCGATTACGGCAAGTTCGATTTCGTCCTGCACGACGGCGAACCCGTGCTGCTCGACGCGAACAAGACCCTGGGGCGTCCGCGTCACGCCGGCGCGTCCTATGCTGAAGAGATTTCACGTTTCGCCTCCGGAATCGAGCAGCGCCTATCCCATCCCGCCACGAGATAGCCACCATGCACGCCACTCTGCGTAACGAAAACGGATTGCCGGGCCAGTGGTCGCACGTCGCGACCAGCTGGCATCTGATCGGCAGCCCGTTGCGTCCGGTCGACGACGACCTGGCCGCCTTCCAGCGGGTCATCGACCGGTGGTGTCGGGAGCATCCGGATCAGCCGCCGCGCGGCCTGATTCTCGGCGTGACGCCGGAAATCCACGACCTCGCATGGCCGGACAGGAGCCGGTTGCGCGCCGTCGATGACGACGCCGGAATGATCCGCCACGTCTGGCCCGGCGACCCGGCTGCGGTGATTCAGACCGACTGGCTCGACATCGGCCTACCGGCCGGCAGCGTCGACATCGTGTTCTGCGATGGCGGGCTCCACCTGCTCGGCTATCCGCAGGACCAGCAATGCCTGGTCGAGCACCTCGCGCGCACCGTCGCGCCCGGTGGCTACGCGGTCTTCCGGCTGTTCACGCCGTCTCCGGTCGAAGAGGACGCGGACGCCGTGCTGGGCGCGCTGGAAGCGGGACGCATCCCCAGCCTCAATCACCTCAAGCTTCGCCTGTGGTCGGCACTGCAACGGGATCCGGCGGAAGGGGTCTGCCTGGCGGACGTGTGGACGACCCTGCACCGTCTGGTCCGTTCCGACTGGCGGGAACTGGCGGAACGCCTGAACTGGGATCCCGCCGGACTCGCGATGATCGACGCCTACCGCGACCGCAGCGCGCGCTACCACCTCGTCACCCCCGGCGAGGCCACGCAGATGTTCTCCACCCATGGATTCCGGAGACTGAACACCTTCGTGCCGCGCTATCCGCAGGGCCGGCAGTGCCCGACCCTGGTGTTCATCCGGAGCTAGCACGCATGCGGGAAGGCCGACCGACCCGGCAGGCTCGCCGAATGCCAATGCGCGGGAACGCGCGCCAACGACCGGGCCACGTCTGTTCGTCGTGCCCAGAACGACATGCCACCACGCGGGTACGGCCGTTTGCGCGCCCGACCACGGACTTTCCCCGGAGGATCGATGCGTTCTCGTGAGCTCCGCCCCGCGACGACCGACCCGCTTTCTCCGCTGGCCAGCCTGATCGACGGCTATCAGACCACGGCTGTCCTGCACGCCGCGATCGAGCTCGACCTGCCCGACCTGCTCGCGCAAACACCCGCCGACGTCGGCACGCTGGCGTCGCGGACCGGAGCCGACGTCAGCGCCCTCGGACGCCTGCTCGCGGTGCTCAGCGCACTCGGCGTGATCCTCGACACCGGCAACGGACGGTTTGCCCTCACCGAGATCGGTCAGGCGCTGACCACCACCTCCCCGAGCGGAATGCGCCAGCGGCTGCTGCTCGCCACGAGCCAGTACGCGCCGGTGTGGGCGCGGATCGCGGACAGCGTCCGTCACGGCACCACTGCCTTCGTCCAGCTGCATGGCTGCTCGCCGTGGGAATACCGCCAGCGGAATCCGGAGGCAGGCCAGCTATTCAACGACTGGCTGAGACTGGAGACGGGGCGCGTCGCACGGCAGCTCGCACCGGTACTGGATCTGCCCCCCGACACGCATGTCGCCGACATCGGCGGCGGCACCGGGGCCCTGCTCAATGCCCTGCTCGACCTGCAACCCCGGCTTCGGGCCACCCTGTTCGACCAGCCCCATGTCATCGCGCAGGCCGAAGCGCTGTGGCATAGCGAGGGCCGCTCGCGCCGCCCGGCCACCGTGGCCGGCGACTTCTTCGACGCCATTCCGGTCCGCGCCGACGTGTATCTGCTCAAGAGCGTCCTGCACGACTGGAACGATGCCGATTCCGTGCGCATCCTGCAGCACTGTCATCGCGCCATGCCCACGGGTGCGCGACTGGTGCTGATCGAACGCCTGCTGCCGGCGCACCCTTCCGAGGACCCGGCCACCCATCTGGTCGATTTCCACATGATGCTGGTCACGGGCGGGCATGAACGCAGCTTCGACCAGTTCCGTGAGCTGCTCGGGCAGGCGGGTTTCAGTCACTTCCGGACACGCCCGACACCGTCGGCCTTCACGATCATCGAGAGCATCCGCCCATGAGCCTGAACCCGACACGACGTGCCATCGTCCTGTATGCCGACGACGACCCGATGCCCGGCGTCGCCGACCCCTCCCCCAACCAGCGCTACCGTCACCCCCGCCTGTCGCTCGAGGATCGCCCCCTGGTCACGCTCGCCCCCGGTCACCTGCGTGTCGAAATGCTCTACGCAGGCATCTGCGGAACCGACCTGCACCTCGTCCAGGGCCATCCGGACACCGGCTACGTCTGCAGTTCCGCGCCTGCGCACATCCCCGCCAGCGGCCGGATCATCGGCCACGAGGGCGTCGGGCGGGTCATCGACGCCGGCGCCGGGGTGTCGAACGTGCGGGTGGGCGATATCGTCGCCTTCGCCTCGATCCAGGCCTGCTTCGCCTGTCCGACCTGCTCCGCGGGCATGCCGAACCAGTGTCCGCATGCCCGGCTCGTCGGCATGGAACGCGACGGGTTGTTCGCCACCGTCTCGGATCTCCCGTCCACCCTGGCACACGACGTCTCCGACATCGCCACTGACGAACAGGGGCTTCGGGCCGCCGCATGTCTGGAACCCGCGGGCTGCGCGCTGCTTGCCTGCCGGAATGCCCCGGTCCGCCCCGGTGACCGGGTTCTGGTGTTCGGCGGTGGTCCGATCGGACTGTTCGCGGCCATTGCCGCCCGCAACGTGTTCGGTGCCGACCGCGTGATCCTGGCCGAGCCGGTGGAAGCCCGCCGCGCGCTCGCGCAACCCTGGTGCACGGCGGTCGTCGATCCGTCATCGCTGGATGCATGTCTGGCCGATGGCGTCGACGTGGTTCTCGAATGCTCGGCCTCGCTCGCCAACCTCAACCGCATCTTCCGCCGGATCAAGCCCGGCGGGCGCGTGGTGCTGCTCGGTCGCAGCGGCGAGCCGCTGCAGCTCGACGCCGTGGATCACATGATCACCAACGCCATCCGCATCCGGGGCTCACGCGGCCACTTGGGCGCGCTCACGCAGGCCATCGAATGCCACCGTGACGGGCGTCTTCCGATGTCTGCCGCCATCACCGGCGTGCTCGATTCCCTGGACGCCCTCGCCGAAGCCCTGCAACGACCGGACACGCTGACACGGACCCACTGCAAGCTGCTCGCAAGAATTCACTGATACAAGCAAGGAATCCCGGAACACGGAACGCCCGTACGGCCATGACTTCCGCGCTCACCCGCTTCCGACGCAACGTCCGCGCCTACGTGGCCGGCCTGCGGGCACGCCCCGAGGCCCGGCGCCAGCTGCACGCCATCCGCGACGGCCCCGGCTCCCCGTTCGGACGCACCTGTCGTCCCGGGTTCATGCGTGGCATCGACTTCTATTCCGCGCCCGCCCTGGAACATGCCTTCGCCCGCGCGCTCGGAGCCTACCGGCTCCGCTTCGGCCGGTATCCCGACATCGCGCACCCGGAGCGACTGAACGAGAAGATCATCTGGCGCAAGTTCTTCGGGGAATTCAAGGTTCCCGAGGCGGGCAACAAACTGCTCACCGCGCATTTCCTGCCCGAAGAAGCCCGTTCGCTGGTCAAGGTGCCGGAAATCGTCTGGCACGCTCCCTACCCGGCACTTCCGGACAATCACGCCATTCCTCCCGGCGACTACTACCTGAAAGCCAACCACGGCTGCGGCATGTATCGCCGCATCCGCTATCCGCTGACGCCGGACCTGAAGCGCGAGCTGCAAGCGCTGTGTCACCGATGGCTCCGCGATCCCTATGGACTGTACGACGGAGAGTGGTGGTACAACGTATTCAAGAAGGAAATCCTTCTCGAGCGCGACGTCTGCGGCAGCGACGGTTCGACGTCCTGGAACCTGTTCGTCATCCATGGCCGGCTGGAATCGATCGCGCTGATCCGCAAACCCTCCCGGTTCACCCCGGGCGCGAGTCTCAAGACCCGCATGGACCCGAACTTCAGGGTTCCGGAGGACGTCATGGCACATCCGGGGCCCAAGCTCGACGCCCCCGAAATTTCAACGGACGCACAGGCACGGCTACGAACCGCGGCAGAACTGGTGGGAGCGCAATTCGACTTCGTCCGCGTGGATTTCCTGCTCGACGCCGATGAGAACGTCTATCTGAATGAGGTCACGTTCACACCGGGGAACGGACTTATCCGACGGGCCGAAGTCCTGGAAGTCGGACTCGGCAGGAAATGGGTCCTCTGAGCGGATTCTTTCTTGTCATGCACCACGCCATGACTTATGGTTATACCGTCCGGATTCAGGACATTGAATGGGAGGATGTCATGAACGTTCGATATGAGGGCGGTGAAGTTTCGAGTTCCGCCATCGGCGGCGAAGGGGACAAAATCGTTCGCGGCGGCGAATTCATCGGGTAACCCCATACCTGGCCCACTCCTCGAAGTGGGCCAGGTACTTCCACGATTTTCCGAATCCGCAACGACTACGTAAGCCAACCCATCGTTCGGCTCTGCACACCCGCTCACGCACGCCGGGGCGGCACCAGTCCCAGTGCATGCGCCATCCCCGAATGGAAACTCTGCACCACCAGCAGATCCCCCTGCCGCGCTTCGGCAAACGCCATGCGTAGAGCGGCATCATGATTCTCGGCGACCCGGATGCGTTCCGGCGTCACACCAGCCTCATCCAGTCCTTCGGCAAGCAAGGTCGCCACTTCCCCCGGGGAGCGTCCGCGCAATTCCACCGAATCGGAACACACATACGTGTCGAAGGCTCCGGCCGCTGTCCGACCCAGGCTGCGCAGGAATGCATCCGTCCGATTACCCATGGCGGCCAGCATCAGGATCCGGCGCCCGCCGACGGGCAGCCGGCCAACCAGGTCGACCAGGGCACGTATCGGTTCAGGACCGTCGCCCGTGGTAAGGATCAGCCGATAGGGCAGGTCATTGCGGACGTTCATGCGCCCGGGGTTGCCCCGTTCGTCCGAGACGAAGCTGCGCAAGCCGTCGGCGACGACGCCCGGCTCGATCCCGAGACCGATGGCAAGCGCCATCGCGAACATCGCCATCCCGACTGCCGGGCGGTACAACCCGCCCCACGTCGACGGTATCTCCTCCACCCGAACCGCGCACAGCACATGTTCCCCGCGCAGGAAGCGGATTTCCCCCGCATCGGGCTGGCACACCGCTGCCGCGCCGCCCTGCTCGAGATGTCCGAGTACCACGGCGTTCCGGGCATCCATCGTCACCAGACAGGTTTCGGTCGCCCGCACCTGGTCCCGCATCGCCAGACAGAACGGATCGTCGGCGTTCAGGACGACCATTCGTCTCGCCACCTGCGCGACCTGCGACTTGATGCGGGCGATGTCCTCCACGCTGTCGATGCCGCCGAACCCGACGTGATTGTCCCGGACGTTCAGCACGGCACTGACGTCGCAACCGTCGAAAGCAATACCGTCGCGCGCCAAGGCAGCATGGGCCAGTTCGAACACCGCCGCCTGAACCTTGCGGTCAAGCAGCAGCTTGCTCGCGTACGGACAGGTGGCCGAATCGCCCAGGCGCCGGGTGACGCCATTGAGGAACAGGCCCTGCGTCGTCGATAACGCCACGTACAGGCCCGAGGAGGAGAGGATGTGCGCGACCATGCGGCAAGTCGTCGTCTTGCCGAGGCTGCCGGTCACCAGGACGCTGGGCACACGCAGCGGCAAGGTCAGGCGCTCGCCCCGTTTCCATGCGGCATGAATCCGTTTCCAGCGGTATTTCAGGATACGCTTGCGCAGCCAGTACATGGCATACCCCTTCGGCATGGCGAATCGGGAGCCACGATACCATTTGGCGGCAACCCGTGGCTGACGTAGAATCGCCTCCCGTCGCGGGTGTAGTTCAATGGTAGAACGTCAGTTTCCCAAACTGATAACGAGGGTTCGATTCCCTTCACCCGCTCCACTGTATCATTCTGCGGACTTCCGCAGAAGTCCAAGAGAGTCTGCAAGTCGTTGCCGCACAAAGACTTTTCCTCTCTTTGACGGTCTGCCGTAGTCCACTGCGATCCGCCTACAGCCGGGACTTTTAAGTCCACAAACAAGTCCATTTTTGTGGGCGCGGCTGATTCCGGATTGTTGATGGAGGGGCGAGGTCGACGTGACCAGCATCTGGTTCCTGACTCATGTTCAGGAGCAAGAGCATGGCACTCTCAGACCTGGCCGTTCGACAGGCCAAGGCAACTGGCAAGGCATACACCCTCCCTGACTTGGATGGCCTCTCCCTGGCCGTCACGGCTGCAGGGGGCAGGACTTGGCACTTCCGCTACTACTGGGCGGGCAAGCAGAAGCGGATGTCGCTCGGCACCTACCCGGAGGTGACGCTTCGCGAGGCCCGCAGCCTGCGCGACGAAGCGCGCGCCCTGCTGGCCAAAGGCACCAATCCTCGCGTTCACCGCAAGCAGAAGCGCACCGCTGTCCGGCTCGCCGACGAAAACACCTTCGAGGCGGTGTATCGCAAGTGGCTCAAGCATCGCGGGCTCAGCCTCAAGGAAGGCCGGCAGACGACCCTCTCGATACTTCCGCGCATCTTCGACAAGGATGTGCTGCCCGCCTTGGGCAAGCGGTCGGTCTATGAGATCAAGCGTCCCGACCTGTTGGAGGTGATCGCCAAGATCGAGAAGCGCAAGGCGCTCTCCGTCGCCGAGAAAGTCAGAACGTGGTTCAACCAACTGTTCCGCTACGCGCTGGTGATCGTGCCGGGCCTGGAGCAGAACCCCGCCGCCGATCTCGATGTGGTGGCGCTGCCGCTGCCACCCGTCAACCACAACCCGTTCCTGCGCATGGCCGAGCTGCCGAAGCTGTTGCAGCGTCTGCGCAGCTATCGCGGCAGGCGGCAGACCCAGCTCGGGCTGCGGCTATTGCTGCTGACCGGCGTGCGAACCGGCGAGCTGCGACAGGCAATGCCGGATCAATTCGATCTGGACCGTGGGCTGTGGATCATCCCGGCCGACGTCGTGAAGCAACTCCAGTTGGATATGCGCAAGAAGCGGCAGCAGGCGAAGGACATCCCGCCCTACATCGTGCCGCTGTCGATTCAGGCCATGGAGATCGTCCGGCACCTGCTCGATGAGTTCAAGCCGGCCCAGCGCTACCTGTTCCGGCACGACAGCGACTTGAAGAAGCGCATCAGCGAGAACACGCTCAATGGTGCGCTCAAACGCATGGGCTATCAGGAACGCCTGACGGGACACGGTATCCGCGGCACGATGTCCACTGCGCTCAACGAGATCGGCTACCCGAAGGTCTGGGTGGATGCACAGCTCTCGCATGTCGATCCCAACAAGGTCAGCGCGACCTACAACCATGCCGAGTACGTGGAACAGCGTCGCCGCATGATGCAGGACTGGGCCGATCGGCTCGACCTCTTCGAGCAGAACCAGGTCGAGGCGGCCAGCATGCCGCTCACCGTGCATCTGGAAGGCGTGCCCGCGTTCCCGAATGAGCAAACCGCAAGCGCACCCTCCACGCCGGTTGCCGCTTCGCCAATCCTGCTCGTGACGAAGCCCGGCGACGCCATGCCGTTGGTTTCTGCCGCCGCACATCGGCTGCCGGCGGTTCCGCCCCCTCGGTCGGCCGCGCCGCTGGTGCCTTCGGACATTCAGCGCGAGAGGATGGAACTGTTCGATGTCTTCGAAGCGCCGCACAACCTTCCCGTCGCGGCGTTTGCGAAGATGGCGGGCAAGTCCCGCAGGTGGATCAGCTACGAGATCAAGGCCGGCAACTTGCTGGCGTTGAACGTGGGCAACCGCGGCCAGCGGGTGCCGGACTGGCACCTCGACCCACTCAAGCACGAGCTGATCCAGTCCGTCCTCAAGCTGACCAGGGGTGCGGACCCTTGGCAGATCTACCATGCACTGCTGCAACCGCGCTCGATGCTGCGGGGGCATTCGGCACTGGAGGGCGTGACGGCCGGCAATCTCGACAAGCTCGTCATGGCAGTGAGCACAGCCGTGAAGGAAAGCGAATGGACCCCGCCGCGAGTCGGAGTCGCCTAGCAGCAGGAATGCGGGATCGTGGCGAAACCGCGATCCCCGCACGTCTGTCAGGACACCAAGCGCGCGCGTCGGGCGAATCTTGCCTGGGTGTCCGACAAGGTAGCGTTGCGGCGGAGCAGGTAAGCCATCACGATCATTGGTGCGCCGGCCAGCGGCCGCATGGCGATGCCTCGGCGTAGGTAGCTCGCCAGTCTCGCGGCAGGCGCAATGGCGATCCCGTACCCGGCGGCAACCAGCGTCATCGCCACATCGAATGTCTCCACCGTTTGCTCCCGCTCCTGCAGCGCGTTCTCAAACACGCGCTGCAGGGTCATGCGCCATGGTTCATCGGCCGTGGACTGCGAGCAGATCAACGGCTGCTTGAGCACTTCCTGGCACGGCACTTCACGGTAGGCCAGCAGGTGGGAGCGCTTGGCCACGGCGACCGCCAGCGTGTCATGCCACAGTGGCTCGCATACCCAGCCAGGCCACTGCCGGGCAACCGCAGACAAGGCGAAGTCGAAGCCGTCGCCCGGCAGCTCCGCGCCTCGACCGGGATCTGTCCAGCCGGCCAGGACGGCATGAGTCTCCGGCTCTTCGGCACGCTGCAGGGCGAGCATGTCGGCGAGCTGGGGAGGCACCCATTCGCCGAGGACGGCCATGCGAATTTCGGCGGTGATGTCACTCGATTCCACGTCCAGCTCCCCCAGGCGGTGAACTCGTGGCAACGGATCTCGAAGCCGTTGGATGAGTTAAGTTTAACGTGGTTTAAATCGTGACCGTGTTCGACGCTCTTGGCAATGCCAAAGCGTTCGATCCAAAGGGGCCGCCCCACCGGCACCACTACCTACGAAGCGGAACCAGCCATCGCGTTTGGGGCTGCCGTGCGGGAAGAAAGAACCAACCAGGGCATCGCTCAGGAAACGCTGGCCCACATGGCCGGCATCGAACGGTCGCACATGGGCAAGATCGAGCGCGGCGAGCATGTCCCCACGCTCCCTCTCATCCTCAAGATTGCCCGTGCGCTGAAATGCAGTTCCGCCCACTTGATGACTCTGACCGAAGCCAAGCTGGCAGAGTCGGCCCCATCCGCAGATTGAAGCCGGCCCGCACAGCGGTCGCATGCCTACGCCTGATCGTCGTCCTTGCCCCCAAGGGCTGAATCTTCGCGCTTTGCGGCCTCGTTGACGAGCCGCAGGTATGGGTTGTCTGGCGGCGTCTCCTGGAACAGCGCATCCGGGCTGGCGAGCAGGTAGCCGTGCAGCCGGCGCGACTTGCGCGGCCCCGTGACTTCGCAGGTCCAGATGTTCAGCCCGCTCGGCTGCTTGCGGTGCTGTCCCAGCTTCTCGAAGCGCTTCTGTACCCACTGCCACCCCTCCAGCTTCTCCTGCTTGGCCAGCGCGGCGACTTGAAGGTACTCCTGCTCGTAGCGCTGGAACACGCCGGGGCTGACGAGGTAGGTCGTACCGGCGACGGTATGCACCAGGGCCTTGGCGTCGTTGATGATGAGCTTGCGCGTCTGGATGCTCTGACGCAGCCAGGCCATGAAGTGCGCCCCGGAGGGCTCCGCGCGATCCTGGGAAGGCGCGAGGCCCATCTGCGGCGGGGGCACGGTCGAAGGGGCCGGCTCGGGCTCGGCAACAGGGGAACTCGGGATCTCCGGTGCCGTGGGTGGAGCGGTGTCGCCCAGCAGGTCGAGCAGCGCGGCCACGCCGGTGTCCATGGCTGCGGATGCGACCGGCGCCGTGCTCGCGGATGCAGCTTCGATGCCTTCCGCGCGCGGCCCATCGGCCACCGCCGGCGCCTGCGGCGTCGGCTCCGCTTGTTCCTCTTCGACCTGCACACGGCCTGCGAACGGCGCCGGCCGGTCGGCGGCATCCCAGATCATCGCCGGCGAGAGTTTCAGGAAGGTGAAGGCGTGCGACCAGCCGGCCTCGCTGGTGACCGCAGCCTTCCAGATCGCCTTGCCATCCGGCGTCGGTTGCACGATGCCGTGATCCTGCAGCACGTTGAACACCGCCGTATTGCTCGCCGGGATGCCGTCGATGCCCTGCGACAGCAGATGTGCGCGCAGCTTGTCGGAGACGGTCTTGCTCACCAGCCACAAGGCGTCCTGGGTCAGCCAACCGTCCGCCGGGCCGCCCTGGTTCAACTTGAATTCTTCCTTGAGCAGGTAGCGCAAGCCGTCGAGCAATTTGCGTTGCAGCGCATGCTTGGGCGCCGCCAGCGCCTTGCTGGGATCGCCGCCGAGCTCCTGGGCGACCGATGCCTGATCGGCCTGCACGACCAGTTCGCCGAGCGTGCCGGCATGCTCGTACTGGCCGGCCAGCACGTACAGCAGCGCGGCCCAGAGGTCGGGATAGCCGCAGAGCCAGTCGAAGATGTCCCGATCGAGAAGGCGCGCGTAGAGCAGCCCGGTGGCGGCGCTGTGCAGGCGGTACTCACGCTCCTTTCGGTAACGGAAGCGGTAGGGCTTTCGCAGCGGGCCGTGCCAGGGATGCCAGACGCTGCCGTCGGCATGCTCGACGTGCAGATCGACGGCAATCTTGCCGATATCGTGCAGCAGGGCCGCGTAGGCCGTGCCTGCAGTCCAGGCCTCGGCCTGGGCTGCCTGTGCCTCTGGCGTGACGCCCGCAGGCAGCAGGTATGACTGCCGCAGCTTCAGCGCATAGGCAACGATCTCCAGGCCGTGGTCCAGCATGCCGCCCGGATAGGCATGGTGGTGGTTCTCGGAGGCCGGGAACTGCTGGACCAGCTCGGCGTAGCGCTCCAGTGGGGCGAGGTAGAGCGTGGCGAACTGCCGGCGCGAGAGCGATGTGCGCTGCCAGATGTGTTCCAGCAGTTTCTGCCGGCGCGGCGTGGCCAGCAGCGATGCGGCCGACTCCGGCCGCATCGACCCTTTCGGAGTTTCGATGGCGGAGGTGGGCGGCGTGCCGGCGGTGGGTGGCACCCTTTTGCGCTGGAACAGCGAGAGCATGGCGAACCCCGGATGACGGGCTGCTCGGGGGCGCCTTTTGGCCTTTTCAGGATAGGGCCTTTCCCCTTGGCGCCCTTCCTTTGCCCCTTCCCAGCCCTTTGGCCTTTGTCGGAAGCCTTTGGGTATAGGGCCGCTGCTGCGCGGGTGCCACGATGAATGCGGCATGGGGCAATCCCGGCATTGGGGCGCTGTGGGATGTTCGTCAGCTCTGGCCCAAGCCGGTGTCGAGGGCGGCGGATTGCGCTGCGAAGTCGTCGGGACGGCGCTTGCGGAAGGTTTCGAGATTGCTCAGCTTCCAGCGCAGTGCCGGCAGTTGAGCGGCGTGTTGGCATTGCACCAGCGACCAGTCCGGTTCTGCGCGCACCAGCCCGCTCAGAAACTGCTTGTGCGCGGTGCTCAGTCGCTGTGGCAGTTCGCGCCGCAGCCTGGCGCGAGCATCGAGCAGCATCTCCAGGGAGCAGTCCACTTCCGTCATGCCGACAAAGGCCCGCTCGTACTCGCCGGCGATGTCCTTGTCGTTGCCGAACAGCACTTCGTGGGGCGGCCGGTTGTGGCCCGCCAGATAGATCACGAAGCACTCGACCATGCCGTCGCTGATGTCGCCCGATTCGTAGAGCTGCCACACGTCGAACAGGTCGCGGGGGTGCTGTCGATCCAGCGCGGCCACCAGCTTGCTGGCGTACAGCTCGTCCGGTGCCAGAACCGGCAGCTCGAACTCGACGCCGAACAGATCGCTGGTCTTGGCGCTCAGCGGCCGCCGCTCGACGGGCAGCACGCTGCCGCGGAACACGACATTGACCTCGATCTTCACCTGGCTGGCGTCGTTCTCGACGATCAGCTTGGTGTCTCCCAGGTCCTTGGCGCGAACCAGGCGTGTCTGCACGCCCAGTGGCGCAACGCGCGTGGCGATGGCGGCCAGCTCCTGGTTGATGGCTTGCAGCGCTTCGTCGCGCGGCGTCTGCCACGGGAGGTACACCACGTCGATGTCCACCGAAAGGCGCGGCATGTCCCGCACGAAGAGGTTGATGGCCGTGCCGCCCTTCATGGCGAAGATGTCGTTGGCGAACACGTCGGGCGCGACGGCCAGCAGCAGGCGAACGGTGTCCGCGTAGGTCTTATCCATGAGGTCTCAGGCTCAGCAAGGTGCCGTCATCGAGCCGGCTCATCCAGCGCGTGTTGCTGCCGGTGCGAACCGGGTACTGCTCCAACAGGGCATCGACATCCACGAGGCTGGTCTCGCGCGCCCAGGTCAGGAACAGGCGCACGGCCTTCACGCTGGTGCAGCAGGACAGCAGTTGTCCGAGCAAGTCCTTGCGGGGGGAACGCAGTCCATCAAAGAGGTTGCGGGCCTCTTCGAGGCTCTGCTTGACGCCGGCTTCGTACAGCAGTTCCAGAACGGCACGCTCGGAGGCAGCCACCCGCAGATCCTCGGGCAGGCCAGGCGGCGTGGTTAGGGTCTTGCTGGCCAGCGCCGTGTCCGGCCAGTCGAACAGGCGGGCGTGGACGTAGCGGGCCGGAAAGCGCGAGGTGAACCAGGCCGGCAACGCGAAGCGACCGTCGCCCCACAGCACCAGCGTCTCCCGGCTGCCCAGGTTGTGCCGCACGCCCTGCAGGGCCAGGGCGCTCTTGCCGCCGACGTGCAGGCCGGGCACGCGCTGTTGCAGGAACTTCAGCGCACCGTAGACCCCGAACTCATCGTTCGGGAAGGCATAGACGCCGTGGGCCAGGCGCACGAGCCACCCGCCGTCGGCATAGTGGGCGGCGAGCTGGGGCGACACCCCGAACTGGCTCAGGGTGGCAAGGTCGAACGGCGCCCCGCGGGGGAGTCCCGCCTGCAGCCGCTTGATTACCTGGTGCCTAGAATTTCCATCCATGTTATAAAGATAGCACGGAATCAAATCAGCCCCTAGAGCTATCGCAAGAACGCGCAGAGAAAGTAGCATGAGGTTTGCTTTTTTAATGCACAATCTAATCATCCTGCGACCCAAGCCAACCCGGCTCGGCCAGCCGCAACTTCTTCGAACGGGGGCCTGATGCCTGAGCCGCTGTGCGCAATCTTGCTGGCATCGCTCCAAGGGCCGGCGCTCCCAGTCGAGGGGCGCGATGAGTAGCCTTGCCGATGGATATGGCAGCTATGCCGACTTGGCCAGCGCGCAAGCCGAAGGAACGGACTACAGGGTGCATGTACGCCCGTTCGCCGGATCATCCATCGCCGTCATCGCACCGCATGGCGGAGGTATTGAGCAGTTCACGTCGGACATCGCGCGAGCCGTCGCAGGCACGGACATCAATCTCTATCTGTTCGAAGGAATTCGTCAGGCTGGCAACTACGCTGCACTTCATCTGACCAGCCACAAATTTGATGAACCGCGCTGCCTGGCACTGCTATCCGCCTGCGACCACGTGGTCGCGATCCACGGCTGCGGCGGCAAGGCACAGCGCGTCCTGATGGGCGGCCTTGACGACCCATTGAAGATATCCATCGGACAAGCCATTGCTCGGCTTGGTGTGGAAGTCGATCTGAAGGGGCACTCGTTCCCGGCAACCGATCCGAACAACATCTGCAATCGGGGACGGCGCGGTGTTGGCGTGCAAGTTGAATTGACCCTCGGTCTCAGGCTGGATGGGCCGCGTGATGCGGTGTCCGCAGCTATCCGCGATTCACCTGGCTGCTTACGATTGAGTCACATCAATCGGCCAGCAGATCGCTGGATGTTGACTCTTGACTTTCGGCATGTTAGGCGCAATATCTTGCAAAGTCTTGCAAGAATTTCCTCAGGCGAGGCCGCGTGACGACGGAACTTGTGGGGGTGGTATGACAGCGCGCCAGCAGGCGATCTTCACACTCGACGAGTTGGCTGCCTACTTGAAAGTCGGCAAGCGGACGCTTTACCGGCTCGCCTCGCACGGGGAGATTCCGGCCTTCAAGGTCGGCGGGACGTGGCGGTTTCGTCAAAGTGAAATCGATCGATGGATCAATGATCAGATCCAAGCAGGCAGAAAGAAGGAGGTGATACGCACAGATGAGCAGCCAAAGTCAGCGGAACACTCCGTGTCGTCTGGGCGCGCTGTCCGTCGCCGCAGGCAAACGGAGTGAGCGAGAGTCTTCAATTTTTCTTCTGGAGGTGTGACATGGACATTGATTTCAAGAAATTGGCTCCCTGGAACTGGTTCAAGAAGGAGCAGGAAGAACAACAGAGCACTGCCTCGCTGCCGGTGCAGCGCAATGACCTGCCGGTGGCGGGTGGGCCCGTCAGTCCCATCCTGCAATTGCATCGCGAGATCGACCGCCTGTTCGACGACGCGTTTCGAGGCTTCGGTTTCCCGACGCTGGCCATGCCACGCTGGCCGTCGGACTGGCCGGGCATGCTGAAGCCGGCGCTGGACATCCAGGAGACCGACAAGCAGTACAAGATTTCTTTGGAGGTTCCCGGCGTAGAGGAAAAGGACATCCAGATCACGCTCGACAACGACCTGCTGATGGTACGGGGCGAGAAGCGCCAGGAGCAGGAAAAGAAGGAGGGCGGCTTCCATCGCGTCGAACGCTCCTACGGCAGTTTCCAGCGTGTCCTGAACCTGCCTGACAACGCCAATCAGGAGTCGATCAAGGCCGCATTCAAGAACGGCGTGCTCACGATCACGATGGACAAGCGCGAGGCCAGTGCGCCCAAGCAGGGCCGCTCGATTCCGATCAACGGCTGACGCCGATCGGCTCGTCCTCCGAAAAATCAGGTGAAGGTCGAGGCGCCGTGATCGGTGGCGCCTCGTCAAATCAATCTTTACAGGAGCATCAGCATGGCCAGAAAACAATGCCAAGTCTGCGGCCAGCCCGCCACGGTGCGGGTGGAAGCCAATCTCAATGGCCGCC
>Ga0207868_1001627_pt1 | contig 15292 bp, 13 predicted proteins | sample Passage237B_FD_187370 | JGI IMG/M metagenome (GOLD analysis project Ga0207868, IMG submission 187370) | Cellulose adapted compost microbial communities from Newby Island Compost Facility, Milpitas, CA, USA - Passage2 37B (SPAdes) (version 3) ... | reverse complement strand
GATTTCGAGCGCGACATCATCGGGTTGCTCAGTTCGTGCAAAGACGCGCGCCGTCCGGTGTCCGCGGGGTTTATCCGGTGGTATTTGAGTCGGCGCGGGTTAAGCGAGATCGAGCGGAAGTATGAACGCGATGCCCTTAAGTGGTTCTTTCAAGCAGCCAAGCGAGCGGGCGGCGTGGCACGACGGATCGGCGGTTTTCAACCGCCGGCCATGGACGTGTCGGCTTTGGAAGTGCAACCTCACCGACGGCGTGATGGCGGGGTGCCGCCACCGACGGCGGCGCGCGACATGGGACAGGAGCCGTGGGAACAGGCGGTGGTGAGCGCGATACGTCAGCGTGGTTTTTTATGGCGCACGGAACAGACCTACCGGATGTGGGCGCGGCAGTTCGCCGAGTTTTTGAAACCGCGCACACCGCTGATTGCGGATGGCGGGGATGTGGCGGCTTTCTTGACCAAACTGGCGGTGGAGCGGAGGGCCAGCGCGGCGACTCAGAAGCAGGCGTTGAATGCCTTGGTGTTTTTGATGCAGGAAGCGTTGCGAATCGACCTTGGCGAGATGGATTTTGCGCGGGCCCGGCCCCGCCGAAAGATCCCGGTAGTGCTGAGCCGGGTGGAAATGATGCGTCTGCTGGAGGCGATGCCTCCGGGCTATCGTCTCATGTCAGAGATGATGTATGGGGCGGGTTTGCGATTGTTGGAACTGCTGCGGCTGCGGGTGCACCACGTGGATTTTGACCGCGGGCAGGTGCAGGTTTACGCCGGCAAAGGCGACAAGGATCGGATCACGGTGCTGCCTGAATCGCTTCGGCCGCGATTGGAAACGCATTTGAAGAGATTGCGGGAGATTTTTTCCGAGGATCGGCGGGCGGGTTTGCCGGGAGTCTGGCTGCCTGAGGGATTGGCGCGAAAGTTCGCGCGGGCCGGCGAGCAGTGGCAGTGGCAATGGTTGTGGCCGTCGCGCTCGTTGATGCGAGATCCGGAATCGGGCTTGCTGCGGAGGCACCACATCTTGGACGGCACGTTTCAAAACGCAGTTCGGGCGGCGGTGAACAAAGCGGGGTTGGACAAGCGCGTGACCCCGCATGTGCTGAGGCACTCGTTTGCCACGCACTTGTTGGAGGCCGGCACGGATATCCGCACGGTGCAGGAATTGCTCGGTCACTCGAAACTGGAGACTACGCAAATCTACACGCATGTGATGCAAAAGCCGGGGCTCGGGGTGCGTTCGCCGTTGGATGGGTAAGAACAGAGGAAGGATGCTGAAGGTAAAGACGTGAGGTCAGGAGTTTAAGATCTCCGCGGTTTTGGCTCCATATATTCCGTGTGTTCCGTGGTTGCCCCGATCGGACGAGCGGGCCGCTCGTCCCCACCTGTATCGGCTCCCGTTTTTCCTGATTTCCACATTTACCAACGCTCAGGTTTAGGCTTTCCGCCCCGGGCCAACTTCTTATCGCTTAAAGGACATGCGCAAAATTTTCGTCTCGGGCTGCTACGACATCATTCACGCCGGTCACATCCAGTTTTTCCGCGAGGCGCGGGCGCTCGGGGATTTTTTGACCGTGTGCTTTGCGTCGGCCGAGGTGCTGTGGCTGCACAAGCGCCGCAAGAGCTCCCTGCCTGACGAACACAAGCGGGCGCTGCTGGCTAATCTGCGTTGCGTGGATGAAGTCGTGATCGGTCGCGGCTTGGAGGAAGGGATCGATTTTCGGGAGCACTTTCTCCGTATCCGTCCGCACGCCTTGGTTGTCACGGAGGATGATAAATATGCGTCGCTCAAGCGCGCATTGTGCGCGGAAGTCGGGGCCGAATACATTGTCCTGCCAAAGACGCCGCCGGAGTTTCCGCCGATTTCGACGACTGAGATTGTGCGCTACATTCGCGCGCCGCAGGAAGCGCCGTTGCGCGTGGATTTCGCCGGCGGCTGGCTGGATGTGCCGAAGTTTGCGCGGAAAGGCGCCTACGTGGTGAATTGCGCGATTTCTCCGACGGTATCGCTGCGCGAATGGCCGTATGAACGCCAAGCGGGACTTGGTGGCAGCGGTGCTTGGGCTTTGCTCAACGGCAAGAATGGCGTGGATGCCGAATTGGGGCTCGGCGTCGGTTGGCAGGATCCTGCGATCATTGCTGAAACCGGTTTGTGTGTTTGGCGCAGCGGTTCGCAGCCGGTGTTGGAGCTCAAGCACAATGCTGAGTTTCTGAAAGGCCGCATGGCACTTTATTGGACCGGCTCTTCTCACGATACACCTGGAGTGGTGGGGCGGCCGCGTGATTTTGATGGCATCGAAGCTGCCGGACGATTGGCGCGCGATGCAGTTTGGGCGTCGAGCTTGGACGGATTGGCTCAGGCGGTGAATCGTTCCTATCAAGTCCAACTAGGTGAAGGCATGGATGCCTTACCCGAGGCCGACGCCGGTGTGCTCGCACGGAAATACTGTGGCGGCGGTTTCGGCGGTTACGCGCTTTACCTCTGCGAAAGCGAGGTCGTGCGTGATGCACTCTGCACGCAAACAGGATTTCGTCCGATCGAGCCTTACGTTGTTGCGGGGCGATGACGTTCAGCGACCGCCGCGGCCGAACAGCGCGACGGGGATGGTGGCGAAGAGAATTTTAAGATCCAACCACAGCGACCACTCGTCGATGTATTGCAGGTCGAGTCGCACCCAATCGTCGAAATTGGAAATATCATTGCGTCCGCGGATTTGCCAGAGACAGGTCAGTCCAGGCTTCACGCTGAGTCGCCGGCGCTGGGCGTTTTCCGCGATTTGATTGATTTCGGTGAGTGGTAACGGGCGCGGGCCCACCAAACTCATTTCGCCGCGTAACACGTTCCATAATTGCGGTAGTTCATCGAGACTGTGGCGGCGCAAGAAACGTCCCACGACCGTAACGCGCGGGTCGTTGCGCATCTTGAAAACGGGACCGCTCATCTCGTTGTCCTTGGCGAGTTGGTCGCGCATTTGTTCGGCATCCACCTGCATCGTGCGGAATTTATACATCACGAATGGCCGACCATTTAAGCCGGCGCGCTGATGCTTGAAGATGACCGGTCCGCGCGAACTGATTCGCACTAGCAACGCACAGAGTAGAAAAAGCGGCGAGAATAGGAGGAGTAGAACGATTGCACCGATGTAATCGATCGCCTGCTTCAGAGCCAAATCGAACGGGCGTGCAGATTGCGCTCGGTAATAAATCGTGGGTGTGCCGCCGAGCTGATCGACTGACACGCGACCGAGAGAGCTGACGCGAATGTTGGAAGGGATGAGAATTTCCACGCCTTCGTGATCGCAGGCTTCGATGGCCTGTTGAATAGCCTGAGGAGGCAGTCCTTCGGTCAGCAAGATCACTGTGTTGATCGATTGGTTGTGCAGCAGCGATGACACGTTGAGCGCCGAGTCACTGGGATCGGCTTCGCCGACACTGTCCAATAATTCCCGGTCGGCGGGCGTCAGGCTGTTGCGCATTCTGGCAATCGCGTCGGCTCGTCCCAGCCACAGCACGCGCTTGCGCAAGACGGCGTAGATGGTGTTGCCCTTAAAGGCGAGGAGCAGTTCGTGCCGGCCGTAGATGAGAAACGAAGCAAACGTGCCGCTGAGAATGATGACGGAGCGCGCGTATTGGACCCGCACGATGAAGAGAAACAGGATCAGCCCGAGCACCATGTAGGAGCAGCCCCGCATGATCTTAAAAATGGTCGCGATGCGGGAGCCCAGAGTGGTCGGCTCGTAAAAGTGTTGCTGAACCAGCATGATCGGCGCGAGCAGGCCGCAGAGCAGCATCAACCACAGGTAGTCTTCAAAGTTTTCCAAATCCGGCAGATCGAGCCAAGGGAACCAGGAGCGCAATCCGTAGGCCAAGCTTACGGCCAGCGCGGCCAGCAAACCGTCTGCGATTTGCTGAAACACGATGCGCTGTTGGTGCGAACGATTGAGCACGACGAAATGTGCGCTTCAGAAAGTCTTGGTATAGGTGATGCCGTTGGCGTCCTCGAAGATCAATCGGTCAGGCTCGACCTTGATGAGACGCAAAACCAGCGCGCGATCCACGATATCATTAACGCGATACACGCGATCGTTCATCAGCACTTTGCTGTCGTTGCCGGAAGAGCGCACGCCGGTGACCTGCAGGTTGTCGATAAACGTGTAAACGCGTTCGTCGGCGCGAGCGGGCTCTAGAGTGGTCGCTTGGGGAATTGGTGTCACTGAAGGGACATCCTCAATGGGAGTATTCGCAGGCGTGGTCGCGGCGACCGGATTCGGAGCGACGTCCGTGGTGATTGGCGCCGTGGAAACGAGTTCGGGCTCTGGCATTTTGATCACGGGGGCGGTGATTTCTGGAGCTGGTGTTGTGGCGGCGAGCTGAACCGGCGTATCGAGTTTTTCAGAAACCGGCGCGGGAGCAGGGCGCAGCAGATAAACCGTGAGCACGACCGAAAGGACGACGATCACGGCCGCGCCGGCTATCAGCAAAATCAGCGTTTCGGTTGGCATGCCGCTCTTGCCTCGACGAATCGGCGCATCGGGCCCGATTGCAGCGGTCTCGGACTCGGCGCGCTGGCGTTGGGCTTTTTTGAGAGCGTTACTGATAAGACTCATGCGGAAAGAGGGAGGTTAATCGGTCAGTGAGTCCATGTCACGCACGGCTCGTCTCGCGTCCCAGTAGTTCACCTGGTCGGAATCACGAATGAAGGCGGACAGCAGAGCTTTGTCGCAGAGATTGTTTACGATGCGGGGAATGCCTTTGCTGGCTTTGTGAATCTTGCGCAGCGCATGTTTCGTGAAGACTGGCCGGCCCATGCCGCCGGCGAGACTGAGTCGATGGTGAATGTAGTGCGCGGTGTCTTCAGGCGATAGCGGATTCAACTCGTAGTGAACGAGGACGCGTTGGCGAAGCTGGCGCAGTTCCTCGCGAGCGAGCACTTCCTTCAATTCCGGCTGCCCCATGAGAATGATTTGAAGCAGCTTTTGTTGGTCGGTTTCGAGATTGGAGAGCAGGCGGATTTGTTCGAGCACCGCAAAGGAGAGATTTTGCGCCTCGTCGATGATGAGGACGATGTCCTTGCCGCGTTCGATGCGCTCCAGCAGCACGCGGTTCATCTGGGCGACGAGATCGACCTGACTGCGCGCCAACTTCGTTTCGCCGAGTTCGGTGAGAATGGCCTTGAGCATCTGCGTCTCGGTGACGCGCGGGTTGAGAATCAAGGCGGTATCGAAGCGCTCGGTGTCCAGTTCGTTGAGGAAGCGCCGGCAAAGCGTGGTTTTGCCGCAACCGACTTCGCCGACCAAGACGATGAATCCCTTCCGCTCCTGCACGCCGTATTTCAGGTGCTGAAGCGCCTCTTGGTGGGTGGGGCTGAGGTAGAGGAATTTGGGATCGGGCGTGATGTTGAAAGGCATCTCCCGAAACCCGTAAAACGCCTGATACATGGAAGCAGCGAGTTTGCGACAAGCCCAGGGAAAGGCACGCAAAAACCACCGGACAAAAAGTTTACAGAGATAATTTACAGATTCCCGCCGATTTGCATCCAATGGCAGTGTGAATTTTCGCCGCCTTATCATCGCCGTGTATCTTGCCCTGTTTTTGGGCGTGGCGGTGACTTCAGGTGTGTTCTTCTGGCGGTCGCATCAGGAATACGAGAACCTCCGCACGCAAGAGCGGCAGGTTCGCCAAAGACTGGCCGAAGCGGAACAAAGGTTGAAGGATCAGGAACGAATCCTTGAACGCCTGCGCACCGACCCCATTTACGTTGAGCGCGTCATCCGGCAGCGCTTGGGGTATGCCAAACCGGATGAATACATCTTCCGCATTCGCGAATAAAACCATACGACTTTCACATGGCCCAGAATTCATTGATCGAAAAATTTAAACAAGCCGGCCAAGGCCAAGTTTTCGCCTTCTTCGACACGCTCGATGAGGCTGCCCAAAAGCAACTCCTGGCCGAAGCCACGGAAATCGATCTGGATGAAATTCGGCGCCTGTCCGGCACGCTGTTGGGCCAAAGCGCGGCTGCGGTCGATCTGAGCGATTTGACGCCGGCGCCCTACGAGCCGTTGCCAGCGAATGGAGGCGATGCTCAGGCGTGGGCCACAGCGACCGCCGCCGGCGAAGAGGCGTTGCGCACGGGGCGTGTGGCGGCGTTTACCGTCGCGGGCGGGCAGGGCACGCGATTGGGCTACGACGGCCCGAAAGGCACGTTTCGCATCACGCCGGTGAAGCAGAAGCCGCTGTTTCAAGTTTTCGCCGAGAAGATCATCGCCGCGGGCCGTCGATATGGCCGGCCGCTGCACTGGTTCATCATGACCAGTCATCAAAATCACGAAGCGACCGAGACGTTTTTCGTCGAACATGATTACTTCGGCATGACCAAGACCCAGGTGCATTTCTTCCGCCAAGGCCGGATGCCGGCGGTCGATTTTGACGGGAGGATTCTGCTAGAGTCGCCCGGACACATCGCGATGAGCCCGGATGGGCACGGCGGTTCGTTACGTGCCTTGGATCGCAGTGGTGCGCTGGATCTGATGCAGCGTGAAGGCATCGATATCCTGAGTTATTTCCAAGTGGACAACCCGCTGGTGCGGTGCATCGACCCTGCGTTCATCGGCTGGCACGTTTTGCGCGGCTCGGAGATGAGCAGCAAAATGGTGCCGAAAGCATACGCGGGCGAGAAGGTCGGCCATTTCTGCGAGCAGCGTGGCAAACTCGTGGTGGTGGAGTATTCGGATTTGCCGAAAGCCATGCAGGAGGAAACCGACGACAACGGAGAACTGCGCTTCAAGGCCGGAAGTATCGCGATTCATATTTTGGATCGTGAGTTCATCCGACGCATGGCGCGCGGTGGCAGCGACGCGGCTTTGGGCTTCCATCGGGCTGATAAGAAGATTCCGACCGTTAAGCCTGACGGCAGCCCATTGAAACCAGATAAGCCGAACGGCGTGAAATTTGAGATGTTCGTGTTTGACGCGCTGCCGTTCGCGAAAAATCCCGTGGTGATCGAAACGGCCCGGTGCGACGATTTTTCTCCGGTGAAAAATGCCGAGGGCAAGGACTCGCCGCAGACTTGCCGCGACGATCAATTGCGCCAGTTCGCGCGTTGGGCGAAGGCCGCGGGTGAGAAAGTGGAAACAAACGAAACGGGCCTGCCGGCTGTCGTCTTCGAGGTGTCACCACTATTTGGCGATGATGAGGCATCTTTTGCTGCCAGCTGGAAAAAGCTTTCGCCTCCGCCGGAAATCTCCACGGGATTGTATCTCGAATAGACCGCATTTTTTTAACACAGAGGACGCAGAGAGCACGGAGAGACTAATTCCCATGGACGAGATCAACCAGCTCACCGAGCAGATTATCGGGGCGGCGATTGAAGTTCACCGGGTGAAAGGGCCGGGCTTGTTGGAGCCGGCGTATGAGGCATGCTTGGCCCACGAGCTTGCATTACGTGGCATCAGCTTGCTGCGACAAGTGTCCGTGCCGTTAAGCTACAAAGGTATTGTGATCGAAACTGCTTTTCGTGCGGACCTCATAGTTAATGAGCTTGTGCTGGTCGAGTTGAAGGCGGTGGAGACGATATTGCCTGTGCATAGGGCGCAGGTGCTCTCCTGTATTCGGGAAACCGGCCATCGCGTAGGACTCCTGATCAATTTTCATGTGTCCAAGCTGGTGGATGGCGTCACCCGCATCATCAATGATCGGCCATTGGCTGAATAACCTGCTTTCCCCTCTGCATTCTCTGTGCACTCTGGATTAACTTAATTGCTCATGACGATACTCGAAAAAATCGAAGCGGCCGGTGCCTCTGGCCAACTCATGTCTTCCGCGGTGGAAAACCTGCGGGCTTTTCTCGGCGCGGGTTTTCCCGCATGGACGGAGGCGAGCATTGCCGAATTGGTTGAAGCAGGCGAGTGGGCCGAGCTGAACGATCGCTTTTACGCGTATCTGGCATTCGGCACGGGCGGAATGCGCGGTCGCACCATCGGTCGGGTGGTGACCAAGGCCGAGCGTGGCAAGGCTGCGCCTGATGCTGCTCCGGCGCATGCGGCCATTGGCAGTAACGTGCTGAATGATTTCACGCTGATTCGCGCGGTGATCGGATTGTATCGCTACACCAAGCGCTATCGCGAAGGTCTTGGCGAAAGCACTGCGCCGAAAATCGTCATCGCGCATGATGTGCGGAATTTCTCGCGGCATTTTTGCGAACTCACGGCCTCGACATGGGTGAAGCTCGGCGGTGCGGCGTATATTTTTGACGGACCGCGGCCGACGCCTCAGTTGAGTTTTGCCGTGCGTGATCAGAATGCGCACGCCGGCGTGGTGATCACGGCGAGCCACAACCCGCCGCACGACAACGGATTCAAAGCTTACTTCGACGACGGCGCACAGGTGGTGCCGCCGCACGACAAAGGCATCGTTGATTGCGTCAACGCCGTGCCGCTGAGCGAACTCGGGCAATATCTTGAGAAAGATGTCTCCAAGGTCGTGACGCTCCGCCGCGATGCTGATGATGATTACCTCTCGGCGGCGACAACTGCCTTGCTGGATCCCGCGGTGGTAAAGCGCACGAAGCTCAAGGTCGTGTTCACCAACATTCACGGCACGGGCGCGATTCATTCGTTACCGCTGCTCATTCATGCCGGTTGCCACGTCATTCCGGTGCCGGAACAATTGGAATTTGACGGTCGGTTCCCGACGGTGAAGTCACCGAATCCGGAGAACGCTGAAGCACTAGCGAAGGGTGTGGCATTGGCGGAAGTCGAAGGTGCCGACGTGGTGCTCGCGACCGATCCGGACGCCGATCGTATGGGCGTGGCGGTGCGCAATCGCGCGGGCAAGATGGAGCTGCTAACGGGCAACCAGATCGGCTCATTGATCGCGGAATACCGACTTTCGAAATACAAGGAGCTCGGCCTCATTCCGGCGGCGGGTTCGGATCACGTTGCGATCATCAAGACGTTTGTGACCACGCGCCTGCAGGACGCGATCGGCGCGGGCCATGGCGTGAAAGTCATCAACACGCTGACCGGTTTCAAATGGATCGCTGCGAAACAGCGGGCTTACGAAGAGCAGATGCTCAAGGCCGTAGGTGATTCTGTTGATGTCGCGGCGCTCTCGTTCCAAGAGCGTGCGAAGCTCCTGCAAAAGCATTCGACCTTCTACGTCTTCGGCACCGAGGAAAGCTACGGTTATCTGCCCAACGATTATCTCCGCGACAAAGACGGCAATTCCGCCTGCCTCATGTTTGCGGAAGTGTGCTCCGCGCTGCGTGATCGCGGCGTGACGGCGGGCGAGTTCCTCGATGAGATTTATCTCAAATACGGCTTCTATCTCGAAGGCGTGATCAATCTCTACTACGAGGGCGCCAGCGGAAATGCGAAGATCAAGCGCATCCTCGAAACCTATCGCGCAAATCCGCCCACGGCGTTTGGCGACGTGACCGTGACCAAGTTCGAGGATTTCGGTCGTCAGGATATTCGCGATGCCGACGGCGAACTCATTCCGAAGCAGGACTTATATTTCGTGACGCTGAGCAATGGCTACAGCTTTGCGGCGCGCGGCAGTGGCACGGAGCCGAAGATGAAGTTCTATCTCTTCGCCAGCGCGAAAGTGGGCAGCGCAGCGGAGCTTCCGGCGGTTAAGGCCCAAACGCGCGAAACGCTCGATGCCCTGATCAAGTTGATCGAAGCTGACGCGAAACAGCGCGCGGAGAGCTGAGCGAGTTTACCAAACGCAAAACGGGCGGCCCTTGCGGGACCGCCCGTTTTTTTTGCGCACGCTGTCGGTGCTTTAGAGCAACAACAGTGCGGGCGTTTCGAGATGCGCTTTGAGCGCATTGAGGAATTGTGCGCCGACCGCGCCGTCCACCACACGGTGATCGCAGGAGAGCGTGAGGGCCATGCGCTCGCCGATGACGATCTGATCCTTCACGACGACGGGCTTCTTGACGGTCGTGCCGACGGCGAGAATCGCGGCGTTCGGCGGATTGATGATCGCGCAGAAACGCTCGATGCCCATCATGCCGAGATTGGAAACACAGAACGTGCCGCCGGTGAATTCGGCCGGGGCGAGTTTCTTGGCTTTCGCGCGTTTGGCCATGTCCTTGGCCTCGTTGCTGATGTCGAAGACGCTCTTCTTGTCGGTGTCTTTGATAACCGGCGTGATGAGTCCGTCCTCAATCGCCACGGCGAATGACACGTGTGTGTTGGCGTGGGCCTTGATGCCGGAATCGGTCCACGAGCAGTTGACCGCGGGCACGGCGCGCAAGGCGAGGGCGGAGGCCTTGAGAATGAGATCGTTGACGGAAACGCGCACACCGTCGTTACCAAGGCCAGCGTTGAGCTGTTCGCGCAGGGCGTTGAGCGGCGCGGCATCGACTTCGATTTCGAGATAGAAATGCGGAATCTGCGTCTTGGATTCAACGAGGCGCTTGGCGATGACCGCGCGCATGTTGGAGAGCGCGGCGGTGCCTTCGGCCTGAATCGGCGACTTGTCGAAAGCGGAACGCCACGGCCACGTCGGCTTGGACGGCTTGCCACCGCCAGCGGCCGGAGCAGCCTTCGGTGCGGGCGGATTCTTCTCCGCGGCGAGAATGTCGGCGCGGATGATGCGACCACCGGGACCGGTGCCTTTGACGTTGCTGTAATCGATGCCTTTTTCGGCAGCCAATTTCTTGGCGAGCGGCGAGATTTTCACGCGTCCGGAAGTGACGGCTTCCTTGGGGGCTTCGGCGGGTTTGGCGGTGGGTTTCTCAGGTTGCGGCGCAGGTTTTGGAGCTTCGGCTTTTTTCTCTTCGGCCTTGGGCTCTTCCTTTTTCTCCTCTTTCTTTTCCTCGGCGGCGGGCGAGCTCTTCTTGGCGGGAGCCTCGACCTTTTCGCCCTTTTCGCCGATGGCGCAAAGCGGCGCACCGATCTCAACCTGGGCGCCGGCCTCGGCAAAAATCTTCAACAGTGTGCCGTCGAAGAAACACTCCAGCTCCATCGTGGCCTTGTCGGTTTCGACTTCGGCGAGCATGTCGCCGTTGGCAACGGTGTCGCCTTCCTTTTTGAGCCATTTGACCAGCGTGCCCACCGTCATGGTGTCGCTGAGTTTGGGCATTTCGATGATGTCGGCCATGATACTTCGGAGATTGGAGTTGTGAGATCGGAGTTCGGGTTGGTTCAGGCAAGAACCTCGAGGGCTGCCTTAAGGACGCGCTGCGGGTTGGGCAGCTGCTCGATTTCGATCGGCGGGCTGTAAATCGCCGGAGCATCGATGGTCGAGAGGCGTTTGATCGGAGCGTCGAGTTCGTCGAAGGCTTCGTTCTGAATCATGTAAGCGATTTGGGTCGCGACACTGCAGAACGGTTTTTGCTCCTCGACGATGAGCACGCGGTGGGTCTTGGCGACCGAGGCGAGCACGGTGTCGATGTCGAGCGGACGAATGGAACGAAGATCAACGACTTCGACGGAAACTTCGTGTTCCTTTTCGAGGATCTCGGCGGCCTTGAGCGAGTGCAGCACGGAGCGGCCGTAGGTCACGATGGTGAGATCGGTGCCTTCGCGCTTCACATCGGCCTTGCCGAGCGGAATCAGATATTCGCCGTCCGGCACTTCGCCTTTTTCACCGTAGAGCAACGTGTTTTCGAGGAAGAACACCGGGTCGTTGTCGCGGATGGCGGATTTGAGCAGCCCCTTGGCGTCGTAAGGCGTGGCGGGCACGACGACTTTAACGCCGGGGTGATTGGCGAGCACGTTTTCCGGCGTGTGCGAGTGCGTGGCGCCGACGTTGGTGCCACCGTTGGCCGGGCCGCGGATCACGATCGGGCAGTTGATCAAACCGCCGGACATGTAGCGCACGTTGGCGGCGTTGTTGAGAATCTGGTCGAAGGCGACGGAGTAGAAACTCCAGAACATGAGCTCCATGACCGGACGGATACCGAGCATCGAGGCGCCGATGCCCATGCCGATGAAACCGGCTTCGGAGATCGGAGTGTCCACGATGCGCTTCGGGCCGTATTTTTCCAAAAGGCCTTCGGAGACTTTATAGGAGCCGTTGAATTGGCCGACTTCCTCGCCGAGGAGCACAACGTTTTCGTCGCGCTCGATTTCTTCGGCGAGAGCATGCCGGACGGCTTCGCGATAAGTGATGATTGGCACGGTGAAAATAAGTTGAAGTTAGTCGAAGAAGAGACGGCCGGCGGAGGTGCGTTTGGAAGGATTGTCCGTTTCCCAATAAACATCGCGTTGGATGTCCTCGATGGTCGGCCACGGGCTGGCTTCGGCGAATTCCACGGAGGCTTCGGCTTCGTTGCGCGCGGCTTGGTCGATTTCCTTGATCAGATCTTCGGTCAGAACCTTTTCCTCGAGGAGTCGTCCTTGGAAATGCTGGAGAGGATCCTTGGTGCGGCGGTATTCCTCAATCTCGTCCTTGGTGCGGTAAGTATTGTCCGGATCGGCGACGGAGTGGCCGCGATAGCGATACGTGCGGATTTCAATGACCGCGGGCGCGCTGGTTTCGCGGGCGATCTTGAGGTATTTGTCCATCGTGGCGCGGACCTCATAGATGTCGTGTCCATCGCACTTGTCCCAAGCCATGTTGTAACCCTCGGCGCGCTTCGCGAGTTCGCCGGCGGAGGAACGCGACTGGCTGGTGCCCATCGAGTAGCCGTTGTTTTCGATCACGAAAATCACGGGCAGCTGCCAGAGGGCGGCGAGATTGTAGGCCTCGTGCACGGCGCCTTGGTTGACCGCGCCGTCACCCATGAACGCCATGGCGGCGCCCTTCAGACCCTTGTATTTGATGGCGTAGGCGAGGCCGGTGCCGAGCGGGATCTGACCGCCGACGATGCCGTGGCCGCCCCAGTAATTGCGATCGGGCGCGAAGAAGTGCATTGAGCCGCCTTTGCCCTTGGAGCAACCGGTGGCTTTGCCGAAGAGCTCGGCCATCTGCTCGTTCATGCCCATGCCAACGGCAATGGCGTGACCGTGATCGCGGTAGGCCGTGATCACGTGGTCATTTTTGCCCATGAGCGAACAACAGCCCACAGCCACGGCCTCTTGGCCAATGTAAAGATGGAGGAAGCCGCCGATCTTTTTAGCTTGGTAGGCGCGCAGACTGCGCTCCTCGAAGCGGCGGATCCGCATCATCGTGCGGAACAGCTCGATCTTCTGCTCTTTGGAAAGCTCTTTGTTGACCGCCGCGGAGGCGAAATCGGCCTCTTTGGCTTTCGGTTTGGCGTTCGTAGTCTTGCTCAAGGTGAAGAGTCCTTTCAGGTTAAAGGGAAGAGATTCAGCCGGCTACGCTGGAAATCAAGTGTTTAGTCTTCCGCCGGGCCAACTGGCGGTGGCACGGGGGAAGGTGTGATCTGCTCAATTTCGATCGTGACAGGCTTGCCCGGGGCGCAATCAGCTTTGAGCGCGACGAAACGATCCCGGTAGCGGTCGTAAATCGGCCAGAGGGCGTTGCGATCGGTTTCCGGCACCGGCAGGTTGTTGATGGCAGCGCGGGAAAAAAATCCGAATTGTCCCTCGCTGATGGCGGCGGGCAGTTGGGAGATCGGCTTGCGACAGCGAAACAGGAACATGAGCCAGTGCGATTCGCCCTCGTAGGCCTTTTCGGCAATCATGGCGAAAAGATGCAGGTCGTCTGCTGTAATAGCAAATCCGGTCTCCTCTTGGGTCTCGCGCACGGCGCACTCAAACGGCGATTCGCCGAGCGATGTCTCCAATTTTCCGCCGATAGGACTCCACACGCCTTGATTGGGCGGTTTCGCGCGCAACAACAGTAGATGCTCACCGGCCTCGTTTTCCAAAAAAACGAGCACAGCGAGTTTGTAGGTGAGGGAAGTGGACATGTGGCAATGACTGGCGATTGAAGTTTGAGCGTGACGGTGGCCGAGACCTCGACAACGTTTTTCAGAATCATGCCGGCGCGCCTGATTCAAACCAGCCTTTGTTTTATGGGTTTGTTCGCGGCGCTGGGCACCGGATCGAAGCTGATTGCGGCAGCCGCCGACAAAGCGAAAGTGAGCAACGTGCGGTTTGTGACGCTGCGTCCGCCGGATGGCTCGACCGACAACTGGCTGGAAATGACGGTGGAGATCGACACACAACCGGCGTCCAACACCACCGGCCGGGTGACGGGCCGCGTGCGCGCGACTGCCATGCTCGGTTATAAGCACCCTGCACCGGGCAACACGCGCCAATGGCAGTCTTTCCGCGCCAACGCCGAATTGGTCGGACTCGTTTCCGGTCGCACGTATGTGCGGTTTTATTTGCCGCCGGAAATCGTGCGACGCGATGCAATCGCCGGGGCGCCGGCGTATTGGGATGTGACCGTGACGGGGGAAAGTTTAGGGCAGGAAACTATTATCGGACGGCGTTCGCCGGGTTTGGAAGACGCCGAAGTTTATCGCGGATTTCAGGACAGGATTGCGAGCGAAGGCACGGCCAATGACGGCGTGCTGCAACCGCAATACCTGACGCCGTTTCGCGATGTCTATCCGCGGGCCACGCCTACTTTTGTCAGACGGGAGGCGTGGCGATGAAATTATCGAGCCGGTCTAAGATGAGAGCTTGTCCCTGCTGATCATGGCACAAGCTCGCATTCTCGCCGTGGATTGTGGCGCATCGCATGTGGCGGTGGGGCTTTTTTCACGATCGCCGGCGGGATTGCTGCGATTTGAGCGTTACGCTCGCGAGGAGTTCACGGTCGATCCGGCGAACGAATCGCGTTGGCGCTACGAATTGCAGAGCGCGATCGAAGGCGTGCTAAGGCGTGAAAAGTGGCCGGTGGTGGAATGCGTTATCGGCGTGCCCGGTCACTTCGCGTTGAGCAAGTTGGTCAAAACGCCCTCGGTGGATCGTGAAAAACGGCCGCGCGTAGCGCAGTTCGAGGCGTCGCAAAACATTCCGTATCCGCTCGAGGAAGTATCGTGGGGGTATCTCGAATTGGCCGACGATGGCGTGGATTCCGAGTTGTTGATCGCGGCGGCGAAGCTTGAAGTGGTCGAGTTGCTTTGCGGTGTGGTGGAATCGGCCGGACCGGTGGTCGTGAGTTGCGAACCCTCGAATCTCGCGCTGTGGCGCGCCGTGCGGCGGCGCACCGCGGAATCGGTGCTCGCGGTGAAGATTGGCGCGCGCTCCACGCAGTTGATTTTCTCAGGCGGCGAGGGCGTGCAACTGCGCACTTTGGCGATGGGCGGCAACACGGTGACCGCGACGATTGCAGGAAAACTGCAGATCGATTTTGCCGAGGCCGAGGTGCTGAAGCGGCAAGTGTTGAGTCAGGCGAATCCCGCGCGCGTTGATGCGATTACGCGCGACGCC
>Ga0207868_1001621_pt1 | contig 15335 bp, 13 predicted proteins | sample Passage237B_FD_187370 | JGI IMG/M metagenome (GOLD analysis project Ga0207868, IMG submission 187370) | Cellulose adapted compost microbial communities from Newby Island Compost Facility, Milpitas, CA, USA - Passage2 37B (SPAdes) (version 3) ... | reverse complement strand
AGCGCGTCGACCTCCAGCCCAGAATCGTCGGACAGCGCCGGCAAGCCGGTAGCGGAAGCCGCGGCAAAGGCCTTGATGTAGGCGTTCTCCTCGAAAGTGCTGCCGGTTTCGGGCGGTTCGGGCAGGCCGAATTCGGCCGCCGACTTCGCCTCGAAGCCGTACGGGCCGATGAGGGCTGCGATTTCTTCCAGCTTGCCCCTGTTGTGGCTGGCGACCACGATGCGGCGGGTTTCGAGCCTGCGCATCTCAGATTCCCCAGATCCGCGCTTCGGCAAATTCCAGCGAATTGCCGGCGGGATCGCGGAAATAGATGGAGCGGCCGCCGTTCGGCCATTCGAAATCGGCCTCGATGGTGACATCGCACGCGGCCAGATACGCTTTCCAGCGCTCGATCTCGGCCGCCTCCGCCCGAAAGCAGAGATGGCCGGGGCCACGCGCGCCGTGGGGTGGCACGGGCAGCCTTGCGCCCTGCGCGGGCGGAACGGTTGTCGCCTGCGGGTTGAACAACAACAGTACGCCGTCGCCGCAGCGGAAGAAGACGTGACGGCCGGCCGCCTTGGTGATCCGTTCCAGGCCCAGCACCTCGCCATAGAAGCGCTCCGCCGCATCGAGGTCCTCGGCGTACAGGGCTGATTCGAGGATTGCAGCAGGCGTCATGGGCGAAAAGCTCTCCAGCGCACGCGACCGCTCAGGCGATTGCCATCTTCTGCAGCTCGACCAGCCGTGCGATGCCTTTCTTGGCCATTTCCATCAGAGCGGTGAATTCGGCTTCGGTGAACGGCTCGCCCTCGGCGGTGCCCTGGATTTCGACGATTCCACCCTTTCCTGTCATCACGAAATTGGCGTCGGTGCCGGCAGCCGAATCCTCGAGATAGTCGAGGTCGATCACCGCTTCCCCATTGTGGATGCCGCAGGAGATCGCGGCCACGTGGTCCTTGAGCACGCGCTGCACCGAGGTCATCTTGCGCTGCTCCATCCAGCGCAGGCAGTCGTAGAGCGCCACGAAGCCCCCGGTAATCGAGGCAGTACGAGTGCCGCCGTCGGCCTGCAGCACGTCGCAATCGACGGTGATCTGGAACTCGCCAAGCTGCTGCAGGTCGACCACCGCGCGCAGCGAACGGCCGATCAGGCGCTGAATTTCAAGCGTGCGCCCGCCCTGCCTGCCCATCGCTGCCTCGCGGCGCATGCGCTCGCCGGTTGCGCGCGGCAGCATGCCGTACTCGGCCGTCACCCAGCCCTTGCCGCTGTTGCGCAGCCAGGCCGGCACCTTTTCCTCCAGGCTGGCGAGGCACAGCACGTGCGTGTCGCCGAACTTCACGAGGCAGGAGCCCTCGGCATGCCTGGAGACGCCGCGCTCGAAGCTTATGGCGCGCATTTCGTCGGGTTGACGCCCGGATGGCCGCATTCTTTCCGTTCCTCGTGGGGTGCCGATCGTGGGCGGCTTGTAGCCGCATGGCAAGACCGAAGCAAAGGGAAAAGGCCGTGCGCTTGCGTGGCCTTCGGCGCCAACTATATTCGCAGGCAGGGCCGCGAAGCCGGGGTTGATAGGGCACGCTCATGACCAAGCCTGTCGTCGATCCGAACCTGCAAAGTCTCGACGCCCGCTCGCGCGACATCTTCCGCATGATCGTCGAGACCTATCTGCGCGAGGGCGAGCCCGTCGGCTCGCGCAACCTGTCGCGGATGCTGCCTTTGACGCTCTCTCCAGCCACCGTGCGCAACGTCATGGCCGACCTCGAAGCGCTCGGCCTGATCTATGCGCCACACGTTTCGGCTGGCCGCCTGCCGACCCAGCAGGGCCTGCGCTTCTTCGTCGATGCATTCATGGAGATCGGCGACCTCTCCGAAGAAGAGCGGCGTGTGATCGAGGCGCAGGTGAAGGCCTCCGGCCCCGGCCAGACGCTGGAGCACATGATGACCGAGGCGAGCCAGCTCTTGTCGGGCATGTCGCGGGGCGCCGGGCTCGTGCTCGCCAGCAAGCAGGAGCTGGCGCTCAAGCACATCGAGTTCATCCAGCTCGAGCCGACCAAGGCGCTGGCGGTTCTCGTCTCGCAGAACGGCGAGGTCGAGAACCGGGTCGTCGACCTGCCCGCTGGCGTCACCGCTTCGCAGCTGCACGAGGCCTCGAATTTCCTCAACGCGCACATACGGGGCCGCACGCTGGCCGAGGCGCGCGCCGAGATCTCGCGGGTGAAGGAGGAGACGAAGGCGGCCCTCAACCAGCTCTCGCAGGATCTGGTCGAGCGTGGTCTGGCTGTCTGGGCCGGCGCCGAAGGCAGCACGCCGGCGCGGCTGATCGTGCGCGGTCGCGCCAATCTGCTCGAAAACGTCACCGCGCAGGCTGATCTGGAACTGCTGCGCCACCTGTTCGAGGATCTGGAGACGCAGGAAGGAATTCTCCAGCTTCTCGACCTGGCCGAGGAAGGTCCCGGTGTCCGCATCTTCATCGGGTCGGAGAACAAGCTGTTCTCGCTGTCGGGCTCCTCGCTGGTGGTCGCGCCCTACCGCGACACCAATTCGCGCGTCATCGGAGCGCTCGGCGTCATCGGCCCGACGCGGCTCAACTATGCGCGAATCGTGCCCATGGTCGATTACACTGCGCAGGTGATCAGCCGGATGCTTAAGTAGTTCGCCTCCGCACGACGGCTCCTGACGGAAGGCCACCGGCCGCGCCCCTTGATTTTCGGGACGCGAACCTCGATATCCGGCGCGACTTTCAGGACGAGTAGCAAACAGCGGACGAGGCGATGAGCGAACAGCCGAAAGACGAACGCGCGCCCGACGAGAATGCGGCCGGCAACGAGCAGGCAGTGAAGAGCGAATATGCGCAGGCCGGCGGCCTGGGCGGCGGTGCCGGTCGGGAAGGCCAGCAGGGTCAGGAGGATCAGGAGGGCGAGAAGGCCGACTACGAGGCGCTCATGCGGCTCCTCAAGGAAAACGAGGAGCTGAAGGAAGCGCGGCTTCGCGCCGCCGCCGACATGGAGAACTTGCGCAAGCGCACCGCCCGCGACGTGCACGACGCGCGAACCTATGCGATCGCCAACTTCGCCCGCGACATGCTGCAGGTTTCCGACAATCTGCGGCGCGCGCTCGAAGCGATCCCCGCCGACGGCCGGCAAAAGGACAGCGGGCTCGCCGCGCTCGCCGAGGGTGTCGAGATGACCGAACGCGCGATGCTGGCCGCGCTCGAGCGGCACGGCGTCAGCAAGATCGAAGCGGAAGGCGCGCGCTTCGACCCGAACCTCCACCAGGCGATGTTCGAGGTGCCGAACCCGGACGTGCCGGCCGGCACCGTCGTGCAGGTTGTCCAGACCGGCTACATTATCGGCGACCGGGTGCTGCGGCCGGCCATGGTCGGCGTCTCCAAGGGCGGTCCGAAGGTGGTCGAGGCTGAGCCCGCGGCCGAACCCGGCCCGCCAAATCCGCAGGCCGAGAAGGACGCCTAGCCGGGAGGCCGCGCCAGCCGCGCTTCCCGATTATTCGGCTGCGAGGTCGAGGCGCGGCGCCGCACTGCGCACCGCCGCGTCGACATGGTCCTCGAAGCCTGCGAAATTGTCGATGAACATGCCGACGAGCCGGCGCGCCTGCGCGTCATAGGCGGCCTTGTCCGACCAGGTTGCGCGCGGATCGAGGATCTTCGCATCCACGCCGGGAGCGTCGATCGGCACTTCGAAGCCGAAATTCGGGTCGGTGCGGAAGCGGGCCGTGGACAGCGAGCCGTCGAGTGCCGCTGCCAGAAGGGCCCGGGTCGCGGCGATCGGCATGCGCTTGCCCGTGCCGTACGCACCGCCGGTCCAGCCAGTGTTTACCAGCCAGCAGGCGGCGCCGTGGCGGGCGATGAGGTCGCGCAGCAGATTGCCATATTCGGCCGGGTGGCGCGGCATGAACGGCGCCCCGAAGCAGGTCGAGAAGGTTGCCTCAGGCTCGGTCACCCCGCGCTCGGTGCCGGCGACCTTGGCGGTGTAGCCCGAAAGGAAGTGGTACATCGCCTGTGCCGGCGACAGTCTGGCGATCGGCGGCATCACGCCGAAGGCGTCGGCCGTCAGCATGACGACATTCTTCGGATGGCCGGCGCGGCCGCTCGCACTGGCGTTCGGGATGTAGTGCAGCGGATAGGCGCAGCGCGTGTTTTCGGTGAGCGAGCCGTCCTCGAAATCGGGCCGCCGGAGTTCATCCAGCACCACGTTTTCCAGCACCGTCCCGAACCGCTTCGTCGTTGCGAAGATTTCGGGCTCGGCCTCGGCCGACAGCCGGATCGTCTTGGCGTAGCAGCCACCCTCGAAATTGAACACGCCGTCCGGCCCCCAGCCGTGCTCGTCGTCGCCGATAAGCGTGCGCGAAGAATCGGCCGACAGCGTCGTCTTGCCGGTGCCCGACAGACCGAAGAAGACGGCAGCGTCCCCGTCCGGTCCGACGTTGGCCGAACAATGCATCGGCATCACGCCCTTCTCCGGGAGCAGATAGTTGAGCGCGGTGAACACGCTCTTCTTCATCTCGCCGGCGTAGGCCGTGCCGCCTATCAGCACCAGCATGCGCGACAGGTCGATTGCGATCACCGTCTCGGTGCGGCAGCCGTGGCGCGCCGGATCGGCACGGAACGACGGGAGGTCGATGATCGTCATCTTCGGCACGAAGGATTCGAGCGCCGCGTACTCGGGCCGGATCAGCAGGTTGCGGATGAACAGGGAGTGCCAGGCAAGCTCGGTGACCACGCGAACCGGCAGGTTGTGCGCAGGATCGGCGCCGCCGACCAGATCCTGCACGAACAGGTCGCGGTCCTTTGCGTGCTCGAGGAAATCGGCCAGCAAGGCATCGAAATGCGAAGGCGACATCGGCTTGTTGTTGTCCCACCAGACGTTGGCGTCGGTGGCGGCGTCGCGCACGATGAACTTGTCCTTGGCGGAGCGGCCGGTGTGCTGGCCGGTATAGGCGACGAGCGCGCCGTCGCCGGTGAGCTGCGCCTCCCGGCGGGCCAGGGCTTCCTCGTAAAGCCGCGGTGCAGTCAGATTGTAGTGGACTGCGCCGGTTTGGCTCAGCCCGATCGATTCGATGCCGAGGTGGCGGATGCCGACTTCCTTCATGCTCCCCCCGAGTGGCCGGTTTGACACTGGTCGACTGCTCCGTGCTGCTTCCGCAATGACGCAGGAGGAGACAGGTTCCGCTGCCAAGCAGGAAAGCTGAACGATTTCAAATAAATAATCGATTTAAAAATTTGAAACCCAGTTAAATCGTTTAAAGAGGGATTGCATCTGCCCGACTTTGCTCCAACGTTGTTCAATGTGGTGGCCGACAAGTACCGGCGGGGTGCCGATGTCGCGGCCGGCGGCCTTGGAATGCCCCGCCACATTTTGTACCTAATTTGTCCATCAAACAGCCCTTCCGGAAAGCAGGAAGGGACGCCCGCTGATGAGGGAGCCGCTGGACATGGCAACGATCGCGCTCGTTGACGACGACCGCAACATCCTGACGTCTGTTTCGATCGCGCTCGAGAGCGAGGGCTATCGGGTCGAAACCTATACGGACGGGGCGTCTGCGCTGGAAGGTCTGACGGCACGGCCGCCGAACCTGGCCGTGCTGGACATCAAGATGCCGCGCATGGACGGCATGGAGCTGTTGCGCCGGCTGCGCCAGAAGAGCGACATGCCGGTGATTTTTCTGACATCCAAGGACGACGAGATCGATGAGCTGTTCGGGCTCAAGATGGGCGCCGACGACTTCATCAAGAAGCCGTTCTCGCAGCGGCTGCTCGTCGAGCGGGTCAAGGCGGTTCTGCGCCGCGCCAGCGCGCGCGAAGCGGCGGCAAAGCAGCCGGCGAGCCAGCAGAAGTCGCTGGAGCGTGGCCAGCTGGTCATGGACCAGGAGCGCCACACCTGCACCTGGAAGGGCGAGCCGGTGACGCTGACCGTGACCGAATTCCTCATTCTGCATGCGCTGGCGCAGCGCCCCGGCGTTGTGAAAAGCCGCGACGCCTTGATGGATTCGGCCTATGATGAACAGGTCTATGTCGACGATCGTACGATCGACAGCCACATCAAGCGGCTGCGCAAGAAGTTCAAGGCCGTCGACGAAGACTTCGACATGATCGAGACCCTCTACGGTGTGGGCTACCGCTTCCGGGAGGTGTGACCGGAGAGTCCTGACCGTTCATGGCAATGGCCGCAGACTCGGGCAAGGAAGCCAGAAGCGCTCGCAGAGGCGCGGCCAGCAGGCCGATGCTGTTGGCACGCGCCGCCACCTCGCTGCGCCGGGTGCTGGGCCATTACATCTTCTCGAGCCTCACCCAGCGCATCATCGTGCTGAACCTGGCCGGGCTGGGGGTGCTGGTTGTCGGCATTCTCTACCTGAACCAGTTCCGCGAGGGCCTGATCGATGCCCGCGTCGAGAGCCTGATGACGCAGGGCGAGATCATCGCCGCGGCAGTCGCGGCCTCTGCCACCGTGGAGACCGATTCGATCTCCATCGATCCGGAGAAGCTGCTCGAACTGCAGGCCGGCGAGAGCATGCCGCCCTCCAGCGACGTGCTGGACAACCTCGATTTCCCTATCAATCCCGAACGGGTCGCGCCCGTGCTGCGCCGGCTGATCTCGCCGACCCGCACCCGGGCCCGCATCTATGACCGCGACGCCAATCTGCTGCTCGATTCGCGCCACCTCTACTCGCGCGGGCAGATCCTGCGCTACGACCTGCCCTCGGTCGAGGAAGACAAGTCCGGCCCGGTCGACTGGATCCAGAAGCAGGTGACCGAGTTCTTCCGCCGTACCGACCTGCCTGTCTACCGCGAGCAGCCGGGCGGCAGCGGCGCCGCCTTCCCGGAGGTGATCAGCGCGTTGTCGGGCAGCCCGTCGACCTTCGTGCGGGTCAGCGAGCAGGGCGAGATGATCGTCTCGGTAGCGGTGCCCGTGCAGCGCTTCCGCGCCGTGCTTGGCGCGCTGATGCTGTCGACCCAGGGCGGCGACATCGACAAGATCGTGGCTGCCGAGCGCGCAGCCATCTTTCGCGTCTTCGCGGTGGCGGCGCTCGTCACCGGCATCCTGTCGCTGCTGCTCGCCTCCACCATTGCCAACCCGCTGCGGCGCCTGTCGGCGGCGGCCGTGCGCGTGCGACGCGGCGTCAAGAACCGCGAGGAGATCCCGGATTTCTCCGACCGCCAGGATGAGATCGGCAATCTTTCGGTCGCGCTACGCGACATGACCAACGCGCTCTACGCCCGCATCGAGGCGATCGAGAGCTTCGCCGCGGACGTTAGCCACGAGCTGAAGAACCCCTTGACCTCGCTGCGCAGCGCCGTCGAGACGCTACCGCTGGCCAAGACCGAGGAGTCGCGTGCGCGGCTGCTGGAGGTGATCCAGCACGACGTGCGCCGACTCGACCGTCTGATCACCGATATTTCCGATGCCTCGCGGCTCGATGCTGAACTGGCGCGGGTCGACGCCACGCGGTTGGACCTGAAGAAGTTTCTGTCGGACATCGTCTCGCTGTCGCGCGAGATCGCGCACGACCGCAAGCAGGTGGCGATCGAGCTCAAGCCGGCCAAGCTGCCGCAAGGCGCCAAGGGCTACTTCGTCATCGGCCATGAACTCAGGCTTGGCCAGGTGATCTCCAACCTGATCGACAATGCGCGCTCCTTCGTGCCGGAGGAGAATGGGCGCATTACGATCGGCCTCTCGCGCGGCGGACATCGCAACATCATCACCGTGGAGGATAACGGGCCCGGCATCCGGCCCGACGCGCTGGAGCGGATCTTCGAGCGCTTCTACACGGACCGGCCGTCGGGAGAGGCGTTCGGCCAGAATTCCGGCCTCGGCCTGTCCATCAGCCGGCAGATCGTCGAGGCGCATGGCGGCACGCTGACGGCGGAGAACATCCCCGGAACCAAGCCGGGCGACATCCGTGGCGCCCGCTTCGTCGTGGCGCTTCCCGCGGAAGACTGACTTGGCCGACCATTTTCACGCCTCGGCGGTCCTTGTCGATGATCGCGGCGTGCTGGTGACCGGACCATCCGGCTCCGGCAAGACGTCGCTCTGCCTGGCGCTCGTCGCGCAGTGCCGCATCGAGGGCGTTGCCGGGCGGCTGGTGGCGGACGACCAGGTGCTGCTGTCTGCGGCGAATGGCCGGCTGATCGCCACAGCCCCCGAACCCATCGCTGGCCTGCTCGAGTTGCGCGGTTTCGGCCCCGCACCGCTGCGGACAGAGCCCCGGATGGTGGTCGATCTGCTGGTCCGGCTGGTCGAGCCGGAGGTCGCGCCGCGGATCGCGGGCGAGGCGACGGCGGAACTGGCGGGCTGCCCGATCCCGCTCCTGGAGCTGCCCGCGCGTCTGCCCGACATGGCGGCCCGCGCCGTCATGGGATTCCTGCGCCTGCCGCCCTTCCGGCCGTAGAAGCAGCGGCAAATGGAGCTATTTCGGGAACTTTTCGCGCTGCGGCAAATTGGCCGTCGCATGTCGAAATTGGGGCTTGTCAACGGAAAAGCCCCGGTCAAGATAGCGCCCCTGTCGCCGGCCGCGGGGGTACCGGCCGCGATGGCAAGGCAACGTACAAGGCCCAGGACTGGAGCCAGCTCAATATGATCGGACTCGTGCTCGTCACGCACGGTCAGCTTGCCGATGAGTTCCGGCACGCCGTCGAACACGTGGTTGGCCCGCAGGAGCACTTCGAGACCGTCTCGATCGGCGCCGACGACGACATTGAGAACCGCCGCCGCGACATCATCGAGGCCGTCAAGCGCGCCGATACCGGCCAAGGCGTCATCATCCTCACCGACATGTTCGGCGGCACGCCCTCGAACCTCGCGATTTCCATCATGCGTTCCGGCAGGGTCGAGGTGATCGCGGGCGTCAACCTGCCGATGCTGATCAAGCTGACCAGCGTGCGAGCCAGCGACGACATGGAGAAGGCCCTTGCCGAGGCGCAGAACGCCGGCCGCAAGTACATCAACGTCGCCAGCCAGGTGCTCGCCGCCAAATGACGGGGGCCGAGGCTGCCGTTCCGCGCGTCTCGCGCAGCCTGGAGATCGTCAACCAGCGCGGGCTGCACGCCCGCGCCTCCGCCAAGTTTGTGCAGGTCGCGGGCGGCTTCGATGCCGAGATCGAAGTGGAGAAGGACGGCATCGTCGTCGGCGGCACCTCTATCATGGGGCTGATGATGCTGGCCGCCAGCCCCGGCTGCTGCATCACGGTCCGTGCAACCGGGCCGGATGCCGAGGCCGCCGTCGCCGCGCTGGCGGAACTCGTCGCGGCCAGGTTCGGCGAGGAGATCTAGGCGGCGCCTTTCGCGTTCGGTCGAACGCATAAAGACTTCTTTATGTGCCATTGTCCGGCGGCGGTCGATCTGCTAGGAGGCCGGCAATCGGGCACCGCCCCGCATGCGGCGCGCCTCTTCTTTTCAGCAAGCAATGCCGGAGCAAGTGATGGCGAACAGGGATTATGTCGTGGCCGATATCGGCCTTGCCGATTGGGGCCGCAAGGAAATCGAGATCGCCGAGACCGAGATGCCCGGCCTGATGGCCTGCCGCGAGGAATTCGGCAAGGCGCAGCCGCTGAAAGGAGCGCGCATCACCGGCTCGCTTCACATGACGATCCAGACGGCGGTGCTGATCGAGACGCTGAAGGCACTCGGCGCGGAGGTGCGCTGGGCCTCCTGCAACATCTTCTCGACCCAGGACCACGCGGCAGCGGCGATCGCGGCGGGCGGCACCGCGGTGTTCGCGGTCAAGGGCGAGACGTTGGAAGATTACTGGAGCTATACCGACCGCATCTTCCAGTGGCCCGACGGCAACCCGTCGAACATGATCCTCGACGACGGCGGCGACGCCACGATGTACATCCTCATCGGCGCGCGCGCCGAGGCCGGCGAGGACGTCCTGTCCAAGCCCGGCAGCGAGGAGGAGGAAATCCTGTTCGCGCAGATCAGGAAGCGCATGGCCGAGACGCCCGGCTTCTTCACCCGCACGCGCGATGCGATCCGCGGCGTCTCGGAGGAGACGACGACCGGCGTCAACCGGCTCTACCAGTTGCAGAAGAAGGGGCTGCTGCCGTTCCCGGCGATCAACGTCAACGACAGCGTCACCAAGTCGAAGTTCGACAACAAGTACGGCTGCAAGGAATCGCTTGTGGACGGCATCCGGCGCGGCACCGACGTGATGATGGCCGGCAAGGTGGCTGTCGTCTGCGGCTACGGCGACGTGGGCAAGGGCTCGGCCGCCTCGCTGCGCGGCGCCGGCGCCCGCGTCAAGGTCACCGAGGCAGACCCGATCTGCGCCCTGCAGGCGGCGATGGACGGCTACGAGGTGGTCACGCTGGAGGAAGCCGCGCCCACCGCCGACATCGTGATCACGGCCACCGGCAACAAGGATGTCGTCACCATCGACCACATGCGCGCCATGAAGGACATGGTGATCGTCGGCAACATCGGTCATTTCGACAACGAGATTCAGGTCTCGGCGCTGCGCAACCTGAAATGGACCAGCATCAAGCCGCAGGTCGACATGATCACCTTCCCGGACGGCAAGCGGCTGATCTTGCTGTCGGAGGGCCGGCTGCTCAACTTGGGCAACGCGACGGGCCATCCGAGCTTCGTGATGAGCGCCTCCTTCACCAACCAGGTGCTGGCACAGATCGAGCTGTTCACGCGCGGCGGCCAATACCAGAACCAGGTCTACACGCTGCCCAAGCATCTCGACGAGAAGGTCGCGCGGCTGCATCTGGCCAAGCTCAATGCGAAGCTGACGGAGCTCTCGTCCGAGCAGGCCGCCTATATCGGCGTGAACCCGCAGGGTCCGTACAAGCCGGAACACTACAGATACTGATCGGTCGACTCTTCTGCACAACATATTGAGACCGGGCGGTTGACTTCCGCCCGGTCTTCATTTTGCGGCAACCAATTCTTCACGCCGATTCGGCAAGCCTGTACATTGAGGTGATTCGCGGCGTCCTCATACGGGGTGAGGGCGGCGCGACTGCAAGGCGGTCTTGGATCACGACGGCGGCGGAGAGGGAACAGGACATGCCGGAACTGGTCCCGCCACGAGCGGGAAATGCCAGCGATGGCGGCATCGGCGATTCGCGGATTTTCGGAGGTGGGCGTCTCGCCTTGCTGTTGAAGGGTGCGTCGGCGCTGGCTGTCGGCACCCTGTGGGCGCCGCTCGCCGCACGGGCGCAGGATCTGGTCGCCGTGCCCGCCGGCATGTCAACCCTCGACGTCATTCAACTGGCCGTGTTTGCCGGGGTGACCGGCGCGGCGATGCTGTCGGCCATCTGGCTGATCCGCGAGCGTGGCCGCACGGCCGCCGAGAACGCGCAATTGCGCGGCCGCGTGGCCGACCTGGGAGCGGCGCTGCATCGCGCGGAGACGCTGCTCAATCTCAACGACCAGCGCATCATTGTCTGGCCTGAAGCCGGCCGCAAGCCGGAGCTGGTCGGCACGCTGCCGGCAACCACCGGCGTCCCGGAAGAGCGCGGTCAGTTTCTCGCCTTCGGTCGCTGGTTGGAGCATCGTTCCGCCGCGGAGCTTGAACATGCGGTCGCGGCCCTTCGCGAGGCCGGTACCACCTTCGAAATCATCGTCGAGACGCAGAACGGAACGTTGCTGGAGGCGCAGGGCCGGCGTTCCGGCGCGGCCCGCGTGCTGCGTTTCCGTTCACTCTCCGCAGCCGAGCGCGGGCATGCTCGCCTGCAGCTCGAGCACCAGCACGTGCTGACCGAACGCGACAATCTGCTGGGCCTCGCCAACGCGCTGGCGATGCCAATGTGGATGCGCAGCGCCGACGGCCGCCTGCAATGGGTCAATCACGCCTATGCCGCCGCGGTCGAGGCACAATCGCCGCTCGCGGCGGTGCAGGAGGCGCACGAATTCCTGGGCACCCAGGCGCGCGAGGCGATCGCCCGCCAGCAGCAGACGGAGCCGGTCTTCGCGCAGAAGCTGACGACGGTCGTCGGAGGCGACCGCCGTGTCTACGCCGTCACCGACCATGCAGGGCCGCATGGCTCGGCCGGGATCGCCATCGACGTCAGCGATATCGAGGGTGTGCGCGAGGAATACGAGCGCATGGTGCGCAGCCATGCCGACACGCTCGACCAGCTCAACACCGCGGTCGCGATCTTCGATGCGGAACGCAAACTGCGCTTCTTCAACCAGGCCTTCCAGAAGCTGTGGGAGCTCGACATCGTCTTCCTCGAAAGCGCGCCGGAGCACGCGCTGGTGCTCGACCGGCTGCGCAGCGAAGGCAAGCTCGCCGAACAGCCGGAGTGGCGGCGCTGGAAGGAGAACCTGCTGTCGGCCTATCTCTCGCCGGAATCGGCCGAGCACTGGTGGCATCTGCCCGACGGGCGCACCATCCGGGTGGTCGCCAATCCGCAGGCAAATGGCGGCGTCACCTGGATTTTCGAGAACCTGACCGAGAAGATCGACCTCGAGACGCGCTACAACACCGCCGTGCGGGTCCAGGGCGAGACGCTTGACAATCTGGCCGAAGGCGTCGCGGTGTTCGGGCCGGACGGGCGACTGCGCCTGTCCAACCCCGCCTTCGCGACCCTGTGGGGGCTGGAGCCGTCGACGGCCGAGCCCGGCACCCACATCTCGACGATCCGGGCGCTGTGCCAGGAGATCGCGGTGGAAAGCCCATGGGGCGACTTCGTTGCCGCCGCCACCGGCTTCGACGAAGAGCGGCGAGATCGTCACGGCCACGTCGAACTGCGCAAAGGCTCGGTGCTGCGCTATGCCGTCATCCACCTGCCGAACGGTCAGGTGATGATGACCTTCGTGGACGTTACGGACAGCGTCAACGTCGAGCGCGCGCTGAAGGACAAGAACGAGGCGCTGCAGCGCGCCGACCAGCTCAAGAACGATTTCGTCCAGCACGTCTCCTATGAATTGCGCTCGCCGCTCACCAACATCATCGGCTTCACGGAACTGCTGTCGATGCCCCAGACGGGCGAGCTCAACCCGCGCCAGCGCGAGTATGTCGAGCATATCGGCTCGTCCTCCTCCGTGCTGCTCACCATCGTCAACGACATTCTCGACCTGGCGACGGTGGATGCCGGCATCATGGAGCTCGACATTGCCGAAGTGCCGGTGAGACGCACGGTAGAGGCGACGGCCGAACTGGTTGCCGACCGACTGCGGGAGCACGCTATCGCGCTGGAGCTGGACACGGCGGCCGCACCCGCGTCCTTCCACGCCGACGAGCAGCGCGTGCGCCAGATTCTGTTCAACCTGCTTGCCAATGCGGCCAACTACGCGCCCGAAGGCTCGACCATCAGGCTGAAGGCCGTGACCGACGAAGGCGGCATCGCGTTTTCGGTGCATGATGACGGGCCGGGCATGGCGAGCGACAGGTTGGAGGCGGCGTTCCGCCGCTTCGAGCCCAACGCGGCCGGCGGTCGGCGGCGCGGCGCCGGGCTCGGCTTGTCGATCGTCAAGAGCTTCGTCGAGCTGCACGGCGGCACTGTCTCGATCGACAGCGGCGAGGGCAAGGGCACCACGGTGACCTGCCGCTTCCCGATCGCTCCGACCGGCATGCGCGCCGCCGCCGAATAGGTCCCGCATGGGGCAGAGCCCGATCGAGCGACATCTTCCGGACGAGGCCGCTACGGCACGTCTCGGCGAAGATATCGCCGCTGCGCTGCGGCCGGGTGACGTGGTGGCGCTTTCGGGCGACCTCGGCGCCGGCAAGACGATGCTCGCCCGCGCCACCATCCGCGCGATGGCGGGCGATCCCGCGCTCGACGTACCGAGCCCGACCTTCACCCTGGTGCAGGCCTATGAGGCAGGCATCCCGGTGTGGCACTTCGATCTTTACCGGCTGGCGGCGCCCGACGAGCTCGACGAGCTCGGCTTCGACGAGGCGACAACCGGCGGCGTTGCGCTTGTTGAATGGCCCGAGCGCGCGGCAGGTCGCATGCCCGCCGAGGCGATCCATGTCCGGCTGAGCGAGCAGGGGTCGGGTCGCCGCGCGACGATCGAGGCGGCCGGCGCAGCGCTGGCACGGCTCGAACGCTCCTTCGCCGTCCGTGATTTTCTGGGCAGTGCGGGCTGGGGCGACGCCCATCGTCGGTTCCTGCAAGGCGACGCCTCGACCCGCGCCTACGAGACGGTCGAGCGGGAAGGCGAGGCGCCACGCATCCTGATGAACGCGCCACGTCAGCCCGACGGTCCGCCGATCCGCGACGGCAAGCCCTATTCACAGATCGCGCGGCTCGCCGAGTCGGTGGTGCCCTTCGTGGCAGTCGGGCGGGCACTGAAAGCGGCAGGCTTCGCCGCACCCGAGATCTTTTCGGCTGACCTCGACTGCGGCCTGCTGCTTCTGGAGCATCTCGGCAGCGGCGGCTTTCTCGATGACGGTGCGCCGGTTCGCGAGCGCTACGTGGCGGCGGCCGAACTGCTGGCCGACCTGCATGGCGTTGCGTGGAACCCGGTGATGCCGGTCGCCCAGGGGCTTGACTATACGGTTCCGCCCTACGACGAGGAGGCGATGGCGATCGAGACCGAACTCCTGACCGATTGGTACCTGCCGCACATGCGCGGGCGCGCGGCGACCGATGCCGAGCGCGAGGCATACGCGGCGGCCTGGTCGAAGGCATTCGGCGAACTGCGCCAGGCGGAAAAGTCGCTGGTGCTGCGCGACTATCATTCGCCCAACCTGATCTGGCGGGCCGAACGCAGCGGCCGCGACCGGCTCGGCATTCTCGACTTCCAGGATGCACTCATCGGTCCTTCGGCCTATGATGTCGCCTCGCTCTCCATGGATGCGCGTGTGACGATCCCGCCCGAACTGGAGGCGGAGACCGTGGCGGCCTATTGCGCTGCCCGCGAGCGTGCAGGGGGCTTCGACCGGGCGGGGTTCGAGCGCGCTTATGCGATCATGGCCGCGCAGCGCAATTCCAAGATCCTCGGCATCTTCGTCCGCCTCAACGTGCGCGACGGCAAGCCGCAGTACCTCAAGCACCTGCCGCGCATCCGCGATTATCTCGCGCGCTCGCTCGCCCACCCGGTCCTTGCCGAACTGCGCGCGCTCTATCGCGGCTTCGGCATCTTCGAGGGAGCGGGCGCATGAGCGCCCATGTGCCGAAGACGGCCATGGTGCTCGCGGCCGGGCTCGGCCTGCGGATGCGACCGATCACCGAAACGCTGCCGAAGCCGCTGATCCGCATAGCCGGCAGGACGCTGCTCGACCGCGCGCTCGACTGCCTTGCCGAGGCGGGCGTGGAGACGGCGGTGGTCAACATCCACCATCTCGGTGAGCAGGTGACGCGGCACGTCGCGGGTCGGACCCGCCCGCGCGTGGTCATTTCGGACGAAAGTGAGCGCCTGCTCGATTCGGCGGGCGGCATCGTCAAGG
>Ga0207868_1001616_pt1 | contig 15383 bp, 21 predicted proteins | sample Passage237B_FD_187370 | JGI IMG/M metagenome (GOLD analysis project Ga0207868, IMG submission 187370) | Cellulose adapted compost microbial communities from Newby Island Compost Facility, Milpitas, CA, USA - Passage2 37B (SPAdes) (version 3) ... | reverse complement strand
CAAAACGTCTCTCCCATAGGTGGATTTAGAGATGAGACCTCTTGAAATGTCTTGAGCATATACAACACGCGCTATAACACATTTCGGCATGGCAACGCTTCATCGGCCACGAAACGCACGCGGGAAGGTGTCGCCGTTTTGGGCGGCGATGTATCGGGACGCCAGCGGGCGACTTGTGAACCGCTCGACTCGGCAGAAGGTCCTACGGGATGCGCAAAAGGTCGCGATGGCGTGGGAGAGCGCGGCGAAGAAGGCGCGGGCGGGGGAGCTGACGCAGGCGGCGAGCGTGAAGATCCTCCGCGAGCTGATGGAGGCAACGACCGGCGAGACGTTGAGGACGCCGAGCATCAAGGAGACGTTCGAGACCTACGCGGCCAACTGCAAAGCAGAGGGCGCGGCGGCGTCCACTCTGGCGCGTTACAAGCCGGTGTTCTCGCGCCTGCTCGCTCACCTCGGCCCCGTCCGCGCGGCGGCGTCGGTGGCGTCGCTCACAACGGGCGAGCTTGAGAACTGGCGCCGCGCGGAGTTGGGAACCGGCTTGAGCGGAAAGACGCTCAACATGGGTATCGGTATCGTCCGGGCCGCGCTCAACGCGGCGAAGCGGCGGGGCGAAATCCTCGCGAATCCGGCCGATGCCTTGAAGCCGCTGGAGGAGCGGAGCGATGCCCGCGAGGCGTTCACGGACGAGGAGATTGCCAAACTCCTGCGGGTAGCGGAGGGCGATTGGAAGGACTGGCGCGGCGCGATCCTCATGGCAGCGTGGACCGGTTTGCGCTTGGCCGATGTAACGGGGCTGACCTGGGAGCAGGTGAATCTTGAGGCGGGGACGCTCGACGTTACGCCAAGCAAGACCGACAAGGCGCTCGAATTGCCGCTGTCGGGAGAGCTGCGCGAGTTCCTGAGCGCGCAGGAGCGCGGCGTCGGCAAGGCTCCGCTTTTCCCGTCGCTCGCCGGTCGCGGGGTGGGCAGCCACGCCGGGCTCTCGAATGAGTTCTCGCGCCTGATGAAGCGCGCCGACGTGAAGGGTAAGGCGGGCAGGAAGAAAGAGGGCAGGGGGCGTCAGACGAGGACGAAGACCTTTCACTCGCTGCGCCATTCCTTCGTGTCTCGGCTGGCGAATGCCGATGTTTCGGCCGATGTGCGCAAGGCGATGGCGGGGCATGACTCCGACGAGGCACACGCCCGCTACACCCACTTGAAGTTCGAGAAGCAGAGCGAGGCGCTGGCAAAGCTCGCGAAACTAGGAGGGTGGCGATGATCGACGCGAAGGAGGATTCTGTCTCGCGGCTGTTGGCTCGCCGACCGCAGGAACTCGCAGAGCGCGCGATCCTCGAACTTCGGACGCTGGTCCAGGCGGGGGACTGGACCTTGCTGCCTACTCTCGATCACCTCGCGGCCCTTGCCCGATGGCAGCCGCCGGTGCGCAAAAAGTCCGAGGGCGCCGTTGGCATGCGCGCGCGCCGGGAGTGGGCGGCAACCTTCGTGCGCATAGGACTGGCGATGAAGCGCAGGCAGATCGAGGTGGGGCGCTCCCACGACGCGGTTGCCACGGCCGCGCGGTCTTTGCCCCTGCCGGCCAAGACGCAGGCCGATTTTCGAGCGTGGCGTGATTGGGCATGGTCGTATTGGTGGGCGGATACATGCACCGGTGACGCCGGGGCGGCGTGGGAGCGCGAGGAGAAAGAGGGGAGTGTCAGCTACTGGCGAAGGCGCTATGGGGTGGACACTCGCGAGGATTACTTGAGACAGCGCGCCCCGTGGTTGGTGGAGGGGCTGAAGCATGGGGAGCGCGAGTATCTTACAACGGCGCTTCGTGACGCGCTCATGGTGGCTATGAAGTCTCCGCTTCGCCGCGCGAGCGCCCCGAAAAAATCGAAGAAAAATCGGGGGCAATCGAAGCGACGGGCTCGCTAGGTTTCGTGATGGCTCAAGGCGTCAACCAAAGACGCCATGAGTAACGAAACCAAACCCAACCCGCGCGGGCCGCTCCCGGAGTGGACCCGCTTTCCTAGGACCGGTGAGCGCGAGGGAATCACCGGCTTTTCCAGGCCGACACTCTACCGCCTGCGCCAGGCCGGTCTTATCCGCGTCGTGAACGTCCGGCGCCCCGGCTGCGTGCGGGGGACGGCGCTGATCCAGGTCGAATCGCTTCTGAAGGCCATTGAGGCGGCCGGGAAGGAGGTGGCCGTATGAGCACGTCGAAGAAAGCCAAGCCCACGCCCGCGCCGGAGCGCGAGCAGATCGTCATCACGCTGCCGCTACCTGGCGAGCGAGTCGGCATCGAGCATCTGATCGGCGGGAACCTGGCGGGCTCGCTGGCGGTGCCGGTCGAAGGCTCGGTGGCAGAAGTCGTCGCCGTGATCCTCCGCGAGGTCGAACTCGGCGGATCGCTGCCGGACCTCGAACGGCGCGCGATGTCGGAGTATTTCAAGCGTCGGGCGGAAGACTGATGAGCCTCGCCGAACTCCGGGCACGGCGGGACCGACTGGCCCGCGAAATCCAAGGGCTTGAGACGAAGGCGGCGCGGCTGCGCGCGTCTGCCGAGGCGCGACGTAAAACCCTCAACCGGCTCGACGCCCGACTCGTCCTCGACGGGAACGGCGCGACCCGTCCCGCGCATGGATGAAAAGCTCTACGTCATCCGCGCCGCGAAAGGCGACGCCGACCGCTACGCGCGCATCATGAACTCCACGCTTCAAGATCGGCGGCTGAGCCTCCGCGCCCGCGGTTTGCTGGCGCTGGTTCTGAGTATGCCGCCATCGTGGGAACACTCGGCGGAGAAGGTTGCGGCCGAAACCCGGGAAGGGGTGGATGCAGTCCGCGCCGCGTTGCGGGAGCTGGTCGAGGCCGGGTATGCGCGGTTGCAAGCCATGCGTGGGCGCGACGGGCGGATGGTCAGTCGCTGGTATTTTTGGGAGGTGCCGGCGGATGCAGCTTCACCGGATGCCAAAAATCCCGACCCGGTGCCACCGGATGCCATTTTACCGGGAGCCGGTCAACCGGGAGCCGGTCAACCGAGGCCCGGTAAAGCCCGAGCTCTAGAAACGACGATCAATGAAACGACGGTCTTAGAAACGACGGGGAAGAAACAACGAGGTGTGCGCCTGCCTGCGGCAGCCGCGCCCGCCCTGCCCGGTCTTGAATCTTCCTTGACCCCGACCCCCACCTTAAAGCCGGAGCGAGCCCGCGACCCGCTCTTTGATGCCCTCGCCGCCGCCTGCGATCTCGTCCTCAGCCAGATGACGAGGCGCGAGCGCGCGGCGTGCGGCACGGCCTTGGCGGAGATTCGCGCAGCCATGCCGACGGTGACGCCGGACGAAATCGCCCGGCGCGTTGCGAACTTCCGACGCGGCAACCGCCCGGAGTGGAAACCGACGCCGGCCAAGATCGCAGGCAGTTGGAGCCAGCTCGGAGGCACAGCCCCCGGCGCCGCACCGGACACGCACGGGCCGAACGGACCTCACGCAGACCTCTACAAGATTTTCTGATGACCCACGAACCAACTGCCTACGAACTATCCGAAGCCGCTCTCCGCGACGCCGACCTTTTTCGGGGCGTGCCGCTCACCAACCCGAAGGTTGGCACTTGGGGCGGCGTGCCGGGGCCGCTGCTGCTCCGCTCCGATCCAAACCGCATCCCCGACCCCGACGCCTTCGAGGCTGTAGCTTTGGCCGGGGTGGCGACTCCGTTGCCGGCACTGTGTCCCGTCGCCGAGCCGTCCGACCGATCCTATTCGCCCGAGGAGCGGGAGGCCGTGCTGGCTTGGGCGGGCGGGGTCCGGGAGTGGCGGGCGAAATCTCACGCCGCCGAGCTGGCGCGCAGCCTCCTGCTTGTGGGCGAGCCGGGCGGCGGGAAAAGCCGGGCGGCGGTGGCTCGGGCGCAGGTGTGGTCGCTGGCATCTGGCGTGGCGGCGTCGAGCCGGTGGGGGAGCGGGGACATGCGGATTTTCTTCGTGCGCGGATGCGACCTCGCCTCGGCGGCGGTGGCGGAGGCGCGCGGCGAGCCGCACGGGCTGGGCTCCGGCATCCGGGAGGTGTCGAGCCTCGGGCACATGCGGCTCCTCGTCATCGACGACTTCGACGCCGCGAACTGGTCGCCCGCTTCGTTGACGGCGCTTTTCGAGATCCTCGACACGAGGCTCTCGACCGGGGCGCCGACGATCATCACGGCCAACGGCAACGCGGCCGGGTGGGTCGAGCGGGTGCTGGCGCGGCATCCGCACGAGGGCGAGATGGCGGCGAAAATTTTGCGGCGCATTCGCGACCTCTGCGGCGCGCCGGTGCGGTTCAACCCCAACGCGAAAGAAAAAGGAGAATGACGACGCCCCTTGAAAATCTGCCCGCCCTTCGGGGCCTGCAAAGGCTGGCGGACCTGCGGCCGTGCGTCGTCATCGACAGCCGCGAGCAAACGCCGCTGCCGATCAACCGGCTGCCGGTGAAGCGCGAGGGCTTGCCGTCCGGCGACTACGCCCCGGCGGGCTGCGAGCTGGAATTTGCTGTCGAGCGGAAGAGCCTCGACGACCTCGCCAGCTGCGCGACGGGAGAAAACCGGCTGCGCTTCTTCCGCGAACTTGGCCGGCTCCGCGGCTACAGGTTCAGCCGCGTGCTGGTGGTCGGCGAGCGGTGGGAAATCGAGGCCAAGCGCTACCGGTCGGGCGTAGCTCCCAAAGTCGTCTTGTCGCTGCTCGCCGTCATCGAGGCGCGGTTCGCGCCGGTGTCGGTGGTGTTCGCCAAGACCCCGGAGGACGCAGCCCGGCTGGTCGAGTCCTGGTGCTGGTGGTGGTGCCGCGAGCGAGTCGAGCGCGTGAATGACATTTTGCGCGGCATCGAGCGCGAGGAGGTGTCGTCACCCTCGCCGACAGAAACAGAGCCCACCTTGGCGACGGGCGAGCCATTCAGCCCCGGGGTCATCACTCGCGCACTTGCGGCCACGACCTGATCCAACCGATGCGCGCCCCGCCCCTCCTCTTCGCGGTCCTGCTCCTCGTGCCCGGCGCCGTCGCGGCCCCTGTCGCTCCGGTTCCGGCCACGACCGTCACCGGCACCGCCTCCTTCTACGGCGAAGCCTATCGCGGTAGGACCACGGCAAGCGGCCTCCCTTTCGATCCCGGGGCCATGACGGCGGCATGTTGGCACCTTCCCCTTGGCTCGCGCGCTCGCGTAACCCACGGCGAGCGGAGCGTCGTCGTCAAAATCACCGACCGCGGCCCGGCTCGCAGACTCTACCGGGAGGGTCGTGTAATCGACCTGAGCGAAGCGGCTTTTGCCCGTCTGGCCCCTGTTTCCCTCGGACTCATCGCCGTGACCGTAGAACTCGAGCCCCCCGCCGGCACCTAGACCCACTTTCCCATCATGAACTCCCAGCCACACAACCAACCGGGCCGCCATAGCCCTTTGTATTCCCTCGTGAGCCAGCTCGACGACATCCCCCCGATCCGGCGGCCGCAGTTCACGCCCTTCCCGATGGAGGATGCGTTTCGCGGCGTGTCGGACACGTTCAAGATACGCACGCCCGAGCCGCCTCCGTTGATACCCAGGAAAGCCGGTGTCGGTCCTCCGCACTCGTTCAAGCCGACGAAGCTCTCGGGCGGAAAAATCCGGATCGCGCCCGGCTTCGTGAACACGATTCCCGTCGAGGGTGCCGACGAAACCGAGTGGAGCACGGGCACGCCTTACACCTACTGGGTAGCTGTGACGGTCGATAGCGGCGGACTTGCCACTGCGGCGGAGGTGGGTCGCGGTGCCACCGTCCCCGACGACACGCCGACGCTCGCGCATCAGCCGCTGTTCGACATGGACGGAGCGGGCGTGGTCATCGCCCAGCATGTGGTGACGAGCCTACGGCATCAAATGTGCGGCGCGAACGTCCACTTGTTCGGGGGCCTCGGCTAACTCCATGAAGAAACGTGCGAAGATGCCCGCCCAACTCGTGGCGTTGAACGAGGTAAACGCCGCTGCCCGTGCCGAGCGGGTGGCGGCAGCATGGGCGCTGCGGGTCGGCGGCAAGACGGTTCGGCAGATCGCGGAGACCCTGAATGTCAGTGAAGGGCAGGCGTGGAGCTATTGCCGCGAGGGCCTCGAACTGGCGCGCGAGACGACGGCGAAGACGGCGGCAGAGTGGCGCGATCAAATGCTGGCGCAGATTGATGAGCTGATCGGGGCCTGGTCGCCGGTGGCTCTGAATCCCTCGGATGATCGGGCGCAGGCGGCCTCGGCGATTGTCATCCGCGCGCAGGAGCACCGGGCGAGGCTGCTCGGGCTGGATCGCGTCGAGGGCGTGGTGAGCCTCGGGGCGCCGGCGCAGACCATCGACATGACGGAGGCGCTGAAGTCGCCGGAGGTGCGGCGGGCGCTGCGCGAGGCGTTGGAGGCGGCGGAGACCGGAGACGAAAAGCCCGCCCTGCCGTGAGGCGAGGCGGGCCGGGGTGTCGGCTTAATCGACACCCTTCCTTCGTCGTCGTTGAGGCGAAGGGCGTCCACCACGCCGGGAGTCGTCATACTGTGACGGTCCTTTCCGTGGTCGAGGTGGGGTGCGGGTAGTGTCCGCACCCTTCATACCCAAGCAATGTTTAGGGGGGCGATAGTATCGAGGGGGGGGCGATACCGCACCTCTACTTCTTTTGCTGCGCCTCCGCCTTGGCTGCTTCGGCCTCTGCTCGGGCGGCACGAGCTTTGGCCTCGCGAATCTGCGCTTCCAGTAGCTCCGCTTGCAGCTTCTCCAGCTCCTTGGCGCGCTCCTCGCGTTTCAGCTCGGCTACTCGACGCAAGACGGCGTTTTGCTGCTCAAGCGAGATCGAATCCGAACCGGATGAGCCAAGGCCCTGGGATGTGAGGTCGAGTATTTGCGGCTGCTGCGCCCGGCGCTGCCGCGCGATTGCCTCGCGCCGTGCGGCTTCTGCCTGGCGTGCCTCTTCGAGCAAACGCTCACGGCTTTCGCGGGCTTCTTGGCGGGCAAGTGTCTCGTCGATGCCTTCGAGGGCGTCGGCGGTGCGGTCGGCAGCGGTTTGGGCGGGGAGCAAGGAAACCGAGGCGTAGAGAAGCCCCATGCGGAGCGAGCAGGCGAGGAATGGCTTCACGCCTTCTCTCCTACCGATGCGCCACCGGCTTAACAGAAAAAAGCCCGCTCAGCCGAAGTGGAGCGGGCGAATGGAGGGGAGGAGTTGGCCTTATGCCGCCTCTCGCCTGTCCGTGATGAGATAGCGTTGAATGTCGGGCACGTCGCCGCGCCGGTGCCAGAGGAGGGCGGCGGCGATGTCGTAAACGCCGTCGTCGCTGCCCATGCGCAGGTGTTCAAACGCAAGCGCGGCGATCAACTCGGGCAGGCTGGCGCGGTGTTCGTCGGCGATGGTGGCGAGGGCTCCAAGCTGAGCATCGGTGAGTTCAACGGGGATGACGAGCCCCGTGCGGGCGGTGGATTTGGTAGGTTTTGCGGGCATAGGTGGGATTGACGAGATTGACGGTATTAAATATCGCAAAACATTCAAGAACAATTCTTTATGACAAAAAGACAACGTTGCTGTTTCGGCATCAGATCGGGATAAACCGATGGTCACGCGGCGCCCTCTCCTCGCTTGATTTTCCTGAAGTTACATCCCGGACTCGCCGCCAACTTCGGTTCACCGAATGAACTCCGACCGCTACCCCCTGCGCCTGTTTTTCCTCGGATCGCTACCTAGCTACGAGCTGCGCCCCTGGGAACGGCCGCTGGCGGTGATTGTGTCGTTGCTGGGCGTTTTCGTCGGGGTGCCCCTGCTCGGGTGCGCGATCATCGCGCTCGTCTTGTGGGGTGATGAGGGCAACTGGCCGTGGATTGTCGGTGGGGTCGGTGTGGCCGCGTTCGCGGCTGGTAAGCGGCGCATGCCATAGCTCCGCCCTGGTGTGTTGCTCCGGCGCGCTCCTGCCCAGGCTGCCCGGGGCCGCCGTCGCTTCGACTGCTACAGCAGCGGGCTCAGGTAGCTTTCAAGCGACACCCACCCTGCCTCCTGCCTCAGTTCCGCCTCGGGCATCGGTGGCAATTTTAGCGCCTCGGGTATCCCCGCCTTCCACTCCGCCAGATTGCTGTCTGGCGGCGCCGGGTTGAAGAACAGGAGCCCCGGCGTCCGCGGATCGTCCAGCAGTCCCGATGGGAGCGTCAGCTTGAACTCTTCCGCCAGTCGGTCACGGAGCTGATTGTTGACGTGCGCCACCTCGCCCGGATCGGCGTCCGCCAGCAATAGGCGCAGCGTCTCCGCCGCCTGCATCAGGAACGCCGTCGGCGTTTTCGGCGGCTGTTGGTTCGGGGGCAGCAGGAGGAAGTATTCCGGTTTATCCTCCGGAGCCCAGGGAATCGGCGATGCGGCGGGGTTCACGATGGATGACGGTCCACCACGGTGAAGCCGTCGGAGCGTTGACCCAAGCCCGGAGTGGACAAGGCTCTGGCCCAAGATGCCTCGACTCCTGTCCAGCAAGGTGATGAGCGCGCAGGCGGAAACGAACCTGCTCCGCCACCTGTCGCCGACGGGAACGAACGTCCTCTACGCATGGGCGACGAGCAACCCGTCGCAGGTCAAGGCGTGGCTGGAGGACGGGAGCTTGCTCCCGAAGCTGAAGGAGGCCGAGACGAAGGCGCTGGAAGCCGAGATGCAGGCGGAGAAGGACGGAGCGACGCACTTGGCCAAAATGGAGGTGTGGGAACTCTACGGCGGCCCGACGCTGAATCTCAGAGGGTGGAAACCCGAGCGTCCTGCGAAGCACGCCCCGCCGTCGTCGGGAATGCTGTTCCGAGGGAAGCATGACATCCTGTAGGCTTCTCACGGCCCCGTAGCCGCCTTCGCCGCGAAAAGCCTTGTTCAGAGACGGCGCGAGACGGTAGGCAATCTTGAGGCCCGATATACAACATCCGCTACAACACGGCGTGTTTTGAGGGTGTTCTTTTCTGGAAGCTGTTGGTTTTCATCGTCCCCGTAGCTCAAATGGATAGAGCGGTCGTTTCCTAAACGACTGATCCGTGTTCGACTCACGGCGGGGACACCAGCGAGGAAAATCGGGAGCACGCATCGGCCCGTGTTTTTTTTGTCCCTTGCGGCCCATGCCACCGCGACCAACCTGCCTCGCACGATGCCCAACAGCTTCGGACACCTTTTCCGCATCACCACCTGGGGCGAAAGCCACGGACCCGCCATCGGCGTGACTGTGGACGGCTGCCCTCCCCGCCTGCCGCTCACCGCCGACGAAATCCAGGCGGAACTCGACCGCCGTCGTCCCGGCCAAAGCGACATCACCACACCACGCAAAGAGGCCGATACGGTGGAAATCCTGTCCGGCCTACACGAAGGCAAGACCACCGGCACGCCGATCAGCATGCTGGTGCGCAACACCGACCAGCGCTCCTCCGCCTACAACGAGATGGCGAAAGCCTTTCGCCCCTCGCACGCCGACTTCACCTATCAGACCAAATACGGGATCCGAGATCCCAACGGCGGCGGACGCAGTTCCGCCCGCGAGACCATCGGACGCGTCGCGGCCGGGGCTATAGCGAAAAAAATCCTCGCGAGCGGCGGCCTTGAGATTCGCGCCTACGTCACACGCATCCATGACATCGCGGCGCCGGCGGAAACGCTCACGGAATTCCCTTCGCTCGAACAGATCGAGGCGACGGCGGTGCGTTGCCCGCATCCCGAAACGGCGGCGAAGATGATCGAGCGCATCAAGTTCGTGCGCAGCGAGGGCGATTCCGTCGGCGGCGTCATCCAATGCCGCGTGCGGGGCGTTCCCGTCGGATTGGGCGAACCGGTTTTCGACCGTTTGGAAGCCGACCTCGCCAAAGCCATGCTGTCGTTGCCCGCGACCAAAGGCTTCGAGATCGGCAGCGGTTTCGCCGGCTCGATGATGCGCGGTTCGGAACACAACGACCTTTTCGAAAACCGCGACGGTCGTATCCGCACCGTCACCAACCGTTCCGGCGGCGTGCAAGGAGGCATCAGCAACGGCGAGGAGATCGTGTTCAACGTCGCCTTCAAGCCGACCGCCACCATCCTTCAAAAGCAGCCTACCGTGGATCTTTCCGGTCAGCCGATTTCATTGATGGGCAAGGGCCGCCACGACCCCTGTGTCGTTCCGCGCGCCGTGCCGATCGTCGAGGCGATGGCCGCGCTCGTATTGATCGACCACTGGCTGCGTGATTCGGCGCAAAACCGCGTTTTCGAATTCTGAGCACCTTTTCATCCATGTCCGACATCGCCGCCGCTCTCAGCCAACTCGTTTATGTGATCCTCGGCGCCCCCGGTTCCGGACGGCGCGAGGTGTTGGCGGACCTCATCGCCGACGGGCTCGTTCCCGCCGAAGAGCGCGCACATGTCTATCTCCCTGCCAACGAAAAGCCACAATCGGAGGATGAGAAAATCGGCGCGGCCTCGATCACCCGCATGGCGTGGAACGCCGAACTGCAAATGCTCGTGGCGGACGCGCCACCGTCGGAAGCCACCCACATTTTCATCGTGCTCGACGGACGAATCGATCCGGTGGATCAGCTTGAGGCGCTCAAACCTTGGCTCGCCGCACATTCGCTTCCCGTGGCGCGTATTCTCACGGTGGTGCACTGCCAACTCGCGGAAAAACACCCCGAGCTGCGAACCTGGTTCGACGCCTGCATCCATTTTTCCGATGTTGTGTTACTGAACCGCCGTGAAGGCGTCGCAAACAAGTGGCTGAGTGACTTCCGTCGGCGTTACGAAGACCAATACCTCCCCTGCGTGTTCGAACTCGTGAAAAACGGTAGGGTGAAAAACCCCGCCGCGATTCTCACACCGGAAGCACGCCGCCTGAGCCAATTTTTCGACGCCACCGACTGGGACAACATCGATCTCGAAGGGGTGGAAATTGGTGTGTCGGAGGATGATGATGGCGAAAGCATACATCCGATCGATACGAGCGAACTGGATCCGGACGACCAACCGCCCTCGGAACCTTGGCTGGAACGCGACGCATCCGGACGCAGAAAGCAGCCGCTACCGGATATCCGGAAATATCTCGGCGAGTAAGACCCCTCGCCCCCCCCAAGTAAAAAGCCGGAGATACACTCCGGCTTTTATTTTAACGCTTAGCGGGCCGCGCACGGCCTCGGCTTATTTCGCAGTCGCTACAGCAACAGCTTTCGCAAAGGCTTGTGCCTTGGCCGTGATGGCGGCCCAGTTCTTGTCTCGGAACGCCTTGGCCTCCACAAGCGAACTCCCTGCCGCGGTGGCAAAAGCCCCCGCCTTGATAAATTCACCAACATTCTCAGCTGTTACGCCGCCCGTGGGCACCAGCTCGACATGAGGAAGCGGAGCCTTGAGCGACTTGATGTAGGCAGGTCCGAAGAACTCAGCCGGGAAAACTTTCGCCGCATCGGCACCAAGCTCCCACGCGTTGACCACCTCCGTCGGCGTCAGTGCACCGCAAAAAATCGGCACGGAGTAACGCTGACAAAGCGTGATCACATCCGGTCGCAGTGCGGGAGTGACGATAAACTTCGCTCCGGCGAGAATCCCCGCTCGGGCAGTCTCGGCGTCGAGCACCGTGCCAAGCCCGAACAGAAAATCAGGAAGCTCGGCCGTGGCTTTTTCCAACATGCGAATCGCACCAGGCGTCGTCATGGTGAGTTCAATCGAGGTGAGCCCACCGGCTGCGAGAGCTTTGGCGCAATCAAGCAGACCATCTGGATTATCGGCCCGAATAAGAGCGACGACTTTTTCGGTCCCGAGTTTGTTGAGAATAGCGGCTTTCTTCATGAGGGAACCGGATCCGAGCAAACCAACATCGGAAGAGCAACTATCCGCTATCAGCACGTCCCCTAGGGGCTGTCTTCAAAATGAGGCTCAACGGTTGAGCCAGACCAGGATGCAGGCGAGAGAGGGCATGGCGGCGAAGGTGGCTCGGAGTTTTTCGTAACGGGTGGCGATGCGGCGGTAGTGTTTGAGTCGAGCGAAGAGGTTTTCGATGCGGTGGCGCTCGCGATAGAGGTGCTCGTCAAAGGCGGGCTTTGGGGATCTGCTTGGATGCAAGGCTATGACGGCGACACCGCCGAGTTGGTTCACATAAGCGCGGATGGCGTCGCTGTCGTAGCCCTTGTCCATGATCGCATGGGAACCGGCTTGGAGGTGGTTTTATTTAACAAGGGCTTGGCTTGGTCGAGTTGCCCTCCCGCCGGGCTGGTGGACCCGCGAGCTGGTGTCTATCGATCATCAGATACTCTTCGTCCCGTCCCGGAGCACTGACCGCGCTGAACAACGCCTCCCCAAGACCTCTCTTGGTCCAGCGACGAAACGACGTGTAGACGCTTTTCCACGGACCGCACACAGGCGGCAGATCTCGCCAGGGTGCTCCCGTTCTCAGTATCCAAAGAATCGCTTCAATGCGCAGGCGCTCGTTGGCGCATTTGCGGCCGCGCCGCCGCGGGCCGCTCAGATTGCTCCGATGGCCGTTAATTTTTAGAGTTCGCTCCAAGTGCCGTCACTCAAAGCAAACCTTATTTGCTGGTTCATAGGTGCATGCGACGTAGAAAGCGGCGACTGACCAATAAAAGTCATCCATTATGTGAATACTCCCCTTCCGCATTTTGAAGACAGCGCCTAGTTAAACCCCATTGTCAGAGCCCTTGTCTCTGTCCTGCCTGATCGTCAGCGATGCGCTTTGGCCAAGTTTCACGCATTCCACACTGAGGCGAAAAGCGGAAGAAGATGGGCATAGGTGATAGGGAAAATCGATAGGCTGACGCCACGGAGGCCAAGCATATCCATGCATTATTTGGCCACCAAGGTTTGCTAGCGATACTGTGGAGGCTAGCTGCAGCCCAATGATCTGTGGCGATCAGCATGGATAATCCGGGCAATGAGGAGCCGTGCCGGATCAATCGTGTGTGTTTATGACGTTCGCCGCGCTATTGTTATTTATTGGCGCCGATAGTCGATCAGAATGCTGATATTCCATCCTCCTACCTTAGAATTGTGCGTCAGAAGATGGTTGTTCCTTCGGGATCTCGCCCTCCTCAAATGTAAGCGTCCTACCGGGGACCTCGCAGGCAGAATGGCGGCCCGGTGATAGGCTGCCGGGGATGGAGTCGACGGAGATCGTGGAGGATGGTCGGCAACGGGACCGGCGAGGGGATAACGTCCGGTATGTTTCGCACATTTAGAGAGGGTTGACAGAGGGCGGGTTAACCGATAACCCGAAACCAACATGTCAGATCAAACCGTTACTCCGACGGTCGCGGGCCGCCTCCGCGATCTGCCCACCACAGGCCAACCCCAAACCGCCTGAACCAATCCGGACAAGGGGAGGAGCTGCGCCCCAATGCTGTCCCACTTAAGTCGTGGCGGAGATACGTAAGCGACGTGATGCAAGCAGGAAACGAACACGGAAGGCTGCTCACGATTTGAGTTCACCAGCGTAGCTGGTGATATCTGCCCGGGTGAACACCGGTCAGGCCGTCTTCGCTCAGATCATGGCACGCATACCGCATTGGGAGTTTCAGCGCGCGTATCGCACCTGCGGTGCGCGCACGCCCCGTTCCGATGCGCTCTCGCCTTGGGACCATTTTCTCGCGCTGTGCTTCGCCCAGCTGACGTTCCGGCAGAGCTTGCGAGATATCGAGGCATGCCTGCGCGCGCAGCCCGGGCTGGCGTATCACCTCGGATTTCGCGGTGCGATCACCCGCAGCGCTTTGGCGCGTGCCAACGAACAACGCGACTGGCAGCCGTGGGCGATGCTTGCGCGCAAACTCATGCCGAAGGTGCGCGCCCTCTATCAGAACGAGCCGACGGCCCTCGACCTGGACGTGCCGGTGATCGCGATCGACTCCAGCCTGATCGACCTGAGCCTGGCGCTTTGCCCATGGGCCAACTTCACGGGCGTGAAGGCCGCGCTCAAGCTGCACGCCGCCCTGGACCTGCGCGGCCCAGTGCCTGCGTTCGTCAACGTGACCTCTGGCGAGCACAGCGACATGGGCGGTTTGGATCATCTGCCGGTCGAGCCGGGCGCGGTCTATGTCATGGATCGTGGATACATTGACTTTCGTCGCCTGCGGCACCTCGCCGATCAAGGCGCCTTCTTCGTCATCCGTGCTCGTCCCGATGTTCGCTTCTATGTGCGAGCGTCCCGCACCATCGACCGCACTGGTTCGCTTCGCGCCGACCAAATCATCCGATTCAACGGCACCGATGTTCCCGATCATTGGCCCGGTGACCTGCGGCGCGTCACCCTCTATGACGTCGAACACGCCCGGCGTCTCGCTTTTTGGACCAACCTTTGGGATGTGCCTGCTGCGGTTGTGGCCGAAGCCTACCGCCAGCGCTGGCAGATCGAGCTGTTCTTCCGCTGGCTCAAACACGGCCTGCGCATCCAGACCTTCTACGGCACCAGCGACAACGCGGTGCGCCTCCAGCTTTGGGCCTCCATCTGTGTATATCTCGCGATGGCGACTGCACGCAAACAACTCGGCATCACTGCAAATCTGACAACCTTCGTGCAAGTTCTCTCGTTGCACGCTCTCTCCAAAACACCTGTGGCTGAACTATTTGCCGATGTTGATACAAGCCGGCCGGAGCTTGATATTCATAACCAGCTATCATTCAGCAACTTTAACTGAGACAGCATTGGAGCTGCGCCCCTCCCCTTAAACCCCTCCAAAATTTATCTTTTCCTGTTCCAAACCTTCCTCCGCCCCTGCCGACCCAAATCAAATGTGCGAAACTTGACGGACACTACCTGGCCAAACGATGCGAGCCGCGTCGAAAACGGCGCGAAAACTCCCTCGCGGGAGCGCGCAATTACGCAAAAAAGCACAAGCCGAGGCGCGTTATATCGAAAACGCGGGCTTTTTCAGCAGCCTATTAGTCAAGCAAACGGTAGACTTCTAAGTAATTTATGAACGGCTAGCTTGTTAAGCGCCTCAAGAATGGCGTTTGGCCATCCTCCATGCGCAGCTCTTGGATGTGCCGGTATTATTCCGTCATTGAAATCGCTTGGAGCTACAGACACAAATTGAGGTCTAACCCAGCGAGCCCAGACGGCATCAGGAAATTGTTTGATATATTGTTTCTTGGCCTCGCGAAATGCGGCTATATCATGAGACTTGTAGCGTTTGGGATCCGGTTTAAATGCTGAACCCCAACCAAAGACCACAGGCGCATTGCCTAGTCTTTGAGCCTCTTTCTCGATGTCAGGACATTGAATGTTTGTAAACGCGTCCTCGGGCTTTTTTCCCGTATTTTGGAACAGACACACAATTCGTGCGTAATCATCATGCTCCCAGTTGGGTGCTCGCGCGCAACCATGAACCAGATCGGCTACAGTCCTACAAGTTGGACTTGCAAGCGGCGATTCAACCCAAGCGGGAAAGCGTTCAATTTCACAACTGGGACCCGAACC
>Ga0207868_1001613_pt1 | contig 15398 bp, 13 predicted proteins | sample Passage237B_FD_187370 | JGI IMG/M metagenome (GOLD analysis project Ga0207868, IMG submission 187370) | Cellulose adapted compost microbial communities from Newby Island Compost Facility, Milpitas, CA, USA - Passage2 37B (SPAdes) (version 3) ... | reverse complement strand
CATGCATTCGGGCTACTCCCCCGCCCTTGGTACCAATCCAGAGCCATTCAGGCGATGATTCGGGATAGTAGAGGCAGGCGATGTCGTGATTCAGCAGACCTTTTTCGGGATTACTATCCAGCCCGACCCGATTGAAAACCAGTTCCTCCTGCCGAAATTGACCTTCAATCAGTCCCGCCGAAGTACCTATCCAGCATTTGCCGCCCGGCAACATAAGCAGAGATCGTACCTCGTGCCCTACCGGTATCAGCGACTGGTAGTCATAACGGCGCTTAATAGCCATCTGATCGGCATCCATGTATAATAATTGCCCCCCGTGCGCCACCCACAGATTCCCCAGACTGTCCAGCGTCATAAATCCCCGAAAAATATCCTTTGGATGAACAACGAGGTGTTCCACCCGGTCACCGTTATTATCTATCCGCGTCAGCTGCGTATGGTCATTCCGGGTGGGGTACAAAAGCCAGTGGCGCCCTTTGGGGTCCCGCAGGTATTGGGCTCCGTTTCCAAGAAAAGGCAGCCGGTTTCTGATTTTAAACAAGGTATGGTCCTTCGCTCCCTCTGCCGCTAGGATATTTTCGCTGTATTCAAAACAGATGATTCCTCCATTGTCCAGAACTGCCGGGGGTGAGAAAATGGATTTCCCGCGGAAGTAGGTAGTAAACCGGGTGCTGTTTGCTCCCCTTTTGGCCAGGCCATACCCATTGGTTCCGATCCAAAGGTTACCGGTTTTATCCTCTATGGCTGTCACCGTATGGGGATAAGTGAACTGGTCCTTCAAAACAACCGGATGCGGACTGCCTGCATCCAGTACATACAGGCCGGTATGGAAATCGCGACGCCGTAGCAAGACCTTATCAGTGCCGGTAATGGGGTACATTTCGGTAAGATTATCCTCCGTCTTGTATTCCTTCCAGGTGTTTCCCGTTCTGCAAAGCAACCCCTGGGTATGAACCACCCATAATCCGCCCCGTTCATCTTCGACTACACCCAGATAGTAGGTTTTTCCCGGCACAGACAACTTCTCGCACCGGACAGCATCCACGTCGATGGCCAAAACATCCTTTCCTGCCGGTGTAAAGTAAACGGTCCTGCGATCGTGGCTAAGGGTGAAGCGGTTTAGACTGGGGGCGTCAATGCGATGTACGGTAATTCCGTCCCAGAAACCCGCGTCGTCAGGTGTACGTTTTTGAAAATTCGCGGGAAGCGTGATTTTGTACAGACTCCCCAGCAGATATTCACGCCAGGTCAGCAGCCAGATATTGCCCCTGGCATCGGTAAGAATCTGCCTGACGCCGGGGGCATCGAGTGAATCCTGCCCCGGCAGATGCTGGGGCATGCGGTAAAAACGGTGCGTAGCCCGGTGAAAAAAATTCAGGCCGCCACCGTTGGTACCGACCAGCAGGTATTCGCCGTACTCCGCGATGGCTGATACGAAATTATGGGAAAGGGAAGTAGAATCGGAACGATTGTGGCTGAAAACCCTGAACTGCCTTCCATCGAATCGGTTGAGCCCGCTCTTGGTCGCTATCCAAAGAAAACCGTGGCGGTCCTGTATGACCGACATTACAAACCCCTGGGATAACCCATGCTCACTGTTATAGATTTCAAGCTCCTCCTCGGCAAAAGCCTCGGGTACAGGAAAGCATATCATATAACAGAGAATAATGGAGATCCGTCGCAAACAAACCACAATTAAGGGCGCACGCATATCGGGCTAGGGTTCGTGCAATAAATTTCACTGCAAAAGTAGCGAATTGACAAATAAAATTCTAAAATTCTTCACGTATACTGTCACTATCTGATTCCGGTTGTCGCATACGTCAGGAAACTGCAGGGGTGACATGATAATAGAAAAAACACCGGTTAAGTATCCAGGTACAAAATCATCTAAATTAACCCCGGGTATTAGAATTACTCCGGTTTCTGCTTACAGGTAGTATACCGCATTCGGCGATGAAATTATTTTTGTCGTCGCATCAAACCTTGTTAACGCAAATTCAGGTCGTCTATGAAAGAAAATATTACCCGGCACACGATCAGCCGCAAAAGATTTATCCAGCAGGCCTCCCTTTCAGCTCTGGCCGTGGGATTGGGTTCGATAGCCAGGGCTGGATCAGCCGCTGAGAATATCCGTTCCATAACCTACAATGTATTTAATGGCTGTATAGGCTATAAGGGGATAAACGGACGGGATCTTCCCGCCGGAGAGGTAAGCGATCTGGTAAGAACGGCCCGGGAGCTGAATCAGGTTTCGCGCCGAATCATGCTGGAACTGGAACTGTATCAGCCCGATATCATCAATTTTGCTGAGGGGCCGAATGAAAAAGTAGTTGCCGAAATGGCCAAAATGCTGAATATGAACTATGCTTTTTTCCCCGGAGGGCAGGATGGAAAGGGAGGATTTCCGGGTGCGGTTCTGACGCGGTTTGACATCGTGAGTTCGCAAACCAGGCCATTTGCAGACGCTAAGAATGATGTCAAAGAATTATTTACCCGTCATTGGGGCAAAGCCCAGCTCCGAACACCGTCAGGCAAGTCCCTGATCGTGCATTCGGCGCACCTCTGGCCTTTCAGAAGAGAACCCAAAGACACGGAAATCCGCATGGCTGAAATCAGGGAACTGGTAGCTGCCATTGATAAGGATCTTTCGGGCAATACCCGGTCGGTATTGCTGCAGGGCGACCTGAACCACTCGCCCGATATGCCCGAATATCAGAAACTGATGGAGGGTGGTCTGGTGGATTCGTTCACCGTGGTCGGAAAAGGAGACGGCAACACGATTGATGCGATCAAGCCCAGTCGCAGGATCGACTTTATCATGGCCAAGGGAGAGATTTCGAAAAACATTAAACAAAGTACTGCCCTATTTGAAGGCAACTTCCGGCTGAATCAGGAAGATCCGAAAGGCTGGGCCCTGAGTGATCATCTCCCTGTAATGGCTGATTTCATGCTGTAAAAAAAACCTGCCGTCTCAACGCATACGGCAGGTTCTGTAACCCTCCAAAAATTATGCTTCTACTTACTTACATTTAATCCCGGTATTAATTTCAGGCATCATTCAGCCCGGACGAACCGGTGCACATGCGCGCCTCCGTTCCGGTATACGATCCGGAAGAGATATACCCCGCCGTTCAACCGTCCGACGTCCACTCCATGCCTGGCTGTCAGCGGGTCACATCGCATTTCCAGATTTCGCTATGCAGTTCGCTGGTCGTTTAGGAAAAACGTCCCGCGGAATCATATTCATTCCGGAAGATGACTGAAAGCTGATTCATTTTGTTTTCACGGTAAAAGGTAAATGAATAAAAAAAGGTACCGGCCTGTGACCGGTACCCGCTAAAACCTTATCAGAGATAACCCTCCTTATAACTCGTTCTTTTTCAAAGCTTCCACTGCATAGTTCGCTGCCCGTGCCGTAAAGGCCATGTAGGTCAGCGAAGGGTTGACGCAGGAGGACGAAACCATAAACGCCCCGTCGGTCATGAAAACATTCTTGCAGTCCCAGATCTGGTTGTACTTATTCAGCACGGAAGTCTTTGGATCCCGACCCATGCGTGCAGTACCCATTTCGTGGATTCCAATTCCTGGGTTTTTGCTCAGGTCGTTGTAGGGCTGAACATCTTTCAGGCCGGCAGCCTCCAGCATCTCGGCCGCGTCGTTCATCATATCCTGACGCATTTTCAGTTCGTTATCGCTATAGGCTGCATCGAAAACTACCAGCGGCAAACCCCATTTATCTTTCTGATCGGGGGAAAGGGTCATACGGTTACTTTCATTGGGAAGCATTTCACCGAAACCGCCGAGATTCATCCGCCACGGTCCTGGTTTGGTGAGACTATCCTTGAACTCGGCACCGAATCCCTTCATACCCGTGCCTCTCGACCAGCCAAGACGGAAGCCTCCTCCCTGATAGCCGAATCCGCGCAGGTAGTCCCGTTTGTCGTTGCCCCAGTTCCGGTAGCGGGGGATATAGATTCCATTGGCCCTGCGACCGAAGAAATACTTGTCTTCCATCCCTTCGTATACTCCGCTTGCTCCCGCCGCCAGATGGTGGTCCATAATGTTACGCCCTACCTGGTCGCTTTCGTTACCCAGTCCGTTAGGGAAACGGGAGGATTTTGAATTAAGCAATATGGCGGCCGAAGCGATGGCTGATGCATTGAGGAAAATGATTCGCGCATAGTATTCGCGCACCTCCATCGTATTCTGATCGATAACCCGGACGCCAGTTGCCCGGCCCTGGTTTTCATCATACAGCACTTCCGACACGATGGAGTCGGTAATCAGGGTCAGGTTACCCGTTCTCTGGGCGGCCGGCAAGGTAGCCGACTGGGTGCTGAAATAGGCTCCATAGGGGCAACCACGCATACACATATTGCGGAACTGACAGGAAGCCCGGCCCAGGTCGGTATGCTCCTTGGTCGCCTGCGTAAGGTTGGCCGTACGGCCTATGATCATCTTACGGCCGGGGAATTTCTTTTCAATAGCAGATTTTACCTCCCTTTCCAGACAGGTCATCTGCATGGGTGGAAGGAACTGTCCGTCGGGAAGGACGTCGAGATTTTCCCGGGAACCGCTTACGCCTATGAATTTTTCCACATAGTCGTACCAGGGAGCAATTTCCTCATACCGCAGCGGCCAGTCGATGCCTATACCTTCTTTCGCATTGGCTTCGAAATCCTCCTTGCAAAGCCGGTAACTCTGGCGCCCCCAGAGCAGGGATCTTCCTCCTACGTGGTAGGCGCGAATCCAGTCGAAGCCCCGTTTTTCGATATAGGGATTCTCCTTGTCGTTTTCGAAGAGATAGCGATGGTCTTCATTGGCGGTGTAACCCGTCCGTACCCCAGCCCAGTACTCTTCTCTGGCCTGGATGGTTACCCTCCCCCGGTGTTCAAATTCCCAGGGTGCCTTGGTGGCGGTTTGATAATCGGTTATATGTTTAATATCGCGGCCCCTTTCGATCATAGCTACTTTGAGGCCTTTTTCGGTGAGTTCCTTGGCAGCCCAGCCTCCGCTGATTCCTGACCCCACCACGATCGCATCATAGGTCGCCTGTTGTTTTGCTTTTAAATTCAGATTCATGGGTAATCCAGCTTGGTTTTAAAGTGATCAAACTAGGGAGTTTCAGGCTCTATATGGCCCAGGTTTTCTGATCAGGCTCCAGATCGATACAGCCTTCGAATCGTCCCGGCACCGGCAGGTAGTCGAGTGCCTGGGTAGCCCCTACTTCGGAAGTGAAGTACCCTAGTAGGGTCAGCTCCTTCATCAGGGAGAAGAAATGTACACCCGGTTCCTCGAACGTCTGGTTGGCAGCGGCAGCATCCTTCCGTTTCTGGGCAATTTCGTCCCGGTATCTGTAGGAGTCTTCCTCTGCTTCTGTCAGCAGCTGGATCCTCTCCTGTTCGGATGCTTTCAGGAAACCCTTGCTGGAAAGAGCCTCCAGACCTTCCATAAAACTCTTCTGATCTTTTGGATAATAGCAGTCTCTGAGCATCAGCTGGACAAACTCAGCAACTTTGGCATCTTTGGCGCCAGGGGTGTCGGTGGTCGGGATAATGGTTTCAGCTATTTCCGCGACCAGCTGCAACTGGCTGTCCGAAAAGCCTGAAAAAGGAGCCGAATCGGACTGACTCCCCGGAGTACATCCCTCGAGAAAAGCGGCAATAGTAGGAGCCGAAACTACCCCTCCCATCAGAAGGGCAACCCGCTCCAATGCTTCACGTCTGTTCATATACAAATAATGGAGATTGGTTAACGACGAACACAAATTTACATGAGATTAATACAAATCCCTATACATAAAGCAAATTACATCCGCGTACATCGGAATTGTCAAGTCGCCCCATAATTTCAAAGTATCCGTCCCGAATTCGACCCAGGTCCGAGGTCTCGATAAAGGCACAGGAATCGAGATTTCCGAGGTCGATAACATTTACTCCCCCGGTGCGCCCTTCCCCCAGGTAGGAAAACGGATCGGTTATATCGCGAATCATCACCTGCAGGCTGCCCGTGCAGCGGAATAACCCGTTGCCTTGAGAATAAGCCTGGGAAACGAGTTCTGTCATGCCATATTCCGAATGTATGGCTTCTGTCCCCAGTTTCGACTTCAGGATTTGATGCACTTCTTCCCGGAGTAATTCCTTACGCCGCCCCTTCATCCCGCCGGTTTCCATAATCACAAGCTCGGGAAGTTGGCCGGGCAGCGAATCGGCCCAGTCGAGCAGGGCAAATGTCACCCCGATCAGCAATACCCGCCGGCCATCATCCAAGCGGCTGATCTCGGCAAGCTGCCGGTTGAGCGCTGTGAAATCATCGAGGTAAAATCCTGAAAATTCCGAGCCCGAAATTTCCATGAAATGGCGTACCATGTAGACGAGGGAAGAATTGCCGCGTTCGAGGTACGAGGGCAGCAGGGCCAGGATATGGAAATCTTTAAGCGGACCGTAATATTCTTCAAATATCCGGACGCTAAGTTCGTCGTACAGGCTCAGATCGAAAACTTCATGACGGCTGGTGGTCATTCCGGTAGTACCGCTGCTCTCGAATATGCGCCCTTTCCCGTTTCCTGTGACCACCCGGCGGGTTTTAAAAAAGGAAATCGGCAAAAAAGGTATTTTCTGAAGACTGTCAACCGTCTGCGGATTCCGGCCCAGGGCTGCCAGATAGCTTTTATACACGTCATTGTATTCAGCCTGAAAGCGAAATATGCGTAAGGCCAGTTCCTCAAAGGTTTCCGGAGTTACCCGGGGTATCTCTCTTCGTAGCACTTCGCGTTCTTCAGGATACAATTCCGTCTGGATCATCGACTAATTTATGGGTGGTTCTCGTCACAAAACTAGCAAAATCCGCGTAGGCAGGAAATGAGATGGTTTGCGGAGCAAAGATTGGTGCCTGAAACAATAATTTGCGGATAAAAATCGTACTTTTGGTAAGTTTAAAAAACATTTGAATCCTTCGATATGCGTAAAGCCGGAATTCTATTGCTTACAGGCATCATGTTTGTGATGGGTGGTTGTGTGGATATTCCCAAGTACGATAATGCTCCCAGAATAGAATTTGTTGGAATTGATAAATTTGACTCGGAAGACCGGCTGGGCAACCCCATCAAGCTGGTTCGTATAACGCTATCGTTCGAAGACGGTGACGGGGACCTGGGTGAAGATATCCAGAATGAGGACCGTAAAAAACTGCTGGAGGAAAACGGAGGTTGGTACAATTACAACGTGCAGACGTTCCGCTACGTGAATGAAAAATGGGAATTTCATGATATACCGGTGTTGAGATACCTCGCATTTCCTGTTCTCAAGCCCGATGGCACCAAAGGGCCCATTCGTGGCAAACTCGACTATGATCTGGAATTTTCCATGGGTCCGGGCTACAAGGAAACACCCGTTAAATTTCAGATTAAGATCCGGGACCGTGAGTTACGGGAAAGCAACATCATCGAAACCGATTCGATCGTAGTACCGATTTACGACGAATTTTAAGCCTGAAATTATAAACTATCCTACCCCAAAAAGCCGGTAAAGTCTGTAACCCCTACCGGCTTTTGCTGTTTATAAGCGGTTCGATGCTGCGGCATACCTCCCATCAGATAGAAAAGTGTCGGTCCGTCAGTGATGCTAAGAGAGTTTCCATTCCCTACTCGGCGGTTTGAAAGCATATTAAACAGGGATCACAACCTGTGGGATTGCATTGGGCGAAGTCGTATACAACCGTATACTTCCGTATGTAAACGGATAAACTCTGGATAGTAAGAATTCCATGACGTAAATTGCTTTTGGGGCTGGGGAGGGCTTCCCCCAATTAATACTATTAAGATACACAAAGGGCTGGGCTGCACCGAGATAGAGATGCATAGTTAGATAGAAATACATGTAAACAGCTAATTTTTAGTCAATTAATTTGCCTGTCGATCATGTGCGGTGGTCGACGGGATGCGCATGTTCCTATCATCATGTCACCCCTTCGGGGTTTTACAGATCAGCCGGAATCGCATTTTCCTATCATCATGTCACCCCTGCGGGGTTTGGTAAACCGGTGGAATTCGCATTTTCCTAGCATCATGTCACCCCTACGGGGTTTGACAAACCGGTGGAATTCGCATTTTCCTATTATCATGTCACCCCTGCGGGGTTTGGCAAACCGGTGGAATTCGCATTTTCCTATCATCATGTCACTCCTGCAGGGTATGGAATTAAGGCAGTATGCCCCAGGGGATACGGTATCACCGATACAAGCTTTAAATACGTCTGCCAAACGAACTATTTAGGGACGCATACTTCCACTTCCTAAAAAAATTACCCACGATCCATCGAGCTTCTGACCAAGCTGTTCGGGCCACACTGCGCGCTGGCATCCAGCTCAAATGGTGGGTGATGGGAATGGATTCGCCCGTGCGTTGGCCAGGGCGTAAAGGAGTCAGGCCGGGGCGACGTATCGCAACCCGGTAAGCGTATTTAGGCCTTGATTTTTGGTTCTTTCCACGGTCCAACGGGTCGGTCAAGAAAAAGAACATTAAAATAAAACTCTCTGACCTCAAAAATCTGGGCGTCGTTTTACAGAAGGGATCAATGCCCATTTCCTGGATATCTCTAACACCCTCCAAACGTTTAAGATTGACGGGACTTATCACAAAAGAAGCCGGTAAGGTCTTTACCCCCTACCGGCTTTTGCTGTTATCGGCAAAAATTTGGCTCTACTGAATCAATGTCGAAGGGAAATCCTCAATTTTCTCGCAGCATACCTGTTCCATCACCTGATACAGCTGGGCTTTGAACATGGAAATGGTATGGTTGCCGCCTTCGTCCCCAAGAGCGCCCACGCCGTACATGAACGGCCGCCCCATGAAGGTGAAGTCGGCACCGCAGGCCAGCGAACGTCCGATATCCACGCCTGAGCGGATACCACTGTCGATCATGATCTTCATTTTATCTCCGAACTTGTCGGCCAGTCCTTTCAGGGGCTTGATGGTCGACTCACCCGCGTCGATCTGACGACCGCCGTGATTGGAAACAATGATGCCATCTGCACCGATCTGAACCGATTGTTCTGCATCCTCCTCGCTTACGACCCCCTTGATGACCAGCTTGCCCTTCCATAAATCCCTGATCGCCTTCACCTTCTCGGTATCGACCCGGCCGGTAAAGGTGGCATTCATGAATTTGCCCAACTGCTTGATATCGAGATTGCCGGTCATGTAGGGCTTCAGCGTTGCGAAGTTGGGAATTCCGTGCAGCAGCGTTTTGATACTCCATTCGGGACATGCCGCCGCCTGGATGAAATTATTGATGGTGATCTTCGGTGGCATGGAAAGACCTGCCTTGATTTCCCGATAACGCAAACCAAAGGAAGGTACGTCTACCAGAACCACCAGCACATCGTAACCACTTTCCCTTAACCTTCTCAGGATATCATCGCGCAACTTGTTTTCCGTAGGATGATAAAGCTGGAACCAGGCATTCCCTTCGGTCACTTCGGCAATGCGCTCGATGCTCGCCGTGGAAACGGTACTAAGAATATAGGGAATATTTTGCTGGAAGGCAGCCCGGGCCAGAATTTCGGGAGCGTTAGGCCAGATCAATCCCTGCAAACCGATGGGTGAAATCCCGAACGGCGCGTCATAACGCTTGCCGAACAACTCTACCGACATGTCCACCCCCCTGTGTTTACGCAGGTAGTGGGGCATGAGCTGGATATCCTTGAAATCGTGCTCGTTCCGCCAGAGGTTCAGTTCATCGTTGCAACCTCCTTCGAGGTAATCGAATGCAAATTTGGGAATCCTTCTCTTCGCTCTCCTTTTCAAATCCGCAACGGAAGGATATTGGGGATTATAGTTAAATACAGGCTTACTCATAATAATGAAGCACTTTGCAGGCTTGGTTTTATAAAAATTCGATCGTCGTCAGTATCGGATAATGGCTGGAAGCATCGGGATAATCCCGGATAAGTTTATAGGAACCCACCCGTACCCTTTGCTGCTCCTGTATAAAGATGTAATCCATACGCTCACCGGGCAATCCGTCCACGCGTGTAGACAGCTGAGAACCCCTTGCGGCATCGAACCAGTTCTTACGGAAGGAGAAATAGGGTTGCTCATTCGGCTTGACACCCATGTCAACCGCCAGTATGACCGGCTGAATGCTTTCTCCCAGTAACTGGTTGAGATAGGCGGCCTGCAGACCGCGATCGAGTGCCGAGGTGTAATCCAGCTGCGTATTGCAGAACCGGAAAGTCAGTTTTCCGGAGTACCTGATCAACCCGCAGAGCAGCATTCGGGGCGACGTATCGGGGCGCCCGGGTAAGGCCATTTTCTGAAGTTTCTCAAAAGGCCAGACCGAAAGCAGGCCGACGCCATGACTCCCCTCTTCCGTCCGGTCACTGGCTGCATACGCATAGTACATGTTGGTCTGCAACGCAATTTGCCGCACATGATACCGTAACTTTCCATCCGTCACTATGCTGTCGACCCCCTGAAGGGCTACCAGATGAGGCTTGTGCTCCTGAATCAGCCGAACTACCGTCCGAAGGTTGGAAACACCGAAATTGTCCTCCCCGTGACGGATGTTAAAACTCAGAACCTTTACCGTGACCGGTTCCACTTTCGGGGTCAAACCCCCTGCGCCTAACAGGCAGATTACACCAAGTAAAATATGGACTAACTTTTTCAAAATACCGAATTCTTCTCCGTCTGACTATACCATACTCTCCTGTAAGTCGAAAATTTTATCCATCAATACCCATTTTTCGCCCTCTTTCGCAAAGGGCAGCGCCTTCTGGTATTTCCACATCAGCTGTTCCCACTTTTGAACTACAGGATTGGCGGCGTCCATTTCCGCCTTTCTTTCAAAAGAAAATTGATCGTCGGTCTCCATCAGCATGACCAAGCGGTTTCCGATACGACAAATCTGCATTTGGGTAATCCCCGCATCGCGGATACTTTCCAGGATTTCAGGCCAAACCTGCCGGTGAATCTGCTCATATTCAGCAATTAACACCGGATCATCCTGAAGGTCCAATGCGAAAAAATATCGTCTCATAGACAGGCGCAAATTTATTTGGAATTCCTTCGGTATAAACGTTTTTTTTTTAAGGTTATTCCCCGGTCTTCACTTTGTACCCCCAGATGGCGTAATATCCCACGAACAGGAAACAGGCAATGGGTACGAGAAGTGAAACCTGCATGTTAATCTTCGATACATAGCCTGTCAACGGAGCGATTACGGCCCCTCCGGCGATGGCCATCACCACGAGTGAAGCTCCGAGTTTCATCTGACTGCCCAACCCCTTTGTGGCCAGGGCGAAGATGGTCGGAAACATGATCGACATGAAAAAGTAAACTCCCATGATCGACAGGACGGCTGTCAGTCCTTCGGCCTTCATCGCTACGGCCAGCAGCCCTGCGGAAGCCAGGGCATATACCGCCAGCAGATCCTGCGATCGGAACCGGTTCATGAGTGCGGTTCCCACAAACCGGCCGATCATAAAGATGATCAGGGCGAAGGAGGCATGGAAACTGGCAATCTGCACCGGTGACATTTCAGGACTTCCGCCCGTCAGCTGGGCCATCAGCTTTCCGAAAGAGATGGCGATATTGAGATCCTCATCGGGCGAAAGCAGCATCTTATAATCGACAAAATACCCCCAGATTGCTGCCTGAGCACCTACATAGAAGAACTGCGCCAATACGCCCAGAAAGAGATGCGGCTTTTTCAGAATGGCGGGAATATCGCCGAGATTTCCTTCGTCCTCAGCCACGGGTTCAGGCATACGGGTGAACGCGAACAGGATGGCCACCAGTACAACTACTCCGGCAATGATCAGATAGGGCATTTGCACCGACTGAGCCTCGTGTATGCGGATAGCAAGAGCTTCGGCCTCATCCATCAGCTTCAGCTCCTCATTGGTATACGATTTTTCCGAAAAGATGAACAATCCGCCAATCAGGGGCCCCATGATAATACTCAGTCCATTGAACGACTGGGCAAAATTGATACGGTTCGCGGCCTTTTCAGGTTCTCCGAGGATGGTTACATAAGGGTTGGCGGCGGTCTCCAGAAATGCCAGCCCACATGCGATGGTGAAAAGCGCAAAGAGGAAAAATCCATAGGAGCGCAATTCCGCAGCCGGGTAAAAGAGAACGCCCCCGAGCGCATACAGCAACAGACCTACCAGAATACCTCGTTTGAATCCTCTGCGGGCCATGTACATCCCCGCGGGAATCGCCATCATAAAATAGCCTATATAGAATGCAGAGTCTACAAAACCAGCCTGTCCGCGGTTAAGGTCCAGGGCGGTCTGAAAATGTTTGATCAGTGTTCCATTAAGGGAATTGGCCAGCCCCCACAGAAAGAAAAGGCTGGTGACTAGCGCCATGGCTAGTCCGTATTTCTGGCCAGAACCGGTACTACTGATCTTTGCAGGTGAGATGGGAATCGGTGGCATCGACAGGTTAGGTTTATAGTTCAAAATGGCAATGTATTATAAAGGATAACAGAGAAAGTTTTCTCCTTACATCCGCCGAAATTCCTATGAAAAAGCGTGGAAATGCTCCTGCCTAATGGCGCGATCAGTGCCGTTGATAGATATTCTTCCAACCGGTGGTCTTGTACTTGCCCCGGAGTTCCGGAATTCGCTCCAACAGTCGCGGCATTACCCCCACCTTGTCGATAACATATTCAGGCGGGTCCTTTTCGAAGTTGTTGTAAATCTGTATGACACTTTCGAAGCTGTCGAGACTTTCAAAATCCTCGGAGGAAAGCCTCCAGTTGAGATAAGGCGTGGCAGCGAAGTTATTGAGGTACTCTCCTTCATCTTCCCCCAGAACCAGGATTTTCTTCCCATCAATTTCTGCAGGCAGGAGGGCCGCCTTGGCAATACGTCGGTCGAAATGCCCGGGATCGAGTCCGGGAATAATGCGGAAAATTTCGGTGGACAAGGCAAAAACCGAGTAGACCAGATAGGCCAGGAACAGACCTTCGGCCGCTCCGGGGTTGCGGAAACTCAGAAACAGCCAGCTGATAAAATAGGCAACGGCCGGAATAAAAAGGATGAAATCCATGGGTTTGAATTCACTCATGAAAATCAGGGTAATGGCCGAAAAGATAAACCAGAAGGCCATTATCTGCTGAATCCTTGTCTGGTAATAGGTAAACCGATTGTAGCCAAACAAACGGAGGAACCCCCCGATACCGAGCCCCAGGGAAAAGGCCACGTAAAAGAAGAATGAAATCAGATCATCTACCCTGACGGAGCGGATTTGTATCAGGGTGGAGAACAGGCTCCGGTTGAGACTGTCGACGGCATTGTTGAAAAAAAAGATGAGCAAAACCATCAACAGCGGGAAAATCGACCCAAACAAACCGATCATGTGATGCCTGAACCGGGCACCGGAATAGAAAATCATGGCCAGAAACGCCCAGATGTAGAAAAAGGCGGAAGGCAGGTAAAACAGGGTTGCCATGCCGATGTAAATTCCCGCTTCGAAGATCTCATCACCAACGTCGGGTTTTTCAATAATCCGTGCCAGCACCCCGCAGGACAGCAACAGGAAGGTGGTCGCCATCAGGGTTGGGGAAAGCGTCAGCATGTCGGTCGACAGATGCAGCAGAATCGCGTAAATCAGACCTGGAACGGTAGTGCCTTCCGGAAAGAAATTCCGGCTGTTGCACAGGTAATTGAAATAAAGTACCTGAAATAAGCCCAGTGCTCCGGCAATGAGGAAATAGGCCGTCTGGGAGCGGCCGAAAAGGAAATCAATTCCCCAGTATACCACCGCCGACAGGACACCGATGTTCTGGAGTATGTCGCGGTATAGCATAAACCCCTTCCCCATCTGCTCTCCGGTCAGCATCCAGTTGAGTTCGGAAATAAGCAGGGGCGTATTTGTCCAGTAAATAACCAGCCTGATTACTAAAAAAAAGGCAATCAGGAGAATTACTTGAAAAATCTTGATGTTCCTGAATAAGAAAAGCAATGGACAATAGATTCGTTGCGGTCGCTAAAATACGGCCCCGACCATAACATTCACAAAATAAGTGTGGATATTTGCAGGGAATAGCGCATTACTTCCTGACTGGACGTTTCCGTGGTTTTACATGGACTTCGATTCGGGCAGGAACTGATAAATGATTTGGAAATGGAATCGAAAAGACAACAAAAAATAGGACGCCAAATTCAGAAAGATCTCGGAGATATTTTTCAGAAAGAGGCCGCACACCTGATCAACGGAGCCCTTGTTACCGTCACTGGAGTCAAGGTAACTCCGGACCTGAGCATTGCCAGAGCCTACATCAGCATATTGCCCGAAAATAAAAAGGAGGAAATCCTGGAGGGGTTGAATGAAAACCTGAAGATGATCCGGCAGCGACTGGGAGTACGGGTACGGCACCAGCTCCGCATAGTTCCGGAGCTTCAGCTGTTCTTCGATGACACCCAGGAATACGTCGACAAAATCGAAAAACTGTTTGAAGGCCTGGTTATTCCGCCTCCCGGTGAAGATGGTACGGAGGGTGATTACAAGATGTAATGCTGAATCTGCCTGCCGATGAAACTTCCCCTTAAGGTAGCGCTACGCTATTTTCTCTCCTATCGGAAAAGAAGCTTTATCAGCATCATTGCTTTCATTGCCATGATCGGCATCGGTGTCGGTACCATGGCAATGGTGGTCGTATTGTCGGTCTTCAACGGCATGGAAGACCTGAACCGGCAAATATTCAAGTCATTTGATCCCGATATCCGGATTGCTCCCCAGGAGGGGCGGCGATTTGTGATTTCCGACTCCCTGCTGAACGCCATCAATGGCATCGAGGGGATCGATTTTGTGACCCAGGTAATTGAGGACAACGCCCTGGCATCGTACGACGGTCAGCAGGTGTTGGTCAGACTAAAAGGGGTAGACAGTACCTTTGAAAGGAGGCACCAGATGGATACCACCCTGCTGGAGGGCTCCCTACGGCTGACAGCTCCCGGTGGAACCCGTTTTTCGCTGATTTCTGAAGGAGTCCGGAATGCCCTGGCAGTGTCACTGCGCGATCCGTATATCCCCTTTGAACTGTGGTACCCCCGGACCGACCGCCGTACGCTCAATTTCAATAATGCGGACGCGTTCAATCAGGTCTCTACTTTGCCCGGAGGCACGTTTTTCATTGAAAACCGCTACGACGATTACGTTTTCGTGCCTCTCGACATCACCCAGTCGCTGATGGGACTGGACAGGGAACGATCGGCCCTTGAAGTCCAGCTGCTACCTGATGGTGACTCCGACAAGGTGGTTCGGCAGCTAAAAAAACTGCTGGGCGATGAATTTGTAGTATTGAATCAGGACGAACAGAACGCGGACCTGCTGAGGGCCATTAAGGTAGAAAAGTTATTTGTTACCGTGACCCTCTCGCTAA
>Ga0207868_1001611_pt1 | contig 15413 bp, 12 predicted proteins | sample Passage237B_FD_187370 | JGI IMG/M metagenome (GOLD analysis project Ga0207868, IMG submission 187370) | Cellulose adapted compost microbial communities from Newby Island Compost Facility, Milpitas, CA, USA - Passage2 37B (SPAdes) (version 3) ... | reverse complement strand
TCCCAAGTCATGGGAAGAGGGCCATGGCCCTCTTCCCCCACCTTGAAAACTGTTACCCCATAAGCGGAACACCTGTTACCCATTACCCGGAACAGAACAGTCCCCAACGCGCCGGGTTCGAGAGGCGAAGCCGGATATCCTGAATCCCAAACGTCCTACCGAGCCGCCGGGGACATCGGACAATCACAAAAAGCAGTGCGCGCCCAAAGGGGCAGGCGGTTCAGTCCGACCTCCTCATCATAGCGGCGAGCACCAGCGAGCCGACATTACACCCGCCGCATCGTCGGGGCAAATATCCACAACCCGCCCAACTAGGCTCTTGCCACTCTACGATCCAAGTCTGAGTTTCTGAGGCGAACTCCCCAGGTCCCCACCAGCCAGAGGCGGTTCGAGTCAGTCCAATTTCCCCCGCTACGCCATGCCTCAAACTAGAGGGAATCATCGTCGTCAGGAATGAGTGATGCCGCGTTGCATACTATTTCGGCCCCGCCCCCACCGCCCTCGCCACCCATTTCGGCATAGGCCCCCAATCCCGCCTCACTGAAATCACACAAATCCTGAAAACCCTCAAAAGCCTCGGGCAGATATGAACACATCCGTCATGCGCACTCTTGTGTGCGGCTGAAGGAACCCAGTGCACTACGAAACATCCCACATGAACTCAAAAAACCTTGGACGACTGAAACGAATTGATCTCCGTGAAGTTTGGATGAGCGAAGCATCTGGTTTCACTCCATGGCTCGCTCAGGAGGAAAATTTAAATCTCCTTGGGGAAGCAATCGGCATCGAACTGGAACTTACTGCTCAAGAAAAGGAAGTAGGTCCATTCCGTGCGGATATTCTCTGCACAGATACCGCGACGGAAGCAAAAGTGCTGATTGAGAACCAGCTTGAACGAACGGATCACACTCACCTCGGGCAGCTCCTTACCTATGCGGCTGGCCTCGATACGGTAACTGTCATCTGGGTTGCGCAACGATTCACCGACGAACACCGCGCGGCCCTAGACTGGCTCAATGAACGGACGGATGAGAAAATCAATTTTTTCGGTCTTGAGATTGAACTCTGGCAGATCGGTGATTCATCACCCGCCCCGAAATTCAACGTAGTCTGCCAGCCAAACGAGTGGACGCGCTACGTAACACATGCTGCAAAGAGCATAGAAGTAAGCGAACTCTCCGAAAGGAGACAACTTCAGCATCAATACTGGACCGAGTTTCTAGATATGCTGAGAACGCGCACGAAAGTGACTCACGCACGAAATCCTCAGCCCTCACACGGAATGGGATTCCCGACCGGTCGGGCCGGTTATCGCCTTTGGACCGAGATAAGCATCCGAGATTGCTGGATCTGCGTCTCTTTGATTACCAAAGGCAATGAAGGAAGACGCTTTTTTCAGGAGTGTCAGAATGATGCCGCTGCTCTCGGAATTGCTCTCGGCGGGGAAGTTGACTTCGACGAGACCGACGGGCGTGACCAACGATACATCACAGTCATTCGCGATTCAGATCCCAGTAACCGCGAGGACTGGCCGGCACAACATGGCTGGATGGCAGAAACGCTGGAACGTTTCCAGCGCGTCTTCGGCGAACGGCTCAAGCAATTCACATAATCAGGTTCTGATTCGAATGCCGATGTTTCAACCCCAAGCAAAGTTCGAATTCGTTATCCGATATTGCGCTCCTCGCTATGGATGGGTGGTCCATGTCGATATCGATCCATCAGAAATGGTGCAAACCGGCGGAAAACGAAAGACGTCAGAAGCAGAGAAAATTCGGTGTCGGATGGAAAGCCTAGGTGCGAAGGCTAAACGCGCGTTGGAAGGAATGCGTGTTACGGTGGGAGGTCCGCGCAGGGATTGGTTCAAGGAAAACAGTCTACCGCATGTTACGGGAGATCGGGATATCATCGCGTTCCATCCTGAGTCGAGACGCTGTTTGATTGCAGAAGTCGAAGGCTCTTCGTCCGGTCAGCCAGAACAGAAGCTATACAAGGCAATCGGCCAGATCGTGATGGCCGTCAGCACCACGAAACTGGTCGGCTGGAGAACTGAATTCGTGCTCGTCGTTTACGGTGACAAAATTACCGAGCACTTGGAACGAGCAACTGGCCTGAAACAAATCGGAGTTCCCGCACTTGCCTTGGCCGATCACCAACAGAACGACCGGTGGATACTCAACGGGCAGCGCCCGAAGAACCAATCCAAACATATCACGTCTCGACTCGCAACCAGACGACAAAACGCAGCGTCTACCGAAATCTCAGTAACCAATCCGCGTATGAAACCAAATCGAGATGAGTGATCTCAAACTATTCGCATACAGGCCGGCCAAGCCGCCGAAATCGAAGGTAAATCCGTCGGATTGGAAAAGTCCCTACAGCAGCTGATCGAGCAGCACTTGGAAGCGTTTGTCGGTGTCACGGCACTCACCAATTGAGTATGAAAATTTTCACCCATTTCATTTTCATTTCCTTTGCCCTTGTTACCGCCGCGCATGCCGCAGAGCGGTTGCCCTCAATCGCGGACCGGACACCCGCGTATTTCACCGATCGTTACGGTTATGCGAAAACAACCCGAGATGTTCAGGTGTCCAGCTTTGTCGATTCCACCAAGGGAACAATCAGGATCACCGGGAAGTTTAGTCTACGTGAATACCAAAGTGATAAACTTCGGATCACGGCCACGTTCTTCCTGCCTTCACTGAAACCGGCCTCGGTTACGCTGCAGTTGCCGCACAGCTGGACGCAGGAGCAAATCGATGCCGGGCTCGCCGCGTATGGCGCGAATTGGAAGCAGACCAAAGCAAACATTGCCGTCAAGGAGTGGATGTTGCCCGACGGAACCAAGGCGATCTCGATTCTGAACTCATTGGTCATTCACTCACCCGAAGTCAGTGAGCTGATTCAAAAGGCTCTGAGCGAAAAAGAGACGAAACGGAAAGCCGTGCCAAAATTTTAGAACTGCAGCGGTCTTATGGCACGAAAAGATGAATCCATTCCACTTCTGCTGATCAAACTGCCGTGGTGGGTAAGTGTGATTTCAGGCGGCATTGTCTATGCAGGCATGCGTTGGCTTGTTCCCGCATACTGGTCGAACCAGCCGATTACCGCGGCATTTGGTCAGGCATCCATAAAATTGGCCCCACTGGCCGGATTGCTTTTCTTGGTGCTGGCGGGTCTGTCGGCGCTCTTTGCCTTTAAGCGGCGTAAGTTGGTTGATGGACAGCGGGGCTTGGAATCACTGCGGGCATTGCACTGGCAGGATTTCGAATGGATGGTCGCAGAGGCCTATCGTCGCCAAGGATTCAGTGCCGAGGAATCACTAACCAGAGGGGCCGATGGCGGCGTGGATGTGGTCCTGCGCAAGGATGGTCAAATGGTGCTGGTCCAATGCAAAAACTGGAAATCCGCATCGGTCGGCTCGCCGATCATCCGTGATCTTTACGGTGCCATGACCAAGGCCGGCGCCAGTCGAGGAATTGTCATCACATCAGGTCGGTTTACCAAGGACGCACAGGACTTCGCCCAAGGGACTCCGATTGAGCTGATTGATGGCAAACAGTTGCTCGCGTTGTTGCAAGAGGTGCAACGTCCCGTCGGGAAAGAAACAAGACAGGCTAACACCCCGGCAGTTTCCACGATTCAACCCACCTGCCCCCAGTGCGGAGCCGCCATGGTGCGCCGCACCGCCAAACGAGGCGCATCCGCCGGCAATAAATTTTGGGGTTGTTCAACCTACCCCAAATGTCGGGGAACTCTGCCAATCGAATAGCCGGAGGCCGATCGCAATCGGCGTCCTTAGGACAAGCCGCACCACCTCGCCACCCCTCTGCGGCTCCGCGTCTCTGCGTGAGAATCCCTGCATCAGTCGGGTGTGCTCCATTCGTGTGTATTCGTGACTCTTCGTGCCTGCCCTTCGTAGGCTGGGCGTAGTAGGGGTTAAAAAATTCTCCACCAATTAGACAGGCGGGCCGCCTGTCCCTACCTGCATGCCTCGCGTGACGAATGATAGCAGTCACCGCCGCTTCTACCGCGTTCCCAGCGGCTGAATTGGTTTTTCAACCTCCGGCAAGTGTGTTTTCTTAAAAACTTCATGACCGTCGATCCGCAACCTGTCCGCCAATACCTGCTCGACCTCCAATCGCGCATTTGCGCTGCGCTGGCCGAAGAAGACGGTGGCGGCGAGTTCAACCGCGACGAATGGACGCGGCCCGAAGGCGGCGGCGGCATCTCGCGCATTTTGAGCAATGGCGCGGTGTTTGAAAAAGCCGGCGTCGCGTTTTCCCACGTCAAAGGCACCAAGCTGCCTCCCTCTGCCACCGCGCACCGTCCCGGCCTCGCCGGCAAGCCGTGGGAGGCAATGGGCGTTTCGCTCGTGATTCACCCGCTCAATCCGCACGTGCCGACGAGCCACGCGAATGTGCGCTGCTTCATCGCCGATCCTACCGGCGAAAATCCCATCTGGTGGTTCGGCGGCGGATTCGATCTCACGCCTTACTACGGCTACACCGAGGATTGCGTGCACTGGCATCGCACCGCGCATGATGCGGTCGCGCCTTTCGGCGAAGACATCTACCCGCGCCTCAAGAAATGGTGCGACGAGTATTTCTTTCTCAAGCACCGCAACGAGCCGCGCGGCATCGGCGGCTTGTTCTTCGACGATTTTAGCGAACTCGGTTTTGAGCAAAGCTTCGCGCTCATGCGCAGCGTCGGCGATGCCTACATTCCCGCCTATCGCCCGATCGTCGCTCAACGCAAAGCCACACCGTTCGGCGAACGCGAACGCGAGTTCCAGCTTTACCGTCGCGGACGTTACGTGGAGTTCAATCTGGTCTGGGACCGCGGCACGCTGTTCGGTTTGCAAAGCGGCGGCCGCACCGAATCCATTCTGATGAGCCTGCCGCCGCTCGTGCGCTGGGAATACGGTTGGACGCCGGAGCCCGGCTCGCGCGAGGCCGAACTCTACGACGTGTTTCTCAAACCCCGCGACTGGTTAAACTCATGACTTCCCGCCAACGTTTTCTCGCCGCTTGCGCTTGCGAGCCCCTTGCACGCCCACCGCTGTGGATCATGCGTCAGGCCGGTCGCTATCTGCCGGAGTATCGCGAATTGAAGGCCAAGTCGTCCTTCCTCGAAATGGTGCGCACGCCGGAAATCGCTCTCGAGGTCACGATGCAGCCGCTGCGACGTTTTCCCGGGATCGACGCCGCGATTTTGTTTTCCGACATCCTCGTGATTCCCGAAGCGCTCGGACAAGCCTACGCGTTTCGCGACACCGGCGGCATCGCAATGGAATATCGCATCGAATCGCAGGCGCAGGTTGACGCGCTTCGCGGTCCCGAAGTCATCGCCGAAAAACTCGCCTACGTGCCCGCCGCGCTCCGTCTCATTCGCAAGGAAGTCGGCGACACCAAGGCCGTGCTCGGCTTCGGCGGCTCGCCGTGGACCCTCGCCACCTACATGGTTGAAGGCGGCAGCTCCGACGACTTCGAGCGCATCAAACTCTTGTTCTACACCAACCGCACGCTCTTCGACGCGTTGTTGGAAAAGTTAACCGAGTCGCTCATCACCTATTTCAAGCTGCAGATCGAAGCCGGCGCGGATGCGATTCAGATCTTCGACTCGTGGGGCGGCATCATCGCCGGTCCTGATTACGAGGCCGCGTCACTGAAATGGATCAAACGTATCGTCGCCGCGCTACCGTCCAACTTCCCGATCATTCTCTACGCCAAGGGCACGTCGCCGCATCTCACGGATCAGGCGTTCACCGGCGTGCGCGTCATCAGCATCGATTGGACCGCCGATCTCGCCATCGCCCGACGCAACTTGCCCGCCAACGTCGCCGTGCAGGGCAATCTCGATCCCGTGCTGATGCAGACCACGCCCGAGATTGTCGCGCACGAAGCCGGACGTCTGCTCGAATCCATGCGCGGACTCAACGGCCACATTTTCAATCTCGGTCACGGTATCACTCCGCAGGCCAAGATCGAGTGCATGCAGGCACTGGTCGATACCGTGACCAACTGGAAGTAACGCCGCCATGAGCGCAGCGCCAAAATCCATCGCAATTTTGGGCGCCGGCATCACCGGACTTACCGCCGCGCATCGTCTCGCCAAGCAAGGCCACCAAGTGCGCGTGTTTGAAAAAAACGCCCGCGCCGGCGGCGTCATCGGCAGCGATTTCATCGATGGCTGGCTGCTTGAGCGCGGTCCCAACAGCCTGCTCGAAAGCGAACCCGCACTCACTGCGCTCCTTGCCGAACTCAATCTCCACGACCAAGTCTGCCCCGCCAATCCGCTTGCGAAAAAACGTTTCATCGTGCGCGACGGCAAACCGATCGCCGCACCAATGTCGCCGCCAGCGTTAATGAAAACGTCGCTGTTTTCATTCGGCGCCAAGTGCCGTTTGCTTGGGGAAATCTTTCATCGCCCGCGTCAGCGCTCGCACGATGTCAGTCTGGCCGAATTCATCGCGGATCACTTCGGACAGGAAATCGTGGACTACGGATTAAATCCATTCGTCAGCGGCGTGTATGCCGGCGATCCGAACAAACTCTCCGCGCAGCACGCTTTCCCGACATTGTGGGAAAACGAGCGCAAACACGGCTCGCTAATTCGCGGCATGATGGCCACGGCCAAGGCTCGCAAAGCTAGCGGACAAAAACGCGGCGGCATCTTTTCGTTTAAACGTGGTTTGAAAACGTTGCCTGACGCGTTGGTCGCAGCACTCCCGCCCGATGTGTTGCAACTCAGCACCGCAGTCGAATCACTCACGCCCGGCGCAACGTGGACCGTGCGGTATCGTCGCGACAACGTTCTGCACGAAGAAACCTTTGATCGCGTCATTTCTGCGCTGACCGCCAGCGCATTGGCCGATTTGTTCATCGGCACCGATGGCGCGCGACCGCTCGCCTCGTTGGCCGAGATCGAATTTCCACCCGTCACCGCGCTGTTTCTCGGTTATCGTCGCGAACAAGTTGCACATCCACTCGACGGTTTCGGCATGTTGGTTCCGGCGGTGGAAAAACGCTCCATCCTCGGCGTGTTATTTTCCTCGACCTTGTTTCCCGGCCGCGCGCCAGATGGCCATGTCGCCCTCACCGTCATGGTTGGCGGAAGCCGCCAGCCGGAACTCGCCGCGTTGCCGGTTGATGAATTGCTGACTCTCGTGCAATCCGACCTCGCGCAACTGCTCGGCGTGCAGGGCGACCCGGTATTTTGGCGTCATCGCGCGTGGCCGCGCGCCATTCCGCAATACAACCTCGGCTACGAGCGTCATCTCGACGCGATGGCCGCCTGCGAACGGCAATTTCCCGGTCTTTTTATCGGAGGCCAATGTCGCGACGGCATCGCCGTGCCAGCCTGCATTGCCGCGGGCGAAAAACTAGCCGCGCGCGCCTCGGCCTAAAACCGGGCTTAACCTTGACTCACCCGGGGGGCCACCTACCCTTCCGCGCTCCTGTTCACATGGCCCAAGAATTGAAAGACACCCTATTGCTTCCGAAGACGGATTTCCCCATGCGGGCAAATCTCGTGCAGCGTGAGCCTTCGCGAATTAAGCACTGGGAAAAACTCGATCTTTTCGGTGCCATGCAGCGCCAGCGCGCGAACACCGGCAAGGTCTTCGTTTTGCACGACGGTCCGCCCTTCACCAACGGCGACGTGCACATCGGCACCGCGTTGAACAAGTCGCTCAAAGACTTCGTCAACCGCTTCAAATCCATGACCGGCCACCGCACGCCTTACGTGCCCGGTTGGGACTGCCACGGCCTTCCGATCGAACAGAAAGTCGTTGCCGAAATTCGCGAACAGAAGCTCGACCTGACCACCGCACAAGTTCGTGAACGCTGCGATGCGTTTTCCGAAAAGTGGATCGCCGCGCAGACGTCGCAGTTCAAACGCGTCGGTGTGCTCGCGGATTGGGCCAACGAATACAAAACCAAGGCCCCCGCCTTTGAAGGCGATATCCTGCGCACCTTCGCTGCATTCGTGGAGCAAGGCCTCGTTTATCGCAGCAAGAAGCCGGTCTATTGGTCCATCCCCTTTGAAACCGCGCTCGCCGAGGCGGAAATCGAATACAAGCCGCACGTCTCGCCTTCCATCTGGGTGAAGTTTGCCGTGCCGACTGCTGAGGCGGAAAAGTTCGGTCTGCCGACCGACAAGCCGCTTTTCGTCGTCATCTGGACGACCACGCCTTGGACGATTCCTTCCAATCTCGCGATCGCAGTGCATCCGGAAGTCGACTACGTCGTCGCCGATCTCGGTGGTGAACGTATCATCGTCGCTGAGGCGTTGCTTTCCTCAGTGCTTGCCGCCGCGAAACACGAAGGCACGCCCTCCATTACGAAAACGATCAAGGGCGCGGCCTTGGAAAAACTCGCGCCGCGTCATCCGTTCATCGATCGCGCTTCGCCAATCGTGCTCGCCGATTACGTCACGACCGACAGCGGCACCGGTTGCGTGCACACCGCGCCCGGTCATGGCGGCGAAGACTATCAGACCGGCCTCAAATACGGTCTCGAGATTTACTGCCCTGTCGGCGACGACGGTCGCTATCTCGATGACGGCAAGATTCCCACCGATCTCGTCGGCGTGAGTTGCCTCGAAAGCGTCGAAGACCTGAAGGCCAAGAAAACTTCGCCCGCCAATATCGCCGTGCTCAAGAAGCTCGACGAAGCCGGGGCGTTGCTGGCCAAGCAACGCTACGAGCACAGCTATCCGCATTGCTGGCGCTCCAAGACGCCGATCATTTTCCGCGCGGTGGACCAGTGGTTCGTCTCGCTCGACAAGGCGGGACATCGCACAAAGGCCCTCGAAGAGATCAAAAAGATCGCCGACAACAACGGCTGGATTCCCGCGTGGGGCGAAGCACGCATTCGCGGCGCCGTCGAGGCTCGTCCTGATTGGTGCATCAGCCGCCAGCGTTCGTGGGGCGTGCCGATTCCGGCGTTTTACGACGAAAAGAAAAATGCGTGGCTCGATGCCTCGGTCGTTCGTGCCGTGGCCGACAAGTTTTCTAAACTCGGTTCGAACTGCTGGTATGATCTCAGCGCCGAGGAGTTGTTGAAAGACGTCACCCTTCCAGCCGGCTGGCCGGCGCCGTCTCAACTGACCTGCGGTCGCGACACGCTCGACGTGTGGATCGATTCCGGTTCAACGCAGGCCGCCGTGCTCAAGCGCGGCCAAGGCGGCACGCATTGGCCCGCCGATCTCTACCTCGAAGGCAGTGACCAACACCGCGGCTGGTTCCAATCCTCGCTCTGGAACAGCGTCATCGCATCCGGCGCGGCGCCTTATAAGGCCGTCCTCACCCACGGCTTCATCGTGGACAAGGATCGTCAGAAAATCTCCAAGAGCAGCACGTATCAGAAGCCGCAAACCGCCGAGGCTTACATCGGCCAATACGGTGCCGACGTTATCCGCCTCTGGATCGCTTCGCAGGATTTCCGCGACGACATTCCGGTCGATGATGAGATTCTGAAAAATGTCGGCGAGGCCTACCGGCTTTTCCGCAACACGTTCCGCTTCCAGCTCTCGAACCTGTTCGACTTTGACTTCGCCGCCAACGCCGTGCCGGTGTCGGACATGGACGCGCTCGACCGCTGGGCCCTGCATCAGACCGCCACGCTCATCAACGAGTGCACCAAGGCTTACGAGCGTTACGAGTTCCACCGCGTCTACCAACTGTGCAACCAGTTCTGCGCGGTCACACTTTCGGCGATCTATCACGACATTCTCAAGGACCGCCTCTACACGCTCGGTGCCACGCATGCGTTGCGTCGTTCGTCGCAGACCGCGATTCACCACATCTTCCATTCGCTCGTGCGTTTGCTCGCTCCGGTGATCTGTTTCACTACCGACGAAGCGTGGAGCTACGCCACCGCCGGCACCGAATACACCGATGGCTCCGTTCACCTGCAGGACTGGCCGGTTGCGCCCGCCGAGTGGACAAATGCCGATCTCGCGGCGGACTTCGAGCGATTGCTAACCGTGCGCGCGCAAGTCAACGAAGCCGTCGAACCGCGTCGTGCCGCTGGTGAACTTGGTAAATCGCTTGATGCGGTCATCACGCTCGCCGGTGCGGCGGACGACGCGGTTTACACGACGCTCGTCAGTCATCGCGACGCGCTGCCCGAACTTTTCATTGTATCCGCAGTGGCACTGGAAGAATCCGCCGTTGGAACTCCAGTGAAGATCGCGGTTCAAACCGGAGCTGAATCCGGCCACACGCGTTGTCCGCGTTGCTGGCGTTGGGTGTCCGCCCTCGATGAAAGCCCCGCCGGCCAAGTGTGCCTGCGTTGCGTCACTGCCCTTGCTCATTAGTTTAACCAACCCCACATCCCCATGGCTAAATCCAAAAAGAAAACACCTGCGAAAAAAACGGTCGCCAAGAAGGCAACGCCAGCTGCTCGCAAACCCAAGGCCACCCCTGCCAAGGCCAAGGTGAAGAAACCCGTCCACGCCAATGCCAAGCCCGCCGCAAAACCCTCCAAGGCGGCCAAAGTGGTCAAGCCGACGAAAGCCATTGGGAAGAAAGACTCTCCAGCGAAAGCACCAAAAACCACCAAGGCCCCACCGGTCGCACCAGCGGCCGAGAAGCCAAGGTCCAAAGCCTCTCCAACCACCATGGAAAAGACCTCTAAGAAAAACGCCTTGCGCTCGAGCATCCTCGCGCGCCGGGCCCCTGCCAAACCCATCGGCTTCACGCTCGACGAAGTGCGCGCCATTGCCAAAACGATCACGACCAAGTCGACGGAAGACAAACCCACCGCCAAGGGTAAGTCTGCCGCCGTGGCGAAGACTCTCGCCACCGCGCAGAAGCCAGTGAAGCCGAATCACGTGAAGGCCGCCTCGCTGGCCGACATTCTCGGTTTTGATCCCAGCAAGCGCTCAGCCAAAGCACCCGTCTCCGAAAAGCCGGTGCCCGAAAAGTTCAAGCGCTACCACAAGCTCCTGCTTGAGCTGCGCGAACACTTGACCGGCAAGATTGACCAGCACTCCGAAGAAACGCTCAAGCGCTCCTCCAAGGACGATGCCGGCGACTTGTCCTCTTACGGCCAACATATGGCTGACGCGGGAACCGACACCTTCGATCGCGACTTCGCTCTTTCGCTCGTTTCTTCCGAACAGGAAGCGCTCGCCGAAATCGAAGCCGCCATCAAGCGCATCCACGACGATACCTACGGCATCTGTGAGGTCACGGGCAAACCCATTGCCAAGGAGCGTCTCCTGGCAGTGCCATTCACCCGTTATTCAGCTGAAGCGCAGAAGGAAATTGAGCGCAACCGTCATCGCGTTCGCACTCAAGCCGGTCTCTTCAGCGAGCACGGTGAGGATACGGGCAAGCTGATGGATATTGACGACAGTGGCGATTAAGCCGCTCTCGTCCGTTTCACTTATGCAAGCCGGCCAGACCAATTCCGCCCTCACCGCGCCGGCCACCCGCTGGCAACGGATTCTGGCCTACCGACTTTTGTTGGTGCTGGCAGTGGTGATCTTCGCCTTGGATCAAGTCACCAAGCTATGGATTATCGAACGCCTGCCGCTCGGTAGTTATGGTCCGGGCGAAGCCATCACGGTCATCCCCGGCTTTTTCTATCTCGTGCACGTGGGCAACACTGGTGCGGCATGGAGCATGCTGACCGGCAAGAGCACGCTGCTCGCCGCGATCGCGATCGTCACACTCCTCGGCATCTATTTTTTCCGGAGCACGCTCGGCCTGCGAGATCGGCTCGCGCAACTCGCGTTTGGCCTGCTCTGCGGCGGTATCGTCGGCAATCTCGTGGACCGCATTCAGCACCAACACGTCGTGGATTTCCTCGATTTCCACTTCGGTTCCTACGTCTACCCTACGTTCAACGTAGCAGACTCAGCCATCTGTGTCGGCGTGGTGCTTTATCTCTGGCATTCATTCAAGATGCAGCCGGCGGCGGCCGCAGATAAATCTGCCTAAAAGCGAACGCGCCGCCATGCGGCGAATGTAAGCAGGATTGAGACGCGTTACTCGACGTTGGCGATCTGTTCGCGCACGCGATCGAGTTCGTTCTTCATCTCAATCACGTGACGCGCGATTTCTAAATCATTCGCCTTGCTGCCGATCGTATTCACCTCGCGGCCGATTTCCTGCAGAATAAATTCCGCCTTGCGACCAATCTCACCCTTCGAACGCAGCAACGCGGTGAATTGCTCCAAGTGACTGCGTAGACGCGTAATTTCTTCGGTGATATCGCAACGCTCCGCGAAAAACGCGATTTCCTTGAGCACGCGCTCGTCATTCAGATCAAACTCGAGACCGCTGTCGGCCAGTCTCTTGAGCAATTGATCGCGATAAGCCGGAGCGACAGACGGCGCGCGGGCGGCCACGACTTGCAACAAGCGTTGGAGGATTTCCAACCGGCCGAGAAAATCGATCAGCAACGACTCGCCCTCTTTCGCACGCATAGCGGAGAAAGCACGCAGCGCTTCTTGCAGCGTCGAAAGCACGGTGTCCCGCGCCGACTCGTCTTCCAATGAGATCGTTCCGGAACGCTGGCTGTTCGCGATTTGCCACAACAGCTCGGGCGTGGGTGAAAACGGAATGGATTGCGTCGCGGCCAAGTCACACAGCCGGGCTAGTGTTTCAGCCACCGCGCTCTCGTCCCAATCCGCTTTGGAGGCGGCATCGCCCGACAATTCGATGCGCACGTGCACTTTCCCGCGGGCCGCGACCTCGCGCACGGCGTCCCGCACTTCGGCTTCCAATTCGTCCCAACCGGATGGCATGACCACGGTTAGATCGAGCACCTTCCGGTTCACGGAGCTTACCTGCACCGTGAGGGAAAATCGCCCCAGCGCAGCGGTCGCCCGACCGTATCCCGTCATGCTTTTCATGCGCGTTCGCCCAGTATCTTTGCCACTTGTTGCACGTCTTTGTCGCCGCGACCGGAGAGGTTGACGATGACAATCTTGTCCTTCGCCAACGCCTTGGCGCGCTTGATGCCGTGGACGAGAGCGTGCGTGCTTTCCAGGGCGGGGATGATACCTTCGAGGCGCGAGCAGAGTTGGAACGTCTCCAACACCTCGTCGTCCGTCGCGTAGGCAAATTGAATGCGACCGCGCTCGCGATAAAACGCGTGCTCCGGACCGACCGCCGCATAATCCAATCCGGCCGACACCGAATGCGTCAGCTCGATCTGACCGTCCTGATCTTGAAGGATGTAGGTCTTGCAGCCCTGCAGCACGCCGAGGCGTCCGCCTTCAAAACGCGCCGCGTGTTCACCACGTTTGATGCCAAGTCCGCCAGCTTCGACGCCGGTCATCTTGATCTGAGTGTCTTCCAGAAAATCGAAGAAGAGTCCGATGGCGTTGCTGCCGCCGCCGACACAGGCGACGAGCTCGTCCGGCAAACGCCCTTCCCGCTCCAAAATCTGCTCGCGGGCCTCGCGGCCGATGACGCGGTGAAAATCGCGCACCATCATCGGATACGGGTGCGAGCCATAGGCGGTGCCGAGAATGTAGTGCGTGGTGCGCACGTTGGTCACCCAGTCGCGCATGGCCTCGTTGATCGCTTCCTTGAGCGTTTTCTGTCCGGCTTCGACGCCACGAACTTCAGCACCCATCAGGCGCATGCGGAAAACATTGAGCGCTTGTCGCTCCATGTCGTGCGCACCCATGTAAACCACGCACTCGAGACCGAACTTCGCGCAAACGGCCGCCGTAGCCACGCCGTGCTGACCGGCACCGGTTTCGGCGATGACGCGCTTCTTGCCCATCCGCTTGGCAAGAAGGGCTTGGCCGATGGCGTTGTTGATCTTGTGCGCGCCGGTGTGCAGCAGGTCCTCGCGCTTGAAATAAATTTTCGCGCCACCGCAATGTTCGGTGAGACGCTTCGCATAATAGAGCTGTGTCGGGCGGCCGGCGAATTCCTGCAAATGATGCGCGAGCTCGGCTTGGAATTCCGGATCTTCGCGCACGGCGAGATAGGCTTTCTCCAAATCCTGCAGAGCCGTCATCAACGTCTCCGGCACATATACGCCGCCATAAACGCCGAAATGCCCGGCAGGGTCCGGCAGGGTGAAACGATCCAGTGGTTCTGACGCGACGGAAGACATGGGAGCGCTATCGCAACTGGCGACCTGCTTTGGCGCAACGCCCTTTTTGCCCTAACGCGATCAGGTGTGTTTCACCGCCACGAGGGTAAAGTCGTCGCGCTGTGGTTCGTCACCGGTAAAACGATGAACGCTTTCCAAAATCCCATCGTTCAATTCTCGGGCACTACGGCTGTGCAGCGTCCGCACCGTGTCGGCCAAACGGTCATTGGAGAATTCCTTTGCCTCATCATTCGGAGCCTCGGTGATACCGTCGGTGTATAGGATCAGAAAATCTCCCGCCGCAAAGGGCTCGGTGCGGTCCTCAATCACTGCACCAAAAATTTCATCTGGCACCATCCCGAGCGACATGCCTTCGGAGCCCACAAACGATTCGTCCGGCACGCCCGTCAGCGCGTTACGGCGAGACAACAAGGGCAGCTCGTGGCCAGCGCGCGCAAAAGTCACATTGCCGGCATCCAGATCGATCACCGCATAGAGCATGGTGATATACATGCCGTTGCTCAGGTTACCCCCGAGAGCGCGATTCAACTCGGTCAGAGTCTGCGCCGGCGAATCATGGCGCGGCGCGATTTGCCGCAGACTCGTGCGGCAGATCGCCATCAAGAGCGAAGCAGGAATACCTTTGCCCGAGACATCCGCCACCGCCACGCCGATACGCCGCGGCGTAAGGGCAAAGACATCATACAAGTCGCCGCCTACTTTTTGCGCCGGACTGTAACGCGCATCAATGTCGAGCCCGTCGATCTTCGGCATCGATTCCGGCAACAGCATTTGCTGGATGCCGCTGGCCAGCGAGAGGTCGAGATCGATCTGCTTCTTTTCGATCTGATAATTGAGAAACCGCGCATTGTGCAGCGCCAGTGCTGCCTGCTCTGCCAGCGATTGCATCAGCGAAAAATCCGTGCCGGTGAAAGGAGAACCATCGGCGGAATTCGCCACTGCCAGCACGCCGAAAAACTCGTCCCGGAATTGCACGGGCACCGCAATGACGGAGCGGACTTTCAAGGCGGGATCGTCGTGCCGCACGATCCGATCATCCACCGCCGCATCGGCAATCAACTGCCCTTTGCCGGTTTGGACCACGGCGCCGACCACGCCTTCGTTGTCCGGGAAAGCTTCCGAGCGCAGGACTTGCTCGATGAATTTCGCGCGCGTGGTGAGTTTCTCGCGCGCGGCCGGCGGCAACGGACGATGCGGCGGGAAAAGTCCTTCGACAGCCACGCTGCGCATGTTGCCGTCACCCGTGCGTTCGAACAGCGCCGCACTGAGCGCGCCGGAACAGAGAATCGCCGCGTGCACGATGCGCTGGCGCAGCTCGCCCTG